>Ga0179593_1301896_pt1 | contig 20365 bp, 23 predicted proteins | sample CZODoug2_1_08_16_FD_185931 | JGI IMG/M metagenome (GOLD analysis project Ga0179593, IMG submission 185931) | Vadose zone soil fungal communities from Angelo Coast Range Reserve, California, USA - CZODoug2_1_08_16fungal (PacBio error correction) | ecosystem: Environmental > Terrestrial > Soil >...
TGAGACGGGCAAACCGTGGGAAAACCAACGCAATGCCGCTGGTTCAGAACGCCACTCCAACTCCACACTCTAAACAAAAAAAGCCACAAGACACTCTGACTGCCTAAGTGGTCTCGACGGGCGTAGATGGGGGAGAAGGACGGTGACACGCAAAAGGCGGGAGGGGGGAGGGGAAAACGTGGCAGAGACAAAGACCCTGTATGAGGGGACAAAAACTCCTTACTGAGGGTGGGAAAATGCATGCAACTCCTTGGCATGTAAGAGGACACACGGTCAAACTACCAAGGACTATTCTCTGGATGAAGGGGAGGTAGAGAACTAAAAGGTAACGCTATCAACATAGGAGACAAAGATGGAGGAGGACTGTTAAAAAAGATACGGTCTGGTGGGGAATAAGCGATAGTGAAGCAAGGAAGGAGCGGGCAGGTCCAGAGGGGAGCTCTACAAAAATTATCAAGAGTAACGAGAAAACAAACAAATGGCCAAAAGGATGGTTATCAAGAGGGAAGCTGGAAGGACTTAACCGGGGGGGCCGACCAACTGAACCCTCGGGAGTCGGAACGGAGGAGGGGTCTCAAAAAAAAGACCCCCAAAACAGCTATGACCTCCGGAGACCCCAAGGGCAGGTACGGTAAAAGCCTGGGGGTGCACATCAAAAAAAGGGGGAAAAAAGCAAGACGCATCGCGCGGCGAATAATATCCGCCGGCCGACAAGGGTGGAAAAACGGAGGTCGACAAACTGGAAGTAAACCTCCGCAAGCTGGGGGAATCAAAAAAAAATTTCTAAAACAAAAATTGTCAAAAATTAAAAAGCACCGGAGGGACAGAAAAAGAAGGGGGGGTGGTGAAAGGTGGAGCAGGGGGGGGTCAAACATCGAGGGGGTTCTTCGCAAATGGGAAAAGATCCGTCGCGGCCAGGCAAAAAGGTTCGGCCCGCCTGGGAAAGGGGAAGAGACAGACGAAAACTTGGCAAACCCTGCCAGACAACAAATTTAAAAGGAAACGACAAAAAGACAACTACCAATGGGTGCTCAAAAACTAGCTTACAGGGCAAAAGGAAAATGGGGACACGGTAAAAAAGAAATCTCCGGAAAGGGGAAGATCAGGGCGACAGCCTGTTCTAGGAAAAAAACCCCGAGAGGAGGCAATCGGAGGAAGGGGGCACCCAAAGAAACCTGGAAAATCCGCAAAAAGAGTCAAAAATGTGGGGGGGAAAAGCCGTAACGCAAAACCGGACCCAGTATGAGGGCCAGACTCCAGGTGGTTACCAAGGAAGACTGGTAACCAAAACAGGGGGGAAGAAAAAAGAGGTACAAAAACGCGACCAGTGAACTCCAAGAAAAACATAGATTCAGAACATCGAAATGAACAACAAAGCTACATTGGGGTAAAACAGGGAAGGGCCCAAAAAAGCAAAAACAGGGGATCCCGGGGTGGACACCCCCCCTCGGAGGTACTGGGGGGAAAAAAGCTACTAAGAGGGCGACGACAAGTCCAGAAACACACGGTCAAAAAAAGGCTGGGGTCTGGAGAGTACCACCTGAAAATCCGTGGGTGCAGATGGATAATCCGGTTGCTCAAAAAAGTGTCGGGGTTTGAATGCGTGGCATCGGACAAGAAATAATGACGATCGTACGTATAAAATGTGGGAACAAAAAAAAATCATGAAAGAAAGACCACATAAAAGCGCAATACGCCGGAGCCTGAGGCCGACGGCCCTTACCGACAACAAAGAAAGATAAAAGAACCTTCGACAGGGGCACAAAAGAAAAAAGGTACTCCTGACACGCGGCAGGCCTGCGAAACAAAAGAAGAAAGAAGTTAAAAACCTCCGCAAAGACCCACAGGGGGGCTCAACACGCAGAAAACAAAAGGTAAGAAAAAAAAAAAACAAAGGAAAGGAACACATAACTCTAAACAAAGAGAAAAAGAAAAACGCAGGCAAAAAACTAACCGAACCATCCACAGCAAAGAAAGACTTAGAAGCTTGAAAAAAAAGATCCCCCCGGAGACAGGTGTGAGTTAAAAGGGAAAGGTGCCCCAACTCGCAATTATGGGGTTGAGGTTGGGGGAAAAACTAAAGTAAATGGCGACTTTTGGCTCACCTCAATGTTCCCCCCCCCCCGCAAAAACGGAAAGCACAAATGAAAAAAGGCGCGGTATACAACATGGAGGCCGGCAAACCATTCGGATGAATGAAAACTGGTAATGTCAGTGATAATAACACGAAAAAAACAAAAAATGAAATGGGAAGGACCGAGGGTCAAAATCTCTACAAGGGGAAGCAGCAAGTGTTTCTTATCGATAAGCCGTGAAAAACAATACACGGCACGGCTCAGCTGACTGCTTGGGAAAGGGGGGGGCCGGAAAAAAAAAGAAGGGGCGGAGCGCCGCAGGTGTCGTTCTTACGGGTCAAACGGCCCAATGTGCTCCAAACAAAACAGCAAACACCAAGCGCGACAGGCCTTCAGCCAAAAAAATTACAAAACAAACCTGGGGGAAAGATCAGGGGGAAAGGAATTTTAACCACAAGAACCGAAACAAAGGGGGCAGTTGGTTCTCATGTACGGGGGTAGGAGAGGGTAAAACTGCTTTGTGGGAAGAGGGAAAAAAGACATCATACAAAATGAGAAAAAGTGAAGAAAAATCATCAAAGGGTGGTCTTACCCAACCCAGTTTACCCCCAACCAAAAACATAATCGCCAATAAGAGTACCGGACAAACATCTTAAGAGGAAACCGGAAAGGGTCACCGGGGCCAGAAAAAGGGCATGGAAACGAAGAAACAAACCCATCTAGCAAATATCTAAACACTAAACATTCTAACAACCCCGGGTCCACCGGGACCACCAAATGAACAAACTGCCACCGCCGGTGCAAACCGCCTTACGCAGTGACCCGGCGAGGCGGGGCCGCGAAGGTGCATCAGTGGGAACAGTCAACATCTTCCAAAGAGCGTCCCAAGAAAAAAAATTGGTCAACAGAAAAATTTTTCGATCAAATACTCCAAAAAACCCGCCAACGAGCGTGAATGACCCAACAGAAAAACACACCAGAACAAGAGGACCTACCCCAAGACGCAAAAAAAAAAACAGTCATCCAGATCGACGAAGACAAGAGCCGAGGGTTGCATGGAACATCAAAGGCAAAAGGACGGGTCAAAAGGAAAAAACGCAAACGAAACTGGTCCAGGGCGGGGTTTGGGGTGGTGCCAGTCAGGACTGAACAACCCATCCAGGACCATATCCAAAGAAAAAAAACCTGAAGCTGCGAGAAAAAAAAAAAACAACGCAAACATGCCTCGGGGAACAAACACCCCCACAACACTACAAAAAAAATCCCAAACCTTCCCAAGCACCGGCCCCCTCTCAATTGAGATAAGGAAACCTGAGTTACCCTGCGTAGGTGACCTAAAATAGACAGAGTGGACCCAAACTCCCGACAAAAAAACAAAAATCTACCGGAACCCCACACAGAACCAATCGGCAGTGCAGGGGGGGCCCTGGTGAACACCTACCAAAACCCACCAAAAACGTAGAGGGATATATCACAGGAACCTCCGAAGGCCTGGGCGTGGGGGGGGGGGTGCATTGGGATGACCATGGGGCCCCCCAAAAAATCGAAGGGCGGGGGCATCGCAAGGAACCCCAAGGCCATAAAACAACACTGAAAAATGAGGGAAAAAAAAAAACTATCAGGCCAAAAAAATGAAAAGCCACACAGACACGCAAAAAGTTCTCTCCGCCGTAAAATGCCTCCTCGCGCCCACGGCACAAACCGTGCCGAAGCGCAAGGAAGTAGGCAAGCAGCCCCCGCCGAAACGAACTGGCAGATAAAAAGCCCGAACAACATTCAAGGTCAAGAGACCAAAAAAAATCAAATCGCCCACTACAGAGCGGCGAACTGGAAGGCGGAGCAAACGGACCTCCCACTACTGTCCAAGCACCAGGCATCAGAAGGGTAAAACCAAAGAGTACTCATCGTGGGAGTCTGATGGGGTCCAGCCCCCTGAAACATCGGAGTAAGTTCGTGAAAAAGAAGTAAGGGTCCTATCGGCGAACAACTCCACGAGTCTTGGGACAAATACCAACCTAGGACGCCTGACGGGTAAAAAAAACTGGGAGCAAGTTAACAGAATGTTCCAGAGGAGGGGAGGGCTAGCAACTCACGTTGGAAAACAAAAGGGACGGGAAGCGCGGCGTTTCTTCGGAAACCGGCCCAACATTAGCAGGATGCACCCCGCACGCACCCGCATAACCCGCAGGAGAAGGGAGGGAGGTAACAACTTTGCTTGCGGGCAGCATCATGTTTGGGGTTCTCCGGGGAAACTAGGACAAAAAAAAACAAAAAAGGAATACACCCAAAATGAAATCCATCAGCCAACCCACAGGAAACTCGCTGTCGGGGGGGAACAACACTAGAACAGCAAGAGGGGGCAGAAACCAAAAAAAGAAAAAAATGGGTCAGCCACAAAATAAAAAGGGAAAAAACATCCGAATTAACAGAAAGAAGAATGGGATACAAAAAGACAAAAAGGCAAAAGAGTACCGCGGGCATAAGTCAGGGTCTAGAAGCACAAACGGATGAGAAAAGTCCTTTGTAAGCACACAGGGCCCAAAAAGTCATGATAAAACGGAACAAAAATCCGCAGACCATACGCAACAGGGGTTGTGAGTCCTTCCCGGCGGGCCGATCCCAAATCAATCAAAAAGGCCGGGGCTAGGGAGCCTTCAGGGGGGGCTCCACAAACGAACATAACGAAAACAACCAACAACGAACAGACGTCCTGAAGGGACGGGGTGCCCATCCAGGAAGCAAACCTGGGGGGGGGGGGCGACGCAAATCAAATCAACATTCCAAGAGAATGCACCAAACCACAGCCAAATACCGAAAGGAAAAAACCCATAAATAAACGAAGGACCACCTCTAAAAAGCGGGCGGGTGCGACAGGGGGGACGTTTTCCGGGAACCGGCGAACCATAAACAGGCGCGAACGTCGGGTCTTCCGGAAGACACCACCCTCCACGGAAAGACACAATGGAAAAATTCAGGGAGGGCATGACAAGGGGGGTCAAAAAAGTCTTAGGTGGCGATTATGGGCGTCTATTGTAATAGACAAGATACAAACAACACGCAACCCAAAAAAAATGATTGAAAAAAAAAAAGGAGTATCATAGACATAATAACAAAAACGGGGTCAGAATCTTGGCACCAAATAGGCTTCTCAAAAAAATCATAAAAACCGAAACTCAGACAGCCGAAGACCCGAAAACTCTTCTGATCGCAATACAAACGAGGGAAAAACAAACGCCGAAGACGAAAAGGAAAAGGGGGGGGTCGGTTGACTCTAGGGACGATGGAGAACCCAATCCTACACGGAACATGGAAAAACAAAAAACAGGGTTAAACAAAAACTGAGGAGAGTCCACAGCAGTGTCGAAAAAAGTAACGAAAAAACGTTCCCAAGAGAAAAAAAAACAGCCGTGGTCTCGCGAAACGCTCGCGTACAACCCAGGGGTTCGGAAAATAGTCAAGCGCTTGGAGCTCCTAAACCAGAACAAAGGGGCAGGCGGCAAAGAAAGCCGCCCTCAAGAGAGAGTGCCAGACACACGAACCAGGGTCTGATTCACATACTATGGGGGGATGGAATTATGACAAATCATGAGGTCCGTCATCGCCTCACGGAGCGTTAGATACAGGGCCAACACGAACAATTGCTGGGTGCTCCCGGAATTAGCCGCCGGATCATAAGAAGAAATGGTTGGAAAAACTGTTGCGCATGGGTCTGGAAGGAAAAACCACACGAACAACAAAAAAACGAGGCCGGACCCCGCAATTTAGACAACGGCCAATCCACCACGAATTCTACTCAAGGTGGGGGGAAAAAAAAAGGCAGACAAAAAACAAGAAACAAACGCACCTCACGTGGAGCGAAACCACCGTGTAAAGCAAAGAGTCCAATTGGAGGGAAAGTAGGGTAACCAGGTGGGTTATCAAACGTCCGGAACCGTAACCAAGAGACACCGCTCCACTGGGATCGGAAATGACAAGCCACCCCTAGTCCTTAGCCATCGAGAAACATCCCTTGAAGAACGACCCGTACAGCGAAGGGGGGAGAAACAAAAACAAAAAATCGAAGGCACGATTACCGGGGCGTGACGGGTAATGGTGGCTCACGAGGTTGTCTGCGGTCGACCTGGCGGGGGGCGGCGGAGAAAAAACCATAGACGAGACGGCCCTGTCCCAAATGGCGGAAAAAACACACCTACATGACTTGGTAGGTCAGAACATGACGGGCGCTGGGGGTGAGCGCAAAGGGAACGGACCGCCATATCCCGCGTATCCAGCAACACCACCCGAAAGACAACCCAGGGACGCAGCGGCCAAATAAGACAAGTAGGGTACAAGCACCCTCCGGTGACCGCAAACGACGGGGGGGGAAAAGGCAAAAAGAGATAAGTGTTACCAAAAAAAAAAACCACACAAATAATAGACAGGAGCGAAAAAAAGGCTGGCGGACCAAGAGTTCTTCTACGGCAAGTCGGGGATTGCACCGGAAACGGCTCTATGTACCCCAGCGCGCAGGTATCGGTCAACCAAGGGAAACCACGGAGCGTTGGAAGCCCGGGTAACAGAAATGGGGGACGCTGAAAAGAGGGTAAGTATAATCTAGGGGGGGGGGAACGGGGTTCGCTGGAATGAAATGGATGGGAAAACTTCAACGCTTGATGGGAAAAAAAAAGTCAGGGTGAATTAGGGCCAACGATAAAAAATCGACCAAGGGGGCAGCACGAAACGGGAAGGGAAGGAAGAAGGTTGTGGACAAACGAAAGCAGGACTCAAGCCAGCGAAACCCCAATTGAAAAAGAAAATGGGCAAAAACGGAGCACAGCACCCCCATAAGGAGTCGACCACAGGCGGCCACAACACTCTGAGAGGGAACTGACAAATCAAAAAGAGACTCGACAAGAGAGCCCGCCAGCCAAGGAAACCATCCGACCAAAACCGCGAACTGGACAAAACAAAAGGCACGACATCGTCGAGAACTGGAAACCAGAAAAAAAAGTCCGATCACGGGGCAAAAAGCCCGTGCGCGCCCGGGGATCGACAATGGCCGGAACAGCCAACAACAGAAAAGGACAACTAAAAGGGGGGGAAAAGTAAAAAAAGTCCAGAAACAAACACTTCTCCTGTCCTTTGAGGGGGACAAATGGGAAAAATCATACCGGAAACCAGGTGCGCATCCGGGAACGGTTTCCGAAAAACGACGTCATTCAGATCTGGGTCGTAACGCAAAAAAACAAGTTGAATTGGGAGGCTACAAGTAAAAAAACGCAGCCTTGGTGGACGCCGCACCGGGGACCAATCCTACCGAATCCCAAAAGAGACCAAGAATGAATCGACAACAAAAAAGTAAACCGTGAAAAACGAGAAGACTCCAAAAACGAGAATGAAGTACAAGTAACAATCAAGAAGAGGGTCGGAGTCACACGTGATGGTGCGTTGTGCCTCAAAACTCACGGAAGAGTTTGAGTTGTCTTAGCAAGCACAACGCCTTGCTGTCATTACCATACCTTGTCTCGCGTTAAAAAACAGGATCGCTGACTTTGAAAAAAACGATGGTGAGTAAATGACGCGGACCAGCCAGGCAGAAAACAAACAGTGCAGCCCCCCTAAACGTCAAGCTCGAAAGGACTGGCCTGTGTCTAGGGGCTTGCAGGCGGGACTGAACGCCGCCGAGGGGACTGTCAAAGCGGGGGAATTCACTGTTCAAAATGATGGGTCCATGGAAACGGTGGTGCGGGGACGAAGGAACAAAAAAATGCAAAGGTTGAGGATAAAAGCAACTTAAAATCCGTCGCCCACAAAGACTAAAGAGAGGAAACCAACAAAACGTCAGGGGGGAACGCGCAACCCAAATCAGGGTGTTCCGGTGGACAGGACGACCCATGCAACAGAAACCAAGGCCCATGTAAAAACACCCTCCGGGAACAGGGGGGAAACCGACATGCAGCGAAAAAAGGGGGACACGATCACCGAATGACATCGGACGTGTCCCTTGATGGTGGATGGACACAAGGGGGGTGGGGGAAAGGGGGACGAGGTGACGGAAAGGACCCGTTGGTGAACCTGATCGGACCAAAGAAAGTGAGGTTTAGGAAATACTGGACAAGTGACAAGAGGGGGGGGGGTGAGATTGAGCCGAGTGGGAACGTGGGTTACACATTGTGGGACCCAGGGGCGCTTAACCAGGCCCAGGGCCTTGTTGGCAACTAACATAAACAAAAAGCGCCGTACAGGAACTTTAACGCAGAGAGATATGAAAAGGGGAAAAAGGGATGTCCGTAGCCTAAGTGAAGGGCAACGGTGGTGGGGGAGGGGGGGGGACAGTTCAAGTGGGGCATGTCGGGCGCTGATCACAGGTTGGGGGAACGCTCAGACCTCAAATACCCCGCCAAAAAAAACCGATCTTGTGCAGGGAACCGGACAATGAAAGACACCAGATAAAAAAAAAACTTCCAAAAGACCAGCACCACTCCCGGAAAGCAACTCGTCTAGGGTAAAATGTACAATAAGAACATGCCCGAAGGGGGGCAGGGAAGAGCAGAATCTACATCAAGGTAACCAAACTAGCGAAAGCGGGGAAGCTAGTGCCTTGCAAAAAGGAAAAAAGAAAAAGAAACCCGAGCCGGGGGAAAAGAACACCGCCCTTGGGGGGGGAAAGGGAATAGGTAAAAAAAACGCCACAAGCAACTCGTGTCTGGAAAAAAGCGGGCACAAAACGAAATCGGTGACCATGCCTAGAAAAAAAGGTTGGGTGGACTAACCTAAATACAAAAAAGACAGAAAGAACGAGCGGCAATCGACATGGACATCAAGGTTTTCATACACTTCAAACCCAACAATGAAAAAAAAACGAGTTTTGAGCGAATCAAAGACGGGGTAACGATTGGCGGATTAGACACCCTCAGCGCACGGAATAGAGGGTCTGTGGCGAATAGGAGTTTGAAGGGGGAGCCCGACATCAAAACAAAAGTCCTGTCCAAACCCTCACAATCCAGGCTAATGAAGCGTGCTTCGCAACCGCAAAACACCGGATGGGCAAAAGCCCAAAAAGCAATAGATCCAGGTTGCAGGAATTGCCCAAAAAACCAAAAAACGGACACGCCGGCCGAAGGGACATATAGTTGTGTATCAGTGGGGTGTTGGTGGGCCGAAAAAAGTATCCCATACAACAAAAAAATAGGAGGAAAGATACAGGTAGAGGTTCCTAAAAAACAACGTCAAGCCCGGACGTTCCGACGCACAAATTCCTCCAACCGGAAGGGGGAGCGATGCGTGGGTCGAAAAAAAGGGAATGCCAGTGACTTCAACAGGGCAAGTCAGGCGCGAAGAGCCTGAGATCGGGGTGGCAACAGGGAAAGGGGATTGGGGATCGAACGCAAAATATCAGCCCACTAAAAAACCGCGACGCAAGAGGCCATGTCCATAACGACCAAGAAGTGAGCAACCAGGCGAACTTGGGGGACTGAGGGGGGAGGTGAAAAAACCAAGCTAAACGACCCGGGGAGCGCTGAGAGGCTCAGGAGCAAACTACCAAGTCGAGACTTGGCAATGCCACAAGAAAAAAGGTGGCAATGTGCCGAGCAGGGGAAACTAGGATCCTGCCCCCGCCCTACCTCAAGGAGCTGATGGACGTTGGTCAGGGTGACCGCCTTGACCTGGAAAAGGGGAAAACCTACTCGAACAGGGGAGGCAGCAAGCACACGGGCGATATCCGCGGCGGAAAAAAAAAGGTGGAAAACAAGGGAAAAAAACAAGCAAAGGAAGGGGAAAGGAAAAAGGGAGGTGGAAACCTGCAAAGAAGCCCGCGCATGGGCAGAGCATAAAAGATGGGTGGACAGTCGGAGGGATGGAAAGGTCCCTTATTAGGCAGAAAATCACGAGGCAACAGCATCCGGGAAACGGTTGGGATGTATCGAAAAAAAAGGGCTAGCAAAGAAAAATGGGTGAACTTTAAGCCCTCCCCGCTGGCAAGGACCAATGGGGGCCGCTAAAAAAACGTAGCAACGCATCTGAAGGTGACAGATAAGTCGGCCTGAAAGCAACGCAAAGGTGCGCGAACAAACGCTTGAACCACGACACCCCTGGGGGCCTGAAAAAGCGCGGGGCACGAAATCGACAATCGGGCAAAAACCGGGACTTCCGGGCCAATCAACTTCACACGGGGTCTGGGACTAGGGCCGGGTTTAAACCCGGCGTCCAGGCAACCCACGGCGGCACCACCGGGGGTAAAAAAGAGAAACTGCGCAAACTTCAAGGGCAAGTAAGCGCTGACCCCCCGGGTCATTGGTGGGACGGAACCCTGTAACCAAGCGGTTTGAAAAAACAACAAAACCACAAAAAAAACCGCACAAGACCGGGGGGGGGGGGGGGGGGGGGGGGATTGGCAAAAGAGGGTTTCATTGAAACATTATCCGAATAGTGTACCCAACGACAACGGAGTCAAAAGGCGGGGTTTGGTCAAGCGAAAGTGGGGGGGTCAAAGGGGAGGATAAACGAAAAAAATCGTCTGCACCGGGGGGTGATTTGGAACAAAGGGATAGTCCGACCAGGGTAAAGTAACATGGACACAATCAATAGACGACAGCGAAAAAGCGGGGAGGAGGAACCAACGAACCATAAAATATAAGGGAGTCCAAAAGCCGAGATCTGGGGACTCGCCGTGGGGCGCGAAATCTCACAAACGAGAAAAAGACCAGACGAAAAAGGCCTACAAATCCAAAATGCAAAAAGCAAAGGTACAAGCGAGCCCCTCAAAAACCATCATCACTGATTAAAAAAAGAGAACCCATGAAAAAAGGACGTGGAGTGACCGTCAAACGAAAACTTCCCCAAAAAGAAGTTGGGTAGGTTGAGGCAATCTTATTGTCGAAGAACGATCTGGTCCAGAGGTAAGGCAGCGCAAACGAAAAGTAAAACTTGGGGGGGTTCGGACTAAAAAATTGCACCCCGAACAAGCGAAACAAAGACCGATGGTTTTAGGGGGGAGGATCACTGACCCCCAAACCACGAAAAAGCCTGTTCGAGGGCAAAAACGGGCCGGGGGGACAGGGCTGCCGGACCGAACCAGGTACCGCGAAACCAGCGCGAACGATGGCGGCCAAAGGACCCGTTTATCGATCAGGGGGGGAAAAAAAAGGGGGTTTTCGCCTGGCGGGGACAAAGTTTTGTTCCGCCTGTGAACGCTGGGAGGGGAAGGGAGGTGGGGAAAAAAGAACGCACCGGGGGATCCAAAAAAAAGAATTGCCCGCAACCTGCTGTAAAAGGCCGTGATGAGGGGCGAACGTCCGCCACGATACTCCTGAAAACCCAGGGTCAAAATATCCAGCCGTAGGGGGAGGGGAAAAACTGATCAGTCCGTAATGGGACCCCCACCAAAAAAAAGTTCGCCCGCGCAAATTGGGGAAAGGGGGCCGCAAACGGCCATACACCCAAAGAATAAATGCCACAGAAATATCGAAGAAACGAGGAGAATGATCCAGGGGAGAGGAAATGAAAACAAGCAAGCAACTGGAAACAAGGAGGGGGGACAATAAGGACCATGGGCTGGCGAAAAAGACGAGAACCGAAAAAACGTTCCAAAGCCCGCCGCATTATCTTGAACTTGGTGGGAAAAAAAAACTTCACTATGCAGGTCAAGATAGGTAAAAAACGGGAGGCATCTATCGCAGTCCGAAAAGGCCTTTCGTTGGTGTGCTGGATACGCCGGGCAGATGGAGGTGCAAGGGGAAGCGGCCAAAACCCGCAGATCACTATCCAAGTGGGTTACGACCGCAAGCGAAAACGGCAAACGCTTCGGGAAACGCCCGAATGGCGGAATGACTGGAAAACCAATGAATTCCCGAATAGCGAGCGCTCGAATGGAGACGGGCGGCACGAGGGGGTCAGCAAAAAAAACGCCGCAGGGAGAGTTGAAGGGGGGGAGGGCGTTGGAGAAGCGTAGGTGAGAGGACCAAAAACACTCCGTTAGACCACTGAACGGACTTGTTTTTAATGTAAAAATTCGAACGGGAAAATTAAAACCCCCTGGACATGAAAAAAAACCCACCCGACAGAAAGGAGAGGGGGGCTGATGCCGCCCTAAAAGTCGAACAGAGTAGGCGTTAAGAGAGGCAAATTGAAGTCGGAACAGGCACGGGGCCGTCTTCTGGTCCGGGGGAAACATGCGCGAAGGTGGAAACCTTCATCCGGTCGCAGCCTCACTGCACAAAAACACACATGTACAGCTAACTGATCAACACTCAAGGACAGTGAAACGGGCCTGGAAGACGCGCATGTGAAAACCGAAGTTCGCAAAGCAGAGGGAATTCTACAAACCACTGTCTGAGAAACTGTTGCGTCACTGAAAACCGGCTTGCCCGGAGAGGAAAACGAAAAGCCGGGAATGAACGCAACGTGGTGGCGTTCACGTCGGCACAGATAAAAAAAGCACCGCCTGGTCTGATGGCGGAAACGCCAAAGGCTACCCACGCACGCAAAAAAAAAAAGGCCTTAACGTGGGTGACATCGCGACCAGGTCTATCACAAAGGTCACAAACAAAAACGAGACAGAAAAAGCCTAGTGCCTTGCGTATTCGAATGAGGGGGTTAAGGGGGGACGTCCGGCTGCGGTAAAATCGGTCAAAAAAAATCGGGTCAGGAAAAAAGGGTTGGTGGGCCGCAACGCTGTCTCGGCAGGGGGGGAAAAAAAAGGGACTCGAAAAAACACGGACGGAAGAGGGAAAATAAAAAACAACGAGAACCGGCCGAAAAAACACCAAAAACAAACCCAGCCGCCCCTCCGATTCGAGGGACAAGACAAAAAATTAATTACTAATAACTACGTGAAAAAAATAAAACCGGGCGTAAGCGCCCGAAAAAAAAGGTGGCAAAAGAGATGATCACGCAGGGGGGGGGAACAGGCTAGTGCTGCAATGAAACGCGTGGAACCCACGGAGCAAGGAGCCAAAAGGGGTCGAGGGCCGTGAACACGCAGATAAACAATCCGGGGGGAGGGGAAAGGCAAGTACGGCCTACGACCAGGGGGGGGTGTCGTCGGTCTTAGAATGCCAGACAGCGGAGGCCAACGCACCCTCAAAAGAGGCAATCCGCGCCTGGAGAGGCAAAATCAGCATGGTAAGGTAATTGTACATCAAATAGGGAAAAAGCGGCGGCCCCCCAGGAAACTTGAGGGCCGATCAGAGGAGACGCTTTGACGGGGCCTATGCAAAAAGCAAACGCGGATATCAGGGTGACCGGTCCCGCGACCAGGAAAACAAAGAAAAACGCTGCCCTGCCCTCATAAAAAGGGTCCATCAAAACCATAACCTCCTTAACTCAACCATCTCTTTCTGAAAAAAAATATCCATCAGCTAAGCTTTCTTATTACTTACAGTGGAGCCAACGAAAAAACTTCACGCGGCCCCTCTAATGTGGGCCGGGGGAACTCACGGCACGTCCGTACGAAAAAAATGCCGCCCAACTAAAACGACACACTATACTCGGGGAAACCTAACGAAATAAAACCGCACCCCTCGAACTTTGAAGAAAAAAACAGGCCCAACCGCACCCTGCCCAATCACGAGGATCTGGAAGAATGAAAGGGGAACGGATTCCTTGCCTGCCTGGGAAAATGCCTAGCCCTTGGAAACGGGGAACGGGGGGGTCAGAAACAGAAATATTTCCGTGAGGGCAATGAGGGGAGGGGGGCCTCTCCCCGCCCATACCCCCTCCGTAGCAAAACCTCAAAAAAAACCCAAAAACCAAAGAATGCCTTGGGAAAAAGGACTCGGGGGGGGGCAAAGATACAAGAACACTGAAAGCAGCCACGCCAACTCAGTAAAACGATTCGGCGTGCAGGATCTTGGTGGTACACCCAACCGCGGAAAACCCCCCTATAAATGCCCTAGCGGCGGGGGAAAAAGGGTCTTGCTACAGCTCAAAAAGGGGAGTGAAACAGCACGGCAGTCCGACGGGGTCACCAAAAGCGAAAGTCCGTCCGCCTAGATAAAGCCTTGTCTCATAAGGTGATCGGAACTACGGGGTCGAGCAGCCCTGGAAGAAACCACATGCGTTTGAATTCGAAGAGAAAGGGCTCGGGGATTTGGTCAAACAGAATCAGAAGGGCCCGCCAAGACAACCGTTGCCCGGTCAGTGGGGGGGCAAAAACGGCGCAATCGCCAAGCCGAAAAAAATGAAACTGGATAAAAGAGCAACCAATCTTCCAGAAAAACGCGCGCTGGTGCAAAAAATGCGAACCAGGTGCTAGAAAGAGGCCTAAACAAAGGCGGGGCCCGAAAAGGGCCGACAACTGTAACGAAACATCGGCCGAAACTGCACCCCTGAACACCTGAATCCGTGGGGTAAGGTCCGAAAGAAAGGTCGCGCTGGGGTGATAACTGGCCGGGTAAAGAGCCAACGAACAATGAGGTGCACGCAAAAAAAAAACGGGAGGGTCGGAAACTCGAACAGGGAGCAAAATCCGACGGTAAGGGGGGGCCATGATAGCGGAGAACGCTCATCATCAAGATTGGAAAAAATAACAATAGGTAATGTTAAAAGGGGGGAAGGAAACAAAACAAAGCGCGACCCGGGCCGTCCAATGGGCACCTCCCAGGGCCGAGACCCAGAAGCGTCCGTCGAAGAAAAGCCACAAAAAAAAAGATGAGGGCAAAAACTCCAAAGAAAAAACATGCCGTCCAGTATCGACGGTCCCAAGGTCCCCAGGCCGTTAGCTGGTGGGGCGTGTCCAAGGTTTCGAAAAGGGGTTTTCGTGCCGCGGGGGGCATTTGTTGCCGCCCAGTACCTGTAAACAATTCAGTGGTGGGGCCCGCGTTCATTCCCGTGGCTGGGGGCAACTGGCTTTTGTTCCCCAGCTGGGGGAGATTGGTCATGGCAGCCGAAAAATGCAGCCGCCCTAGTGCCGGGGAAAAAAAGATCACCCTTGGGGAATTCTTTGTTCTGGGAGGGGCGCCCGTCCGCGTCCGCGCCCGTGGCCCAAAGTCACTTGGGGGGGGGGGGCGTCCAGCCGGTAACACATGCGACGATGAAGGCACAAAAAAAGGAACCACGGAAAAACATGCAACAGCATTGGACCACCACCGAGTTCGGGAGAAATCCACTCAGAACAGGCGCACTAACAAAACACGGAACGAAAAGGTTACACTGTTCAGAACGAGAATGGAACCAGAACACGGTGGGGCACAAAAACAAAAAAAGCCGGATTGAACAGGTAGCACGAAACCCTGTGCAGCAAGGCGGGGGGAAGGCCAGAGGAGGATTGGTCAAAACGTGCCCCCCCTGAAAGCGGACAAATCTGGTGGGAAACAGGGGGAACGGCAAGAACCGGTAAAGGGGGGAAAGGGCGGCATTGGGTTTGCAAAGAGTTGGGCGTTGGTCACCCGGTGAAACACACCAGACTTAGGGAAACGAAAAGCGGGAGGGGTGAACCATGTTGGCAAAACCGACCCAACGCCCCCCCTGGGGGGAGGAAACAGGCCGAAATAGTGAATGAAAAAGCATGCCGGGGCCGGCAATGGGTAGAGCACATAACCCAAAAGTGGGTATGGGGGGGCCTCAGTTTAACAAGAGAATGCAGCACCAGTTTGGCCCCCGCTTCAATCTCCAAAACCACGGCCGAAAAAGCCGGGTCTCGGGCACAAGGAGTGAAACTCCAAAAAGCAAACCATCGACGACAACGTCCCAACAGCCAGAACCACGCAGCGTGGTAAAAAGCCCTGGCTGGGCATAGCAATGGCATATTCGGGGTAACGCGCAAAAACAGACTCAAATTCAACCCCAAATGGGGTACGGCCCGGGGAGACACGGCCTGAGAAAAAAAAAAAAACTCAAAGGTTCCCGGGATCCTCCGACCGCCCGGGGGAGCATTTAAACCCAGAGGAAAACGCCATCAGCTCCTATTGGGGGTGACGGCGAGTTAAAAAAAGCGACACCCCACCGGGGGAGTGGAGGGGGGGGGAGGGGGGGGGGGGTGGGGGGGGGGGGCGGCGAGGGAGGGAGGGGGGGGGAGGGGAAAACTGGGGTCGACAGGCTTTGGGGTGCCAATAATCACAATTAAGAAGCCAGCGCAGGACAGTCAGACAGGAGAGAAAATTCAATGGGGTCAACGGAACAACTTACTAACACCGCAAAATGTCGCGGGTGGTCGAAACTCTTTTTTTTTCACTTGCTGAAGGCACACCAAAAACCAAAAAAAAAAAGGGGCAGTAAAGTCCATAGCTTTCGGAAGTGCCCACCACCGATATCGTGTCCATACACCAAGCAAAAACCAATCCCCGTGGCCACCCGCTCAAGAAAGAGAAAGTCCTACGACGCAAAAAAACGAAGGGTAACGGGAACATTTAAACGCGGACAAACGAGGAGCGTTTGCAAAAAGGGAAACGGAAACGTTAAAAGCGATTGGCGTTGGGTTTTACACAAACATAGAACATCTCAAAAAACCGGAGAGAAGAAGGGAAGGGAAAAAAAAAAAAGGGGTGGGACAAGTAAACGGGGGAACCAACCGCCCCAAAAAAAGTGAAAAAAGGAACGTCACTTCCTACCAACGGAAGGATATTGCCTCGGAAATGAAAAAAAAATTCCGGGTCAGCGCCTGGGGGGCAGGGAAAAACGACGAAGAATAATGCAAAGGGGGGGCCGCCCGGCGGTTGGGGAATCGTCACTCTGGTAAGACCACTACACACACCCCAGGGGAGGGGGTGTGAGGCGGTCTATCGCACGAAAGTCGAGCAACCGAAGAAGGGGGGGTGGCGTAAGCGAGGGGGCCGTCAAAAAGTCAGGACTTGCACGGGGCAAGCTAAAGGTCACTAAGTAACACCAAAATGACCGCGAAAAACGTGCGCCAGGGCCAAGAACAAAGGTACGGGGAGTGGAGGTTCCCCTAGGAAAGCCGGACAAAGCCCGGGGGAACGGGCCCAAACCTCGTCTAAAAAAAGCCGGTACGTTTAAAAAATACTGACAACATCCTTTGATGGGAAGTAGTTAATGCGTGCTCTAACTGTCGCCATAAAAAACTTGTTACGTAACACCGAAAATAAAAACAACACAGGGGGAACCTACCGACGTGGGGGCACGGAGGTGTTGGGTCCTTAGATTTACTTACAGGGTCAGGTGGGGCAAGGCGAACGGCACAAAGGCCGTGGTCGGAAACGTTGGGGGTGAAAAAGAAAGGGGCTAACTGGGGGAAGGGCACAAAACATTTTGAAAAAAAAACTGTTCGACCATCATAAAAAAATCGGGAAAAGGTACCAAAACTGGAAGAGGAAACCACAGGATCTACTTGAAGGAATTCCCGAATAGAATCAGCCCTGGCAAAAGGACCAATCAGAACTGTCCCGTTCTTTTAACACAGAACGTCGCCACGTTCTGCGAACTTCCCCTTGAACCCCGGGAAAAAAGCACAAATGGGAAAAACAAATCTTGGTTGAAAGAAAAAATTCCTCCGAAACAAGAAACTTTCAAAGACTGGGCGAAAAAAAGGGTAAAAAACATTATAGTAAGGATCAAAACTGTCAAGGACGCAAAACGCCTGTGCTTCATTCATTGATGAAAATCATCCTTGGGGAGTCAATGGACTCACCGGGGGGGGAAAGGGGGTCAACACTGCAAAAGGGTAAAAACATCGGAGTTTACACAAAAGAAACCCTTGTGGGCGGGGTGGCCGGGGCAAACAAGGATCTCTGCAAAACGGAACCACGGGAACCGCGCGTCAAAACGCTTTAAAAAAAGGCCACGTAGAGTGGGGTCAGGATCCCTAACAAGGGGGAATCTGCACCGGTGAAGGGTTGTTCGGGGGCACAAATCGGTTCCCGGGGGCAAAAAAAAAAGATCGCAGGAGGAAACAAGGCCCATCAGCTAAGCAAAAAGGGGAAAAAAGTCAGAAGAAACGCGAGACAATAAGGTCGGAAACGTGACTGAACGCTGAGCTCTCGCCGTTTCAAGGCAATATCAAGAAAAGGGGACTCAAAACAGGGAACGCAAAAAGTAGCTCCAACGCAAAGCCGCGCTGCAATAGAGAACTAACGCACTGCCAACGAGAAGGGGAAAGGGATTAAATACCAAGGGCAGGAGCAGGGTTTGAGTAAACGTCGGTCAACCTGGCCCCCGCGCAATTGGGTGGAGGGGGTGAAGAAGCTTATTGGGCAACTGAAGGGGACGAAATTTGTCGGGAAGAAGGCAGGGAGCAAGGCGAAGAAAAACGCCAAAAAAAACTGTTGGGTGGGAAAAAGGGAGAAAAAGAGAAAAAGAATAAAATTTCATGAGGACGCTGTGACCTAAGAATCTAAAGGATTCTCAGTCGGAAGATCCAGAAACTACAAAATTGAGAATGTGTAGAGAAATTCTCAAAAACGGTCTGGTCAATTGGAGTCAGGGGATGTGTGGGGACATATGTAAGGGTCTAATGAAAAAACCAACAGCAGGAAAACTCTGGGCCTTTCGCCACATTAACAAACCGGGGGGGGAAGAAAGAAAAGGCAGTTTAGCGAAAGGAGTGGCAATTGTCGCCGCGCAACGGGGGAGCCGGCGGGGGGGGCAACGAGGGGGCAAATGAAAGACGCGGGGTCGTGGAATTATATTAAGTGGTAATTAGCGTGGGTCAACAAAAAAAAGTTACCAGTACATTGGGACGCTCACCGTGGAAAAAAAGGGACTGAAGAAAGGACCTCACTTCTGGCTTCTCAGGGATCGGAAGATTCCCAAAATGGGTATTTTCAAGCTAAAAATGTGTAAAAACCGGATCAAGGACGAAAGACGCGCTTCCCCATTTTTAAATGTGGGAGTTTGCCCAAAAGGGAAAAAAAAAAATCCCCCGAGCAGTAACGCAACAGGGGATAATGTTTCCACCACGAAAAAAAAGCTTCAAACCGAAAGTCAACTCGACCCGTTAACAGAGAAGGACAGGGAAAACTGGAGATTAACCAAACCGAAAAAGAACAGGGGGGGCATCCCTCAGTAAACGGGACAACGTTGTTTTGGAACATAGACGCACAAAAGGTGCAGCTCCCAATCCTTCATCTACAGACACATTGATTGCCACAACTCGCCCACTCAAAACCACTCGGCAGAATCCGAGGGGGAAAGGCGGGGGGGTAACACAAGATCTATGACGGAAGCCATCACAGGTGGGGGGGCCCTTAGGCCCACAAAAGTCGGTCTTAGACCCGGGGGTTCCAGACAGTGATCGAGTCAACTAATGAGGGTCAAGGGGTGTGGTATGGAGGGAATGCTGTCAAGTGCTGGTCCACCCGCTAAAAGAGCCAGCATCTAAACATATAAGAAAGGAACAATAGGTTGAAGGAAAAAACCGGGAAATCAAAAAAGTTTAACCATTCCCAACCTCGGAAATTGCGAAAAAAAAAAAGTCCCAGCAATTCTCATAAAAAGAAGAAAAAAAAAGCCCATCTCGCGATCGCTGGATAAGGAGAAGGACTACTTTGGAAAGGGGAACTTGAAACAAGCCTGCAGGGGCGAAAGGCGAAATAAAAAAAAAAAACTTGGGGAGGGAACAGGAAAACCGTTAGAATATTATGCGGAAGGACTTGGCCAAAAAAAAAAAAACTTCCAAAAATCTTGAATGGGTCTTGGAAAAAACTGGATGACAAAACTTTCAACAGACAAGCTTCCGTAAATTGAAGGGGGGGCTGGTACCCAAAGGAAAAACCGAGGGGCTCTGCTCTGCGCCAAAAAAAAGAATGAACGCTCATATGAGGAAACCACTTAACAAACCTAGTGGTAGGCACTCTGGGGGTATGGGGGGGCATTCTCCCGCATGCACCAAAATTCCATCAACCGACGGCGGCGGAGCCGTCGGAAACCACAAACATGTTTGCCTCGATACCTGATAAAAAGAAGGCAGAAAAAGGGAAAAATATCAGGAGGGTAAGACAGGGATTTCGTCGGAACACGAAGGCGGCGAGCACTACTATGGAGGTGCAGCTGCGCCCAGCACTTCCTGTAAAACCGGGAGGAGAGAAGACAGACCGACAGTCAAAGAAAAAACTGGTAAAAGCAGAAAGAACCCAACGCGGCTGAAGAGACTGTCTGAAAAAAAAACGGCGTAACGCTGCAAAAAAAAATCCGGACCTGTGTTCGTGTGGTAATGGGGAGCCGACTCTTACCTCAATCCTCAAAAGGGGGAAACCACGGGGAAAACATCGAAATAAACCAAAAAAAGTGGCCGTCACGCCAACTTCAAGGTGATGGGAATTACTTTGCCAGTCTCGGAAGCATTTTCGGCGAGGACCGAATAGTACTGGATTGCGAGAGAATGGGGGGGGGGCAACAGCCACCTGCAGCGGGGGGGT
>Ga0179593_1277512_pt1 | contig 20364 bp, 30 predicted proteins | sample CZODoug2_1_08_16_FD_185931 | JGI IMG/M metagenome (GOLD analysis project Ga0179593, IMG submission 185931) | Vadose zone soil fungal communities from Angelo Coast Range Reserve, California, USA - CZODoug2_1_08_16fungal (PacBio error correction) | ecosystem: Environmental > Terrestrial > Soil >...
AAGGAGAAGAGGAGAACAACCGAAGAGGAAAACTTAAAAGAGTAAGTAACAACAGGGTGGAAAAAAAACAAAATAGAGGGAGAGACAAAAACTCCAGAAAGGGAAGTGGATCGAAGAGAAAAGAGTTTAAAAACAGGAATTAAAAAAAATTTAACGGAAAAAGGGGGAGGTGACAAATCGAAGAGGGAAATAAGAGTAAAAGAAAACAAGTAGTCGAAAAAGAGACAAAAACGGCTGTCATTCAAAGATAAGGGTAAACTGGAGGAGGAATCGGATAGGGGGGAGAATATGACGGGGAACAAAACGAAGATAGCGGAAGACCTCTCGCACAGGAACCAGCCCGCAAAAATATCAGAAACAGTACGCAAAGCACGGGAAGATCTCGAGACGAAGTAAATGCAACCACAGAAAGATGTCCTAGTACACTAGTAAGAAGGAAGAAGACAACGATCCAGCCAGATCGACTCGGGGGGAGAAAAAGAGAAAATACTGTCCTAAACGTAAGAAGAGAAAAAGAAGGCGAAAAAGGGAAATGGGGAGAATGTGGAAAAAGGAAAAACAAAAGAGAAATACGGAAGAAGTCCCGCAGGAAGTGTAAAAAAAGGGAAGGACGAAAGAAATAGTGACTGAGAAGGGAAAAAAAAGGGGAAAAGAAAAGAAAGACAGGGGGAACAATGCGGGGTCGACAAAAGGAAAGAGGAAGAAAAAAAGAGGAGAAAAAAACAGCTCTCTTGATCAAGGGGGAAAAAGGGGAGCTGGGAAAAGAATAGAGGGGAAGCAAGGGGAAGAAAGACATCTGTAGCTACCGCACAAAAGGAGTTTAAAAAAGAAGAACGTAACCAGAAAGGGCAAGGGAGTACCAGATGAAAGACAGAGGTCGAGCAGGATACGAGGACTAATCAAAGAAAAGAAAGCAAATAGAGAATAAAAAATAACCAGAATGGGGACCAACCAAAAGACTGTCAAACAGCGCAGCAGAAAGAAGAGGTCGAGAGAAAACATAAAAGAAAAAAAAGGGAAAAAAACAAAAAAAAGGGGAAAAAAAAGGGGGAAAGAGACAGCAAGACCGATCAACAAGAAGGAAAAACTCACAACATAACACAATCAAAAAATGGACGAGAACTGTTGGGGGAAATTGGGCCCTGTCAAGCAGAGTAGCACAGCAAAAAAGGGAGGCCAAAATAGAGCATAAGGGAAAAAAGTGAAAACGAAGGAGAGCTGGAAAAACGGGGCAGAGATCACGGAATAGAAGATAACACCAAAAAGAAAGGAGAGGCGTAAAGCAAAGGATATAAAAAAGGAGGGGCGAAAGGAAGATTTAAAGGAGGAGGAGAAACATCAGACAGTTGTCGGAGAGAAAAGAAATGGAAAAACTTAAGGCAAAACATACGTAGGAGTCAGTGAATAGAAAGGGGAGAAAAAAAGAAGAAGAAAAAAAGAAACGGAAAGTAAAGAGTCAACGAATGGGAAAGACAAACTCAGAGAAAAAAACGAGGAGGAAAAGAGAAATAAAGAAAGAACTGAACAAAGAAGGGGAGGGATACTTCAAGAAACGGGGGGAAAAAAAAGTAGGTGACATGAAAAGAACCAATTTTGAGACAACAGAAAGCAAAACCACCTCAACGAGGTCAAAAAGAAACATGGCCGTAGCCCGAACAGGGCGGTGCCATAAGCAGGATCGGAAAAGGAAAGAAAAGGAACAAGGTAGGGCCCACTCGCCACTTGTAGAATACGGGAAAGGGAAAAGGAGGGGGATTGCTAATCCCGAAGAGGACTACCAACGGCGCGGACTTTGTGACGAGAAAAAAGGAAAGTGGATGGAGCGGCAAACGATTCAGGACAGAATGGATCCATAAGGTAAGGGAGCGCAAGCTGCATTCGCAAAGGTGTGGAGAAAAGCCGGATGGCTTGAAAAAGAAAGGCGAAAGAAAAGCAATCGCAATAAGAAACAGATAATGACAGGACCACGAGAAAAGGGAAAGGGACAGGGGGGGAAGAAGAGAGGTCAATACATTGAAAAAACAAGTCGTAAAATTGAAGGCGATCTAAATAAACATAAAGAGGAACATCGGGGGTTAGAAACCGGAAAAGCCTCAGCTTGGTAGACGAAAACAGGGAGGGAAAAATCGAGATAATTCCAGGAAGGAAGGGAGAAACACCAATCCGAAGAGAAAGGAAGGACACGTAAGGCTAACAAGGAAGAGGGGGGAGGCGAAAATACAGAAGCTGGCTCGGACTTCTCCGGGAAAAATACGGAGGAAGGAACTCGAAAGAAGGGCGATGAGAAGGGGAAAAATTTGGGCAGGGAAGGGCAAGAAGGGAGAAGAAAAAAGGGATAAAAGAACAGAGTCTTAACAACTGCAAAGAAAAGAGGGAATAAAAAAAAACCTAAAAATAATGGAAAAAGAGAAGGAGGAACATCAGCAGCAATTCAATGGAAAAAGGGCGGACTGGAAATGATGAAAATACGGACAGTGGATTAAGGAAAAGCAAACTGCGAGAACCGGGTGAATCCTGAAGGACAGGATAAGTGTGAGGGACGACAACAAAAAACTCACGAAATCCAAGAGAATTATCGAGGCAGAGAAAAGAAGAGTACGTACTTAACTAATCCAAAAGTCTAACTTCTCTCTAGGATGTAACAGAAGGAAAAAAAGGAATGAACAAAACATTGGGAGTTCTGGGAAAAAAATGTTGAGGAGGAAAGGGTAAAGAGGGAGAAAAAGGAGGAAAAACGGGATAAAAGGAAAAGCAATGGGGGGACATCATTTAGAGGAGATTGGACCATCAAGGCAGAGGGGGTGGTACAAGAAAAGAAAAGAAGAATGGAAAAAAAACGGAAGCGAGGTTTTTCGAAAACAGGCGCCAAAAAGAGGAAAGAAAAATTGGTGTGGCTACTACAGAAGGTGGATACAAAAAACTTAGAGGGAAGGAAAGGATAAAAGGAGGGGAGGGTAGAAGGGAGAGAAAGTCTACGAAAATTTGTGGGGGAAGAGGAACAACCAAAAGAGAAACAGGAAAGAAATAAAAGGTAGACAGGGAAATGAAAGAAGTTCAAAGAAAAGGGGATGAAGGGATATGCAGAAAGAAGGCTAAAGAGGCAAAATGGGAAAAACCAGTGTCCTGCCGTTAGAAAAACGAGGAGATAGGGAGAAAAATTCAGGAAAGGAAGGTCGAAATAGGAGAGACGAGGAAATCAGATCAACCACAAGAAGTATTGGCAAAGATAGGCAGGGTCAATCTCAAGACCTGCGAAAAGGAGAAAAGCCAAATTATGGAGAAGGAATAGGCCTAAGTACAGGAGGGGGAAAAGGATTAAAGTTTCGAAGGTACGTGTAATGGAACGGGAAAAAGTGTGTAGGAAGCAAGAAGAAAGGGTGTGGGGGCGCAGCCTCAAAGGATCGACCAGGAAACTGGGAGGTTGAAAAATAAGGATCGCATTGCGCAGAGGGGAAAATAAAGAAAGACGAAACTAAAGGGAGAAGACAAAGAGAAAAAAGAGCGGAGGAGACAAGAGATGTAAGCTCGTCAATACACACACAAAGGAGAGGCAGGAGAGAGAAGGGTAAGAAAAAAGGGGGAACGTGAAGAAAGACAAAGTTTCGGCAGAATTCTTTGAGGAAGAAAAATAAGGGGTAAGAGGGGCAGAAGGGAATACGTACAACTTGAAATAAAACCAAAAGAGGGCAAGAAAGAAAAAAAAAGAAAGAGGATCATCCCTAAAAAATGAGGTTGAAAAAACATGAGGACACAATCAAAAAGTCTTAAGAGGAGGAAAACAAAGCGGGGAGATGGCAACAGCTCAGAGGATCTTCGAATTAACCTCGTGTAACAAAAAGATGATGAAAAGAAATCAGGTATCCAAGATACAAAAGGGGCCTCGCCAAGAAACGCGGGAGGGAGCATGAAACCGCGCGGCGAGGGGCGGGGGGGTAAGACACATAAAAAAAATGAAAAAAACCCAAAGGACTTGCCCGCCCATCATGGAGAAGAAGGCACATCGAAGGAACAAGGTACATCGGAGAGAGAGGAGGCAAAGGAGAAGGGGGGGGGGGAGGAAAGAATTGGACTCAGTGAGGGATCGAAGAAAGATAAGGAGAGACGGTAAAGAAAAAGGACTCAATAAAGCAGGGGACACCTACAAAAAAAAGAGAAGAAATAGACACAAAGAAAACGGCGAAAAAGCAGGCTTAGGACTACCAAGAAAAAAATCCAACCAAGGAAGAAAAGGGGAGGGATAGTCAAGGAGTGGGGGGTTGGAAGAAGCTTACCGAAAGGAGAAAGAAGGTAAGTACCGTCAATCACAGTTGTGGGGGACACAGAGGAAACAATCATAGTCTGGGGAAAAAAAAGAGGGCAAATGTCAGATACTCAGAAGGGGTACGAAATACAAAAACGACTTACGTTCAATAAACATGAATAGGCAAGAAAAAGAAAATCCAACCGATCGACAGCCGGGGAAGACAAGAGGAAAAACAAACTAGAGCAAGAGTAAGTTTACAGGACAGGAAATAAGTAGCGAAAGGCGGAAAAAGGGAGAGAAGAAGTGAGCGAGGGAAGAAAGGGGAGAAGCAAGAAGCAGGAAATAACCGAGAGGTTCCTGAATTAGAAGGAGAAAAATGACAAACTCAATGCCAAATGAAGATGGAGAATTCAGAGGAGGACCAATTAAAGACCAATACATAGAGGATGACAAAAAAAAAGGAGGGATGACAGATGAACAGGAAAGAAATAATAAAGAAATGGGGTCGGTAACAATCATCAGGAGCCCCATAGAAAGAAAACAAGGAACTAGCGAGACGAAAAGGGGGGGTCAAGAGGGGGGTGACGGGACAGTTGGGAGGGAAATGGGGAGCCGCGAAATAAGGGACAAGCTAGTAAAAGGACGACCACAGAACTTTTGGTACGTCAAAGTGAGAGAGACCGGATAAGAGTAGGACGAACAATTCAGGTCACGAAGAAAAAAAACAAATCAGAGGGAAAGAAAACAACAGCAGCACAAACAGCGTCGGCAACATATAAGGTTGGGAGGAAGCGTCGATTTGCGAAGCGTGAGGAAACAGAATATAAATCCGAAAGATGGTGGGGAAAGACAGAATCGGAGAGAAACAACAAACGAAGCTAGTCCGGAGAGATGAGAATAAAGGAGGGATCAACGAAAAGCGCGTCCTGGAGAGGAATAACAAGCTTTTCAAAGAGGAAAATCAAGTAGAAAAAGGGAAAAGGTATGAAAAAAAAAGAAGTGAGAACCCGAGATAAAAAGAGAGGGGTCCAAAGACTTGCGCGCAATGGAGAGAAGGGACAAAAGAAAGATAAATGACTTAAGAAAGGAACACATAAAACACGGGAAGAACCTGCAGGGTATCGAGGGGGTGGAGTGAGAAAAAAAAAGGAACGGGAAGAAGGACACAAAGGAGGGGACGACATAACGTTACCAGGGAGTCACATTAGTGGAAAAAAGCCAGACTAGTAAGGGGATAAGAATAGGAAAAGGAATAGGAGAAAAAACGACAAAGCAGGGAGGCGGGCCACAGGGAGATCAAAAAAGAAAAGGGAAAAGGGAACGGGAGGACCCGTAGACAAATTACAGGGGAGAGTATGACTGAGCAGAAAAGATAAATGAGCAGGTTCCTGCCAAAGAATTAAGGGTCGAGAACAAGACAAAATATAAAAAAAAAACGAACAGAGAGAGAACGACGCCTTACAGCTACAACTAAGGGGGGGAAGGGTCTAAATCAGAGTCGAAGGAGGGCCAGGAAGAACAAAGAGAAAATATCGGCTAAGGAATGAATGTAAAAAAACGGCAAAACTTTGGCCGCGGCCAGCATCGAAGTCTAAAAAAAAAAAGACCAAACCTAAAAAAAAAGAGAGATCAAGAGAAAAAAAGGAAGGAGCGTGGCAGGAAACAAGGGAGAGTTGTGTCAACATAAAAAACAAAAAGGACCTGCAATCACATAAGAATATCAAGAGGACAATAACGCAGAGACCATCGAGAAAATTAAAAAAATGTGCGGTTCAGGAGGGGTCAGATGTAGGAGGTTCGAGAAAGTAAGGTGCCCAGAGCAGAAAGACGGAAAGGGTTAAATCGAGGGGGGGCAAAAAAAAGATGCTCAAGAAGGGGAAAACACCCACGAAAAAAAAGGAAGGGAGGGAATGGGAACCGAAGGGGATGAGTTGTTGGCTAAGAGCGAAAAATTCGGAACTCAAATCCTAGCCCTGAAAAAGAAACGATAACACGGGAAACAGAAAAAAAAGAGGAGGGAAGTCAACAAGCCAAAGGTTAAGTGTAAAATATCATATGGACTCGACGCAAATAATTTATAAAGAATCCAAGGATACAGGCGACAATCATAAAAAAAGGGGACAACAGGGGGAGAAGAACACTAAGACATAGAACCATTGAGAAGAAAAAAAATAGGTGAAAGAAAGAAAGAAATCGAGGTTGAAACACGCAAAATACAAAAAATGAGAGAAGGAAGACGAAGGGGATCTAGGGCCCGGCAATTACAAGGGGAATGCTAGAAAAAAGGAATTTGGAAAAGAGGGGGAGCCCTGAGAAACAGAGAAGGGGAAAGAGAACGGGATGTTACGGAGGGAAGGGGATGAATCTAGTGAAGGGAGACAGGAGGAAAGCGACTAATTATGAACTAGGTTACAAAAAAAAGAAAAAAAAGGGGAGAAAAAAGAGAAAAAGCGGAAGCAAAGGAAAAAAAGAAAACGTCAGTCTGTACAAATCAAACCGAGAACAAGGAAAGAGGGAGAGTTACACAAGGCCAACAGCAGTGCGTAGGGAAAAAGAAAACAGCAACGTCAGGTCAAAAATTGAAAAAAGGGGGGAAAAACACGGGACAAAAAGAAAGAAAAGGAGAAAATAAAGAAATCAAAAAGGGCTATAAAGAGAGGGGAACTTGGCAATGGACTTTAACGAAGAAAAAAAAAGGAATCGTGTAAAATAGGCAGATCAGAAGACGGGAATAGAAAAAAGAAACGAGAACAGGGGATATCCAATGAACGAGCAAAAAATGACAGATGTCGAAAATTAAAGAATTCAAGGAAAATAAAGCGGAGGAAAATAACAAGGGAAAAAAGAAAAATCAAGGGCCAAACACAAAGAAAAAAAAGAGGAAGGAAGAAAAAGGAAAAAGGGAAGACACCAATTTGAGTTAAAAAAGTACAAAAAAGCTTACAACAAGGAATAAGATAAGGAAATGAGACACCACAAAAAAAACAGGAGAACAGATCGAAAAGAGGGCGACATAAGGGAAACGAGTAAGAAGCGGACAGGAACCATTGGAGCGAGAAAGAGATAAAGGGCTCGTGCTAGCAGGTCGGAAGGATTGAAGGAAAAAAGACTGACCAGTAAGAAAAAAGTGGTCGGACACACGAAAAAAGCCATTTAATGAGATCAAAAAAGAAGGGGAAACAGAAAAAATATAAGGCAGAGAAAACACAAAAAACGAACGCGGGAGGAGAAAAGGAAACAGAGAAGGGAGAAAGAAGCGGGAGAGGGAGAAGGAGGCAGTAGGCCAAGTCAGGGAAAGCAAAGTCAATAAAAAGATCGAACAAACAACTCAAAAAAGACAGATCAGGAAAAAAAAAAACAAAAAGAGAGGAAGAGAGGGAAGAGTCACAAAAAAAACACGAACTAGTAAGAAGAGCAAAGATAACGAAAAGGGCTAAAACAACTCTAAATTGAATGCAAACAAATACATAGCGAAAGGAAGGATAACAAGACTGACCCGGGGGGAAAAGACAACGAATACAAAGAGGTAAAGACCACTAGGGACGGGGACGGAGCGGGACAAAATGAAAAGAAAAAAAACTAATACTGGCGTGTGGAGAGAAAAAAGAAAAAGGAAGGAAACAAGGGGAACAAACAATGGAACACAAGAGGGGGTTAATAAGGAAAAAACAAGAAGAAGAGAGGGGGCCATCACTGAAAGGATGAGAATCAACCACAAATGAAAAGTCTACCCTCCAGTAGGTCGTCGTGGGTGAGGTAAACACAAGGGTACAAGGCGTCAATAAAAAAGTAGCGGGCCCCTGTAGGACTTTAGAGACTAAAAGAATAGAGTATCAGAGTAAATAAGATTTGCAGAAACTAAACACCGAAAGAAAAAACAAACAAAAAAGTGGGGAAGAGGAGGACGAAAAACTCAACAGGGGAAGAGGACAGGGCGAAAGAGTAACACCAGCCGATTGAAGATATCGGAGCTTAACGAAACTTCAAGTACAAAGAAGAAGATCTTAGGGAAAAGGCCAAAGGCCAACGAAGCTAGGGGGGATAGGGATAAGGAAAAAGGGAAAAGACCGAGGGCCGAGGGGAAGAAAAAAGGAGCATTTTGACCAGCAAAAAATTGGAGGGAACAGTCCGCTGCTCAATACAAAAAAACCAAAGAAAAATAAGGTCAACAGACCCGAACTTGAATAATTACAGAAAAAGAAAAGCGTGGAAGAAACGAAGGTAGGGCGCAAAGACTGAATTACAATAGAAAAAAGAAAAAGAGAGAAAAAAAACACAAAGGGAAGAATGAAGACAGGAGGGGGTAACAAGATGTTATGAGCTTAAAGTTGAGGGACTGAATACAAAGAGGGAAAAAAAAAAAAAAGGCAACAGCTAGAGAAGGACAGAAAAGAGAGATGCTAAACCAAAAAAAACTAAACAAAGACGATGGCCACCGAAGACGCAAGGCGAGGCAACTAGGCACATACAGAAAAAAATAAAACGTACGGGGACTCAGAATCAAAATCACGAGGAGCACGAACAAACAATAAAATACAAACCAGACCAAGACGTAAAGTGGAGTGTAACAAAAAGATAACGAAAGGACCGCTAAGCGACCCCAAAGAAACGGACCAGCGGGGCAAAATGGGAGGGCGTTTAAACGGTTACAGGGGGCGAGAGAGAAAGAAAAGGGGGGGAAATCAATCAGAAAACAACGACAGAAAAGAGGCAAGGAGGGAAAACCAGCTCTTCGGGGGAAGGCGCTAATAACAACATACAAACTGACAAAAAGGCCACCTTCCTGAATCAACGAGAAGGGTCAGAAAGAGAAAAGTGAAAGAGGGGGAATGACAAATATCCCTCCGACTGACTTAGTGAAAGAGAAAGCTGGGAAGAAAGAGAAACACAAAACGCGCAAAGAAAGAAATCATCATAATGAAAATGCACAGACACATGATAGAGTCAAGCGAGGGTAAGAGAGGAACACAGGGAGAAAATGGACCCGAGGAGAGATTCCACATAATGGTGAGATATAGCCAGAAATAGCTGCAAAGGAAAAAGTAAGGGTATAGGAGTGTAAAGAGAATGGAAGAGAAGGAAGAAAAGAAAAAAAACGCAGAGATCCTCAAGGAGAGTGAAGAAACCGATTCAGTCAGAAACACTGACGAAGGAAAGGAAAAGGGCATGAGCAAGTGAGGAAAAAAATACAAGAGGGGGAGAAAGCAAGGGGACACGGAGGAGAAGGTAAATGTCTGACACAGAAGATCTCGTAACCCAAAGCAAAAAACTTTGTGGGTGTCTGGTGCTGAGAAAAAAACACAATGGGGGCTCTAATTCGTTCCGGCGCGCGCCAGCGGGCAAAAAAAAACAGATGGCATCAGCTTGCACAAAGAAACCAAATTTAAGATGGGAGTCAAGTACACAAGTCAGACAAGCGGAAAGGCGAAACCCAGAAATTCAAAAAAAGGGAACACGCGCCAAAGACATCCAACAAAATAATGGAAGGAACGGCCGAAGCCAAATGAATTCTAGTGGTAAGAAACAGAGAACTGTAAAGGGAACCGAGCAACATAATGTAGAAGAGGAATCTGATAAAACAAAAACTGCGGGGAGAGGAGGAAAGAAAAAAACGAAGTGAATCCTGAACCAAGGAAGAAGCTAAACTGCGTATAGGCCGGAGAAACCAAAAAAACTAGAAAGAAAAAATAAGGGTGAGAAGGAAAAGAGGCAGAAAAGAAAAAGACAGGTGTAAAATATACAGGAGAGCTGAGAAAGAAATCCAAACAAGAGTAGACACCACAATAAAGGAAGACAAAAGAGAGAATGTAAAAAAAGAAAAAGAGAGAAAAACCGGGGAAAGGCGGGGGGGACTGGAGAATGAAGTGATAAAGCAATGAGAAAAAATGCATCAAAGAAAAAGTGGCGCGAGACGCCGACTGCTAGAAAAATTAATTAGAAGAGGGAGAAACACAGGCGAAATATTGGCAAAGGTTCGGAAAAACGGGGAGGCAAAAGAACCTACGAACCGTGGGGAGAATTTCGCGGTGATTCAGGGGAGGAGATAGTTAAACATAAGGGAAGGAAAACAACTGATCCTCAACAAAAAGACATGCAATCTCATTTTACAAAAGAGTCCATGGCAAGAAAGTATGGGCAACAAGGGAAGGAAAAAAACAATACAGGGGATCGGAAGAGGGTCCGTAAACAAACAGAAATGCGCAAAGGGAAAGTAAAAAAAAAAAGTGGGAGACGACCATAAAAAAGGAAGAAACTACGAATCAAATCTTAACGAACCAAGAAATTCAGGAACGCTGTGGAAGCAGTGGTGCAGTCTAATAGGCCGAGCAACAAGAGGTTACGCTAATAACAAGATAGAGGAAAAAAGGAAGGGACATGAGAGTAAAGGAAAGGAGGGAAAACAGAAGGAAGGGGGACATCGTGCTAAAAGTGAAACAAGAAAAGATCATTATGCCTTATCGAGAAACCGAGGGACTACAACGGGTGGCCAAAAAAGGAAAAAGGTGACGCCGGAAAAGAGAAGAGAAGAAAAGGACGACACCAAAATCCCGTAAACAAGGATAGGGAAAAAAGATCTACCCTAAGAGCAAATAAAACTTAAATATGGCCAAAAAAAGGGGTGAGGAGAAGGGAAAGGCGTAATCGAATAGGGGATCGCTGACTTCAGCGAGCAACAAAAAGAAAAGTGAGGCATCATCATTGAAAAACACACGAACAAATGAGGACAGAGAAAGGATAAAATAATAAAAAGGGGCATACAGACGAACAATAAGACCTCAAGGAAAAAAAAAAGGAACATCCGAAAAAGCTTAGGGGAAGAATAACAGATGAGAGGGGAAATATAAAAAGAGAACAAAACTAAATTAAGGAAAAAACGGTGGAGAAAATCAACACTAAAAAAGGGTCGACAGACTTCACGATAGAGGAGTTGGATCGTAAGAGTCAAGGCAGAGTAATAACAAACAGGGAAAAAAAACTCCAAGAGCCGAAGAGGGAGTAACGACAAAGAAAAGGGGAGAAAAAGAAAAGAAACAAAGAAAACAAGGGAACCAAAAAAAAAAAAAAAAAGCAATGGTGAAAGACAGAAAGAAAGAGGACATACGAATTGTATGAGTAGGAAGAAAAACAGATAGAGGGGGTAGAAAACAGGGGACGAAAAAAAGAGGACCTCGGGGGAGAAGACAAAAACGAAAAAAAAAAAGGTTAAGATATAAAGTGAGACGACAGGGCATCTGAATCAAGAAAAAAGCACAATGAAAAATGAAAAAACAAGGGGGAAGCCGAGATAACACGTGCACGAAAAGACGACAAAGACCGCAACAGCGCCAAAGAATAGCCAAGAAAAAAGGAACAGGGAAGCGAAGGGGTCCTAATAACGTTATGCCAGGTAAACAAACCAAGGAAAAAAAACAAATCGCAGAGCAGGAAAAGGGGAGGCATCCTTTGGGTATAGGACATCTAAATAACTACTGGTCGAAATAACCAATAAGAGAAGGTAGGGACCGCGGCGAAACGTGGGAAGGGAAGAAAGAAAGAAACAAAAACAACAGAAGCGGCGATCACACAAATGTTCTCTCTCTGAAAAAGCACAAAAGTGCAAAAAGAGGGCGGAAGTCTTAGGACAGGCCGGCCGGAAGAAGAAGAAGGAAGCCGAGGAGAAGAAGGGAGTGGGGGAAAAGGAAGAGGGAAAGGACCGGAAAACAAGGAAGTCAGCGAAGATGAAATGGGTAACCGTTTCTCAGGGGGAAGGGAGGCAAAAAAAGTAAACCAAGAATAGGAGAACAGTGAAGGAATAGAGCCAAGGGAAAAGAAGCAAAGGGTAACAGAGACGCTTTGTTCGTAGAAAACCAAACAGCCACAGCACAGAGCATGCATAAAAGACCAGACAGAGGACAGGAGGAATAACCCAGAAGCGGAAACATCTACAAAAAGGGAAAACAGAGTACAGAACGCACTAAGGCGCAGAGAGGGATATTGCAAAAATGACAGGGGACAAAAGCGGTGGGGTAGTACAAAAGTCAGACTTCAGGAAAGACAACGAAGGGAACCCAGACAAAGGGAACCTCAGAGGGCCGCAAAAAGAAGTAAATTAGGAAAACAGACGCAAAACAACAGACATCCAGAGGGGAACAAGCCCTTAAAGGCCGAATGACGAAAAGACAACATGCTGCGGGAAGGAAGTGGCGAACAACGCATCAAGGTCGCCGAACCATACGAAGGGAAGGGCTACTCCAAAAAAAAAGTACTGAAAACAACCAATCAGAGAGTGACAATCAGGCGATGTTCGCAGGTAGGCTTAAAAGGGGGGGGGGGGAGACACGAAAGACGAACAGTTACGTGATACCTGATAAAGACAGATAACAAGGAAATAACGCAGCAGAAAGGAAAAAATGCAAACCAAAGAGATGACGGAGGGACAAATAAAAAAAGAAGAGAACTAGAGGAAAAAATAGAAAATCGACAGAAGACGTCAAGCGAAAAGAAAAAGCTATAGATTAAAGTAAGAGGGGCAAATGGAGAAAAAAAAAATTAACAGAAACAAATACATGTATAAGATAACGCGGCCGATAAGCAGAAGGACACAAATTCAGAAAGAAAGGCAGCGTGAACAGAAGAAGAAGAGGCAAACTCAACTGCATAAAACAAAAGGGCAACGAGAAACAGTAAGAGAGGACCATAAGCGCGGGGGGAAAAGAACTACATACCGAACGAGGAATAATCAGGCAAAGGACGAAATCAGGAAAAGAGAAGGGGACACTAGAAAAAAGCCAAGACAATGCGAGAAAGACACGGAGCCATGGGAATGGACTACAGAAGAGAGAAAAGGGCGATATCGGAACGGGGGGGACAGATTGACGGTACAAGAGAGGTGCCTAGACGGGGAACTACAGACTGGGGGGTGAATCCGAAGACAATAAGAATGACTAAAAGATCATGACAGCGAGGAAGACGAGATAAGGAAGCAATACAGGAAATGAAAAAGGCCGAAAAATACATTACGGTCTCGGGGAAGGTGTATAAGGCAGTTAAAAAGAAAGGACAGGACTTCAAATAATTAAGAAAGAAATAACGAAACAAGGGAGAAACCGGAAGACGGCAAATATAAAAGGCGCTTCGCTCGGGGGAAGAGAAAAATAATAATGAAAGAAAATCGTAGGGAATGGAGAGAGTAGGAGACAGGAAAAACCCAAACTCACCCCGATAGTAACAGGGCAGAGGGGACAGAATTCTCATAGAGGGGGGGGGGAAACCAAACAGGGAAAGGCAGTAGGAAGGTGCTGAAAAGCAGAACTTCTAATGAAAGCAGAGCATGGACAACGGAGGTGAGGGGCATAAGCAGTAAGGTCCTAGAGGGCCCACCAAAGCGAAATATACTACAGCATAGAACGAGACGGAGTGCAAAAAAGAGCATGTCATCAGGGGGAAAGCGGGATTAAAATCTTAATAAAAAGAGCGGATAGAAAGAAAAGGGGAAATAACCAGAAGGGGAGGTGACTAAAACGTCCAAAGTAAAAAGGGGACAAAAGAACAAGGGAAGTCAAGTAGTAAGAGTAAATCTAGGAAAATACCGGACAGACAACTTTGGGAATTGGGAGAATAACTAAATGACTAGGAAAATGGAAAATAGGAAGGATTGTAAACTGGAAGACATAAAACCACTATAATAAAGGGGAAACACGTCAGGGGAAAGAGAAAACCCGCCGGATTAACTGTAAGATGGAGATAAGTTGGGGGGAATCGCTGTAAGCAGACGAACAAAGAGAAACAGAACACCTACCGAAGACGGAAGAAAAGGCCGCAGAACGGTTTCTCGCAAAGGAAAGGGGGCAGAAAGGTGGGGGAAGAAAGAGAGAAGAAAGAAGGAGGAAAAAAAGGAGGATGTGGGGCCGAACAGAACAACCAAAAAGGTACGGAGGAGAGGGGTAAATTAACAGTAAAAAAGAGAGAACAGCGTATTCTAAAAAAAGGAAAATTTACACAAGCCTCAGGGGAGAAAATCGAAAAAAGCAAGAGTGAATGGGAAACGCGTGACAAACTCAAAGCAGAGTAGGGGAGAAGACAGAAAAGGGGGAAAAGGAAAAAAAGGGGAAAGAAATGAGCCGAATAGCCTCGCACAAGGAATTGGAAGAAGAGGGTATCATAAAAGGAGAGAGGCACAGGGAAACATAAAACAAAAGCGTGAGACAAAGTGGAGTGAACAAGGTAGCATAAAGGGCATGAAAACACCGCAAACAAAGATGAAAACAGAGGAGTAACAGGAAGGGGAGTAAGAAGCCTGAGGAGGCCATCCAGAGAAAGCAGGATCCGGAACAGGGGGGGAACTGAATGCCAAAGTAAGCTTAGGATACGAGTGATCGACAAGCGTAATGTAACAAACAGGACTCAAAAATTCGTGAACAGCGATAAAAAGGAAAAAAAATCACCGAGGAGGTAATATGGGAAGGAAAAGGGAGGACAAACAACAAAAGAAACGAAAAAAAAAACGAGGAGGAGGGGAAGGCTTCACACTTCCCTAAGAAAACATTAAACCGAAAAAAATCAGGGGAAAGAGCGTGGGGAAGCTAAGCAGGGTCGAGCTATACTTCGCAAGAGAAGGGGGAATGACGAGAAGATGGGGGCTGCTGGTAAAGACGGCTCTGAAACAGAGGAAAAAAAATCAAATGGCTGTACCTCAGCGTCAAACGCGGGATGCGCAGAAAGACAACCAACAGAGGGGGGTCCATGGGGTGCTAGGGAGGCAGCGAAAGCACGCAAAAAAATTACTGCGCCATTTGTCCAAATCACAAAAAAACCCCTCATAGGGGTTCGGAATAAGGGTGATCATTTACTAATCCCGCGCGGGAGTTACATCAAAAGCCGAGGCGTTTCATCGGAAGAGAGTATGAAAAAATCGACTCCTAAGGCGGGTCACGAAATTGGGGTAAAAATGTGGGATGGATAGAAAAAATCACGAGAGAAGAACTCAATACAAAGGTGAAGAAAATTTGGAAAGCGGATAGAGTAAATTGGTGGGGTAACATACCTGCCGCAAGCCAGGGGGCGGGCCGTGGCCACAGGAGGCACAACTTCGGGTGGAGGACCCACGGCCGCCATTTGGGAAGACTAAATCTACAATAAAATGGGAGCGAATCAATGCAAGGTGCTTAACCGGGAGGCTGCCTTGCGGGCGGTCTAGGACGTAAAAAAAAGGGGTCATGACACGTGGAGAGGGGCCGGAGACGGTCTGCAATTAAAAAGTGAACTGCTTCAAGAAGAAGAACCGGGGGGGGGGCGCTAGGATCCACAATAAGGGTTTCTATGCGCGGCGGGAGGGGAAACTTCGAAAGAGCCCGACCCCCCATTGGGGGTGCAAGAATTCCGCACTGAAGAGAAGTGCCGCTGACCTCGAAATCGAGGGGCTAAGAGAAGGCCTTAAGAGCAAAGGCGGGCACATGGGCAAGTGAGGAGCAAAGGAATCGAGAGCTAAAAAAGCGATACAGCGTCGCCAGCAGGGAACTGTAGCCTTGGAAGTAAGTAAGACTAATGCCCACTCTTCGCTGTCGCCAAAACCTACGGGAAGGCCATCGTGAAGCGACGGGCGCAAAGAACACTTTATGATGTGGGTGGGGAGAAGGCTACATCCTTACCCTGGAAAGGAGGCGTTCGGAAAGAGTTATCAGCCGGGTCAGATGAACCGAATAATTCGCCACGGAAGGGAAAGAGGGAATGCCGAAGACCGGCAAATCCTCTGCGGAGGGACATCCCAAAAGAAACATTAAGGGACTGATCATGGGAAGGGGAAAGATTTTCGAAAAAAATCCTAGTCGTTCAAAAAAAAGGGGAGACGCGAAGGGAGAACGCTGGGGGTTTCGTCGGAACGAAGAATAAACGATTCGAAAAGAATTACCTAGACCGTTAAAAGGACGGTGGGCTAGAGGGTGCCTCTAGTATGTCGAGGGAGGGGTAATAGCAGAGAAGTAATGCGAGGGGGGGAAAAAAAGGAAGTCGCAACCAAACAACTGAGGAATGGAAAAGAAGGAGGGGGTTTGGACCTCTGGAAAAATACAGTAGACGGAGCATACGGAACGCCCAAGTCTCCCGACTAATCTGACCAAGAAAAAACCAACGCCATTTGTAACGGACTGGAAAAATCGAGGTATACGAAAGCAAGAAGCGGACGGGGAAAGCGCAACAGGGGTCCTGTCTAGGGGCGCGTAAATCCTTTGATGGGGAAACTACGTAAAAGGGGAGCGAAAAGGACACATCGTGCCGGGAGCACAATTGATCTAGAAGTCTACGTAGGGATTTGGAGTCTGGCCCTAACCCAATTCTCGGAAAAGAGGGCGGCTATAAAGATACGTGGCCGAGGCTATGGGAGGATTCAACCATGAAACCTGAAAAGTCTGGATCAAGGAGCGGTCGAAAAAAAAAAACGTTACGGGGGCGATGAGGCAGGATGAGCAACTCGTAAAGGGTACCGGGAAAGACTAGGGGAATCTTGCACGCAGGGGGGTGCTGAAATCCCAATCGGGTAGCTTGAGCGGTACACGACAAGGGTTGGGGGGGAAAGGACCGGGGGGGAAGTCCATGCAAACTTTAGTAGTGTAAAGGGTCAGCGTAGGGCTGATTAAGGAGATTGGGCACGCATTCACTTCTCAGAAATGGGATGAACAGATTCATAAGAAGGCAGGAAAAACTAAGTAGGTAAGGACTACGAGCGAAGGGAACGTACAGCCAGGGGAAAAGGGATCCGAGGCAAATTGGTGGAGTTTAAATCAATTTATGACTCAGCAAATAAGATCAAGGGAAATATCGAGGGGGGACGCAGCGGCCGGGGGGGGTGGGGAGGAGGAGGGGAAGAGTTCACTTGCCGGATACGTCCACTAGATTATAAAAGGAAAGAATACCCAGAGGGTCAAAGAAAAGAATCTACGCATACAAGTCATCCTCCCCGTTTAAGACACGAAGGTCTTCGAAAGGCCGGGCGGAGGTGGCGCGTGCGAAGGAAAATACAGATTCAGTTGACTAAAAAACCTACAAGGGGGTGCTAAAGGGGGAAGGGCTAGACGAAATCGGGGGGCCAGGTGCAGGTAGTTTAAAAAAAAGGGAGCGTATAGCCTGGGAAGGACAAAGCAGTTCAGGAAAAACGGGGATGTGCGAGTTCAGAGAAGGGACTAGCAGAAAAAAAGAACGTCCCGGTGACAACGAGGCGAGTACAAAAACTCCAGGGGGTAGGACATATCTCAGTGAAAAAGGGGGGAAGCGGCTTCGGAGGGAAAGAAAACCTCGGGTCCTCGAATGCCAGAAACATGCGACAAATAACTGTTTGAAAAAAAGGGAGAAGGAAGGAGAACGGGGGACGAAAAGAAACAAGGGACCCGAAGGGATGTTTGGTCGGGGATCAGCGGGGAGGAAACTGGAATCAAGAAAAGAAGTACAATGGAGGAGGCTGTTACATCCCCCAAAATAGGAAGGACCGACGAGCTGAATAACGCAATCTCTTCTCTAAATGGAAAAAATTCTCAGGGCGGGGGAAAAGGAAGCGGACCAAAATGACTAAGGAAAAAGAGCCTAGACTCGAAGTTTAGGTAAACGAGGGGGAAGGAAGAACACCTCGCCATGAGCTTGGAAACAAAAAATGTGAGGGGGAGGCGGATTCTACAACATGGCCTTCATAGGAACAAATGGATCGGGGAAAAGGGATGTGCAAAGGCATGGGCCCCGCTGCTGAGAGAGAGGAAGCCGACCCACGCGATCAACGGGATAGACTTGAAGGGCACGAAAGAGGGAGGCCGACAAAGGGAGGTCGGCCCGAGGCTCGATGAAATAGTGAGCCAGAGGTCAAGCCTCGGGATTTGATGGACAATGGGACACATAGGAGAGTTAGGGTAAGGAAAACGGTCAGGGTGACTGAATATTCCTGACGAAGGGGGTAGGGAATCAAGAAAAACTACAAAACAGAAGGGTGTTGAGAGGAAATAATAACCCTTAGGTGGAATGGGGGGGGAGCAGGCTGGGCGTTAATGTAACTTGTCTACAGCGAAAGAAAAACATATTGAATCCTCGTACTGAGGGAAAAAAATTTGTTGCAGAGACTGGAGTCAAGGGTTCCAAAAAAGCAAAGGGAGGTGATTTGCACACTCAACCTTTGGGGGGGGAGGTCCTGATGATCGTTAGAACTGAAAACGGTCAGTAACTGGTGCCGATAGAACGGAAAAGAATTCAGCTGTACTACAAAAACTGAGCCCCAGCGTTTGCATTAATTGTTCAAAAAAATACGGGAAGAAGTGCCAAAGAATCAGGTCGAGAAAGGATGGAACAAGTTCCGTCGATTGAAAAGCAGGAAAAGGGGTAAAAAACGGCGCCGCGAGCCCCCATTCTGCCAAAAGGGTGGGGATAAAAGGAAAGGCGCCAAAGACCGAAAGGAGTTGGAAGCGGTGGTTCCGGAACAGGTACAACAAACATCCAAAAATGGACGATTCTGCATTGGTGGAATGTCAATCAAGGGAAGGGGGGGAAAGCGAGGGGGAAGAGAAGGAAGACAGGTTGCGCCGTAAAGAGGAGGGGGGTGGGGACCGTTCGGCGAAAAAGGACCGCTTGCTGGGAACCTCAAGTCAGGGTGGGTAAAAAGGCCTCGGAGGTAGGGGAAAAACAGTCTGAAAACAATCTGCCCCGAGATGATTCGTCAAGAGGGAAGGGTCGGATCCATAGACACGGCTACGACTCGAGCTAATTCGACCAACCCCATGAGGGGAACATACCTTCATGATCGAGTACCGGCCGCAAAAAGGGTGAAAGGAGAAGGGAGACGGCCATCTCATGAGACTTTTTAAGCATGGAATGCATTAGGGGGGGGGAAGAGATGAAGCTTCGGCGAGGTGGGGACAATGCACGCGTGTTTCCGGGTGACGAACCTTCTGGACGCGGGAATGGCAGGGGGGGGGGCTCGAAATCGAGGCATCAGGGTTTCAACGCGGGAGTTGGGGAAAAAAGAAAGAGCGCCCAAAATAGGGTTATACCAGAGTAGGGGGGGGGGATTAAGGCGCTGCATTCCTTGAGCACTAAGTCGTTCAAAAAAGGAAAAATCCATGGCGGACAAAGGAATGGCTTCAGGGAAACAGGATCTTACCATCAGCCGAGAAGGGATTCGGACATCCCAAGGAAAATGAAAATAAGCTGGAAGGAAGTCGGCATGGAGGTACTCACGAGAATGGTGAGGCAAGAAATTGCGAGGGGGGAAACCTGACTTAAAGGGTAAGGAGAGGGTCTGATGCATGCCGGGTCGGGGGCCAAAACAAAAAGTAGTAAAGAGGGCAGAGATTGGGGGGGGGGCCTCTTGGGGCAAAGGGGTCCTTCAGCCAACGCCGCCTTGAAGTAGGTCGGGGAAGTGCAGTTAAGATAATTACCCAGGGGAGATCTGATCGCAACAACCAACTCTTCTGTCTGAAAAGGGAGAGAAAAAAGAAAAAAGGACTGGAAGCGGTCGGGACACGGCAAGGAGGGCTTTGCTGAGAAGCCCGGGACAACGAGGCCACCAAACTAAGCAGGAAGCTCTCCTAAGTGGAAGACTCAAAGGAGGGAGGGCCCAGAACGGAAGCTGAAGTGAAATGCAGGGGGGGACCAAGAGGGAAAATGTGAACGGACGACCTTCTCTTGATGATACATAAAGAGAGGGACTAGCAAAAGGCTCGGTACGGCTGTGCGCGGGGAGGGGGTGTGAGGTAATCCGGATGCGAGCAAGGAGAAAGGTGTGCGGACGCGCATTCCCGCTTCGCCAGGATTTGAAAAGAAGGGGGCAGTAAGGAATATCCGGACCTACTGTCCATCGAAAGACGACCCTAAAGCCAGGGAACTTTCGGGTGGGAGGAAACTGATGGTCGGTAAAAGCGAGGGAAGGAATCATGAGCAATTCAACCTCAAGATAAAAAAAAGGCTGACACTTAAACTAACTCCCACTAGTACTACAACTCGGTCGTCTCTTTCTGCGATAAGTCAACAATAAGACTACGGCGGAAATAGCGACAGCGCGGGCGGGACGCTACGCGAGGGAAAGGACCTCCTTCTTGAAGGGGGAACGGGAAAGAAGGCAGTACGAACTTATTTCTTGGCGCGGCGATCTACTGCAGGTCCGAAAACAGAAG
>Ga0179593_1596040_pt1 | contig 20364 bp, 24 predicted proteins | sample CZODoug2_1_08_16_FD_185931 | JGI IMG/M metagenome (GOLD analysis project Ga0179593, IMG submission 185931) | Vadose zone soil fungal communities from Angelo Coast Range Reserve, California, USA - CZODoug2_1_08_16fungal (PacBio error correction) | ecosystem: Environmental > Terrestrial > Soil >...
GTCCCTGTATAATCTTACAACAGAGATCAGGGGGAGGCCATGGTCTGTGCGTTGCCACAAGAGGAAAGCTTGCGCCACGTGGCAGTTACCACGGAACTTAATCTCACAAGGAACACTTGGAGAATTTCCGCGCAGCTTCCAATGAGGGGGTGGCGGGAATCACTAAGGGGGAAGGGGTAGTCAACAGTATCGGGGGAGAAAAAACTGGGACCGATAATGAGGCAGAAAGGGCGAGCACGCGGAATCCCCAGGAGAGACTTCTCCACGATAGACTCAAAGAAAAGAGCGAAAAAAAGGCAGGGGGCGGAGAAGTTTCTTGGGGTTAGGGAAACGGGCCGACTCCGCGCCTGAGCAGCGAGCAAGTGCAACAGGAGGTGGGTGTTCCCATCGTTCTGGGCTCTTGGGGGGAAAAGAAAGAGAATCCTCCTCATTTTTCTGCAAAAAGGGAGCAGAGTCAAATTGCGACGGAAGCCTGGGGAAAGCTTAGGCTAAAATTGAAAGAATAAAACGGCTGTTCTCAGGGAGATGCAAAAAGATTTGAAAAGGAGACTTCCGCAGCCGCAAGATTGACCAGGAAAACGAAGGAGGAGACATTTGCCGGAAGGTTGAAAATGAACGAAAGGGAAAGAGTCCCAGAGGCAGACCTCGTGAATCGAGAGGAGATTAAAGGAGGAAAGGGAAAGGGTCCAAGTTACTTCGACTCGAAAAGCTACGAAAACCTTGAGGGGGGAAGTGAGGTAATGTTGGCAGGGAAGAAAATGACAGTTTCAATGCCATGTCAGAAACGGTTTATGGGGAGGGGAGGAGACCGAAAGCCTTTTAGACCACTGAAAAAAAAAAACGGCAAAGGGAAATGGAGGTGAAACGGGGATTTGCAAGTTCGGCAACACATCCAAGAAAACGTCGAATTGGGACAGGGTTGGAGAGGAAACGAACCACTCAAGATTGGGTAAACAAACTGAAGAATCTGCGAACAACATGGTACCTAGGCACTCTTCCAAAAAATGAATATTATAAGAGAAAAGGAAAAGACTGAAAAAGATGGAAAAAACACTTTTTACGCCCGGAAAAATCAATTTCCCCTTGGTTAGAGAGGAAAATGATAAACCGACCGCAACCTGCCACGTAACGGGCGGATGGGGAGGACCTCAAGGAAAAAAAATGCGTTGTGAAACTTCTACCCTGAATTCAAGCCATTGGTGGGGAGGGGGGGGAGGCGGATGAAGATAGTTAATAAAACGGGTGGAGGCTGGGGGGCAAGGTGAAAAGAAAGGGGCGGCAAAAAGAAGCCGTAAGGATAAGGGATTCAAACGCGCGAGAGGAAAGGAAAAGTGGAAAAGAGAGGAATCGGGAACCCATCAAAGCTTTTCCAACGGCTGGGGGAAAGTCTAGAAGTATTGGAGCAGGTCAATGATGATGCACAGTATGTTGCCTACGAATATAGGAACAGTACACCGTTTGATTCTTCCAACGAGGGTCCCCTATGTCAGAAGTGTGAAGGAAGTGGAAGTCATGGTAAAAGAAAAGTTCATTCTTACGCTAGGCCACCCCCCACAGCTCCCGGTATGCAGTGGATTTGCCAATTGAAAACCCGGCCGAGAAGGAATATTCGAGATCAATCTTTTCACAAAGGAACAGAGGGAGAAAGTCCCACAGTCACGCCAAAAAATCCGCATTCAAGAAAAAAATGTGACAACGAAGTTCCGTATTAGGATTGGCCGGTTCGATGGGCTCAGTCCTTTTGTCACCTTCACGAAGTGAAAAAACGCGAAGAGAAAAAGAGGGGGGACAATCTCTCCCGGAAGTCGGGGACGTATTGGGGGAAAGGGGAAAAAAGAAAGGGACGGCGAAACTTGTTGTTTGTACGTCTCCCTGAAGGAACAAATCCTACCCAGGAAAAAAAAAGGAAAAGGGAGGGGAGGGAAGGAGAGGCACACAAGAGGCTCATGGGAGGAAAGACAAACATCTCCTCAATAATCTCAGCTTTCGGGGGAAAAAATCTGCAGAAAGGGAAGGGTGGAAACGGGAGAGTACCGTCTTGTGTATGACAACACAAATACGGGAGTTAAGGAGAGAGAGAGGCGGGTTAAAACCGAACACGACGGTCCTTCTCCGGGGACTTCAACAGGACGAAGTTGAAAAAGGCGAGGCTTGACGAAAAGGTATGAATACAATTTGGAAGGAGGAGAACATAAATGATGTCCGGTTCGGCTGTGGTACGTCGGGACAGGAAGAACAGAGGGAATCCCTAAAAGGCGTGGGAACGTGCGATTCCAAACTATGGGAAAAAAAAGGGGGGGGAAAAAAAGGGGTCCAAAAAAAGAAGTCGCTGACGATGGACTTGCCTAAAAGCGTGACGGGAAAAAAAGAAATCGCCCAGTCCACCCGAGTCGGGAGATTTCGGGAACAGAGGTCGTACCTGGAATGACACGGATTCTGGGGAGCAAAAGGGAAACAAAGAGGAACGCGGAATCCGTGTCGATCTCTAATGAATTGGACTATCGAGAAAGGGGGGGGGGGGGAAAATCTGAACACTAAACCATGTTCAGCAGGGCTCAGGACTAACAAAAACATCTGGACCCAGAGGAAACGCTTTGACAAAAAAGGCGAAAAGAAGAAAAGGCCTCGGCATAAGTCCCAAGGGGACGTGAAAGGGAGAAAGGTACCGTGCAGCTGGAGCCTTGGACCTCCTAACTTCGACGAAAGGAAGGGCACCTAGGTTGAACGATTTGCCCGGGTCCGTAGGGGAAAAAAAAGATTGAAGGGGAGGAAGATAAAAGTGCGACACTGTAGGAGACCGGCCGCGGGGGGAAAAGAGGGTTGCAAAAGCCAAAAAGTATGCCAATTCGGCACATCTTAAAGCCATAATCGCCCTCCGAAAAGGGTTTTGGGAAAAAATCGCCAGCCTGGCAATGGGACAAAGGTAATTCAGTAAGACGCGGGAAAGGCCAGGTGGGAGAAGCCAGCAAATCACAGACGGTTTAGGCGGGGGCCTATCGAAAATAAATTCCGATTGAGGAAAAGTATGCTAAAAAGAAAATGGAATCGTCTTTGCTGAACGATGACGGGGAAGCAGCATGGGGAAAAAAAAAACTCAGGGGAAAGCGTCAGAAAAGTTGGGGAGCGCAGAAAAAAAGTTATTTCAAGCTTGCAGAAAACCAGATGGTCCGCGGCGGAGAGAGGAAAAATGGAAGCAAAGGAAAAAAAGGGGCGAGGGGTTTTCCCCCAAATCGACTACAAACAAGGGAAAAGGGGAAAAAACAAGAGGGACCCTTGTGGGACAATTGGAGAGATCTTGTCCGCGGACCACACGGGTGACAAATCACAAAAATGCGGGAGGAAAGGCAGAAACGTGAGGTGCAACAATGTGTAATGGGAAAAAATCAGTACCAAGAAAGAAGTAAAGGTGAGGGGGGGACGCTAAAGATGACTGCCTCGCCCGTGGAATTCACCGGAATAACCATCATGCGATTCACACGGTCCGAAGATATGCAAAAAAGGGAGGCTATTTTCAGCGGTGGGGATCAGTCTCAACTCTTGCACTGATTTAAGGACCGGACGTCAAATGCTCGTGACACAGCACGAACTAAAAGTAGTGAGATGATGGAGTTGGGTTTGAATCAAAGGTTAAGACAGGACGTCGAAGGTGAAAAAAAAGATTATCGAAGAAAAAATACCAAGGCGGAAAATTCGGAAGGGAAGAAGGGTGAATGCGGCAGCAACATGAAAAGAGTTGCGAGTAGCAACTATGAAAACGCTGACCCGACCCGAGAATGTGCGAAAAACACTTGTCGGAGAGAAATTCTAGAGTTATGCCCACTTTTGCAAGACCTGCGAAAGGGGGTTCAAAATGCGCGTCATTAACTGCTGCTTGAGCCGGGGGAGAAAATCGGTATCGGGATACTTTCGAACCGAGTAATTGAACAAAAAGAAAACTAATTGGTATCACCAGGTGCAAAAGAGGGGGGGGAGAAGAGGACTTGAGAAAAAAAGAAAAAAATGATGAGCACTATGTGGAGGAATCATAGTAAATTCTCAGTGCGAAAAAAGTTACTGGTGAAGAAATCCAGCGCTTTGTAAAGGGGTTCGGAAAAAAGGTCTCTCTGGCGCCCGGAAAAGGTCAAACTAGGCAGAGAAGGACGAAAAAAATCAGAAAACACCAAACACCTGAAGGAGGAGGAAAGGGAAAAATAGAGAAAAGGGAAAGGGGAGGAAGACACCTCGCGCCGAGTCGCAGGCCGTGGGGGATTGACCAAGGGTACGACTTAAAGACAATTGCCTTTGAACTCGGAACCGGGGTAGAAAAAAGGGGCCAAGAATTTAGAGGAAACTCGAGGGAGAGGGGATTGAAAAGACTCAAAGAATTTTGGGGGACGGTGGTCTCAATAAGATGGGATAAAAACGGAATTAACGTATAATCAGGGCATTCACCCGATCTTAAAAGATCGAAGGAGAACCACTTACCGAATGAACGAAAAGACTGACGAACCCATCAAGGGGAAACATTGAGAGAGTTGAGCATTTGGGCCACTTGGAGAAACTCCTCTCCTTAGTTCAAAGCAAGAGGAAAAAAAAAGGGGCTCAAGGATTGGGTGGAGGAAAACCCTCGTTCTTGAATTCTAGGTTGCAAGAAAAAGGGAGAAGCAAGAAATGTGATGCCGCCCTTGAGAAAAAAGGCGCCCGGAAGCCGATAGATCTTACCTCCCGGAAAAAAGTTGGTAACTCAAATCTTAGTAAAAATGCACTTCAACTAAGGGGCTCCTATTCATCAGCAGAAGTAGGGGGGGGGCACGAGGCATTTAAGACGCAGCGACCAGCTCCCGAGTTAAAGAAGCCGATAACACTCTGGTAGTCAAGAAGGCAATAGGGAAAAAGCGGTTTAATCGAAGATGCGAGGGAAGTGACATGGGGAGGGGGCAGGGTGTCCACGGGGGGGGGGAAGTCAGTGCGCAAAGCTCATTCACCGTGTGCGGAGTTTAATGATGTGACCTTTGATCAAAAGGGAAGAAAGTCACAAGCATTCGGCCAGGGGAGGGGGGAGGGGGACGGAAGGGGAAAGCTCCTTGTAAAAAGGGAACAGCGAATCGGCATGGGAATGTATAAAAATTTGCCCGCGATGAACCACCTAAACCCAGCCTGAGAGGAGGGTGAAAGACTCCTGCGACCATCCTCTTGGGGGGAAAGGAAGGTACGGTACTGACGAATCACGGGGGATGCCTGAAAAGTTGGCATAGTCTAAAGACGACTGAAGATGCAAGACTTTTTAGCAAGAACCATAACCGCAAATAGGAAATGTCAGAGGCGAGAAGGGGCACCGAGGAAAAACCACCGACCGCGGAACGGGGAGGATTGAAGAGAAAAACACTGGACCAGTAGGGACCTGATAACATGGGACCCATTGGGAGAGCAAAAACAATTACTAGGGAAAAGAGGGAGGAACGGATGGCAATTGCGATACATTTTTGGCGTGGACAACAAGAAAGAAAAAAAAAAAAACTGGGAAAAAGAAACTTAGCGAAAAGAGAAAAACTCAGAAAAGTAAGAGGGAAAAAGAAGGGAGACAAAGGAAAATCGTTCCAACGTCCGGGAGGGGAAAGAGAATGTAATTCACGTAAAGGAGGCAAATGACAAGGAAGGGGTTGTAACGGAACCGCAAAGCAAAAAGGCAACGTAAAAAGTTGAAACCGTCATTCCTCAGATTTGCTGAAAAGTCAAGGAGGGAAATCTGAAAGATGTTCATGGGCCACCCCTTTGATGGTGATGGCTGGGGGATTTTCAATTGAACCCTGAAAGAAAAGGAAGCAGGCGAGATACACTTCTTTGTTCACCGAAACGCTGCTGGAGAGTCCAGGATCTACAGAAAATCCTCAGTCAAGTCGAACAAAGTGAACCTTATAGGGCATTGCTGTGTTCTATTCAGAGAGATGTCCCGGTTACGGCAAGGTTCGGCAAGGAGAGGGGAACATGCAAAAAGACAGGGGGGGAAAAATCTACGGTGAGGATCACTGAAGGGCAAAACTAATGGCAGAAACTTGTTTCGTAAATTACCGCACGGCAGAAAAAGCCTACAAAAAACGGGGAGAACTCCAAAACTCAACAACAAAAGCGTCTCAAAAAGCCTCCAACGGGAAGAACGATGGAAGGAACCACCGCAAAGGCCGTTTTGAATTTCGAACACGGCGAGACAGTTGTGTCTGGAGGAAAAGCATAGATAAAAACAACAACAAAATGAGGAGGGGAGGTCTGTGGGGCAAGAAAACAAGCCAGGGGAATGAGAAGTGCAAACTTAAAAAAGGAAGGATATGAAAATCTTCTATTCTGGAAAGGAGGGTTTTAAAGAAAAAAGGGGGGGCGAGAGTGTCTTCTCCATAAGAAGGATGGTACGGGTCGGGACCGGGGGGGAGGCATTGACGCAAACGAAGGCGGGCGTCCTGGGCCATGAAAAATGGAAAGAGCCATAAGAAAGGATTGGAAAATCATTGACTCTCTTCGCAGACGAGAAAGGCGAAATGAGGGAAAAAAGAAAAGAAGATCAAAAGGGGGAAAATTCCTGATCGATCGTTGAAAAAGTCTACCGAAATGGGATTTTTTCTGGGGCCTGTGCAGTGAAAAGCAAACAAAAAAAAGGGATGGAGAGCGAATGAATTTTTCCTTTATCTCATGTCGCAAAAAAAAGGAAACGCAGCAGCATGGGAGTCATGTCCATGACAAATGCTGGAACAGAAAGATTTGGAGAAAGTCCGAAAAGCATGCGGCAAAATTGGCAGAATTCCCAGGTTCCGCAGAGGTTTCCAGTCCGGCATGGGACAGGGGAAAGAAGAAGCTCCAGAATAAATCGCAGAGAAAAAAGGAAAGCGGAAAATATTTGCTCGGTTGCGGGGAAAAAAAAGAAACGGCCACTCCCGAGGGGGGTCGAGCTTGCTGGTCGCTCAGGGATAAAAGGAGAAGGAGCACTTTAGGAAAGGAAGGGCAAACAAATGGAAGGGGGTTGCAATTCCAGATCCCTAGCGCCGCCGAAGTGCGCAGTCTGCAAGGGCATATGAATTGAAGGGGAAGACGCCAACTCCAGGTGGGGGGGTGGAAAAAGGTTGGGGGGGGGTCCAACAAAAGAACCAGGTAAAGAGAGGGGAGGTGAGCGGTTTGCCCAGAAAATAGAAGTGCGGGCTGGTTCGGCTTAAAAAGGTTGCTACGCCGGTTTTCAGTCGTAGAAGATTGATGAAAGAACATGAACAAGGGTGGGAGGACGCAAGGAAATTCATAACATTTTTTGGGGGGCGAAGAAAAGAGGTACCCCGAAAAGGTCCGGCGCAGCTCGCCAATGCAAATGTGGCTGGACGTGGGGCGGGTGGTTGCACAAATCGAGTCAAACCACGCCGGTGAGACAGGGGAAAAAATTATTTCTAACGTGTTGTGTCAGGGAAGAAAAGAGCTTTGCAAGACCAAAAACGACAACCGGTTCACAATCACACCGATGGCTTGGAGGGGCAGAACACAAGGGGCTATAATGAAAGCATTACACTCAACGACCTCAAAGGGGAGGGAAATTAGAAAAAAAAGGAAAGGGACTGCTCCAGCGGGGGAGAAAAGTAAAGAAAAAATTGAAAAAAAGGAGAAAACGATTCACGAGTTGCCGAAGAACTCAGTGATAGGCTGATTCAAGAGGAAACTGAAGGCATGGGCTCACTGGCGGAAAGGGAGCAGAAGGAAGGTGGGGAGGCTGCTGCATTATTACATATTAACTTTATGGAGAATAAGGGGGGAGTTTCCCAATTGGACAGGCAGATGAGCAACTTAAACAGGCAAAGGGGTGCGACGTTGGCTAACCAATTAACACAATGAAGGCGTCTGAGGGGAGCAGCTCTGGAAAAAACCTCGAGAGAAAAAAGGGGGGTAAGAAAAAACAGGCGCGGGGCCGACTCAAAACAAAAAAATCTAAATTAACTTGATGTTGTGCGCGGCAGACGGGAGGGGACTGACGGTATTGGATACATGTCGTACCCGATTTCAAAAGCAGAAAGGAAAAATATTGATTAATCACATGAAGGGTTTTCCAAATGAACGTGGGACAAAATTCTTGGGTTGCAAGCACGTGTGTGAAGAAGAAAGGAGGTGAGCTGAAAAAATGTGGTCCTGTGATGGGAGTGGGGAAGGCCATTGCGTTAAAAGATTTTCTGGCAAGACCTCAAATCAAAGGCCCTGCCACGGGAGGGGGGGTAATTTTTTGAAAGATCAACAAAACGGATGCGTCTGAAAAGAAAAGGTCCATGGCCACAAGCGAAACACTACTAAAAAAAGGGAAAGTCAAGGAAACCTGATTCGGCGTTGGAAGGTTGGAACCGAAATTGCCCCTTTAACGCGAAAGAGGAAAGCAATGTGAAAAAAAGAATGGAAACTCACGCTACGCTGGGGAAATCGTTGCGGGAAACGCCTAACAAGAAATTGGAAGGGGGAAAGAATTATATCAGCTTGAAAAAAAAAAAAGCAAAGGGGAAGTGTAAGGAGGCATTCCCCGATGAGCAGTACCTGAATCCGTCAAACTAAAATTCCCACGATAACTAGCAAGAAAATAGCCGCCTAACATTTTTGCGCGGGGGGGGGGGGGAAGCAGGGGAGAAAGAAAAAATAACACCCTAAGGAGAGGTCAAAAGGGGGGACCAATTATTCGTGGGGGGGGTGACAATATTTGCAGCCGGCATAGGCAAAAGAAGCATTTTTCTGCCGCATTGTTCGCCTCTGAAGAAAGTCCTGGTGCTCTCTCGATATAATCTGTCAGAAGAGGTTGCAGAGAAACCGGCATTCTTCCTTGCGATTCAACATAAGTTCTCCTATTGTCCCAGCATCCGCAACGTGCCTTGTTCACGACATTTGAAAATTCGAGGAAAAAGTTAAAAGTTAATCTCAAAAAAAAGAACGACAGAGAAAAAAAGGAGGCAGAGATGAATCTAAGAGGAAGAGTGAGGATGGTTGGGCGCCGTGCCACGGGCAGGGCTCATACTTTAAGGGCAATTGACCACATAAACGGAGTTGTGGGCATTGTTGTAGCACCGTCCCTTTCGCCCCGGGCAGAAGTGGGTGGTGAAAAGATGTGTATTTCAAGGTAAGGAAAAAGCCTTTAGAAGAAAAATGAGCGGAAAGGAAAGAAAAAGGGGGAAGGCACCGTGCGTTTTGGGGGGGCTGGGGGAAAACTCCCTCCAACGCAGAACATGGTGAAGGATTGCGGACGGGAAAGAGAAAACTCAGGTTGTAAAACAAAACGCTCGTGAGGAGACAAAAAGGGGGTCCACATGAGAAAAAGGAACCCTTCTCGGGTCACTGATACGTCTAAAGAAGACCGGCCAATAACCTTTTTAATCCCTACAGCACGCGCAGGAAATTGAGGGCTTAGGCGAGGAACAGCGGCAGGCGCGAACATGGCTGTATAGAGAAATTGAAAGCGAAACGAAAGTTAAAAGAAACCTTTAAAAGGATATTTCTACTGAAAATGAAAGGATAACAGGGAAATGCAAAAGGAATACTGGAGTGGAAACGGAGATTCACAAAATCCACTGCCGTTCAAGCAAAAAAAAGATCGGAACAAGCTGAACGTGAAAATCACGGGAAAGAGGTCTCCAGGGAGAAAGGAAATCATTCCAAAAAGGATCTGATACAGTCTCATCGGGGCTGGTAGAGGTAAGAGCAAAGAGGGGCAGTATAAAAAAAAAAAAAAAAGGAAAAACGAACCGCAGCGGATTGGTTGCACAACGATTGAACCCTAGACATGCCGCGATTTTCGGACTTTTCACAGAAGAGAACTCGAATAGAAATGGAAGAAGCCGACGAAAACACTTCTGCACATTATGAGGGGGGAATTGAGTGCATTGCGACCCGATAAAAAAGAAAATACGACTGTACGAGGAATGAAGGACTGACCGTAACGTAACGGCAGCTCGAAAAGAAATATCAATTCATGGTCAAAGAAAATGACTAAATAGTCATCTGTGAAGGGGAAGAAGGGAACGATCAGGTGCTCTTCGGTGGTCACCAACCCACGCGTGCATGAGCGAAAAGCGCGCAGTAATCCGAGACTGGTGAAAAGACGTCAGGGGAAAAAATTGAAAAAGTGCCATTTACTCTAAAGGGGGGGGGTGGATTACAAAAGAAGAAAAAAAAAAGACCCGAGACATCGGATTCGGCTCAGCAGGAACACAGCAAAGGCGAAAATGCTCAAAATCTCGGACCTTCACAGCGTCTATCAACCGCACAAGAAGTCTGAAACCGCAGAACCGGCCGTGTGTAACCAGATCAAAAAAGAAGGAAGAGATGGCTTGGGTGTCATCAAAACCGGGACTTCAGAAAAAAAGGCCTTGGACGGGGGGCAGATTTCAAGACTTCGAGGCAGGACTTTGGAAGGAAAAACAAGCCGCTTGTTTGGCGCGTTGCGGCCAGAAGACGATGGTTTCGGGGGAAAAGAGAGGAACTCCCATGTTTCTGCAGAAGAAGGCGGTGGGACAAGAAAGAAAGATAAAACAGGAGAGGATTGTCCATCCTAATCTTCCATGAGGCGGCGGAAGGGAGGGCGGGGACAAAAGACGACACAAGGACCAGGCAATGGCCATCTCAGCAGAAGGGATTTACAAAAAGGGGGAAACGATTTTCTGGAGAGCGGAGGACAAGCATTTCCTCGTGACCAAGTTCGATGATCGAAATGAATTTTCCTAGCATTGGTCGCAATTCACCCAAACATTTTCACAGGTGGGCGGTCATGTCAATAAAAAGATAACGGACTTCCGCAAAATCTGCGGCAGGTATGGGGAGGGGGGAAAAAAAGGAGGAGGTTTCCGCTGCGGTTCTCTGGGGAACCCTCAAGGGGGACCACTTGACTGCTCCAGAACCAAGACCTGCAAGAGAAATACGTTTACCAAGCCGGGGAGATTGACGGTCCTGTCGAAAAAAAGAACTTCAGGGGAGGTCTGTTCTCGACAGCGCGGGAGAAAAGAAGGCGAACTTTGACTGACTTCCTTGTGGCAAACCAAAGGATAGGGGATGGCAAACATAGGGATCAAAAATTCGACGGGGCGTTGTGACGAAGAGCGGGGCAAAATAAAAAACAGAGACTCACCATTTGGGGTGAGGAAATGTGTCCTCCGCAAATCGACACCTGTTTTCCAGGTTGGGAGTTCATCAAGCGTGCCCTATCGGGGTGAATTTTAAGGGAATGAGGGCTTACCAAGTTCTTTCGAAAAGTGGGAAAGAGGGGGTGAAGAAGGGCCAGCAGCAGGTGTGGAAGAAAGCGCAAAATCGTCAGAAATGGGGGGAGCGCAAGATGCTGGACTGTACAACTCAACCGAGAACTCAAAACAATCAAAGGCGAACCTTAAAGTTCTGGAGGGGGAGTTTGAAACAAAAACAGGCCAAAGAAAACTGTGAAGCTAATATTTCGCTGTGTTGTCAAAGGTAAAACGGGCAGGGGAAAGGACAAAGCCCACCAAAACAAGCAGGCGTCTACACAAAAATCAGGAGGTCCTAAATTTCACTTGGAAATTGTGGAGAGAGAGCGCCCGCCAAAGGTGGTAAGGGCAGCTTAAAAGGGGAGAACTGACAAAGGCTCCAGCTCTAAAGGAAATACGAAGCTAGGAAACGGCAAGATAATAAAAAAATTGAATAAGGAAAGGGAAGGGAAGTCTTAGGCAAAGAAGGAATGCAGGAACCTGCTCTGGAAAAGGTGCTACGCAACGGACTCTCGGCTGGCATGAAAAACGTGTAGTTGAAGCGATTAGAGAGGCCGGGTTGAAGGTGCCCAAGAAAAGACTAAGAGAAGCACCAGCTTACAACTCTGGCCATGAGGTCTAAACAATCGTCGGAAACATGAGGAGAATTGTCTGTCAAGCTTCAGACCGAAAACAAACACGCCTCATTGACGCACCGTCTCAGCGAAGGCTCTCTGAGTGAAAAAAGAACTACTCCCTGTTCAAAAAGGAAGAAAGAAGGGAGGGGGGGGGTGGCAACGGGAGGGGCGAGGAACAAAAGTAGAGGAAAGTTCAAAAAAATGACAGCGTACGCGCTACCCAGGACGGCCGTAATGAGAAACAAAAAATAAGTTTTGTGCTCATACGTGGAAAAAGCGAGGCGTTCAATCACGATGGGGGGAAAGCAACAGGAAAGCGTAAGGGTCACCGGGGTCAAGTAGGAGTGGTGCAATTTGTGAAGTCTCTGTCTTTCAACTCCCCAGAAAAATCCGGGGGGCGGGATTTAAGATTCTTCAGCGTTTGAGGGGACAGCGGCCCACACAAACGGAGGAACGAAGAGAGATTTCCCCGGGCAAAAGAGAAAGCGTTCCAGCCGAGGAAAAAACAAGGAAAAAATGGTTCTGGGCGTTGTAACAGCAAAGGGGAAAGCATTGAGCGAAAAAGGCATTCCCCACGTTCTCCGAATGGGACAGCGAGAATTACAGCGACGCCGAGCACGAAGACTCAGAAAAAAAAGTTTCTTTTCCATTGAGAAGATGAGCTGGAAGAAAAGCCGGAAGAAAACATTCGGCCCCTGGCTAGCGCGTTCGCTAAGCCGGGGTCGAGAGACCACGATACAGAGTCCTCGAAAAAATCCCCGGAAGGAAAGCGCCAGGTAGGGAGGACATTTTTTGAACATGCACCGGAACGGCCTCAAATCAGAATGAAATTTCCAAAGGGCCATGGTCGGGGGGGGGGACCCCGTTCTGAATCTTTGGAAAGGGCCGGAAAGAAGAGGGGCCGCCTCTTGTGCTGGACGAATGTAAAACGACATGGAAGAAAAGGGAACTAAATCCTGGTGAGGACGCGCGGTCTGACTGAATAAGTGTTTAAAAAAAAAGCATCGGCGCATGGCGCGACATAAGTTTCTCCTATTCATCCTTGACACCCAGAAAACATTTGAAGGACAGGCGCGAAAAAGGTCAGTGGCAACGCGTTGAAATCCCCCGAGAAACCTGGAAAGTCTTGAGGAGCATAGGGCACCGATATGCAGAGTCTTTCGGTTTCGGCGCGTGGCAAGTGTCGGAGGGGAAAATCTGCCCGGTACCACCTTGAAGGGGGGGGGGGGGGAAAGGGTCATGAAGTGAGTCAACGGAAATGGGTCAGGCCCCTCCAAGCATAGGTTGTCGTTAACCAGCGCGGGTGGCAGGTCCGGGAAACTCCGTGAAAAGGGGAAACACCAAGGGGGACGGCAGGGTCCCGAAGGGACATCTTGCTTTTGGGACCAAGGAGGAAAAGCCCAAAAACGCCCGACCTTTCAGGGAAGTTGAATTGCGGCAAAAAAACAGTGTAAACGCCAATATATGCGCTCCCACAGTTTCTGACTGACACGGGTAAGGAAAGGGAAGAACACACATGCAGGCTGTCCAGGAAGAACAGTCACTCAGACGACTGGAACGGCTAGAAAAAGGGGGAAGGGAAAACATCAACGCTCCTAGCGAAGTTTCAGCTATAGAAAACCTAAAACTCAACCGACGCAGGACCAGTGCTGCTTGAAGTAGGAATAACGGGAACTTTAGGGGGAGAGGAAAAGGCGGCCCATTTGAAAGGGATTGCGGCACTCAATAAAAAAGACTAGGGAACCAATTGGCGATAATTTGTTGCGGTGGCAGACTCTTCAGCAGCGGAAGGAACTGGGTAAAAAGCTGCGAGGAAAAAAAAGCGAAGGGGGACTTTATTTCTTTTGAGAAAGAAAGGGGGAGAAAGGGGGAAAAGGAGAGTTATCGATAGGAGCGGCTGCAGTCCAGGAGGCCATCGTAAAGGTAAGGAAGAAGCACTTCACCTGGTCTTCAAAAGGAAGAAAAAAGTTCAAAGGCCTCAGGTTTGCGGCCGTGGAAACGAAGGGGAGGGGGAAGATCGGAGAGGACCTGACCGCCGAGGCAAACATGGTGATATTTATTTTGCGGAATGAGAAATTACTAATCGAACGGCAATGTTCACAGAGGAAGGCGGGCCGTAAAAAATTCCTGCACATGATCGCCATAAAAAGAAGCATTCAGTAATACCGTGCGGCACAGTAAGTAAGGCTTGTGCTATCAGGTGCTAATAGTGGGTAAGAAGTTCACGAAGGTGAGCCTCAGAAAGACATAAAAAAAAGCGGAAATCAAATCTCCCCTGTGAAATCAGGGGGGGGGGAAAGCAAAATTCCGGAAGAACTTGTTTCGGTTTGCCAAAAGGTATTCAACCCTGCCGCCGCTCCTCATAGTGAGGCATGGCGCAGCACGCCGAAAAACAAAGAATCATAGGAAACTCAAGAAAGTAAACCTCGAAGCGTTCTTGAAATCTGGAACCAAAGAAGGGGGAAAAACGTCGGAAACTCGGTGACAGGATACCACACCATAAAAAAAAAAAGGAGGAGAAGGAAAAAAAAGATTGGCTGGTGGTCATCCGACAAACCCTCATTAGAAAGTCAACAGGGAAGGGGTTCTTTGCAATTTGAAGGAAAGGAGGTGACAGGAGGGGATCTGAATCTTTGTTGGCGTATGCTAGCCAGGAAATCAAGGGTGGTGGCCGTCAGCGGTAAAAAGAACAAAGGTTCCGCGGTAAGGCCATTCGTGGGACAAGTGGAAAAATATTCCCGGAGGGAAAAAAAAGGCGATGCAGACTATTCTCGTCTAAAGGAGGGAGCAACTTATCAAAAGGTCAAATTTGGCCTTCAATTCACCGGTCGACTGTTTCGAAGGAGAGACTGTGCAGGACTTCCGCAGCATTTCCAAGGGGAATCAGAGGGGAAGAATGTTAAGGGACGCAGGGTCTCCATTGCAAAAAGAAGGTCACCGCCACATGGCAGCGGGGGGGATCAGGGACGCTGAGCTGGAGCAAGGTCTGAACGTCCGCAAAGTGCTTCATGAAATAGGGCAAGCGTGGCAGAAAAAAGACAAAGGTTACAGCTGGAAAAGACTGCAACCCTGTACATGCAGAGAAAGGAGTCAAAGGGACTTCGCAAGACTTTACCCAGTGAGGGGCAAAGTGCCGGTCGATGCAAAGTTCCTTTCGATCTTGGGGGGGGGAGGGTCTCCAAAGAAAGCATGAAAAAAAAAAAGCCGCTTTGCTGATCGTTTGGGAAAAAAAGGAGATTGGAGTCAGAGGAATGCCCCGCGTACCGGTTGAGGTTTTTTGGACCTCCTTTCAATAGATTCAGGTAGGAAGGAAAAGGAAAGCCTTGTCCTCCGCAGGCAGCCTTTCCGGCGTAGTTAGCGGAAGAGGGGGGGCCTATCGAAAATGAACTGAAAGATTATAATTGTGGGGCTTAAAAGGTTCTAGAAGATTCATGTCGTCTTGATAAGAAGTGCCAGGACAGGGGGGGAATTCAGCTCAGGTTATGAAGAACATTGTGGGAAATGCGAAAAACCTGGATGGCGCAACGAAGCTCGGAAAACTTCAACTGAAAGTTCTATTGGGCGGGGGGAGGTGTTTGCCCTCGAACCAACGCACTGTGGAAAGTAGGAGCTTAGCCTGTGTTTCAAGGTTTGGTCTAAAATGAGCGTGGAAAACCCGAAACCGACCCTCGGGGAACGAAAAACGACAAGCTGCTTGGCAGGGCAGAAACGTGCAAGGTGCTCAAATTGTATGAAGTCATACAGGAAGACTAACCGCCAAGGTTGTAAATGGAAAGGCTAAAGTATAGAATAAGGTCCCCCAGGGGGAACTCGCACAGAGAAAGTCGATTCAAAAGGGAGAAGGGGGGATTATGCGCTAAGATCTTTTATCTGGATTCACGAGGGAAGGCAGTTCGCGCATGCGCGCAAGGGGGCTCGTGCCAGAAAGGGCGCTTCTGAAGGAGAGAGGAATGGGAGGGAGAATGCCGGGGGTGCCCATTGTCCGGCAGATTACGAAACGAGAAGCTTACACCGTCGCATGTCCGACGGGAAGGCGACAAGCGACAACAAGGCGGCTTGCGAAGGTGTCAAAAAGAGCTTTCACGCATGGGAGAAAAAAAATCCTAAAAAAAAATTGGAAAATGGAACCTCTCAGCGCTGAGAAAGGGGGAAATCGGGAATGCAAGTTCAAAATGAGCAATGAGGGGTGTCGCTGTCACGGGGGAGAGGGTCGGACAGGGGAAAACCCGGAGTCAGCGTAAACACAGAAGACAATTGATCAGACGAAAAAGGCTTGTGAACCAAGAGTACGAGAATTACGCCAAAGCCTTGAGGAGTTACACGATTTGATCGTATCGTCGAGGAAATTCAAAAGTGGGGGAATTCAGTCGCGGGGGTAAAGAAACTTAGGTAAAGGTCTGCAACTCCCGAAATCCGCAGACGAAAACTCGCAAATATTATGAAGGGGAGGGGGGGAAAAAATCTATCAACAACAACACTTTGAGAAGGGATTACTTCAAGAGAAGAAAGGGTCAACGACCAACGCGCATTCGGCAGGCCGGTTGCGTTGAAAAAAACGACGAGTGGCGCAAGGAAGTAGTACCCCTCGACTGGAAATTGCGAAGTACATTAAACCGCAAGATGCGAGCGCTCGCTGAAAAACGGGAAAAACTCAAGAATTGTGTAAAAGAAAAAACGTAAGAGCAAAAAACGCGTGTAGTGATAATCTCGCAGTCCGATCGAGGGAGGTACCGATCCGGGTCTGGGGAACGCTCTACGAGAAAGACAAAAAAGAAACTTAGGCCGAAACACAGCCAAACAGTTTCATGGGCGCAAGGGGGTGAGAAAACGGACCAGGGCCTCCCTCAGTCCCGGAGAAGCGAGCCAGGGGGTCGAAAGGAGGCTTGGGGGGGGGGACTGACAGACGTTCTGAAGACCGAAGGAACCGGCCAAAAAAGAATGAAATCAATTGTGACGAAAAAAGCGCATGAGCAGAGGCTCGTCGATATCTAAAGAAAATTGGCAGAACAAGGCTCTTCGGGCGCTTAAAGGGATCCGGTAAAGAAAGCAGTTTGTTCCGGGAACTGGGGCAAGAAAAACAGGGCTCGACATGGCTTTGGGTCCTGCGGAATAAAGGTGGGGAAGAGGAAGTAAAATCGCAGACACGTGAAGGAAGAAGATCCTGGCAACGGCGCAGGGAACGCACGTTTACGGAAGGAAGCCATAAAGAAACAATTACCACCTAGGGGTGATGTAATGACAAGGAGCACCGGCCCAGGGCCTTCAAGCTGTGATGGGGGTCGGACCGGCTTGAAAAAAGCAAAGCTAACGTTGACACAACTAAACAAAGGTCCTTTCCTTTACACTGCATGTGGCATGGTGGCAACTCCAGCCGGGAACGGAAAGGTAAAGTGGCGTAGCTGCGACCGACCATCAAAAGGGAAGACAGCTTGAGCGACTCCCCAATGTCAAAAATGACATCACCACAATGCTTTAGGGTCAGACATAACAAAGACGACTGAGGCGGAGCAAGAAAGGGGCCTACCAAAAAGGAAAGAGGAAAACCTATATTTTCGATGGGGAACCGGAAAAGGGATAACACTGCCACACAGGGCAATTTGCGGGCCAGCAAGCGGGGAACAAAGGGGCGGTTACCTCGCTACAAAGCCCTTAGGAACATGGAACCTTGGGGATGCGCCAAAACGAAAGACCGGCGGACGAGAGAGAGAAAAATTAGATACTTTTTGGCGTGAAAGGGGAAACTCATCAGGAAAAACCTAACTGGTCAAATCCCCGGGCTTAAGAAACGCAAAAAGTCTAATTGTCGGAAGGTTAGAAAGGACGCAAACCAATAGTTCCCGGCCGAGGTTAAAGTGGATCTATGCAGGCTCTGATGAGGAATCAATGAAAGAACATTCCCGTAACGCCACGAAAAAAACACAAAAGCGGCAACGAACCACTATGGTCCATGCAAGCAAGATTTGGACGTTCAGAGCGAAAATCGGGTAAAGTGGGTCACAGACCTGACACAAAACCTGCTGAGAAACGGAATTGGGTTGCAAGTTGGACTTCCATGGAAGGGAGGGTATCAAGAAAAAGGGGGGAACAATGACCGCTGTTGGAAAAAAAGCACAGCTCGCCCTAAACACCGCATTAAACCTGTGAAAAACCTGACATCAGGAAATGGGGAAAGAGTTGCGAAGGACTTTGGTCACCGCTTTCTCAGCGCAAAAAAAGAAAATGCAGAATCAGAGGGGCCTCGGTGTGGGAATCTCCGGTGTGACAACAGCCTGCACGAACTTGGTTTCAGGGCTTACCGCCCATGACGGAACATGAAAGATAAAATAGGACATCATCTTCTGCAGAAAGCACAACAAGGAAGAGGTCTCTCTCTCGTCGTAGAAATCGTTCTTAAATCAAGCAATCTGAAAAAAACAAATTACTTCTCCACGGCGAAACCGGGAGGTGGAACAAGAAGAAGCTCAACAACAACACGGTAGTGGAAAGTAGAGATAGGGGGGTGGGGAGCAGACCCACAGTCCTGGAGAAGTCGAAAAAACATTCGGGGGGAGATGTCAGAGAAGGGAGGGGAAAAGATGTTTGAGGGAATAAAAGGGTGGGGCGTGGCGAAAAAGGCGCCGTAACGAATGATCCCTCGAAAGGAAAAGGGGGGTTTCCGTCAGGGACGGACACCGAACAAAGGAGGTCCATTCGTGGGACAAGGATCAATCCGCTATAAAAGGGAATAAAAAAACATATGCGCGCTCGCAATGACTATGCGCGGTGAGGGCCTTTACCAAAGACGAAACTGAGCGAAGCGGAAATTCAGGGCATCAGTATGAATCTAGGTCACAGTAAGAAAACTGGGTGGGAGGGTTGAGCCTGTGCCGTGGTAACGGCCAGAACAGTTCCAACGTTGACAAGTTACAAATTTTCCTTTATCGAGTCGCAAGAAGAAAATCAAAAAATCCACCATGCAAAGGCGTCAGCCCAGGAAACATGATTCTGACAGAAGCTTGTTCTAAAAACAGAACGGCAGAAATGCCATAACCAGACTGAAACAAGGGTTAACAGTGCCGGTCACCGTCTGAACCCTTTACAGAGGCTTGACCATTGACCTTCTACGAACCGATGAAAAGAGAGAAAAAAGAAATTCCCCTCAGCCGTTCGTTTGCCGGTGCGAGAGAAAATCTCCCGAGTTGCCCTTTCGATTTGGGGCGAAAGCTGCGACAACGTAGGCATCGCGCAGATGGTGAAGGGACCGTTTGGGCGAACAGCCAAACGGCAGTGTTGAAGGAAAGAGTGACCCCGCGCTGGTGCTCCGGAATTGCGTTAAAAAAAACCTAAAAAGTTACAAGGGGGAGCGGGGCAGGGTAAGACGCGGGCCATTTGTTTCCGACTAACTCTACCCTCTTCCGGGACTGGCGTGAGGCAGGTTTCTTCGTGGGGACAAAAAAATCATAGTACAATTCCGATGCGGCGTGAGGTAAAGGGCTTAAAAGGTCTGCTACCGGTTGCAAAAAGGCTTGGGGAGTGAAGAATTCATTTGAACGTCAGCTCAAGGGGAAATGGGGCGCAGATTCTGAACGTCACAACGAGTGATGGTCAAAAGGCAGAACGCAGCAGAGCAATTCACTCAAATGACTTTGGGCCAGGAGGTTGGAAAACCAAACGCAAGGGGGTCAGGACAGGGTTACAGTATTGTTCCGCCCTGTGTGGGGCAATTTGGTCTAAATGAGAGGTTCAGATAAAACCCAACACGCCGGTTCACCAGAAAAAAGCTGCAGAGGGGGGCAGAAACACGGTGCGCAGGGGGTAAGGAAAAGAAAAACGGGACCGCAACGTGGTAAGGGGAGCGGAATGGAAAAAACATTGGACACGGCGCCATAAACGAAAGGAAAGGGCAAGAGACGATATAGATTAAAACGAAGAATTCAAATTGAGGCACTAGAAACTGAAGGGGAAAGGAAGGCTCGGCAAATTTGCAAGAAGTAACTCTGGCTTCGCTGGGGGGGGGATTTATGTTAAGTCTCAATTAAGAGCGGTGTAGGGGACAACTTTTGAGAAGACGAGCGAGCAACAGCTTAAAAGAGCATGGTACAGGAGTTTGGCGGGGCACAATAGGATGCCGCGAAAGGGGCAGCTTGTGCAAAAGATCATTCAGACTCTGTTAAAAAAACCAAAAGAAATAAAATGCTAGAGTGTTGGGGGGGAGAGTCTGAGAAGGGGACAGTGGCACTCCGAATCAGGGAAAAAAGAACAAGGAAGGGTTGATGTGTTTCTGGCAAAGGAAAACAGTATCGTGGGGTGAACTGAGGCGTCAGAGGGACTGGGGCCCAGGACTGCCGTTAATTGATTAAACAACAAAAACGTTTTTTGGTGGAAATTACTGGAAGAAAGGGGATGAATTCAAGAAGAGAAGCGAGCGTCAGTAGGAAGATAGAGGAAAAGGACGGGACTTCATTCCGGCGTGGATGCAAAGGGAGAAAACAATGAGGTAATGGATGCTGGACAACCGAACCAAAAAAGAGGACGGGATAACTCTCTTGGCGCAGTAGTGA
>Ga0179593_1453801_pt1 | contig 20359 bp, 11 predicted proteins | sample CZODoug2_1_08_16_FD_185931 | JGI IMG/M metagenome (GOLD analysis project Ga0179593, IMG submission 185931) | Vadose zone soil fungal communities from Angelo Coast Range Reserve, California, USA - CZODoug2_1_08_16fungal (PacBio error correction) | ecosystem: Environmental > Terrestrial > Soil >...
GGAGGTCTCGGGAGGCTCTTCAAACCGAGCAGGAGCAGGGACGTTTCGAAGGGGAGATCAGGAAAACTTGATGTCAACAAACCTTCGCCGGGATGGGGGAAGCTCTGCCGTACTAGGCCAATAAAACAAAGACGTCCCTTTCAAGCAGTGAAGGCACCACTTCTGCACCTATCTCGGAGCATCTCTCGAGGCTTGGGCATCCAAGCCTGTCCTTTTCTTGCAAAAAAAAAAGGGTTACGAGAGGGACAAAGGCGCGCAGCGGAGGAAGCCAGCAGGGGATCTTAACCCCCCGATGGAAACAACCGCAGAAACCTGACATTGCGAATGTTCAGAAAGACAGAAAACTCGGGAGGAAGAAGTTCCTCGTGGAGATTGGCCCCTCTTTTTGGCTCTAAGGTCATAAGGTTTTCTGAAGGCGGAGATATAGAAGAGAACCCTGGCCAGTCTGGTCGTGGTATCTAAACGCAGTAGGTTTCCAGAATGGGTATACCACAAAATAGGAGGGGAATTTGGCTCGTCACGAGTGGAAGATGGTTTCAGTTTGGGGGTCCCTCCGTCAGGTCTGTGCGCCCTTGCGCGTGAGGGAAGTGATTGTGGCAGGAGAAGGAGTAGCCGGTATAGGTTTTTCCGACACACCTCGGGGGATTAGGGGGGAAGTGGGACATAGGGGTCTTAAAGGGAGGGGGGCTGGAGCAACTTACCTTAGCTCGCTGGGGGGATGCGCGGGAGGAGAGAGTCGGAACGCGGGAGAGACAAAACGAGATCACGAGGGTGTTGGTAGGGCCAAAGGGGGAGGGGGAAAGAAGGAGAGGAAGATCACAACTCATGAATCGTTCTTACTGTCAGGGAAAAGCTGGAAACTCGTACGCCATCCTGTGGAATTGTCCAAAAAACAGGGAACGGGGACGGGATGCTTCTATAAACGGAGGCAGATCTTGAAGCGAGAAATCGAGAGAAGAGGTGGTCGATCGCCCTGGAGTCGGAAAAATTGAGAACGCCCGAGGAGGGAGGACTGTTCCCAGAGATCTGCTGGAGGGGTAAAAGGCTGCCCAGTAGCGTGGTTTAACGTTCTCAGACTCCCATAAAAAGCTAAGTCCGGACTCGCTTATGAGGGGTCACAAGGAATGGCCCTAATCTCCACCAAAATCTATCGACAAGAAAACACGGAGGAGGAGGACCCGCTGCTGCTTGGACGGTTCTATTTTCTGCATTAATTACAAATTTGATGCAGCCTGAGATGATGCCTAAGCAATGTGAAATGGAGAACGGGCTAGAGGGGAGAAAAGAGTAAGAAATCCGATAATTGTGCCAAACTGTAAGGCAGTCGTGGAGTTTCTGAAGGATACTGAGAAATAAGAAAATCGTCTACAACCGAGAAAGGCAAATGGATCGCGAGAGAAGAAATAAGGAGGTCCCGACACTCAAGGGGCACGGAGTGGGGAAAAGTGACAGATAAGGCGCCTGTAGAACTAAAATCGAGGAACTCTAAAACCTTCGTGAAAGACGCAGACGGGAAGGAAACTCGCACGCGCACCCGGGAAAAGTCTTCGAGGAGAGAGACACAAGACGAGCTGCTTAAAAACGGATCTACAAAAAAGAGAGACTAGAGAGGATTCCTCAACAACTAGTGCCGACCTTAACCAAATCAGATATCGTCAAGGAAGGACCGGGGGGGTCGAAAACACGAGTCGAAAAGCTACTGGAACACAAGCGTGAAAAACCGAGGGGCAAAGAAAACACTGGAGGACTGAGGAAATCGGCACAAGAAGAGTCACGGTGACTCACGACGTCAAAAGGGTTTTTCTAAAAAATTCAGGAAGAGTGTTAGGATAAACGATAGCTAAACAGTATCGGAGATCTCTAGCCTGCCCACGAATGTCAACACTGAAAGCAAAGAGAGCGATTGCGAGGAAGAGACGAGCACGTGTTACAACTAGTTGAAGTAAGATTTACTACACGTCATGACCATTGATGTCTTCGAGCTAGGTCCATTTGGGGTTTGAGATAAGACGTAGAGGATCTCCCCTTGCAAACTGTAGACTCAGGTAAAGGTCTCCGATCAAAAGACCTTCATTTACTTCGACTCATCTATAGATGGAGAATCTCGGGATGAGTTAACCAGGTAACGTAAAAAAAGGTCCGTTCGAGTAGTGGTGTGGGTGACAGAAAAAGGGTAAGCCCAGGATCCTGGAGGGACAGTTAGAGAACATCACTTCTCGAGGCATAAGTCGGCGCTCCTACGCACCGACCTCAAATGGGACCCGCTAGAAAGTGCTCGCTAACCCTCTCTGTATCTTTCTCTCTCCGACAGGTCGGCCGAGTTCCCTCCTTGGGGGAGTCACTTGTCGCACGGAAAAAGTCAACAGCCGTGTCATCTTTCGCCCGGCAAGCGGGAGGGAAAACGGAAAAAAACAAAAAAGGGCACGGGAGAAGAATGGGCCACGCGGAAAGCCTATGAACAGATACGTAAAGGGGGAAGCTATCGGGGACCAAACACTGGAGGAAAATGAGCTGGGCAATTCTGACGCGAAGACCGAAGAGCCACAGGGAAGGAATAAGGGGAAACATCCGTTATCACGTGACGCCGGACAAAACGCGAAGCAGGGACCCGACGAAAAACTGCATCCTGAAAAACCTAAGCGCAATCTCTCATCCTTATCCACGTGCCACTGCGCTACCACATTCAACCTGTTACCTGCCGGGCCGCCCACCTAAGAGTAAGTCCCTCCTTTACGCCTCAGGGTCTAAGTTCTGGCTGCTTACTAAGCAAGGGGCTGTGATTCGTCAAGTCTCGTAAAGGAGGGCTGGCAGAGGATGCGGGCGGGACTACTGGGTCCGGTTTTGAGTGGGGTATCCTTACTGCCCCGTACATTTACGGTCAAGGCCATGAGGGCGAGGTAAGTGTCCCTCGCTCCTCTAAGGAAGACGCTGGGTGCTTCCCGAGGAGGCATGATGGTAGGATTCTTGCCCATCGCTCTAATGATTCCCTCCAGGGAGATATTGTCACTACTCCTATAGACCTAACACCAAAACGAAGGGCAGGGGGAAACTTTGTCGGCTTCCATCTGTGGAATAATCACCCGACTCTATTGAGGGGTCGTTGGGAGCAAGCGCTCTCATGGTAGGGGCTGTTACTCGACCTTTTACGGGACGAAAAAACTAAAGACCAAGGATAGCGACTGCGGAAAGAACTGGTCCAAGAGGTCGGAAATCCGGGGAAAGATGGGGAAAAATCCTTTACGGAAGGGTCTCTGGATCTCACCAGTGATCTGAACCGGACCAACCGTTCTCCCTCAAGGTGGCGTTCATCGAAAGAATACTGAGCCTTCTCTCTTGAGGATAGCCGTCGGGCAGGGGGCGCGTGGCTATTGATCACTCTCTTGGCCCTCGAAGAGGAGGGGATGGACCTGTCCTCAGCCTTAAAAGATATTCCCTCTATATTTTAACTGAGAAACAAACTGATCTGCGGGTCGTGGACCTGCCCGCTCTTCGCGGAACATCGCCCTTACGACCACCGGAGGCCCACCCCACTCTCAGAAGCGGGAAGACATCGCAGCCCACTCAGATACATAGACTTCGAAGCACACTTGGTCTCTTGGGACTACTGCAACCTTCCTAACGCAGGGGGAGGGCAGTAAACGCGCGCTTCTGCGATCTCTGTATGAGCGGGGAAATTGCCAAGCTGATAATATCAGCCGCTCGATGCCGCAAAGTGCTTTGGCATGTCAGGGAAAAAAAAAAAAAAGGGGGGGTCCTATCTGTGGCGGAATCACTTCTCCCGGCCCAATGCCGGATCGTGTAGGCCGGGGGGAGTCCGTTTGTGTGAATCTACGGTTGACTGGGGGACGGTCTCCTCACTGAGTAGACAGAACTCTCAAGGTTTGGTCAAGCGGGAAAAGCATCTTGGTCGCCAGCAACCGTCTACATGAAATAGGGGAGGTCCCCGGGAATAGAACCAACGACCACAAAGGAAAAAAAAAGATCGGCCGGGTCGGAAAATCCTGTAAAAGGGGTGAGGTCTCCTCAACCACGCTGAAATCCGTCATTCGAGAGAGACAAAGTGGCTCCGCAATGAAACGGCGGAGATTTTGACCATTCAAATTTGTAAAATGACTACTGCTGAGGAAAGGCTGAAAATGCCACTCGAGATGGGCATCGCTGGATCTCGAAATGCAACAGGCAGGTCAAAAAAAGGGGGGAACTATATAGGCCTCAGGAAATCACCAGCTCAGAAAACACAAACAACGTAGAGGAAAGGAAATAATATTTGATGGAGTGAAGAATCATCGCGGGAGTCAAAGGGTAGGGGGGGCAGGTTGCAACAAGGCAATAGAGGAGGGACCACCCAGTTCAACCAGAGAATCGATCGAAAGTAAGTGTTTCACCAGAAGCTCCATCGGAATGGAGAAATTGTGCTAGCGTCTCGCAAGCGGGAGGGATGGGAAAACAAACAACAATTTGGTCCGAAAAAACGGCCTAATCAGGCTGGGGGGTTAGGGAGCGGACTTCAGGAAACCGACCATTTCAAGGAAGTCTAGGGTCATTCTGGGACGCCACGCTTTCTCGGTCCCGGGGCTAGGCCCCGATGTCGTGCCGATGGAGGGAAGTAAAGACCTCAGTTCTTGCCAGAGCGATGCTGGGACGTCGCGGGGCGGAGACTGGAAGCTGTTTCTCAATCTTATACCGGACTTCCCCCCGCGTCTCCTGAACGCGGGAGTCGCGACTGAAATCAGCATTTGAGTGCCCGCCAAATAAGATCGAAGAATTGAGGTTCGACGAGATTCCGTGGGGCAATCTCGACAATGCTGGGGGTGGTGAAGTCCGCGAATCGGGGCTCTGCCGGGGATATGGGGATGCTGATGAGGGGCACAGAGAACCGGTCAACTTAACAAAATATCTATCTACGGTTTTTTCGGGGCTCAAGGGATTTTGAAGAAAAATTGAAAGTTAGTCGTGGCCGTTCATAAATCTGGTCATTGACTATCGCTTCTCCCGGAGCTAGTCCACTGAGGAAAATAGTCACTGCCATCTGACTACTGTTCGGCGAAAATAAGTGGAATGGGGTCCCGATAGTCCGACACTCTCCAGGGAGAGCCGCCATCGACAGCACAACACTACGGAGAAACTCGGAAAGCTTCCCGGGATGGTAAAGACCGGTCTTGAACGGAGTTTTGGGGCAGGACCCCAAAGGAGTCAGTCTTTGGGGCCAGGAGTAGCTCGCCCATGGCGAGGAGCGAAAGATCCAGCCAAGATTTCGCGACTTGCTCCACGCCCGCCACGGGAGCTGGGAGGGGAACAATGACACCTCTTGCGCATCTCGCACTCTGAAAAACAAAGGGAGGGGTTCCGGTAGTACAATTCGACGTATCTGTCTCCCATCAAGCTCAAGTTTCTTGCCGAGCAGGGCAATGTGGTGCATAGCCGGGCCTCATCACATCGCGCCGGGATCAAGTCTCAGGGATCAGGATGCTTGGTCTCACACATCTCCGCTGCTATACTGAGCTAGTCCCGCTCGGCACGGAGCCTCTCCCTTCCCCCATCGCAAAAAAGTAACTTACTTCCTTTCGTCTCGCCCTCTGGGTCTCGTTTCGATTCCCCTGCCCTGAGGAAGATTCCAGTTACCGGGAGTCCATGGCGGCTTGGAACCACTCTTAGCCATCTCCACGTACTTGGCTTTCCTGTCTTTTGTTTGTCAGGGTGTATGCCCCCACCACTTGTTTTCCCTTCTTGCGTCTAAAGAGTGGCACGATGGGGGGGTGGCCAAAAAGGAATGGGCCGTTGTGCGGTGGGTAGTGTCGTAGATGTACAATCTGTAGGGCTGTGGTTGAAGGACTCCCTAAAAAAGGGGAATTTAAAATCTTGTCTAGAAGTGTGAGAGAGCGGGCTCCCTTCTGGGGTGGGGAAGGGTCAGAGACGGGAGGGGGAATTTCGAGCTTCCACAGAGATGCCATCATCTTAACTCAAAGGAGGTGGGAGGACAACGGGCGCTTTCATATCGTTAACGATTCACGTGATTCCGCATATTCGACAGCTTGGCACAGAAAATTATACTTTACACTGTTTGAGGCGGTTGCGACTCGGTTCGGGAATCTAAGGCCCGGTCTCGCCCGTCCGTAGTAGGAAGTCGCGCGGGGGCCGGCTAATTACTACCACCGGTGACTCCACACTGTAGGGGTGCCACGGCCGGAACTGCACGAGTGAATCTATAAAGAACGATAGCCTAGCGGGTGAAAGCGCGCGGAAAATGTCTAAATCGGGCTTTGCTCTGCGTCTGCGCAGACGAAGATCGGAGATGTTCGAGTGTATAGCAAAAATCTTGATGGTCCATCACGGCTCAGAGGAACAATCTATAAGGTATAGAACAAGCAGCAATCCAATAGGATGGAAGTGACCGGGGGGATGCATAAAACAAGGGCAAATACGTCTAACATCTCTGAGGTGGCCAGGAACAGTGCAGCCCGGGATAAAGGAGGGCATTACGCGATGAGACCCGCCGTGATGCGCGAAGAGCTAGGAGCGAAAAAAACAAGGCACTCAAGAGGCCGCCATCAGGATCGGGGGCAGGAAAGAAAAAGAGGGAGAAGGAATCAAGGGGGGCTAATTGAATACTAAGGTAAGCGATGGAAATGCGGAAGTGCTTTCCGGAGACTCCTAAGGAAGAAAGGTCGTTCTGATGCTGGCTCAGCACACCGTGAAGGTTCTCCGTCTGTGAAAGAGAACCCATAGAGGTCTCATAGCAAACTAACGTGGAAGATGCCCTGTGAAGGGAGCGCAAAGGAAGAGTTCTGTGGGGCCCGTTCAGTTGGGAAAATTCTCAGTTGGAAGCTGTTACTTCTGCTAGAGTTATACCTTGTCGAGTGTGGTCCGTAGAAAAACCATTTAACAGTCGTTGGGGGAGATATCGTGCGGCGTCATGCGGTATGCTCTAAATGTTAGGGTGAAAAACATCTTTGTGGCTTGCCGAATTCAATGGATCGGGGTGAGGGCGGGTGTAGATTATCGTTAAACTGTAGATATCTCGGACGGGCTAGCAGAAAGGGGAAATATTTTAACCATGGTTGGTTTAGCAATGATCTGTGCAACTTCACGGCGTCGGAAAGAATCACTCAGGTATTGGATCGTCTTTTCCTGGATTAAAAGGCCTCGGGCTGACCTTTTTTGGTCCTCTGTCCCTGTTAACCAAGTACCCGTGAGGTCACCGGGTGTTTTCTGCTTCAGCTTAGAATGTAGGCTGTTCGCCTCTTGTGTCCACCGCGAGCCCGTCTCGCCTTCAGGTTTTTAAAAACCGGCTCATTGAGTGTCTGTGGCGTCGTGGAGGGCCTTCGACAAAAGCAAGAGGAACCGAGACTAAAGGGATAACCAGACACCCCCATAGACTTGGGAAAAGAGGGAGAGGGGGAGGTCGAATTAAAGACAGCCTCGGTAGGGTTCCATATGGAGACTTAGCTGAAAACTCAAACCACTCAGCCCTAAACAATAAAAGGCTCGGAAGGGGTGCCGGCAACGGGATATTCAGGAGAAAACCCCACACGGTTCAGAATGCAAAGAAATCGAACGGCCGAACGTCTAGCGACAACCACCACCGCATTGGGGCGGGGAGAGCCTCTGAGATTTTGCCGTTCTAGGGCGGGCATTCGAGGGGAAGCAGCAGAAGCTTCACCGGGGGTTAGTGGGCACCGTTGGAGAAAAGCGATGTCGTCCGCAATCAGACGATAACGAGGGGGGACCGACAGAGGGCGGGCGGGGGGTGCGCAAATATCAAAACGACAGCTCCAGAAGATCGTATACACAGGAGATGCAGATCTAAGGGAAGCGTGGAACGCAGACCTACAAAGCATCAATACGGAAAAGTGAATGGCTTGAAAAACTCATATCATTGTCTTAAGAGGTCCGCCCTGTCAAAAACTGCCGAAAGCGCCCTTAGGTCGGTAAAAAGCGGGACTGAGTCAACCTGATACCAAGGGCAGCAAACTGCCTGGGCAATTCATGCTTATTCGATACAAATCCGAAAAGGCCAGGCGTCCCAGACTCATCTCCAAACCTAGAGAATAGCAGATACTGAGGGACTTCCGCTACCCATCCTTTCTGGCTATCTCAATACCAGAAGAGGGGCGTAAGGGAAGGAAAGGGGAGGAACACGATCACGTAGAACTCATGCTAGAAAAAATCATTCAAAGAAGAAAAATGGACGAACTTACTTAAAAAGTCTAGACCTAAAAGGAAAAACCAAAAACATCTTAAACTTTACGACTAGGGACACGCTACGGTTGGCGACCATCGAACTACCTGGATGAGCCACGATCCTACTAAGTACTCTTAGCGATCTCCCTTCAAAAACGTGCCCGAGGCGACAGAGAGACAGGATCTGAGCGATGAATAAAAACTACTTACCTTTACAATAGGGGTCGGAGGCGACAAAGTGTACTTTACTGTGGCGGATATCATAGGGGAAATATGGGGTTTGTCAGATAAGAAGTCAACAGAGCATCTCCACGCGGAACCTTTCTCTTCCAGTCAACTATCAGAACAAAGGAAAAAAGGGGGTCAGCTGGGTCCGAAAACGAACCTCGTCGGGGGGATTAGGGTTCACACTTGAAAAAAGTCAAAGACGGAAAGGGCTTTCGGAAGTTCGTGGCTATTACCGTTCAAGCGATGTACCGACAGGATCAAGGTTGGAGTTTCCATCAAAGGTTATGCTGGGGCCCCGTCGCAACGCTCCGAAATGGCATATTGTGGGGCTTTAAAACGTCCAATAACGCCGGCTCCTAATATTCGGCGCCTCTAAAGAAAGATCAAAACTCTACGTCGTGCTCGAGAAAAAGTGAGGAAGTCGGGTAACAGAATGGGGGGGCGGGACATGGGGGGGGGGAAGCCAGATAGGCAACATCGAAGTCTAAATCACTGACTTTTCAAGGCCCATTCACGAGCTAGAAAGGACCGCGGGACACAGGGGGTGTTCCACGTAAAACCCGTTGGTCACTACGGGTCACGAAGGCGGCCGATCAATCCCGGGCCAGGACATCTACCCACCCCTGTTGGAAACAACCGGGAAGCTCTTGCTTGCGCCTGATTGCGATCCGAGCCCGAAAAAGCGAGTAGAAAGAAAGAGCAAAACGCCGGTAACAAAAAACAAAAACATATAGAAGAAGCAAGGAGCGACAAGTCCAAGTTACTTCATCCACCTACGAGGGCCAATCAAGAAACTCATAATGCACCGGGGAAAATTCTGAACGAACAAGAGAGAGCGTAGTTAAAGACGGTGATGAAAAATACCGCACCAAAACCGATCCGCATCGCCCTGTCTATGCTGGGAGGGTCAGAATTTTTATGGTATCATTCTTCATAAACTCTGTTACGGATACGGTCAGCGCCCCGTCCACAGTCGGAACTCAGACCTGACTCTCTGGTGTACTGGTGTGGTTGGTGTGTGGATTTACTGGAGGTCCGGTTCTATTGCTCAGGGTTCGTAAGGGAAGGGGGGTCGTCGTCTTGGGGACCAAACGCGTCCGCTAATACTCCTCTTACCTCTCGTCTGATGCAGGCCCCGCGTCCGTTATTCATCAAGCTAGGAGGTTCCGACCCCTCGCGGCGAAGCCAAAAGTCATTCCCCCATCCTGGGTCATGTGAGTACAGACTTTGGCAAGTAATCGTGTTTCCTTAACCAGGGCACCTGCACGTATAAAGGGGAGTCTGTCAATCTTCGACTGCGAAGACTGGCCGCTTCGCTTCTACGGGTACGGGTCGGATACATGTTGGCTCGCAATCCGGGCCACCTGTACATACTATCGATCAGCGGTAAGTGATTTTCGGCCCAGGTCCAGATTGAACCAGATGCATTTCTTAGAACCGTGCAGGCGGGGCAATATCATTAGAGGAGATAGGGATATTTCTGAGCAGTGTGTCATGTCGCGTCTACCCTGCTCTGTATGTACACACCATGAGAGTAATACATCACTGTCGGGTAACTTCTACTAAGCGCTTCTCTCTGGAAACCGAGTAAGTAGTACATTGACGGCGCTGATCATCGTTTTAACCGTCGGGGGGGGGACAACCATGACTTTCAGTCCGGCCGTCACATGAAATCTACCCTCTATTTTAAGAACTAGCAACCAACCTGTGCTCACCATGGTTACTGAAAAGTGTGATCGGGAAGCCGCAGACGAAAAATCCAAAACGAACTAACTCGGCTGGGAGTCCACCCAGAATGGGTACGGAGGTTGAAAAACCACCCTTCACAAATATCCACGAGTCCCGGGATCGGATCTGTCGGTGTATGAATTGGCCTGACCCAATTGGATCGTGGTAAAGAACTTGAGCGCTGAACGACCCCATGTTTTTAGCCTAGTGCGACTCGTGGTTCCGTCGGGTATCATTCGAAACCTCATTCACATAAGAACAGGGTTTGCGCCGCGGGTTTCGTGGTTAGCTAAACAGATGTGTGGCCGAGAGTCAGCGCAGATGTTTAGAAGGAAGAAAATAGCCCTGAAAAGTAGGTCCGTGTCCGCAAACGAATAACCCGACAAACCAGGGGGGGGGGGGGGGGGGGGGGGGGGGGGGGGGGGGGGATCAGGGAGCTAGTTTCTTAGAGAGAGAAATTTGGAACGTTGTGGTCTTCTCATCTCCACATGGCCGCATGTTCGGAAGAGGGGAGTTCCACACTCCCAAAGTTGTTCTCAACATGACAGGGATTCTCTTGTTGCTAAACCACTTCAGGGGGCTCGCTCGGGTTCAGATCAAGAGGGAGGAACTTGGTTCCGCTAGAGTCAGCGGTGTCTTACGGAAAAAGCTGGAAGCCCCCAAAAAATTGTGACGGATCCTCAAGAACAGTCAGACCCTATGAAACTTAACCAAGGAGCTCTCAAAAGAAAAAAGGAGGAGGATAAAGATTTGAAGCCTTGAGGCAGGCCTGAACGATCGGGGGAACGAAAATAAAATCAGTGGCGAGGCTAGAATCCGCCCTAACAGAATGCCGAGTGTACCCCAACAGTTACAGAAGATTATCTCAGTAGGGGGGGGGAGCTCAAGGAGGGGTAAAAGAAGAAAGAAAAACTTGTCAGGGGCTGAGAAAATTGGGTGGCGATCTCAGCCAGCAGCTTACATTGAGCGGGTGATCAACCAGAGGCTTATGTCCGAAAGACCCCGTCCTCGACTATTTGTGTTCGGCGCATGACGCGGTTCTCTTCCGGGGAGGGGTACCGCACCATCTTTAAAATGGCGCGGTCGAGCTGGCCTACAGAGATGCGCGCGGTAAAGGCTCAGGAAAAGAGGAGTCAGAACAGGGAGACTCACGAAGACACCCAATAGGCCTGATTTGTTAGATAGGGTCAAGAAATGCAAAAAGACGGAATCTACGGTGCTTCACAGCAATCTGAGGGGTACGGATAGACTGTCTAATACGCATTGCCTGGGTTCCACTCCCCACCCACTCCTACTCCATATCAGGGATGGCGCGCAGGCTTAACGGGGTTTCTGTTCAATACCCACAGAACAGGCTGGTTTACTCCTGGCAAAACAGTTGACAGCGCGAAGGGTGAGCGTCACGATCGGGAGAGAAACAAGGACTCCTATTTGAAAAGTCCACACGCGCTAAATCAAAGGTTGTTCTAGGTCTCCCCTCATCTTTGGGGAAGCAGGGTTACTTATGCTTCAGTCATCACAAGCTGGGGCGGGTGAACTACAAGGCCGCGCTGCGTCTGCTAATGAGCCGGAAAGTAAATACATTTATTAAAGAAAAGACGCTGACCGGGGCCTGGGTCGGCTCTACTTAACGGAGAGTTCTGGCTCCGGAATGGGGTCCTTCACGATCCAGTGGCGATCCTGGGGGCAGTAAACGAGAGGGCTCCACGGCTCGTAAAGCGGCTAGAAGCACTCTATCCCGTAGAGAGGTGACCTATGAAGGGAAGGTGTTCGGTTGCAGCCTTATTATTGTCCGGACAGAAACACCTTGTGAGTTCAAGCGATAGAAGTCTCCGTCTGAGGTGGCAAGGAAGGCTAGCACCAGCGCGCCGAAGTCAGAGAGAGTATTCGAGTCTAAAGAGCCGGGCATGTCTGGGGGGGGGGAGGGGGGGGTTAAAACCCTAGCGAGCTGCAGCCTGGCCCAGAAGCGTTGGGGAAAGGCTGCGGGTCCACAAAAAACTAGTGATGATTAAAAAAAAGTCTCGGGGTATTAATACAGCGAGGGGGGGCGAATAATCATCCGCGACTAAGGGCAGAACCGGGGAAAGGAGATTCTGGGGCTAGACCACTCGACCTTCGTCCATACACCTCGCAAATCGGGGAAATCTACCGTACCACACATCCCAGACCACCCCAACCGTCCCTGACTTCTGGTCTCGACCCACTGGGCTGCGTCATCTGGAACAACGAACAAGGAAAGGGTGAAATCGATCCAACTCTGAACAGGGGTCGACAAACGGTAAAAGGCGGGGTTGGGGGGGGCGTTCGAAACTTGGGGGGGTAATTGGCGCCACAAGTCCAGGGGCCCGCAAGGCTCTAGGAGGGAATGCGGTGTTTCTCATCCCCTGGGATTTGCGCTTCGGTCTCGGGGGGGAAAGGCCGGGGCTCTAGGTGGGGCCGCCCGCGTTGTGGAGATGACATAGGAGGTGGCGTGATCGGAAAGAAACGTTAAGAAGGGGGCCTACAAAGGAATACAGGGGTGGGGGGACAAAATGTGGGAAAAGCAAGGGTAATTCAAAGTAGTTAGGGGCTGCGGGAACGCATAGGTCTGCGGCCCCTTGTGCACTTGCGGCTACTGTGCCGGGAATGGGGTTTGTTCGTGTGTTTCGGTCCGAGGCCGTTGCTCTGGCAGGATCGAAAGACCAGGGAGAAGGCCGCGGGTTCCGGTAGGATTGCGGCCCTCTGCCACCCCGGAGGGGGGGTAAAGAAGCCTTCCCCTGTCTCGCGAAAGATTCCCTAGCTGGAGCGAGAGGGTTCTCGGTAGCGGGCAGACGATCTGACTTTGCATACTCGGCGAACAGCCTGGAAGCAGTAGAGGAGGTTTATTTGGAGTCCTTGAGTTCTAGTCATCAACCGGGAGCAGAAGGAGGCATCCTGGAATAAGATAACCATCCAATCGCCCGAAAGAAACTGAAGGGTCTTGCTTTAAAGGGGGCCAAGAGCCCAAGATCCGACTCCGGTTCGGTGAACTCACCTGAAGGCGGGGTTCGGGATACGTGAAGAAGTCGACCGGGGAGCTGGGCCGAGAGGAAAGTCTGATGCCGAAAATGTATTCTACAGAAACCACATAGTGAAATCTTCGAAGAAAGAAAAGGGGAAGGAAGATTTTCTCCTCCAGAACAAAAAAAAAAACTAATAACCCTTTCCATGGGGGGGGGGATAATTGGACGATCTCCTGTAGGGTTGGCGCTGCTGGGGGGTAGGAGGCCTTCGGCGGGCGAGAAAAGGGAGACCTCAAGGAGGGATGTCGTTGGGGGTCGCAAAACTTGGAAGGTTGCCGCAGTTTAAAAATCCCCACCGCTTAGGTCTGCCTGGGGGGAGGGTAGGACCCGTTTTCCTCATTCCGGTGAATCTGGAGATCCATACTCTTCCTGTTCGTTTCAAAAGATAGGGGGGGGGGGTCGGTTCTTTCCTCTGTTTGATGCGGAAAGGACGACTTTCTATTTCTCATTTCTCTCAAAAACGCCGTCATTGGACTATCGGCGGCGGGATGCGCTTAAGGTGGCAATTATTGGGTGCTGATCGGATCGAGAGATGTGGGATGGAAGGAGAGCCGAAGGCAGAGCTGGAGGGAGACGCAGGCCCATAAGTCCAAAGGGAAGGGGGGAAAGGGAAGGAGCTTGAACTTCAAAGAACTGGAGAGACGCGGCGCGTTTTAGTCGGGGAAATGAAAATCGGAAAAAGGGGGATGTGGCAAGGCTTTCAACTTGGGGTTCCAAACGACGCCCGGGGACTTGGTAAGGGGGGGAAGAGCGCAGATCTGGGTCGCTGAGGAAAACTAGCCATGAGGCGAGTCTAGCGATCAGCTTGGCGGGCAGGAGGAGAAACGAACGCCGCTGCCGGGTTCAAAAGAAGTATCGGAGGGCGAAAAGGAAGAAAGGTCTTAAAAAAAAAAAAACACATAGGTTCTCCAAAGACCCTACGTTTCAAGGGACCGAATCGCGGAGGCTTCAACGAAAAAAAGGCATCCCTCTAAAGAACCGAAAAGCCACAAAAAAACGAAAAGGAGAAGAAAATTGAGAAAATAAGATGTGCAGGGAAGTTTCGGGGAAGAGGTGAAAAAAATGACCTCATCTGGGGGAAAAGACGAGACCCAGGGGTGCCTGGAACGGAATGTGAGTGAATCGATCAACTAGCTATCATTGGCAAGGGAAGAGTCTCGGGTCGGAGAAAGTATACCTACTCCCCAAGAGAGGTTACAAAAAGATGCGCGAATTGGATCAAGCGGAGCGGACGAAAGCTCGTCGAGATCAAGGAAATTCCAGAGGGACGGAGGGGGAAAAAAGGAAATACTGGAGGGCGAATAGAGGAAGACTGAACGACGAGGAAAGCGCAAAACCTGGTGAGGTCAGCGACTACGTGAAGAGAACTGGAACAGAAAAGAAGTTTGAATTAGGAGGGGACGGACTCAAAGCAGGCAGGCACAAATACACCGAACTATCCCCAAATCTAGAGGAGAAAACAGCTGAATACAACGCACCCACTACATGACAGACGAGCAATCCCGGCCGAGAACGTCAATATTCAATTGCAGACAAAGAAACGACTACGGGAGGACTTAAAAAAAAGAGGACGCCTCACTAAAGGGCACGAACCTTCCTTGATGGTCGAGACATCGTGGGAAAATTCATTCAAAAGTCACGCGATAAATCAACCGAGGGGTGTTGAAAACTTAGGCATAATACCTGGTGTTCGAGCAAACGACATATACGTTACGGCTGACTAGAGCTCGCACCGGAACAGGGCCTCAGAACCTATCGGTCGCAAATACTAAACGCAACTTCCTCTACGGTCGCCATCGGGGGAGGAGGCGGGGGAAAACTATTCCGGCCTATCATAAAGACGTCGGGGGAAACCAATGGGGGTTTGGCGAAGAACGAAGTCTCGGGCGGCATAAACTAGAGACGGTGCATGCGTCAAGAGGGAAATCAGAACATCCTTACATGCAGCAACCCGTAGAGGAAATTCAGATGGCGTCGTACAGCCCGAGAAACCGTAAGGGAATTCGGTAGTGGGGGGATTTCGGAAGGAGCGGATGGTCCGCCAGGAGCAGTGTGGACAGCAAGACGAGAGAACCGAAACCTGATCCATCCAAAAAACTGGGATCTGCTGAAGCGGAGAAGAGCCCTCCAGACAGGAGAGCCAGAGAAAACACATCCACCATCTCAGGGAATCTGTTAGCGAGAAATCGTTAATGGGAAGGGGGAGGCCCAGAGGGGGGAGGGACCAAAAGGGGTCGGACAAAGTCGCTTCTTTCAAACGGATCTAAGAGTGCCTCGGAGTCGAGACCAGCAGCGCATACAGGGGGGTTGGTTTGGTGGTGGGTGGGGGTGAAACTCATTTATCCAGGGGACTGCGCATAACTTTAACACGATGGCGCATATGCGAAAAAAGGAGTCATTGCCAGATCAGATGCCGACCACCTGGAGGCGATCTGGGCGGTGGAGCTAAAAAAGACCGAAAATCGGAAAGAAAAAAATCCCCAACAGGGTCCAAACTCTCGAGCAACTACATAAGAATCCAGAGAATCGCAAGCCGGGCGACTGACCCCCTCAGATACAATCATCGAAACTAAGAACTGGTCCTGGCATCGACTGGCAAACCCAAGGAAAATGAAAAAGGGACCCCACCACCCATCAACGCAGGGATAGTCAAGAGTTTCGTGTAGCAGGTGGAAACATGACGTGGCTTCTGAGCCGCACACGAGAGAAAGATCTGGGGTGCACCACAGGGAAGAAAAAAAGAATCATGGGTAATTTTTGGGGTGTTTGGGGGGCAAACTTTGCTAGTTGCATGACTACTGGGAGGGGGTCGAAGCGAAGATATCACCTGGAAAGGAACTCTATGCGGAGATACAACCCATCGCGGTAGGGAAATGAAGAATTTACAGGGAACTACTAAAAACAAATAAAAAAAAAAAACGCCTTCCCACCCGTTGGCCAGATGGGGGAGCGAGCCGGGGGGGGGGGCCCTCAAATAGAACGAGGAGGAGGTGTGGCCTCTCGACGGAGCGCGAACGGAGGGATATCCGAGAAGCTACGGCCCACTGAAGCGACGTTAGGGCAAAAGAACCTGTTCCAACGGGAGTTAGTCACAGCAACAGGGACAGTGTAAAGCGAGCAGGATTCCGTGGACGGGAGCGAAGGGAGATTCCGACACCGATATTAGCACCTCAAAAAGCATTGAAGGGGAAGAACAGCGCTTCGAGCGGGGGGGGAACTGCTCACTTGACAGGTTAAAATTCGGCGTCCGAGAGATTGGGGCACCTCAAAAGATTGTAACGGCCGGCACATGGCACCCCGTCTGGCCCGCTAATGGAACTAGCCAAACCTGTGGGATCTAGTAGGTTGGGGGGGACTTTACAAGATTGGCGGACATCTCCTAACATCTGCCCAGGCACTAGCGCCCAGGCTCTCTGCCTGGACCAAAAAAACCCTTATCGTGGGGGGAGCAGCTAACACCGATCCTGCACCGGCTAAATCCTTGCTCTTAGAGTTCTTTGCTTTTACGTCCCCATGGCGGTCGAAGCCACGTCTACTCCTACATATTTTGTGAAGGGGTATCGGGGGGGGGAGGTCTTTCTCCGGAACTGTCAGAACAAGGATGGGGACATAAGAGGAGGTTGGCGAAGGTTGACTGTTGATCCGCAAAGGGAAAGGGAGGCAGTGGTTGCCAGAGGGGCCGGGAGGAGGTCTGCCGAGAGGCGGTACTCTCCAGAAAACTCGTCATGCGGACGCCTCGAAGCCTCCCAACGCGGGATCTTACCAACCCCCCCCCACACCCACCCCCACCCACACCACGGGGCGTTAAAGAAAATGTGCACTTTGAGAGAAGGATCCAGACGGAGTATGTAAAGGAAAAGGAAAAAAAGACCCCAGTTTGATAAAAACTACACGCAGGGCTTGTGGGGCAAACCTTCACATTGCGAGAGGGATGTAGAGAAGGAGGGGACCTGGGGGGGCAACAGAGAGTTGCAGAATCGGGGATCGCTCTCTTTCAACACGGTCCGCATGGGGGCGCGCAGCGGCCCAATGTCTCAAAGATATCAAAAAAAGATAGGGGATGGAAAAGAAGCAATGGAAAATGAGAGAAAATGAGAGAGAGGGGTAGAAAATCTAGAAGGGGCGAAAAGAGAGGAAAGAATGCTCGCGTCAAAAAAAAATGCTTGAAGACTGGGGAGAGGAAACTATAGAAACCAAGAAACGCCATCTCGAGGAAAACAAGCCTTGAACCAGTATTATAACTAAGTAATCGGGCAAGTTGTAAGGGGGGGCGAAAGCAAAATCCAAGTTGATGCAGACCCATGGTTCTCCGCATCCGCAATCGAGTCTGAATGGACTACTGCCTCACAATTACAAATATTTTCCGCAAACGGCCGATACACTTTCTGGTGGGTAGCACTTAGAACTCGTAGGAGGCAACACATATGTCAGGGGGAATCGTGAGTCTGGGGCTCTCAAGCGAAAAATTCATTATGGGCGGGTCCCGCGCGGTCCAATGAGCGTATATGCGGCGATAGGACTCAAACTTCTCCAAGCGCCAGAAAACCTGTCAAGAGAGTTTGGGAGGTCGGAAAGAACGAGGGGCACGAGTATACTATCTCTGAAACACAACCTGCTTGAGGCGGCAACTGTCCGATACAGATTGGAAGAAATCCCCCATCCCGCAATGAAAGGAGGTAAAATTACGGCCAAGGGGGGGGAGGGTTCCAAACAAAGACCATATTGTGATTGGGAAACTCCGTTGCGCTGGCCGGGGAGACTTGCGGCGCTGGAGCGCAAGAAGCAGGGGGAACGGTCACAAAACATCTCTAGAACAGGTTGTGGAAAAACTTCTCCAGACGGGACTAGGCAGGGGGGTCAGGAAATGCTAAAAAGTGAAAGCAAGTAGAGGGCCGATAGTTCGTGAGAAGACGCCTGCATGAATCCGGCAAACTCATCACCGCTAGAACGTACTAGGCATTGGCGAAAAAGGAAATGAAAACGTGAATTTAGTAACACGTAACAGAGGAGGTCATCTCCCGAAAAGGAACTCCCAAGGGAGCTCAGTTCCCTGTAGATCCTCTTGTTCCCCTACAAATTCGTGGTACAACTTGCTTGGACTACCAATAGTAAATCATTTTTGCTTCATGAGGAACGACCATGGCAGATCACAAGGGACTAGATAGAGAGATCAAAAACGCCAATAGCGTAACAAGTTTATTAATTCCCCACTCTCTAAACAAGATTTCAAAACTAAAAGTCAAGGCTGTCTGAGGCGAAGGGGTATTGTAGGAGAAAAAGTATCTAAGTTAGTGACTCGTCGATGTGGCCTAATCATTCAGAGGTATGCCATCAATGAGGCAGGAGTGCTTTAAACACGATAAGTTCTTAAAAGGAAAAATAAAATGAAAAAAAAGATTGCACAACACCCAATTAAATTATGAAGGGGAGCGCACTCTGTCTAGGTAGGGTACGTTGTCCGCAACTAGTTGGCTTTGCATGCAGATACAGAACGCTCTTCCGAGTATGCACAATTCACTTTCTGGGTTTTGTTCACCTGGGGGGAATGTGGACCGCTGGCCACCCAAATGCACCCTTGCCATGGAGGCTATCATGACGCTTCTGGGGGGGAGTCAGACCTGTCCTTTTGGGCGCTCGGGGCGGTCAGCGGCAGTGAGGATTAAGCTCCCTAGCTGTGGTTGGGAAGTAAGTTCGAAGCGGGGGAAGGTGGACTAGGGATCTGTCGCCATGTGCCAGGACTGGCAATCACAGTTTAAAGGAGGGAGGTCCTCGGAGTCCAATTAAAACGTCGGAAGAAGATTACCCCGGACAAATGGAGAACGTGGAAAGTGGTGCCGGACGGGAAGCGTGGCAGTGCTCAAAAACTAACAACCGAAGAGAAAAATGTACTTCTAGGGGAGAAAAGTACTCCACCAAAATTAACGAAACTTAAGGGTCCGCGTGTTATCCTATAAGCGAAAAGCAAAGGAAAGATCTTGAAGCGTAGGCTAAGGGAAGTTCGCATGGGGGGAGTAAAGAGGCGGGCAGCAGGGAGCAGGAGAATTTGGAGAGGAGCGGGGGCTTAGGGTCGACAGTTGAGCCATAACAAACCCGGGGGTCCTGGCAGGACACAGGAGAAGGGAATAGCCAAATCCAGCTTCCGTAAATCCCTTCAGCATTGACGGACAGGGCGAAACACGAAGAACGAGGGAGCACGATCGGAAGAGGTTTAAAAGAAAAGCGCTTAAGGGGTGAATCGTACGAACGGACACGGGTCGCAGCGCAAAAGAGAATGAAGACGATGAAGAAAGTGGGGCAACCCAATCGGTCAATCTATCAAAAAATCCTCAAATAGAGGACAGGTCAATCCGCCACGAATGACCAGGCAGAGGATAAGGGGGGCGAGGGGCCAAGGGTGGGTATCTGGGGGGCGGGCCGTTCAGGAACCGTATAGAATCCTGACCGTCTGAGGGAGGGGGGGGGAAAAGCAAAACCGGGAGGGTGAACGTTCTCACCCCATCACTTGAGGAAAAACAGAAAGTGGAATACTGCAAGTGGCAGGAATTTTAAACCGGAAACTCTGGTTCAGAAATGTAAGCTTCGAGTGAAGATGGGGACAGGCGAAGGGCAGGAGAAGGGGGAGATTGGTTTAAAAGGCCAAAGGAGGCCTTGACGGAGTAATGTGAGTGAAAGTGCAGGGGCCCGTTCTTTTTGGTGCTTCCATGAAGTCGCTGACTCGAGCTTTGTGAAGATAAATCAAAGAGCAAGAGGAGGGCCGCGAAAACGCAAGAAGAGGGGCAAAAAGGAGGTTGTCTGTAAGAGCGTTAAAGTCAAAAGAAGGGCGAAAGGAAAAGCAAAGGAAGGAGAGGGCACAAACTTTTCAATTCGGGACCGCAGCCAAAAGGAAAGCTTTACTTACCAAACCGAAAGGGAATCCAGAGGGATCAGAGAAAGGGAGTCGCGAAACGCGATCCAGGTCGGATGAAATCTGTAGACCGGAACGGCTGGGGAGGGAGTCGGCAGGGGGGGCAGACAAAACCCCGAAAGACCCCTATAAGTTGACCGCCGGAGTTAGAAGAGGGGGAGGCCGCGAAAGGAGGTATCAAAAAACCAAAAGAGTCTGAGCTCGTCTCCCAAATAAATACGTGCTAAATGGAAAATAGAGATCTAGAGGTCAAAAGCCCGCCATCGAAAACATCAAC
>Ga0179593_1672430_pt1 | contig 20359 bp, 32 predicted proteins | sample CZODoug2_1_08_16_FD_185931 | JGI IMG/M metagenome (GOLD analysis project Ga0179593, IMG submission 185931) | Vadose zone soil fungal communities from Angelo Coast Range Reserve, California, USA - CZODoug2_1_08_16fungal (PacBio error correction) | ecosystem: Environmental > Terrestrial > Soil >...
GGTGCGCGATATCAGAGGAAAGGAAGGGAATCAGAGGAGCCGCCTCCGGGTCTTAGACCCTGGAGGGACGCTCAGGGGAGTAGCATCGGCTTGTTCAGGAAGCGAAGCCTCAGCGAAAGGGTACTCCTGGACGAAAAATCGATCGCGGGTTCTTCGATACGCCGGCGAAAGTCAAGGGGACAGACAAACATCAAAAATGGCCACTCCTGATGGGGGGAAAGGTGGGACGTTAAGTAAGACCCCACCTGAACCAAGGGGGGCATCAAGCCCGTCGGGAGTGTCACATGCATCCTCTATCAGCTCTCCAAAAGGAGGAATCATGAAACCTACTTCCAGGGTCGAACAATCGGCGCACTTAGAATAGTTGACCTAAAAGGGAACTTTTAGGCCGAAAAGAGGGAAATGAAGACGCCGGCAAAAATATTTTCCGCGTGGGGAAAAAAAAGTGCCATGTGCATATCGGCAACTCAGGAAGGTCCGGGGCCGGGCTCAATGCGCTCCGGACGCCCTATCACGACTTCGCCGCCGTCAGGGGAAAAAGTCCATTTCGGAGTCATCTAAAAAAAAGATGGGGAGAAATTCAGTCCTGCGGTGAAGGGAGTGAGCCGGGAGCGGAGGTCGCGGTCATCGAAAAGCGTTCTCAAAAGAAAACCAAACGGGTCTGCCGCAGAGGGGAGGGGCGTGAGCCCTCAAGCGAGAACTCCTGCTAAATCCTGCCAAAAACTCTGGAAGACAACGAGGGGCAGGCTCGCGGTCTCATTTGGCAAAAAGATGAACACATCGTTTATAGCCAAAGACTAGGGGGTGGAAAGGAAGGGTGATCTTAAAATCATTTCACGGGGGGGAGGAGGCAAAAGTCGTACCCGGTCTAAAGGGTTCGAAAAATGGGCTGGTCAAAGAAGCAACGCCTATTTTAATCTCCTCCCATAAGCCGACAAGACGCAAGTACCCGAGAGAAAAATCTCGGAATTGTAGGGAAGGGGAAAAAGAAGGACCGTTTTGTTTTTTTTATCCACGGTAAGAAGTCCTCTTCCAGACCTCCTACGCCCTAAGAATACGCAGAGGGGAAAACCTTCCTGATCCTGTTTTGGCCTACTCGGGACAAGCAATAAAATCCGCGGAACATCCGCTCGGGTATCAGGGTCGTTCGTGGATCGGTCGCGTTGAACGCCGTCTTTTTGACGGGGGGGCGTGGCAGGGGACCGGGACCTAAAAAAAAAACTTGTCAAGGGAAAAGACACCTTGTTCGGAGTGCGCTCAATGGAACACATGATCGAATCAAAGGGGGGCCTCCTGTCGTTTTCAAAACGGGGGCACGGCTCAGATGGGGGGGAACTCAGCTCGAAAAAAAGAAAGAGGAATTCCTGCCTGGGTGTCATTCTTCCCTGGGGGAAAAAAAAGTGGTCCTGGACGTGCCAGGGGGACGCGGTTGTAAAAGCGGCATGAGAAGGAAAAAAAAATTCTGGGCACGAAAGACGGGCGAGGACAGTTCGGGCCATTACTGCGTCTATCGAAGGGAGAGGGAAAAAACTTCCTCATCCGAAGGTCCGACCTGCCGGATTCCAGAGAGGAACCGCCGGGCGCGCCAGGGAGGGACAGCCGCGGCGATGCGGCCAGGATGAGCTGAACGGCTTTGTACATCGAAGGGGACGAGCCTTCGCGCCGGCAAAAAGAGAAGGGGGACCAAAGACCTACCAAAGGAGGAAAGAGGACCTCACGGAGAGAGAAGGCGATCTCAAAACAAACACCGGAGTGATTATAAAAGAGAAAAAGGCTCTTAATATGGCGGATTCCGTTCCGTGGAGGTAGATGAAAGGGCTAGTCTATAGGCCATGCGCCGCTCTCCGCTAGATAAGATTTCCCACATCCTCATTCCATGAAGCGTCATCGGGGGGAAAAGGCGAACATGGAGCAAAAAAGGAGGAAGACGCCTAATTAATCATGGGGCATCCTCAGGCGCTAGGACCGGCATTGTCCGTACTTGGGAAAGGGGGGGAAGGATGACGACGGATTAAAAGAGGTCTCGGCAAGGCTTAACCCTCTGTCAAAGAAAATTGTGAAAGGTCCGGTCCCTGTCGTGCCACCAGCAAGGGAGTTCTGCATCTCCGCGCATAATAGCCCAGCTCCTGAAAAAGAAAAAATAATGTGCCACGTCAAGACAAGGCGTCTTGAACATGAAAAAGGTTACCAAACCAGACGGAATCCTCTTTCGTGGGAATGAGGGTGATTAAAATTGGGAAGTCCCTTAGAGAACTAAGAAAAGGCGGGTTCGTATCATGGTTTGTCGCCTTTGCGCCACGACGAAGGGGGGGATTGAAAAGAAAAAATGATCTTGGAACGGGCCCAAAAAAAGGCCGGAAAAAATCACGGCGTTCAACGCGAGACAGGCGCTGCCGGAGACCGCCGAGAAACGCGAAAATTGTGACGGTGTCTTGACTGTAGAAGACGGCGGCACGGGAAGAAGTTTGAGGGCTGGGAAGGGGGGGAAAGGTTGGGATAAGGGCGGGCGCCGTCTTTGTAGGGACCAGCGGGGCAACGGATGCGGCCAGTGATGCCCCACAAAGGGGGAAGGGTGGGCGAAATCGAGAGAGAATTCTTGGGCCGGCCGGGCTATATGGGATAGATTAACATATTCTTTGAACGGATTGGAAAGTATTCCCAGGAAAGGCAAAAGCCTCAGAAAGGGGGAGAAATTGTCACGCAGAAAAATCGAAGATCACCGTAATGGAAAATCGCCATGTGTCTCTCCTTCAGGCGCTCAAAGGGAGAGACTGCGAGAATGTGCGTCCCAGAACGCGTTTCGCAATGCGTTTGGCGCGGGAGCCGTCCAGTGCGAGGCCGGCGGTCTCGGGGGAGGAGGGCAAGCCCGACCGGCGTCAAAAATCTGTACGACCGCTGCCGAAGAACTACTTGTCGGGAACCGCGACCCAGAGCACCAGCGCTCCAAAAGTCATTGACGGTGCGTGTCGACCCCCTAATCCTTCGGGGGCACTATGACGACGATCTAAGTGAGCGCACTCTGGAGGGAGCAGATTCGTCGATCAAGAAAAGGGAGTAATAGGAAAATACGGGGGAAGGGCAGATATCCATGGGAAGCCGCCACGCTAAAAATTTAAACGGCGTAAGTTCTTCAACGGTCGAGGTCGCGGCAGGCCAAGGTTGGATTTGGGGACAAAAGAGAGGGGAGTACGGGGAAGATGTGAGACAGAAATCCGAAGAAGGTTATGCATGATCAAAGCAAGGTTGAAGCAGGGGGCCAAAGAAGAAAGTAGGATCTAAAAATTAAACAGTTTTGCGGTGGGGAAGGCACACGGGGGCACTGCACAGCGAGAAAGAAAGGAAGGGGCCCGGGGGGTTCTTTCACAATCAGACTTGGCGCCGCGCAGCGATCGATAGAGGCGAGCAATGAGAAAATTTGGGTTTGGAGGGATGCTTCGCACAGACCACGAACCCCCTTATCTGGAAAAAGGACGCTGCTCGAAAAACCTGAACGGAAAATCCTCGGATGACTCAATCCTTCTGTTCCGGGAGAGATCGCGAAAAAGAAACACAACACAGTTGGTGAGAGGCCGGGCGGACCGGAGGAAGGATTGTTCATACAGAGGATCCGTGGAAGCTCCAAAGTTCGATTCAGCTAAGGGAAGATCCTGGGGGTCCTGGGGAAAGAGGGAAAGGCATCTCACAACCCACATGAGGAATGCGAGCCCTTTGATGACTTCGGGAGGGAGACTGCGCATTCTGCTGGACAAACATGCAAATAAACCATGGAAAAAAGAAGGGGGATTAAAGAAGCCTTGCCGGGGGACCCCCACCTCCCAACCTGGGATAAAAATCATCGTCCGAATGGGTGCCATGTGTACATCCCAGAAAGAAACCGGAGCGGCTCAAAATAAGGAGCACATCGGCGCCTTAAAAGCACGGCGAGTGTCGCCCATAAAGGGAGACCGCTTTGAAAAACGAAGTCTACGCTTAAAAAAGGGGGAAAAAGGGCGATGGGAATTCGAGTGAAGTGCAAATAGCGATCCAAGGTGTCTATTGTGGGGTCAGGGGAAGGGGAGCGCTTCTCCTCCGGACGAAGAGGGAAAAAAAAAGGATGAGCGCAGCCTGCAAGGAACTACAGGCAAGGGGTCGTCATCGTGAGGAGCGGCTAGGTGGAAGAAAAAGGAAATGCTGGGGCGCGCGGGGCGTCGCGTTCATGGTCGTTTCTCCCTCTGGGGGGGAAAAAGCGACCAGATGGCGGTCAGACGGGGGGCGTGCGGGGCGTGCTCCTAAAGAAGGAGGGAAAGGGAATCCGGTTCTTGGAAAGGCGGCGCCGCTCGCGCAAGTGGCAAGACAGGAAACGCTTAGAGAGGCAGCGCCTTGAAGGGATCATGGGAAAAAAAATGCCCGGTCATTTAGCGGCGCCAAGGGATGGAGGACAAGAAAGGGTCCAGACCTGAGGGTGAACGGGGGGAAGGGTCAAGATCCGGGAAGAGGTGAAATAGGAAAGAGGGGAACCTCCCGACAAATCCCCATCGCAGATAGAAGGCGCAAATGGGCGAAAAAAAAAGACGGACGGGTCCGTTTGGGGGGGAAAAACATGGCCGCAGGGAAGAGGGGGGAAACGAATCCGAAATGAGACGTCCTCGTGGCTCACAGGGGCCGGACGACATTGGAAGGGTAGCGTCTAAAAGCAAGAAAAAGGGGGGAGGGGGACATAGGCGTCAACTAGCCAGGGACAGCTTAGCTGGAAGAGTTTGACCGTGGCCATCTGGTGGAAAGACTGTTGTGGGGGGGGGGGGGGGGGGTGGGGGGGGGGGGGGGGGGAGGGGGGGTTTGGGTGGGGGGACCGTACCGTTAGCAAGCTACCGTCACTTGTTAACTTACGGGTTCAATCCCAGGGGGGGGAGAGGGTCGATAGCATTGCTCTCTCGCCGCTTTCCTAAAGAGGGGAATGCAAAATGGACAGCTCAACGCACAATTTCATCACCCTCAGAGAAAAAGCGACCCGAGGAAGGAAGAAGGTTTGGGGGCCTTGCTTAAAAGCGGTTCAGACCCGTCCATGGAACTTGAATGGGAAGGGGGGGGAACAGGGAAAGATTGCTATCTGCAATGCGCGGAGAGAGCCCTGCTGGTGCAAAAGGGGAGGGAAAAGGGGGATACAGCGAAGATCGCCGCGAAGGGGGAAAACGACTTCGTACTGTAGGCAAAAGTCCTACGCATGCAGGGAGGAGCGCTGAAGGATGAAAGAGGACGGCTATCGGGGCCGCCGAGAAAACTCTCCATGCCGCGGCGATTACAGAGGAGTGGGAGGCGGCTGTGGGGCTCCGGGATCGAAAGGGCGCGCGCGATGGTATCGAAAAGGGGTCCCGGGGAAAGACCCTCACGTACGCCTTACGCTCACTCGTCTCCCAAAAGATAGAAAAACAAAAAAAAGGAAAAAGAAAAGGGAAAGAAGGGGCGGCGATCCGTTATCGTGGAGGAGGGGGGAGCGCGGCCGGGGGAGGGTCAGGGGGGTCTTGAAAGGAAGTCCAGGTCTAAAATTCGCGATCTGATTCAGAGGGGACCGTCCCGATTCAAAAAAGCTCCATCCGTTGGGGGAGGGAGACGAAAACGGATTGCGAACACGTCGCGAAAGAGGAGATCCTCCAATAAGGCAAGGAAAGAGGGAGCGCTCGAATTCCTGCAGGTGGAGGGGCAGACGATGACGAAGTCGTGAGGAGGAAGGAGGTGAGCCACGAACTGGTACCTAGCCGGTCCTCTTTCACTCATCATTGCGGAAAAGAGCAGCTCTGCCGGAAGAGGAAAAGGTCCTGGCTTTGAAAGAACGCTACCACTTGCACGAAAGAAAAAAATGTGGGTATGTAATCAGGGGAGTAATCTACCAAACAGGCCTGGGGGCAAAACTCTGCGATTTGGAGGTGGTACATGGTAACTGCCCCATGACGAAGAGGAGTTCGGGAATGGGGGGGGTCCGTCCTTGAGTCGGCCCTACGAGGGGGTGGGGGGGGGGGGGGGGGTGGGGGGGAAACCGGGACCGTTGAGAAAAGGAACGGTAAAGAGCCGTGACACAGACGGAATTTCAACTCGATACATAGGGAAAGAGAATCTAGGAAGACAATATCAAGGGGCCTGTATTGTCTACAGAGTTTCGGAAAGGAGTTCGGCAAGCAGGTTTTGGGGGCACGACGGGCAGTCGTCGTTTTTATAGAGGAGGGGAGCTAAAAAAAAGCAGGCTTCCAGTGCTACAACAAAGCCGTCCTTATTTGCGGGGGACCAGCTCCAGAAGATCAGGAAGTCTGAGTAGGGTGGTCTGGGGCGGGGGGGGGGGAGGAGATTTCACATATTCGTTTGGAAGGGGGAAAAAAAAAAAAAACGCAGGGCAAAAAAAAGGGGGAAGTCCAAAACCTTGGGGCGCCGGCCGAATGATCGAAGAAGGCATGAAAAGCCAGGGACGCTCTTCAATTGAGGGTCACCGAGATAAAAAGAAAAGGGGTTCCAAATTACAGCTGTCTCCGCGTGGGTTTCGGCAGTCGTTTTGGCAAAAAAGGGATCATTCCGCGGGGATCGAATTGCAGGGGCGCAACAAAAAAAAAAGCTTGTCGAAGTCGCGGAAAACGACTTTTCGATGACTCGACCGGAGCCCGCGCGTCCCACAATTAAAAGAGGGGGACGGCATGTCTGACCCCAGAACTCGCGTCAAAAAAAAAAAGGGATGAGAAAAAAGGATCGTCGAGAGGCACGGATGCGAATATGAGTCCGAGAAAAATAAAGGGGGGAAAAAGGTGGCGTGGGATCCGGGTAGCACATGCAACGCAGGAAGAAAAGAAAAACTAAAGTATCGACTGCGGACGGCCAACAAGTCCCGACCATTAGGGAAATCGATGACGCCGAAGAGCCCGATGTTATACAAGCATCGAGGGTTTAAAAGCTCACTAAAAAAGGGGGCGCCGCTGATCGATGCTGTGAAGGGAAAAAAAAAACCCCTCAACGAGGGAGGATCGAAAATTATCCAGTTGGGGGGGGGAAAGGGCGACACGAAAACCCATCAGGGAGTGGCCTGGGCATGTTTTTTTTGTCACGAAGGGGACGGGCCGCAGGGCTAAGCACCTGAGAGGGGAAAGGGGAAAGACCATGCGTATCCATGTTGGGGGGGGGAGCTGAGCTTCGACTTCAAAAAGAAATTATCGAACAAACCACTCTCGCGCAAGTGCTCCGACCTACCCGTATCCCTCTGCGGAATCCTTCGTCAAATCGAAAAGGCTATCGCGACCATCTCTCGAAAAGGGAGGAGGAAAATATAGAAAGGAGGAAGGAGGTCCGCGGAAAAGAAGGGAGCAAAGTATTCCCGATCCAGTCTGAGCAGCGCGAGAAAGCCAGAAGGGTTGCATAGAGGAAGTGGGGTCTGGAAAAGTAATCAGCTCACAACCCACATGGAAGAAAAGCCCTTTCTCGATCGGGGGAAGAAAAACAAAGTCCGGGAAAGGAAGAAACCTTGCCCGCAAAAAATACGTTCCGTGTCAGCCAGGACTCAAATCCAGGATAGGGGGTCTATCAAGCTCCGTCGGGGCAACCATTCGACAGCCTCAGAAAAACTTAGGGGTAAGGGGTTTGGGGGGTTTTGACTAACTCACCCGACGGGGGATCTACATCTGGACCCTTCTTCTCCGCTAGGAACAGAAGGGTAGGAAAAAAGTGGCTGCAAAAGGCGAAAGTGAAGGAAACTTTTCCGTGAACGTGGGCGCCTGCGATTGCCATAAGGATTAGGGGGATAACCACGACGAATTCCGTAGTTTCCCCGGCAAGAAACTATTCGCCTCCAAAGGGAAGAAGACGATCGGGGGGGGAGGGGGGGGGGGGGGGGGGGGGGGGGGGGGGGGGGGGGGTGGGGGGGGGGGGGGGGGGGGGGGGGGGGGGGCTTCAGAGAGGTCGCTCCAGGGAGCGGCGTCAGATTACACCTAACGGGGAGGGGTCTACATGCCTGTCAAGCAATGCGGTTCATTAGCGAAAAGCGCGGAGGCGGCAGAAAAAGTCTTTCTCCAAAAGAACCGATAAAAGCCGGCGTTGGCATGCGGCCGTCAAAAATACCAAAATATAGCAGAAGAAAAAAAAACGCAATGCTTTGGCGAAAACCTCGGAAGGATCGAGGGCCGCAATGTGGAAAGAAGGAACACTCGTCTCTCGGGAACAAGCAGCCCTTGACTAAAAAAAAGCATGGCGCGTGAAAGATTTGAAAGAAACGCATTTCGGCGGCGCCAAGGAAAAAAGGATGGGCCATACGGAATTGCGAATTGGGAAAAAAGGAAAATCCGGCCACGCCTATGTGGGGAGCAGACCCCTATCTCCCCATCAAAAAATCCCCGATCCCAAGATCTTGTCGAAGCAAGAGGGGAACTTTTCGGGAAAAAAGGCGCAATTGCCAAAACCCCCCTACTTCGCGGGAAAATCCGCTAAAAAAGAAAGGGCTCAACGAAAGCCGTGACGGGGGTGGACCTGACCTGGGAAAAGATCCTGTTCGCATAACGAAGCTTCTATTGCTGAAAAGGAAAAAAGCGGCAAGGCATCTGAGTTGACGTTCCGTCTTGGGGAAAGGCATTGGGCAAATTGAAAAAGGAGCTCCGCACGGTAAAACGTCAAGCCCAGAAGGAAAGAAAAAGGCGCCAACGACACACACGAAGATCGCCTTCTTTCCTCTGGAGGAAGACTCCTGTGCACACCACCCAGAAAAACACCCTCAGCTCGACCACATCGAAAGATGAAATTTTGGGGGGTCTTCCTCTGGGGGCCAGACCGTGCCCGGGGGAGGGGCGTGCAGGGAGCGGGGGGGTTGGGGGAACCGGCCAGCATCGGCCATGCGCTAAAGAAAAAGGAGTTGCACGAAAAAAAAAAAAGTTCGTGTGCCTGAGGGTTTGGAAGGAAAAGAGACTCTCCGCATTACAACTACAGCAAGCGGAGGAAAAAAGGTCCGACGCCGAATTCGAGCCGAAAAGCAGTCCTCTGGCGGAAAAAACGCCGGGCGCGCCTGGGGGAAAAAAATTACAGAAGGTCTTCTGCGGGAAAAGCGCCGGGGATCGGGGAAAGCAGGCCTGTTATCGGCTACCGGAAAGCCCAGGCATGGGCCTACCCTCAAAGGGACCGCTCTACGCGAGAAAAAAACCGAGAGGAGGAAAAAACAAACTTAAGGAGGAGGAAAAGAGAGCTATCATGTTGGAAGGGGAAGAGGTATTTCCCAGCGAGAACAAGGGGGGGGGGTCGGGCCATGCCCTAAGGACGCGATAAAGGAAAAAAAAGGGAGTCGCCGGGGAACCGATTTCCAAAAATCCGCACTCCCTAAAGGGAATAATCTCTCCCGAAAACGGCGGCCCCTGGCGAGCGGAAGAGGCCGCCGCGGGCAATCCTTCAAAGAAAAAAATTAAAAGAAGTGGCCGAAATGAAAAAGGAGGGTACATGACGTCAACGGGGGGAGGGAGGAAAAGAAACCCCTGACACCGAACTTGGGGAAAAAGCCGGTCCTGTCTTGCAACCAGCAGGAGAAAAAGCCGCGCTAAAATCCACCATGCAAAAGAACCAGGCCACAAAAAAATGGCGGTCTTGAACGAGAATATGCCAAACAGAAAAGATCCTCGGGGGAAGGGTCTGATCGAGGGGGAGATGTGCGTGAGCCGTTGGGGGGGGGGGAACGACAGGAGGGCTAGGCGATGGTTTTTCGTCCTTGCACCGACGACACGAAACCCGGGTACAAAAAAAGACGGAGCTTGGAACGGTAAAGGCACAAGTCCTTTCCCAAAGGAAACGTTCAAAATTTACTCTAAACGCAGCGACCGGCTCGAAGCAAAGAAAAAAAAAGTATTGGGGGGGAGATTTTCCCTAAGGCGTGGGAAGCTTCTGCCACCCCGTTCTGGAAGGGGGAAAAACGAGGGACTCGTAAGATTGTGCAGACGACGTCGTTGGTACAAAAAAAGAGTGAAAAAGTTCTTCCGGCACAAACCCGTTCCTTATGTGGGGGGAAAAAAGAGAAGGATAAGTCGCGAAAAAAAAGTCTGTCGTGGGAGAGGGGACGATTAGGGGCCACAGAGAAAGAAGAAATTTTACAGTGTCAAACCAGTCAAGCCGGTCTGGCCCAACCGGGGGGGAGAAAACTGGCTCCGGGAAATGATCTAGATCCCGGATGGAGACCCGGAATGGAAAAGGAAAGATAACAGGCGTTTTAAAGGCGGGCCAATTTCGGCCAGAAAAGATGAGAAGGAGGTTCGCAAAGCATTGGGGGGGGAGGCGTCCGTATCAGGAAGGCTGGAAGGACCCGCCGCCGGCTGGAAGCCATCTGTTTTCTCAGGGGGGAGGGAGAACGACAGGGGTCGAACCGAGAAGCGCGCGCCCGGAACCCCTCGGAAAAAGGACGGGCGGGAACCGAAAGAGAAGGCTTCACGATTAACGACAGAGAAAAGGAGCGCAACTCTGCATTGGAAAAATCGTCGATCAGGTCGTCCGGGATAATAGAGCCGTCCAAAGTGAAGGGGGAAAAAAAGAATATTCCCATGGAAGGAGGGACTCAAAACGCTTAACAGGGGAAAAACCGCGTCTTCACTGGGCAGAAAAAAAGGCCTCAAAGGGAAAAAAAAAAGATGGCAAAAAAAATTCGTAAAGCTGCCAGAGGGGGGGAAGAAAAAAAATCCGAACTTCTGGTAGGAAATCGACATCCCGGTAAGTCTACCGACTTGAGCAGTGGGAAGAGAACAGTTGGTCTTGGGTGAAAAAAAAAGCACGTCCCGCGGAAGGAAAGCTCAGGAGTGGCCCTTTGGAGCATGGGGGAAAAAAAAGACTTGAAGCCAACCGCCATGAGAAAAAAAAGGGGCTCGCCAATTCTTAGAAGTGGGGGGGGTAGCTGAGAGAAAAAAACCCCAGAAAAAAGGTATGATCGTGGGCATACAAAAGGGAAAAAAAAAGTCTCGCGACGGACTAAGAACCTGGGTATGGACGTATCCTCTGATGACAACGGTTCCGGTCGAAGTCGAAGAAATCGCCAAAAAAAAAAATAGCTAGATTGGGGAGAGGGATCCTCTGCCCGGGGAAGGAGGGAAAGGGGGGGGGTCAGAATATGATCAAAATCTCTCAAGCACGCGAGAATTGACACTGCTCGGGGAGGTTGTCTGGGGGGTGACGAAGCTCATCTCACAACCCAAAGAGGGGGTCGAGCAAGGGACTCGGGAGAACGGATACGCGGCGCAATTCTTTCTGGAATGAATAAAAAAGGAAATCCTGATGAAGAAGCGAAGGGGGAAAAGGTCGCCTTTCAAAAAAGGAAAAGGGGATATTTTGATCACCTGTCCTGAAACATGTCCACACTCGATCAGCGGCGAAGGGGGAGGAGATCAGAAAAAACTGCGGAGTGAAACGGATGAAAAGTCTCGGGGGAGATGTAAAGGGAACTGCACGGGCGCCGGCCTTGGAAACGGAATGCGACCGTGGAGGGTGACGATGTAAAAGATTGCCTGGACGAGAGGGGGTCCCACGCACTTCCTTATTGAAAAAGCCGGCTCGAGAAGGAAAAAGGATCGACGATCGAGCCGGACGAGGGCAAAAAATCGGGGGAGAAAGCCGAAAGCGGGAGGGGGGGGGGTCTGACAATGCCGGGAGGTCAATGCGGTCAAGCGGGGGGGAAAAAGCGGGTCGCTCGGTCAGGCCATCGAACAAGTCAAAGAAAAAAGAGAAAGGGGCTGCAAGGAAGAGGGGGGTGCTGGTACGTTTCGACAAAAAAGAGCGAGACCGCAGCTAGGAGTCCGGCCGCCCCAAGACTGAAAGCTCGGAGGAAAAAGGGGAAACATCAATAGTAAAAGGAAAAGAGACGGTGATCAGCGCACGGGGAGAAAGCAGGGGACTTGCCAAGGATCTTCGATCATGGGGCGGCGACAATGAGAAAGGAAAAAACACCTGCTTGGCGAAAGGGGAAACAAGTGGTCAATCCGGCCACTCAGAGGGGAAAAAAGCGAAGGAAACCGGCTCGAAAAAAAAAACGCCCTACTGTGAACAGGCACAGCGCCGCAAAAAAGGGTCTGCCGCCAGGAAGAGAAGGGGGGTTGCAGGCAAATGGCGATAGTGCCTCTTCCACCAAAAGCAGGAGACACTCCTCCCAAAGGACGACCGGCCTCGTTACTAAAAACGTGGGGGGAAAGGACACGCACTAAAATAAGGGGGGGGACAATCCGCTGGCGGCTAGGGATGACGAGCCGTTCGCGGGCTGGAAGCGTTGAACTTGATTGGTGTGTAAAAGGGGGGCCGAAAGGGAAACTCCTGTTCACTTGGAAAGAACGTCATCCGCAGTCGTCGCGCCAAATGCAAAAAGGAAAAGCGAAGTCGCGCTTTCCGAACAGTGTCACACTCTCACGGGGGGGGAAACATTACACTTAGAAAAAGGCTCTACCACAGTCGGGAGAGTATCCGGCCTGTTGGTCATTAAAAAGAGTTTTAAAGACGCGCCTTTGTCTGATGTGAGAGTTGGGGAGGGGCGATCAGGGAAAAAGCCAGGAGGGGGACAACCCAAAAGGAGGTTTGCACGCCGGACCTTCTAAAGGAAAGGGAGGGGGAACGGGGGGGGGGGCGGAGGATCGCAGGGAAATGCAAGACTTCTTCATCGTAAAAAAGAAGGAATGCACTAGAAAAAGGGAAAGTCCTTAAGGAAAAGGAAGGCTCTCCTGTGTTAGCCATCCAGGCGATGACATCTTCACCGAAAAAAGGGAACGGGCGGCTGTGATACGGAAAAAAAATCCGTCCGCGCGCGCCTGGACACTCGCCAGGGCAGGGGAGGTCAAACGCAAAAAGAACGCCTATACGCGAAGGAAAAAAGAACACCTGATCTCTCTCAAAAAAAAAAAGGGAGGAGGGTGGCGGACGGATAGGAGTCCGAGAAATAGGGGGGGAGGGCAAAAAAAGTTCGGATACAAGACGGCGCCTTCTCGATCGAGTCCCACAGCCGCAGCTCCAGTCAAAAGAGGGAGGGGACTCGTATGGCAAGGGAGCCCGGTTCGTCGGGAGGAAAGTCTCGTGGAACTTCAAGAGGAAAAGGGTCGGACTTGGGGCCGACGGGGACACTTGGGGGCAGGACTTCGAAAGAAGTAAAAACCTCTTCCACGAAAAATTGTCCAGAAGCCTTTCCGGAAGAAAACAGCAGGGCGGTCAGCAAGAAAAAGGGAAGCATCCCGATAAGCCTTGCCTGTGAAGTCCGACCAGGACACTTCCAGACAAAAACTGGCGGATGACATTCTTAAAGAGACAAAACAGTACCGGGGGAAAAAATCGATGTGGTCTAGCGGGGGGGGGGGGGGGAAAGTTGTTCCAAGGAAGGCCCCTTATGGGGAGGAAAAAGGGGAGATGGGAGCAAGGTTTGGTCGGCCTGGATGAAAAAACTAACACTTGTCCCTTGGGAGACCCCGGGACCGTGTCCACGGGGGGGAAAAGCACTGGGAAGAAACAATCGCGGGAAAAAAGACGGTAAACGTAAAAAAAAGACGCTCACCAGAGGTCCGAGAGGAATCCATAGCCGAAGATTTTCGCCAAGGGTCGGTGGAAAAAATTCTCCAACCAAGGACAGCAGTTGAGCAGCGGCCGCGGAGTTGGGAGGCGGAAGCGAGCGGGGAGGGGGCGGTTTCGTTCCGAAGGATGCGGCCATTAACCACCGGACAGGTAAGTGAATCCTTGACTGCTGGGGGGGCGCGGCAGAGGGAAGGACTTGAGTCCTTGGTCGGAGGAAGGGGGCGGAAGAAGGTTTCAAAGCGGGGGGGGGGGGGGAGTGTACACAGGGAACACCATTTCTCCTACTGGAGGGGCCCAGACCTGCTCCAAAAGCCTCGAAAACCTTAACTCCAGGTGTCGCTCTTAAGGCGAGTTCGAACCGACGAGGGTTTTGGGCTGGGGAGTTGTGGGGGCTCTGAAAGCTTCTCAAAGGGGGGTCGCAGGCAGAGTTGGTCTTCTTGAGGGATAATTCCCTATTCGAGGGGGGGTATTCTCAAGACCCTCACTTAGGCGTGCCTCCATCAGATGGCTAGGGGGGCTTGGAAGGGGAAAGAAGAAACAGTCTCTCCCTGATCCACCTCATTTACTTTGACAAGTAACCCCCATATGAAGAAAACTACTCCGGAGGATTCTGTCATTCTTGCGGAAGATCTTCTATCATTGTCTTAAAAAGCCTGAGGAAAAACTTAAAGGGGAGGGGGATCGAGATATTCACATTTAAGCAAAAGGGCGAATACATGCGTAACAAAAGGGGTCTTCAAGGAAGACTTCTTACTAAGCCTTTCCCCTCCCAGGGTAGACACTCGCTTCCGACTAAAGATTTTAATACATATCTGGGGGTTACATTATATAAGATATTTGTTCTCCTCTGAGGGTGTTAGAAAATGGGGCCAACTAAGGTTAATCAGTAAAAGGAGAAAGTGTTCTTTTGAGGGGCACTGGATTCAGCAAAGGGAAAAATCAATAGGGAAAGGGGTCATTTTTTTTGCTGGAAAAGACAGACTTGCTCCTCTGTATCGAAAGGGGAAGATCGATAAAAAAATAAATGGAGGGAGAAGTTTTTTGTTAAGAGCTTCGGGGGTCCCCATACAACCCGATGAGCCCAGATCTTAAACGTCTCGCTGCTGCTAAGGAGAGAAAAGAATCTTGAAACAGAAGGGACTTTCGAAAGGGAGAGAGAGGATCTCCACCACACAACTTATGAGGGGAAGGGATGGGGACAAAAGTTCAAAGAGGATTTGGTCATCAGCCGGTCTCGAAAAAACGCGAGAAAAAGGGAAGAAAGGGGCGATCATCGGCAGGGGGGGGGAAAGTCTAAGCTCCGAGAAACCCGATAGCAGGAAAAGGGCTCGATCGGCGGTTGCTTCGGGGGAAGGAAAGGAGCTGGTGACAGAAAAACCTATGGGAGAAAGGAAAAGTGCCTTTCGCCCTTGAAACGCCGCAACTGTGATAATTTTGGGGAAAGAGACGTCGAAGGGGGTTGAATGTCGAAGCAAGAGAGAAGAGACCAACCGGGAAGGAGGGGCTAAAAAGACTCGAGAGAGAACAAGCTGCCGTCTGCTCAAGGGGGTCGCAGATGGCCGCCAGGGCTTGTCGGCGCTCCGAGGTGAAGAAGAACGGGTCGGATGGGAAAGAAGAAGGCTATTGCAAGGGAAAAATCTTCTATCAAAAAGGAAGTGAAAACCAGGACGTCCTGTAAAATGCGCCTAAAGACGATAGGAGACTGGCCAGAGTGCGGAAAATTTCTGATCGGGAGCAGCGACAAGATATGGGGTCGACAAAAGGCCACCGTCAAAATGAGCGGGGGCGGCGGGGCGTCGCGCGGGAAAAACGGGCAGGCAAAAGGGACCTCCGCGACAAAAGAGGAGGGGGAGGAGGGTCTCTCCCGAAAGTCGAGACTGCGGAAGCGAGATGAAAATAGGCCGCCGAAAAAAAAAAGGAATGCGGAAAGGGGGGGGCTCAGCTTGGCTTTGGAGGGACATCCTAAAACGAGGAGAGAAGGTTAATCAGCGAATTGAAGGGGAGGTCAAAAAGGTGCAAAGTTATCAGGGAAATTTCGTCGGACAACAAAAAAGTCGGTCCAAAGTGGCGACCTGTGGGAGGGACGGTAAAAGAAGAAATCTCCTGCCCAAAGGGAGACCCTCCGACCAAGGAAAGGGGGAAAAAGATTCCGATGCTGCAGCAGAGCAGGTTCGCTGGGAGAAAAAGGGGTCGGGGGGGGGGGGAGCAACTTGAAGATCCTTGCCTCGTTCCCTAAAAAGACTGCCGCTCTACAAAACGCCGACTGCCGCGGGAACGAAAAACTGCTTCCGGAGGGGGGGCTCGGGGGAAAGGGAGAGAAAACGCAATAAAAATCCTGGGGAGACCAATCCTGAACGAATAGCTTCAGCAAGAGCTGTCTCGCTTTTAACGGGAAGAGTTGTGGAAAAGCCTTGGGGAGGAAGGGTCCAAGAACGGCACGTTTAACGTAAAGGGTCAAGCCCAGGTGTTTGGGGGGGGGAAAAGTTTTGGAGGGGGCGCCTCACAAATGAGCCAGAAAGGACTCCTGTCTCCCTCCTCGACGTCTCACTCCCAGGAAAAGAAAAAAGATCTCAAAAAAAAATGACCGGGGGAAAGGTTTGGTCATGAGCCGGGTTCAAGTGAAAGGAGAACTGCAACGTGGGGGGGAGGGAAATGCCAGGTACTGGCGAAAGTGCGCGGCGAATGCCTACGGGGAAGGAAAAACCGGCAGAAGAAAGTGAGAGGTACGGTTCGATCGAAGAGGGAAAATGGAAAAAACTTCGGGAAAAAGGAACGACAACTGAAGGGGGAGAAAAGAGTATGCAAAGAAAAAGGGAGACGGCGGATCTCCTCCGGAAAACGGTGGGGAACAGAGGGTCAATGAAGGAGTCGCTGGAAAGAGGCCTGGAGAATGTGTATAGAGAACAGAAATGGGCCCGCACCAAAAGGGAAAAGCTGCTCTACGAAAAGAAAAATCGCGCCACTGAATAGATAAGGAGGAAAAGGGGAGAAAAGATAGAGGCAGCGATCACGTGATAGGAAAAAAGTCACGGGGGGGAAAGATGGGAGGGGGAAAACATTCCCTTGCCGTGAAAAGATGAAAAAGAAGGGGGAGACGGCTCGATCCAAGAAGGAAGAACACAGCCGCAGCTCCATCCTGTTGGAAAGCTGTCCATCGGACGCTGCTTGCTAACACTGCGCAGGGGAGGCCGATCCGCCCTAAGGGGAAAAAGGAAAAATCGAATTCAAGGGAGCCGCTATCCGAAGGAGGGGAGGAGTGGGCGGTCTATCGACTCCGGAAAAAGGGGGAAACGAAGGGTGTAACGCCGGTAAGGGAGGGGTTCACCGAGGGGGAAGAGAAGCAGGAAAACGGAAAAAAAAAAAAACGGGGTCCACCGGAGAAAAAAACGTTCACTTCCATAACCAAGTAGGAAGCATTAATAATAGGGGGAACACACGAGCGGAATCCGAAGGGGGTTCTAGAGGAGGTGGGAAATGAAATTTGAAGGGAAGCAAACGTGCCCATGAGGAAAAAGGAAAGCATCTCGGGGGGTGGTCCCGTCCTTTAGGCGAAGGGACCTGGTCTGGAAACCTGGAGGGGGATCCCACTTCTGGTACAACAAGAAAGGACGGTTCAACAAAGAAAAACGAACAGCCCAATTCTCGAGCCATTAGAAGAGAAAGGATTGTCGACCCAGATTTCGGGGGAAGACGTCCACCCCGCTCGGCAATCAAGAAAAGCGGCCCGTCTCGGGGGGAGGGGGGGGCTTGAGGAAAAAAAAGGGGATTTCCGAGGAAAGGAAAAAAAAGGGAATTGTTTGGCCCCCACTACAAGGTCCTGAGAGGCGACACTCCGAAGCTAGAGACAGGGTGAAGTCGGTCGGGGGGCGGAGGGAATTTGAAAAGTTCCGTCTGGAAAAAGGGGAAAAGGAGCCAAAGTTCCGGTCAAAAAAAAGACCTTGGCAAGGGCGCCGCCGATATAAGAGGGAAAGGGGAAGCGCAGGAGCGATCACAGGAAAAAAGGTCCTATGGATGTGGACCAATTGCGAGGATGGCAAGAGGTTTTGCAGAAAACACGGTTTGGCGCGGGCGGCGGGGGAAAGAGAGAATCGGGAGGAAAAACCAAGCACGAAGAGTCCTGCAAGGGGGGGGGAAGGGGGGTCGACTGCGGGGGATAAAAGAGGGGGGGAGGACAGCTAAACGTCGCTCTAAGGAGGAAAAAAAAAAACAGCTCAAATGAAAAAAGAAAACGTTTCCCGCCGGTGGAAGAATTCAAAAGAAAAAACGGGGGGGGGACCAAATAAATGACGACAAACGAGACTCTGCATTCTTCTCAGAGGATAAGAGAAGGGGCTTAAGAAAAGAGGATCACTACTCGTGGGAAAAAAAGAAAAAGGATTTATTAATATGAACGAAAACGCATGGACAGTCGTGAAAGCGGGTGGTACAGGGCTTCTTCACTTTAGAGAGAGGAACCAGGGACACTCCCTAAAAAGGGAGAAAGCTCTCTGAGGGGGGGGAAAGGAAAACAGATGGGGAAGGACTCTGTTGAGTTAGCCAGAAAGGTTTCGCAGGGAAATGGGCAAAAAAGAAATCTCTTGGATAGGGAAAAAAAAAGGAAAAACCATTTGGCGTTTTTTGAAAGACACGCATGAACCCGAGTATGGGGAAAGGGATGACCTTGTCTATGCGGGAGGAAAAAAAAACACACTGGCAGATCGGAAAAAAAGGGGAGAAACAAGTGGGTTGGGAGCTGAAGTCGACTTTCCGAAAAAAAAAAAACGCACGGCTGCGTCAAAAGGGAAGGCTCGCGCTGCTTGAACGGAGTGACCGGGCAAAGGAAGAGAATTCTATAGAGTACAAATAGAGCGAACACAACAACTTATAGTAGATTGTGCGTGAATAGAAGGGAGAAGGATTTGTCATCATAGGGAAGGGTCGCTAGCATAAGGAGCTCCGGGGTGTTGCGATCATCTTCTGGGGGCTGGGAAGTCGTGAAAAAAGATACTCATGAACTTTCAGTGAGGGGGGGGAGAAGGAAAGGAGTCTGTCAAGGAGGGTACGAAAAACCGAGGCCACTCCTGTTTGTGAGCTTTGCCTGGATTCAAAAACCTCCAAAGGATTGGAAAAAAAAGAGGAAAGAAGGGCGTTATGTGGAAAAGGTCGACCGCGCTCGATCATTCGTTCGCAAAAGGGGAGATCATCTAGATAAGGATGCTTTCGAAATAGAGGACCTTAAAGAGGGGGGGGGGTCTGGAAAGAAGGTCACTTCTTTTGGAAGCAAAAAGAACGTAAAGAAAAACGGGGGGGACCGCGTGGCGCTGCGAACAGGGTTGCAGAAAAAAAAGGGAATATTTTTCCGGACGGCGAGTTCGCCTCCGGACAGAAAAAAAACGAGCGCGCAGCACGGACCAAGAGGGGGGAGATCGGTCGTCATCGTGACGCAGGGGAATAAAGGGGGGGAGGAAAAAATGTAGGTCACCGTGATGAAGACTGGGCGCGGAGGGGAGTGGGAGGTCTCGGTCCCATCGGAGGAGAAAAGACAAAACTCCGACGGAGGCCGCCCGTCTGTGAAGGGGCGACTCAATCGAGGGAATGAAGAAAAAAGAAAAAAAACTCATTTTTGGGAGGAAACCGAGGCGCAGCTCTCTTGCCCAATGGAAAAAAAAATAACACCGGGCTCGGGGAGCAAAAAGAAAGCGACAGAATGGCGCTTTCAAAGGGGAGGACGATAAAGGGGAAAAAAAAAGGCGAAAAGACCGTGTCTGTGAAGAAAGGGGCCGGGAAACCTGGTGGACCTTGTCAAAAAACACGCCGAGTAAAAAAACTATAGCCCCTCCGACAAAAAAGAAAAATTCAAGTCGCGTCTGAGGGGGAAAGCCTCCCATAAAGGTTCGTGTGGGAAGGGCCCTCATCCTGGGCCGGAGGGGAAAGAACCTAGACTCGAAAAAAAATAGAAAAAACGTCCGGAGTGATAAACACTGCCTACCCTTTTTAAGAATCAAAAAAATATAAGAATAAGGCGCGGCTCTATGGGAAGACGCGGTCCTGCGGGGGGGAAAAAGAAGACGCGTGGAAGGGAAAAAAAATCTTGTTTGAAAGAAGGGGGGCCGTTACCGGTCCAAGCCGGTCCGGGCACGGGAGGGGAAGGCCAGGACAAGTGTTCGTCGTTAGAAAAAGGGGGGACGACAACCAGAAAGACGGGGAAGGGAAAAAAAAAGCTTTGCCAAATCAAGGGCAAGACAAGAAAAATGTCATCACCACAAGAGACCAAATCGGAAGACTTCCTGGGGGGGAATCTTCCTCTGGTTCAGACGAAACAAATTGTCTGGACGTGCACGGGGGAAAAAAAAAGCCAGGGCGGGAATCAGAGGGCTGATGCCGACGGCCCTGGGAGGAAGGACGGGGGGGGGGGAGGTGGCGAGGGTGAAATGGGGGAAAAGGCGCTACTTCATGGAAAAAGAGCTCGTCGTGCCCCAAGTACAAAAAAAGGGAAAGCGAGAATTTAACCACGCGAGGAAGGAGAAGTCCTTTCTCTCAAAGAAAGAGAGGGACAGCAAAACCAACACAAAAAAACAGAGAAAAAAGAGAAAGAAGAAAAAAAAACCCAAAAAAAAAAAAAAAAAAAAAAAAAAAAAAACCAACCACCGCAAAAAAAAAAAAAAAAAAAAAAAAAAACACCCCACGCTTCAAAAAAAAAAACCCCCAAACCCACGAAAAAAAAAAAAACAACTCTCTCACAAAAAAAAAAGGATTTAGCTTCTTCGAAGAGGTAAAAGGAGACCGGCGCGCCGGCGGTATAGAGACAGTAGGGAAACCCTCAAAAGAAAGGGCAGAGAAAAAAAACTATACTCTCACTTTGCGAGACAACTGG
>Ga0179593_1714809_pt1 | contig 20357 bp, 19 predicted proteins | sample CZODoug2_1_08_16_FD_185931 | JGI IMG/M metagenome (GOLD analysis project Ga0179593, IMG submission 185931) | Vadose zone soil fungal communities from Angelo Coast Range Reserve, California, USA - CZODoug2_1_08_16fungal (PacBio error correction) | ecosystem: Environmental > Terrestrial > Soil >...
CGTCAATTCAAAACTAAGGCTGATATTCAGTTCAGAAAACCAGTCCCTGCGACGAAAGCGGACCCAGCAAGGCGTGTTAGGACGCTTCTGCATCACCTTGTGCGGGGGGGAAAAGCTAAACCCGTTTAGGGAACATAACCTGGGGAGTCGTGGGGGGAACAAGGCCCGCGCCTTAGAGCTTTCCGCCCCTCTGAGGAAAAAAACCACCTGCTGTCGAATTTACCAGTCGGGGAATTCTACTAAAATCCATCGCTGAGGACGACGAGTTCACATCATCCAACTTTGCCGAGAAAAGAAAAGATAAGGGTGGCGCTAAATCATAGGGCTCCTCAGGGGAAAGAGGAGAGGAAAAAGCAATGGCCGGCTTGGCGCGACGAAGAAGGACTCCGAGGAAGTCGCCTCCCTGGGCACGCAGGCGACCTCGGGTCCCGCACTACTTCGCGTCTTGAGAAAAGGGAGGATCCGAGAAGCGCGGCGGAAAAAAATCCATGAAAGTAATCTACGCAAAAAAAAAAAGGGGGAAAAGGGAAAAAGAGATGAAGGCGTCATCTGATCGTGTGCGCCCAAGGGATGAGAAGGGAACTTATATGTTCCGCCGACGGACTTAATCGACGGATCTACAGCTGAAAAGGAGGGCTCGAAAATGACCGCGCGTCACCTGAGAGAACAGGGGCGCGGAGTGAAAAGGAAGCCTGGGGAAAAACGAGCCGCACAACATCGTCGAGCGCCTATTTCTGGGAGGGTCTCTTAAGGATGTTAAGGTTCTGAAAAGGGGGAGGGACCGGGCGCTCTGGGGGGGTTCGACTAACAGACTCAGGGTCGTACAGATTCGAACCGGGGGGGGGGGACCAGGAGCTTGCCCGCTCTCAATGAAGGAGCCTTTCCATGGGGAACACAAAAGGGGGGGCCACCCCTTCTGGCGTCTGGGAAAAAAAGAAAGGGCTGCAAAAGTTCTGGATCTCCTTATTGTCCGAGGTCATCAGATGGGAAGGGGGGCTGAATGAGCGTATCTCAAAAAATGTGGACACTCTACGGATATCCGCCTATCAGCGCGGTTTAGGGGAAAGACCATCTGGCGAGCAAAAGTTCAGGGAGGGGGGCGAAATTTAGCAGCAAGAAGCGTTTATAAAGCGACCTGAGGGAGACGGCTGAGGTATCGACGGCGAACGTATAGGGCGCGAGGGCAGAATAGTAGAGGTGAACCACAGGGAGGGAGTCAAGGACAGAAAAAACGGGGGGAAAGAAAGGAAAGATCAATGTGAGCTAATTGGAAAACGTGCAGAGGGGGAGCAAGGCATCCGAGTGGTCATCGACATGCGGCCACTGACAGAGGAAAAAAAACGTGAGGAACGTTTGCGAATCTGGATCGTAAGGCGAAGGCTAAGGGGATTTGAAAAAAAGTAGGCCAGGCGCCAGACGAGTCCGCGGAAAAAAATAGGCCAAAAACAAAGGGGGGGCTGGGAAACAGGGTCGGGAATGTTAAACTAAATTAGGAAAAAAATCGCGAAATGTGCGTAGGACAAGAGCCGCCCCTCGATTTCAAAGGGGCGTGAAAAAGCCCGGGGCTCGGGTCCACGGTGGGGGGGTATGACGAAAATGTGGACGGGACAAAAAATAAAATAAGAAGGTTAGGGTGAGGGACACTTGGGAAGCTTATCCAGCTTGGGGTAAAGTCTGTCTTGACCCAGAAAGGAAGGGTGGTCCAAGGAAGATTGGAAAAAAAGCAGAACTGCTTGGGTCCAGTCTTGCATGCTTGGGGGAAGAAAAAATAGAACGGATACATCTCCGAGGAGTGCACCGCGAGATCGAGGAAAGCAGATTACATTTGAAACCACATAAAGTCTCGACGCAAAGAACGGGGGTTTCTCTCAGTCAACTTGGCACAACCGCGGGGCGAATAAAAAAAGGAGATTCTCAGACCAGCCTGCGAACACCGTGCTCGGACGAAGTCCCGGTCTAGGTCTTAAATTTTTTCAAAAAAAGGGGGGGGGGGGACAAACTCCTGCAACAAGGTGCACGGGGAAAAGGACAAGGTAAACCATCGTCTAAGGGAAACTGGGGGGGTTCTGGGGGGGGTAACACACGCTGTCTTTGGAACAGACATTCAAAGAGGTGAAAAGTGGACATAATTAGGAAGAGGAGGAAAAAGGAAAAATCAAGAGCAACGAGAGGAGAACACAGAGCCTAGGGAAACTACAAGAGAGTCGAGGAAGAAGGGCAATCAAAGCCACGATAGCCAGGGAAGAAGAGTGAGGGAGAAACGTACCGAACCTAGACCCCACAAATAAGAAAACGAGATCGATAACAAGGCGCAGAAGCGGGGTTATAATTACAACACGAGTCATTGCACAAGGGGGGAAGTGAAAAAAGGACCCCGGCCGGGGAAAGAAGAGGGTATCAAATCAGTCCTCAAAAAGGTACAAGCGCCAGCAGGGTGAGGGGGATAAAGCCTCCGGGGGAGGAAAGCGCAGACGAACGAGACCTAAAGGGGAAAGGGAAAAACCATGGCTGATTGGGGGGTCTGGGGAAACCTTCGTACATCAAAGAAGGAAACCGGACACGCGGCCGGCACAGCAAAAAGGGACCGAAAAGTAAAAAAGAACGCCGAGCGCAAAAAAAAGCAAAGAAGGACAGCACGGCCGACCTATACACTCCCACTAACATCGAAACAATCTGCCTTGGGGGTCAGGGAAAAAAAGGGGGGGAACAGTCAAAAGATGAGCCAATGCGACGTTGTAAGGAAAGGCGACCAGAACTGGGGAAGAAGATTCGCTCGATGAGAGAAAAACACAACGTAGGAGGATGAAAAGCGCGGACTTCCTTTCCTAGAGAGGGTGGAAAAAAAGGAAAGCGCATCAAAACAAGGTGCGACAAGTGGGGAAAAGGAAACAAGGGGGCCAGCTGGTGGAGGGAGAGCGTCAGGACTTGGCGGCGGAAAGGGCCTTTTCGCAGCAAAGAAGGAAAGGGGGGGGCTAAGGGAGACTGTGTCGTTCGGCCGGGAGGGAGGAAGACTCGGAATGGTACTAATGTGGCACACTACCAACAAATCCTCTGTGAATGTGAAGAAGAAATAATGATGTATAGGGGAGTCTTCTCTGGGGAGGAGGGGGGACCACCACGAAGTGATAAGAACATCGGACTCGGAAGGCAGGGGTGGGTAAAAGGACGGCGAGATCCAATCTAGGGGGAAGAATTTGGGACGCTACGGTTCACGCCTGGGGAAGGCAACTGCTCGCTAACCGCGGAGAAAAAAAAAGGGAGCTCGCAGTGTGATTGGTTTTTGGGAGTCTGTAAGTCAGCCCGAACGGCCAGGAGAAGGGTGCCGGATAAATGTAGAGGCGCGCGTTCACTGCGCTACTTCGACGAGCGGGAGGAAAATAAAACGCCGGACCGGGGGGATCAGGGGACTCCTGAGAGTCTTTGAAACGGTTACATGGGAGGGAGGGGAGGCAAAACAGTCGGCGTCCTTGAATGTCGGGGGAAGCAGACGACCCGGCAATGAAAAGTTAAGCAAAAAAGCTCACAGTTCGTGGGGGTCGCAGGAGAAAAAAAAGGGTGCCTTCGGGACGAAAAAAGGCCTTCGCCAGAGAGGGGGAAACAGGTACTAGACGCAACTATCAACGAAAGAGGAGAAAAGATGGAAGAAAAGGGGTGAGGTTCTTGTCCATGAAGAGGTTTGGGCAATGGGAACTCCCTCTGAAGGGACAACGTCGGGGGTTGACGGGGGGGGGGGAAAAAGGGGCGTCTGTCGACTTCGCGTCAAAAGGGGGGAGCCTTGTATCCGTACATGGTGTCTCCCGAGGGGACCATCAAAATGAATGCGCGATGGAAGAAAGAAGTGGAAGTCCAAATTCAAATTCAGGTTTTTCACGGAAGGGGGGAAGAGACCAAACTCGGGGCTACTCTGCAAAGGGGGGGGGGAGACGCATAGAATCAGGGGGAGGGGAGGGCCACACCTGTACGAGACAAAAGGGAACTTGGACCCGAAACAGCTGGGGGGAAACACCCCTCTACTTACAATACGCGGGGGGGGGAATCTGTCCGAAGGAGAAGCCTGAAAAGAAAGAGTTGGGTCATCCTTATCGTGAAGGATTACACCTTTATAAGCCTAAAAAACCGCGGGATTTGGGGGCTGTCCGGGCTGAGAGCCTCAGGTCGAGGTTCGAAAAAAAGGAAGACTAAAACGATTCACAAGACACTCTTCAACTGAACTTTCCAGGGAGGCAGACCTCGTCGAGGACACCCGCTGGTCCTACGGAGAATCCGTCAATCGCTCCACCTAATGATCTCGAACACGGGGAATTCTCGGTTTCGGAAAAAAAAAAAACCGAAGTTCCTACACTACTTGAACGACGATTCGCGCAAAGAGAAAAACCGTCAGGATATCCAACAATAAAGGGACAGTTCTGATCTTACATAGGGGGCGCTCTACGAATCTAATATGAAAAAAAAGGGTGGGCTGGCCAGCTGTGGGTCGCGTATATGAATAAAGTCAGGTTGGGATGGCGATAGGGAAATTCTCACGGTCGGGAAGGAGAGCTCTGAATAGAACCAGCTCGATGAGAGGAACATCCGGCATAAAGATGGACTTCCGCGGCACCTGGCGGGCGCGCAGCGAGCAAAAAGGGAGGATCATAACCTATAATCTGGGGAAAATGAAAGGGGAAACCAGAAGGCAGCTCGGAACATCGACTGGTCCTCAAAACACCTGTCCGAGGGGGGAGAAATGGATAAGGGGAAGGAGAAAAACACACCCTCCAGCAGCGGGGGGGAGGAGAAGGCAAAGAGCAACGCATTTCTATACCGACCGCATGCTTCTGCTCAGAAGAAAGGTCAGGAGGGGGAGAGGGAGCAAGGGGGATCGCCTTCAAGAGAAAATACTTAAGGCTTTGCGAAGAAGGATTAATCTGTGACTCCTCGGGCTACGACGCCGGGGGCATGAAAGGGTCAAGTTCAGCGGACTCAGACCAGAGTCATCAGCACGTGAAAGCCAGGGAGCGCGGCGCCCGATCAAAAAAGGAAACGATCTCAACCAAAAATAGGAGCTACGTTCGTCACGGTCGGGGGAGAAGCGAAGGTCGATGGCTAAGAGATCACGACGAACGGAGAGCTGCAAAGCGGCCCACGCCCCAAATCGGAGAAACGAAAAAGGGGGCGGCGTCCTTGACCGGTCAACTATGTCGCAACCGGCCAGAAGGACGAAGGCGCGAGTAGGACACAGCGACGGTCGCGAGGAAGGAAGAATGGCACGTCTCAGGAAGGGGGATGCTGGGGGAGGGGAAAGATAGGACCTCGCCGCGGGAGTGGTTCGTCCACTATCTATGGACTTCTGGGGGGGGAGGAAGGGGGTGGAGGGCGCTGGCAAAATAAAGCCGGGCAATGTTGGAGAAGACGGGGGGGTTGGGTAACGCACGTCTTATGCCATCACCAAGGGGAGTACAAGCTGACGTCAAAAGACGGAGGACTTGATCGTGGTGGAACTAGCAGCATAGCCTTCTAAAGTTTGTGATGCGGACTCGCAACTTCTAGATTGTTCACCTACCGGGGAAAATACATCAAAGTAGGGGACGGTGAGTGGGAGGTAAGCTAAAAAAACCAATCTTTCTACGCAGCAGATCAGGCCTATCCGTCCGGCGCAGCGGAGGGGAAAGAGAATGGCTGGGGCAGTGCGGGGAATTAAGTCCGTCGTCTCTTTCATCGTCAAAAATGGGGAATAAAGGGGCTTCCGGGAAAAAGACATCCCGACATCTTCACCCAGCTGAGGGGAGGAGGGAGGGGAGCGTGCCGTGCATCTCTCACGGAAAAAAAAGGACGGGAATAGACGGCTCAAGCTCATTCAGGGAAAATCGCCCAAATTTCGGTGTACGTTGAGGACGGGGATCGAAGGGGAGGGAAGCGATTGGAGGGAGCCAAGTAGGGAGAGAAAAAGAGATCTCCGACATCTATGCCATGACAAAACAATTAGGTGGGAGGCTGGCTCAGGTCGAATTCCGTACGAGGAAAAAAAAGAAAAACACTCTTAAAAGGATAGGCGACAAAGACGAACGAGGAAAGGGCGAAGGGGGAGCACACCAGTTTCTCGTGCCAGGGGGGACTTAATCCCTTTTGGGGGAGTGACAAAAGAACCGGAGACTGAATGGGGCGAACACTGGCTGCGGCGACTTTAATTATGGTCGTGTACCGAAAGCCAGGGTAACAGTGACCCAAAGAGGGGGGGAAAAGAACCATAGAAGTTCACCGAGGGGCATACTTCGGGGAAATCTGGAAAAATCGGCACATCGGGCGCGGATCGCGTAAGGAAAGGGACACGACGAGTAAGTTTTAACAGCCAGCAACTGTGACTAAAAATGGGAACGCCAGCTAAAAACCACAGTCTTTTGGAGAGGTCGCAAAGGAGGACTCAAAGAAAACACCGAAACATATCGTCAAGGATACCAGAACATTGAGGGAATGCCAGAGAAAGGCTTCCAACCTGCAGATCAGGTCAAAAGGGGGGGGTCGAAACGAGTCACCAAGATGGTGGAAAAAGGGGAGACCAAAAAGTCTCGACGATTACGTCAGGCGGAGGGGGGGGTGCGGAACGATCATAGGGGGGCGTTAGGCCCACAAAAAACAGACCGGCACGGCCTGTGCTCAGGGGGCAATCACATAGGATGAAAAATCAAACCGACGGCGGACAAAGGGTAAAGTTCATCGCCCATGAAAAAAAGGGCGTAAAACGATAGGCGAGATAACCGGGCGAGGGCAAAGGGACATTCCAATGCGAACCCGGCTCGTTGCAGGAGATTGACTTACTGAAGGACCCAACCCCCAGATAGAAAAGAAAGAAAGGCGTGGCGAAGGCAACCGTCATGAGAAGGAGGTAAAAGTACGAAAACAGACGACGAAAGGGGGAAAATCTCGGGGAAAACGGTCCGACGCAAAGGAAGCCCCAACATCCACGGGGAGGAGGACTGGGGAAACATCGGCTTTTGCGTAACGCGGGAAACCAAGGCACTCTCCAAACCAGCCCAAATAAAAGCTACCATCGTGGGGTGGGGGTTGGGAAATTGTGCCACGTCGTAAAGAAGGCAAGCCAGATCAAACACCCGGCCAGGAACTCAGCAGTCGAAGAAACACAAACGCCGCCGAGCGGAACAAACGCCAATCACTGAAGGAACGAGACAAAAAAAACGAGGAATTGTCTGAAAAGGGGTCGGTCAAACTTCGTTTTAAACATCCGTAGGGGGGGAAATCGAACATACTATGAAAACAGCCATATCTGAAACTATTCAAAAAAAAAAAAAAGATTATTAAAATATAAGATCAAACTGATCTCAGTCTTGTTCAAAGGAAGTCTAAACCCTGGATAGAGAAGACGGCTGGCTACTCTGATGGGGAAAAGACACAAAAAAAAAATGAAGGCTGTGCAAAAGGTCTCGCGTGCACTTGCTTGCTTCGGGAAAGTTCCTGGGGGGGTCGCTCGAGGCTTCTTTGGTCGACCGTACGAGGAGGAGAGTGGTTCAATTAAACGCGAGACGGGGGAAAAGAACCCACTCAAACAAACTGGGAATTAGAAGGCTTACTGGGGGAGGGGGCTTCTTCCCTCGTTTTTGAAGCACCACAGCAGGGGAATAGAAGTCAAGCCGGAGGGACTGCTGTCTGGAGCTTGAATGAAGGCTTCAGAAGAAGCGAAGCCGGCTTGGGGGTCGAACACGGAAAAGGAGGGGGAAGCTAAACTGGGCCAGGCCTTCGCCACAACTGCAGGCCAAGCTGGGTAAAAAGGAGAGCATGGATATTGTGTGTCTATAATTCAGGAAGGGAGAAATAAACGTACTGAAGGCTATCGCGAGAAAGTATCTCGCTACTAGAAGCGGAGGGAAAAAGTGGGGGAAAAGAACGTGACCTGCTGTGTGTCGCAGGTCTCTGGCTAGGGACGCGGAGGCTGCAATGCGGTGTGGAGGCACCTGAGAAAAGGGGGGGAGAGTGGTCGTTGGCACAGAAAAAAAATGGATGTAAAGGAAAAACCATCGCCCTGAAAACAATAAACATCGGTCGCATAGTCCGTGGGGGAAAAGGGGGGGCGGGCGTCGACCACAGGACGAGACAGATCTGACCGGGATAAGATGGGAACGTCGCCAATTGCTGGGCGTTCCTAACGCTTGAAGATTTGTGCACAGTTCCAATCGGGGGAAGGGAAAAAGGGGTGGAGCTCGTCCCCTCGCTATCGACAAAAAGGGGAAGATTCTCGAAAGGGGCGGTGGGTGTTAAAAAGTGTAGCAAGACTTCGGGTAGTGCAAAAAAAGGTATCAGACAGGATGTGACGCAAGGAAATATTACCAACCTCGTGACATTCTCGCGATCAATAAGAGCCAGTACCGGTCAAATTATTTCCGAGAAAAAGGGGGGAGCTCAAAAACCACCCGAGGGAGCAGAAGAAACAAAAAGGAGAGCACGTCAAGAAGCAGCCAGATCTCTGTTGTAAAAGGGCATAACAAAAAGGTTAGAAATCTTAACTAAAAAGTGCTCTCAAGGACGGGGGGGAAAGGAGGTCCAGGTGGTTAGTCGAAGAGGGGGCTACTACAGGCTCAAAAGGGGGGGACGTGAAATAAGACTAGTGGAGAAAAGCAAGAAGGGGGGAAAATGGAGGCGGCCATCGCGAAAAAAAAGAGAGGGGTTCGCTACTTTGTGGATGGAGGAACCTTCTTTATGAAGGGGGGAAGGCCGATCAACAAGAAGCAACAATCTACTTCAACGAGAGGTGCCCGCATCTCGAGTAGCACGAAAAAAAAAAAAAAAAGAAGAGCAGTGCCCGCGCGAAAGCGCAAAACCTCCGCGCTCGAAGCTGAGGAGGCGGGGGGGGGAGGAACAAGACCTGTTCCAATAAATGGCCTCGATGAGGGAGAAAAGGAACAAGCACCGGTCTATATCCAGCGCAGGAAAACGAAGAGGTCTATCTCATCTCGGACTTCTCAGGAGAAGAGATCAAAGGCCTGAGAAGAACTCGGAGGGGTGCGAAGTTCAGTAACAAAGAAGGATTGATGCTAAAACCTGTGCGTGAAAAAAAGGCACGTGAAATGGGCCAGCGAGGGCCCATGGCGAAAGCTTCTGCACCTCGTGAACGACTGTGGAGGAAGGACCTGAGCAAAAAGGGGGGATGGGGAGTCGCCCTCGCGCAAGAAAGGGGGACACGATACTCGGGGTGTCGCCAATTTTGGGAGCTCAAAACCGAAAAAACTGGGAAGCGGCCTCGAGGGGGCCTCCACCACAATGTCGGAATTGAGACCTGAATCTTGGAAGAAACGAAAAAAAGGCGGAGAGACGCGGTGCCAACATACAGCAACGCCCTTAATAAAAAAAGGGAAGCGCCGGGGCATCCTTGCGAGCGATGAAACTAGGTGCGAAGAGAAATCTGAAGCATGGCGACCTTTGACGGAGGGGAAGGGGACGAGGACGTCAGGAAAAGCTGCAAACTCGAAGGAGAAAAAGGGGATCCTCTCGAAGAGTCCTTCGGCTAATCGAACCGAATGCAAGGAAATCGCGGGGGGGCAAATCAGATGAGAAAGATATCTCTAGCAAAAATAGTATCTTAGCGGTACGCCGCCAAGGGAGAGGAGACCTCGTAGGGAGCCACGGACGTATCCGCCGTAGAAAATCGAACCCGCGGAATGGCGCAAGTCGACGCGGAAAAAAGGGGGAAATCAATACGAGTCCTCCGCAAGCCGGAAAAAAAAAAAGGGAAGTTCGCAGGCCTGTCAGAAGTCCGAGAGATCTAAAGGCGTAGCGTCCAGAAATTGCCGGGAAGCGAGTGGCCCCCACAGGGTAGCAAAGTTTGGGCGGGAACAAGTCTACCTCGTCCGGAAACTTCCACGGGAAAGGAGAAAGTCGACGAAGGTAAAACGAGGGGGAGCCTGGCAAAAATCCGCAGTATGTGGCCACACATGGGTCAAAAGGTTAGGGGGAGAAAAGAGGGCTGGGAGGAGCAAGCGGCACGTTGGTCAGTCGCTTAGGTTAGGTCTCCTTGTAGAGGGAAGTTAGCAGGCGAATGGTGCGAGAAAAAGAACGAACGGTGTGTCACGGAGACGGAGAGTTACAAATTGAAAGGCATAACGACCCCAAGGCGTGTGCGATTTCAAAGGGAGAAAAAGGAACTAAGCTGGCGACAAAGATCGTCAGGCCGTGAGCTTAACGGGGATGGAAGCTCTACCTTTTCAAGCCCGGGCCGGACTAGAGGAAAGTTCGTGAAATCGGCAAAAGTATGGAAGCAGGTTTCCGCCGAAAAGAACAAACTTCACCGCGACGAGACCGAGAGCGGGGAAAGAAGTGAGGTAGTCTAGTAAGCCACAAAAACTGCGGTTACTAAAAAGACTGAAAAAATACATGACCAGGGCCAGTTTCGGCTGAGGGTGAAGAAGGGGTCGTAGGGCAAAACGAGGTGGGCGCCCACGTCGACCAGGTCCGCGAAGCCCTCTGTAGGATCACCGCCTCCGGCAAACATCCAAGGGGGTCATCGGCGTGGCCAGGGAAATTCACGTAAGGACTGATGAACGCTGCACTGTGCAAGAAGGTCATAGGGCCTCCCACCATGGAATATTCGGGGAACGCCCCAATCGGTCTAGTGTAAATCGGGAAATGGTGCTTCATCAAGTGTGACTTTTACCAAAGGGAACGCTACTTCTATGACGGGCGGGAAAAAAACTGGGCAATCTATCTGGAGAGAGGGTGGCTCTATGTAGGTCTCGGGAAAAAAGAAATTTTGGAATCATTAGACACTGCCTCGCACAGTTAAAATTATTTTACGGTCATCTGGGCCCAGGGATTAAAGGAAATCTTTTTACCGGGTTAAAAAGCTAATAAAAGGGGCCACCACAATCTAGACGAGGGTGGGGTCGAATCTCGGGGTGGCACCAAAGGGGGGGGGGAGTTGTCAATTGGACGGTCCCCAACTTCAAAAAGGAAGACTAGGACCAGAAAGTGGAGACAAAAATCGAGTTACGTCGCCAGGTTCATAAGGCTCGTACCGGCTGGTAAAATACTCAATGCTAAAACCGTCGTCTTTCTTCAAAAGCTTTGGGGGGGAGGCCTATAGCGTCGGATCCCACGAACAAGACCGGATTTGCATCCAGAAAAGCACCCATAGCTTCAGAACTGAAAGAAGGTCAGGACACTTACGAACCGTCTTTCACGAACAAGAACGCTTACGAGGCGAGGTGACGAAGAAAGCCTACCGATTACGGCCTCTCGTGAGGGGCTTAGAAGGAAATACTAGAACAAAAAAAATAAGAAAAGCGTGAGCTCTTGGAGATACTTCAATCCCGGCCAGGAGAAAGCCGCTCGGGCTATCTACTTAAGAGAAGGGTCCATCAAGGCAACTAGCTAATAGATCGTCGTTACAAAGAGAAAAACGCAGACCATCGCCGGAAGCCATGAAAGATTTCTGATTTGGTTGGGTCGGAAAACATCAGAAATCACGATCATAAAGAAGGAAACACCATCAAAAACGATAAAAAGATGGACCTACGCGCCAACAACACACTCAAAGGGAGAAACAATAAAGGCCTCCGGAAAAAATCGGGTCCTAAACGCCCTCTGAACCATAGTACAGGTGTTAGAGCCGTTCCAGAGGGACAAAGACCTTCCGGTGAATTCTAAAAATAGCCAAAAAGTCCGTAATCTACGATAAAAAACAAAAACGGAGGAAGGAAAAGAATCGCTTCGAGATCGATAAAGTCATCGATAGGCCCTCCACCGCAGGGAAGGAGCTAAAGACCTACCTAACAGCTGACCGCAAAAGGCACGAAGGAAGGGGGTTGTCTCTGGACGTCATAAGGCTGGCTGCGGCAGTGTCCTTGTCAGAGAGGCGGGGGCGGGTGGGGTGTGGAGGACCGACTTGCGTTCGAAACGTGGGTTGCGAGGTGGACATGGAGGGGGGATTTAGAACGGGGGCCACAACCTAAAAGATGGAGCCGGGGTCGGTGAAAAAGGAAAGTTACGAGAGTTTGGGCTCGTGGCGCCCAGGATATTAATAGCAATTCTGCCCTGCATGGCTGGGAAAAAACCTGACGGGAAAGGACCAGAGAGGAACGCCGGATGTGGGTCTACTGGCCCGGCAGAAGGGATGCCGGCTATTTAATTCGCCACAAAGTAATCTAAAGCAGGGGATTATGGGTGGTGCAGTCGGTACGTCTAACCCTAAAAACTCGAGGGAAGGGAGGAGCAAAAAACAGGATCACTGCATGTATCCGGTGGATGAAAAAGATGGGGTCATCGCAAGCGAAAGGCGATATTACTGCTGGGAAAGCAAAGCTATGGGGGAAAAGGGGAAAACCAGACCAGAATGTGTGGGAAAAAAGAGGAAAGAACACACCGCAAATTAAAGGACAGAGGGTCGCATGCGTCCGACAACCCGTCCGGCGGACTACCAAAGGTGAAAGAGAAGATATAAGGGGGACCCGAAAGGCGACTTCAACCAATGGCTGGTAAACGAAAAGGGGTCAGGGACCAGTCCAATCTTTTGGGAAAGACGGGTTGGTGGCGCGCCCGGGGAATAGGAAACGTTCAGGAGAGAACTGGGGGGAGGGGGGGGGGTGAAAACAAAGCAGAACGCTCTTCATCGCGCGGCCGGAAGATGGCAATCTTAAGAAATATGGAAAAAAGGGAAGGGATCTTCTGATGGGGGAAGAGAAGGTGTTCCACCCACTGTAAAAAAAACTGGGGGAAGCTAACCAATAAGCAGGAACATGGTAAAGCGAAGCGGACCCAGTGGATAAAGAAATCAGGGAGCCTTTCATCGTTTTTACCGCAGGGGGGGACTTCACTCAAACTGGTTAATGAGCATGGCCACGACAGAGAAACAAAAAGGAAGAAGACGTGGGTGGAGCGATCTTCGACTACTCCCCTAGGTCATCCTTGTCGAGCGAAATAAGGCAGAGGCACAACTCATAGCTTTGCGTGAAGTCTGATAGGGAGACTCAAGACATGGTCATGGCGCAATAAAGCCTGATTTCCGAGAAAAGCTTACAACGTCTAAGTAAGAAAACCCATGAAGTGGGGGGGGAGGCGACTATTCGACACTCCCGGCGTGCCGACGGAAGGGGGAAAAAATGAAATCGAACGCGCACGAGAAAACCAAACGCTGAGGAAAATCGTGCTGAGCCCGACGCCTGTGCACCTAAGGCTCGACGATACCGCAAAACGAAAGAAGAGGAACCATCACGAATACACCGAAACCGCTACACCCTTCAGGGCTGTACTCGGAAGAACGCTGCGGAAGAAAGACTTGCCGTACGCTGAGCGTCGAAAAATTGGTTTTAGCAAACCACCCGCCGCTTGAGACAAGTAAAGAGGTCACGGGGGTGAAAATAGCGCGAAACTTCCGCTCAGCCACCAAGTCGCCGGGGAGAGGATGCCCCGGACAAAAAAAAGGTCAAGTCCTGCAGGCGCAAGCGCGGGGAGAAGAAATCTGCCGCCGTGCGCCATACCGATAAGAGGGGGGGGAGAAAATTACACAAGGATAAAATAGGCGCGGAAAAAACATAGAGGTGCCGCAACTTCTGTCGAAGAGGGAAAACCTTGGGGGAAGTCGACTAAACCCGCGCAAAGGAAGAGTGGTCAAAAAATCAAGCAAGCCTTAAGAACCCCAGTCGGCCTCGCAATAGAACTAGAAGAGGTTGGCATACGGACTAGAAAAAAAGGTCAGATGCAAAACGGACGTTCTTTTCTTCGGATCCGTCAGGAGCGGGGAAGAAGACGCCGGGGGTCAAAAGCGGGATATAGGGCAAAGCTTCCCTATAAAATACCGACGGATGAAGGCATCGGGAAACCGCGGAGAACACGATAAAGCTATCGCTCAAAAAACAACACAACAAGTATGTAGGGCGGTCCTCTAGCGTGTCGGACTTAGGGGGAGAAGGAGTGGGACTAATCGGACAGCGGATTGCCCCAGACGGATCACCCGTCGTCACTCGAAAGAAACTTGGGAGGTCACGACGCTTCTAGCAGGGAGAAATCAGAGGAAAAAAGACCTCAAGGCCCGGCAACACCGAGGACCGGGAAGAAGGCGGCCTTTGCAAGGTCTCGGAGGCAGTGGAAAAGGTCACCTCAACGTCGAACGTGGAGTAGACGACACACGATAGCAGTTCGACTTCGAGGGTTAGGAACAATCAAACTCAAATAAGGGACAGTAGGGTCTTGTTCACAAACGAAGGACAGGTATGGCCAAGGCCGCGGTACAGCAGCCATTTGCTGACAGCAGGCGAAAAACAGGAAACCAGATCTGGTCCATATTTGAACAAGAAGGACGGTTTGTATGGTGGAGGGGAGGGGTAAGGGAGAGAGGGTATGAGGGGGGGAAAAGGTAGGGAAGATAAGAGTGGGTGGCGATTACCACCTAATAAGCAGGGTTGTGGACTCGGGTGGGCAGGGGGGGGAACGGGGGGGGGGGGGGGGGGGGGGGGTGGGGGGGGGGGGGGGGGGGGGGGGGGGGGGGGGGGGGGGGGGGGGGGGGGGGGGGGGGGGTTGGGGGGGGGGGGGGGTGTGGATGTGATCGTGCTGATGGAAAGGAAAAGAAAGATGAGGGTGTGCCGTGAACTCAAGAAAGGCGACTCCACATCGACTTAAATCGGCGGAGACAAGCTTGAATGTACCGAGAACAGTCTTACCCTAAAGGAAGGGGGGGCGCCTGGAATACGGTTCCCGAACATAGAGTAGGAAAAGAGAGGGGTCAAAGCACAAAGGCAAAGGAAGGATCAAACGACGCGGATGTCGAGGAAAAGAAAGCATTTATCATCCGGTAGAGAGGAGCGGGGTTCCTCGGTCCGATGCGCTATCGCATGGTCTTGAAGGGTCGTAAAAATATCGCGAAGTCGGCAAAAGGAAAGGGAGAAACTGCTCCTCGCGGACAGGAAAAGGCAGCCTCAAAGAACGTAGGGGGAGGGAGAACACACGATGTGAAAGAGCCGTTAATCGATGACCACCGAGACCCCGGTCGAAAAGCGCTACCACCGACGGAGATTGCAGGCGAGTCGTGCAGAAAAAAATCGTGCCAATGGTTATGTGCAGTAAAAAGAGAAGGCATGGAGGGACGGTCGATCCACGGAAAGAGCTAAAAACAAACTGGTTTCGCCTGGGGGGAAACCCATAAGGGATGCCAAAATCTGTGTCGTCGAAAAGACTGCGCAGCACCTCGAAAAAAAACTGCGCGTTTCCCAAAGGGATAAAAGCATGCGTTGACCGGAGAAATCGACCAGATACAGGTTGACCAAAAGGAGACGATTAAGTGTCGATCTTCGAGGCAAAAAAAAAAATCAGGGGGTCGCTTGCAAAAGGGTGAGACTGGCGCCAAAAAGACCGACGCGAGGCACGAGAGGACAAAAAGCAAGGAGCCTTTTTAAGCGTAAGGGTCAAAATATAGTTCGACTTGGGGGGCGGGGCGCCGGGGACGTCAACACGGGGGACGGAAGGCGAAAAGATGTCCGAAGACGGGGGGAAGCGGGGGGGGTGGGATTTTAAAAACTATCAGGGGCGGCCCACGACAGAACCGCCGTCCTCATCAGGTGACAAGAGATAGGCAAGCCAGCGTCAGCAAGAAAGTATAGGCAGAGCCAAAAGAGGGTCCTGCATTCGACAGCATCGCGTTCGTGGGGGGGAGCGGAAGCGCAGCCGCCCGAAGTGAGGGAGCGTGCAGGGAAGAGAAGTTACCGAACCGACCAACTGAGAGAAAATCGCTAACATCGTAACCGCAAGAGCGAAACTAAACAGCAATAAGAGGGAAACCCCTGCAGCCTCGTCGGGAGGGAGAGAGTCGACAATAAGGTCCAGCGAAAGAAGCCGGCGGTATGTATCGTGGGGTCCACTGAGGAAGACGCCATAGACATAAAGAGAGAGAAAATTACAACCAGGTGGTGGGGGGTGTGCCCACGGCGTACAGCAAGAAGCCGCACGACAGGGCAGAGCGGGTCAGGAAGAAAACACACACTCGCGGGAGAGCAAGGGCAGCACGTACTGACGCAGACCTCCCACCCTACCATCGGAAAGTTCGAAGGTGGGTCAGAAAATAAGAATAAATCGTGGGGGTGATCATAAGAGTGTAGAGGCACATACAGACGATACAAGGGGAAAGACGAAAGAGACTAGCCTCTCAACAAACACGGAGTAAAAAAAATCGAGCGCGTCGCAAAAACTGGGTCAAATCTCTTGGTCGGAAATTCCCGCCGAATGCGACGAAAACAAAGTCTTAGACTACGGCTTGGGGGGGACCTTACCCAAAAGTTCCAAAGTAGGGTGCTATAGCGTAAGGTTCATGGCGCGGGGAAAAAAAAAAGGTGTCGCAGAGGGCGTGTTGCTCTCGGACAGGTTGCCTCGGACAGGGGGGGGGACTAGGAGAAGGAGATGTAAGAGTGTGGCAAAGACCACTAAGAAAACGTGGCAAGGGCCGGCTGTAGGCTGAAGGCGAGAAACGGGGTCGTCTCGTTCGGCAGAAACTCGGCTAGAACTGAGAAGGACTTACCTGGAAACAAGGAGGAAGGACAATATTCGTGGGCCAGGGCCTGTACTGGCCCGCGTTGCAACGCGGAAAAAAAACCGGACGCGCAGGGATCGCTAAAAACGCAGGGGGTCAAGCGTTCGGTAAGGGTCCCCGAACGAGCGGCTCATTGGCATGGAGAGAGGGGTCTCAGCCGGTATCGAGGAACGCTTATAGTAACACTGAAAGGTGTAGAAACTAAAATTTTGTGTAGGGTACTCATTAATGCAGACAGGAGGGGGGGGACGCGTCGGGTGGGAAAAATCGGTTGCCTAAGCAAAAGGCGAAATCAAAACCTGTCTCAACTTAAAACTAAAGGTTTAGGGGGAGGGTTAGACCCCGTGGTGGAAGTGTGACAGAACCGTACAGGGGTCGCCATCAAATGACTTACGTCCGAGCACAGGCAGTTGTGACATGGGCTGTTTACTTCCGATCCGACGAGGTGATTCAAATAAAATCAGAAGAGCTGTGGCGCGCCAACGCGAAGGAAAAAAAAGTCAAGCGTCCAGCGAAAGGCTGGGTGGGGGGGGAACATGTAACCGACGGCGCGTCAAGCGGGCCGTCTCCCAAAGTGGATGAAGCCCCTAAAGTAAGGGGGAGGGAAATTAGCCTATGAACATCCGAAGCGGCCAGGGAGTATTAGGTGGCAAGGACATAAGCGCACGGGCGGAGACTAAAGAAGAGGGCCCATGAGTCATCAAGCAGCCGAGCCTCTCGGGGAAAAGCCACACGGGGGTAATACGGCCACGACTTGCCACCGAAATGGCGCAAAAAGATGAAACGACAAACGTATTGTCAGGTACTGAAATTGGAAAAAGCTGGTCTGTCCGAGTAGGAAAAGTAAAGGACCTGAGCCCCCCAGAGACCATAAGGGTTTGGCGTGGAAATTAAAAAAGCGTGCCCGCTAGAAGCTAAAAATTGTCGACGTGGGCAGCAAGCGCTCGCAGGCCGACACAAGAACCAGTCAACTACAGCCGAGCTGAAGGCCCGAAGACAGACCGAGGGTTCAAGAAGAATGAAATCAAGCTCACGCTCACACATCCGCGCTCGGGGGTGAGAAAACGGGGTGTCGGGGAACCAGACGAATCTATTCCCTCGAGCCAACATCAAAAGTCTAGGATAAAGCAAGAGGGGAAAGCGGCTCGTATCCAGCCTAAGAACGCGAAGCAAATATCAGGGAAGAGGGTCGTCGCCATCTGGTTTTCTGTCTAAAACGAAGATTGATGCAAAAAATGTCAAGCAGAAAGGCGCGAAAACACTCTCCCTCGTAGAAGAAGCGCACCCAGCGCCGGGCGCTGCTGAAAGAAACACCAGGCCCGAAACTTTAGCTGGGTCTGTCAAACGATGGTGCGAGAACGCGCTAAGCAGGATCAACAAGAAACGGGCCGGTGTGCGCCAATTCCTTCCCTCCTGAGGGAAGACCAGGAAAGTCTCGTGTCCTAAACCTTCGTCGAGTGGAAAAGAAGGTGAGAGAACTAAACCCTCACGCGAGAACGCCAAACATCCTTGACTATACCTCCCTCAATCAGGTGCAATCTTGCCCGAGCAGAGAACTGGAGATAGGAATCCGCGGAACAATTCCTCTACCTGCAGGCCAATCATCGGTCGTAAATCAAGGACGCGGTGCTGACGGTGGAACGCCGGGGGGGCAGGGCCCGCGGTCCAGAGGAAGCGTAATATTCCTTCTTCCCTCGGAAGTATCTAGCAGCGGATCAACGATCAGATGACGCGAATCTCGCCAAAACAAGAGGATTATGAGAAGAGGAGAGGGACTATCGGTGCGACGGCACCCAGGGAATCGAAGAAGTACGGATAGGCCTTTCGGAAGAGATGCCGGCAACTGCGCCCAAGAGTACTTCGACCGCGGGCGTCACCTGAATCTCGGAAGAGGCCAGCTCCGGGAAGCAAATACTGCAGCTGTGAAACAGGGGAAGCGCAGATGGAAAGGCGTCTCTCATAGCCGCAAGCGAAGTCAAACTTTGCTGATTGGAAGCACGAGGACCTCTCGGGAGGGGGGAAAAATGATTCCACCAAAGCTGGTTCGATTCCGGAGCAGGAACCAGCATAGACTCTGCACGCGCAGTGAAAAACAAAACGATGTAGCGTTATGCAGCCACAAGCTGAGGGAGGGCGCAACAGAGACCAAGTTAGAAGGAAAAGTCTGCCGCCTACGCGTGTCAAAGCATTCGAAAGTTGGGCTAGTGCTGTACTCGCCGGGGCGGGACCGGGGTCCCGAAAAAGACCGTTCGGAACCCTTAAGGAGGCACTCAACGGAGTCCATTGAAAAGATGAAAGAAAACCAAGCGCGACGCAAAGTCGGAAAGAGTTAGATTCTTCGAGCCGAGCACTACCGGGAGAAAGTGTATCGACGTGGAAATTAGGCGGGTTAGCGCTGAAATCCAGTAGAAAGTGGGGAAAACAGCGTCCGGGACTCCTCCGACACACGAAATCACAGAGGATTGTGAGGGAGGAAGCGTGACATGCATCTAGAAAGTCAAACCTCGGAGTTTCCTCTCCTACGTTCATATCTCCAGGGGAGGTGTGAATGGGTTGAAGGCTGGGGTGCGGCAGCGGGAAATCGCTTGAGAAACGCTACCATGTCGAGCCCGGGCCTCGCGGGGGGGAAACGGACAGGCAAAACAAACCTACTGACTATTGATTTGGGGCTGCTACGGTCGATTCCTTATAGGAAGGCCATTGTGGACCTTGCGGAGAAGAAAAAGTCGGTACAAGATCCGAATAACGGCGATTTTCAGCCGAGGTTCGTTGCAACTGGTGCTATTTGCGTCTTGGAGACAACATGAACCAGAAGGCAGGATGGACGGGTCGATCCACTTTGTAGAGTAAGTCCAGCGGGACTGATGTCAGGGTCGGCATAAACGGGGAAAGTGGAACTGGCAAGCTCGGGGAAACGCGTCAACTGTCTTGTTCCCAAGGCGTGACATCGGAAGTAAAAATCGGCCGAGGGTGAACCGGGGGTGAGGCAGTTGACAAAGGGGTAGGACGAAAGGTGGGGGTCTATCGATCGAAGGGGACCGACCACAGCTTTGGGGATTTAACACATTTGGAATGGAGACCATCCAGCTCTGAGAGGAAACATCCTGGGCCGACGATGCAGCTGACGTCATCAGAGGGATGTCGAAGAGGGGAACCGAGTCCGGGGAAAAACAGTTTTGTTCATGACACGGAGCCGGCGACCGAGAGGTTCAGGCGCTTTGCTGCTCAGGCGGGCTGTTGAGGCACCTATGGCAAGAACCTCCGTCCGAACATCAAAATAGCGATGCACCATAACTGTCAAGAGAAGCCAAAAGAGAACGGCGAGGCTATCCACAAAAACAGCGGTGAACTTTCAAAAGCAAAATGATCAACGCCGACCGGCGAAATAGTCCAATGCCCGATCAATAGACGTACCGAAAGAAAACACCAATAGGCAATGGAGAAGCGAGACAGACGGACCGCTGGGCTGAGTACAGCTCCGAAGGAAGAAGGCCGTTCAAGAAGACACATACTTCGGTCCTAGGAACTTGAGAGTACGCGCCATCAAAAAGAAAAATGATAGCACGGCGCGGCAAAACACAGACTCCACTCCGAATACCAAGCAGCGAAGCGCATGACCAGAGGGGTTGGGGGGTGTGGGAAACACACGTAAGTTACAAAAGTCCTGCACCAACGCCGAGCCGCCCGGAGTCTAACGAACACAACGCTCCGGGCCCGGAAAAACACGGAACGGCCGCAGAACTGATGAAGCCACCAAAAAACCAGAGCCGGTAAGTTCCGTGGGGGGGGGGTCAGCGTAAGTAACATCGGATGTGGACAGCATACGCATTACCAATCGCGATGACGGTCCGGCTACTCC
>Ga0179593_1710841_pt1 | contig 20355 bp, 26 predicted proteins | sample CZODoug2_1_08_16_FD_185931 | JGI IMG/M metagenome (GOLD analysis project Ga0179593, IMG submission 185931) | Vadose zone soil fungal communities from Angelo Coast Range Reserve, California, USA - CZODoug2_1_08_16fungal (PacBio error correction) | ecosystem: Environmental > Terrestrial > Soil >...
AACTACTTAACCCGCGATTCAGCGGTGTACTTGGGGGTTGGGGGGGGAGGGGGAGTGTCGAACTAAAAAAGGACAAAAGAGGACGGACAGGGGCGCCGGAGATATCAATAACCTTGTAGTTCCCGCCTCGTCAGCTACGAGAGGATGGAAGTGAAGTGCAAGGGCTGTCCCCAATGACTGAAGGTTCAACGGTGGACGAAAGCCTCTAGTGCAACCGGTTGAGAAGAGACTCTACCTGAACCGGTGAGAAATGCAGAAATGGAAGGCAGCAGAAAAAAAAAAAACATAGCGGGCTTTAGTCGATCTAGTCAGTGCACTTAACAGACGCTCATTTCTCGGCAAGGTAGATTAAAGACGTGGGGGAGGAGCAGAATGGGAGGGTGTGAGTCGAAGGGGGGGGGATGGCGAGCAGAGACTCTTCGCCGGTCGTCAAAAAAAGCTACTGATAGGAGAGTATGGGAAGAAGGTCCAATGAAAATGAGGGAGTACGACTCCTAGGACCGTCTGAGGCAGAAACAGTGCCTAGGTCTTAAAAGGGGAAGAGGGACAAGGACAAAGGGGAAGGCAAAGACGAAATGCACGGAAACGCAATCTTTTCTACGTTGGACTTACTAAATCTACCCGGGCAGCGGCCTTTTCCACGGAACAAGGGATCCTTGAAGTTCGTAGCCGTAGACGCGAACGTGAGAAGAGAGGAGGTCCGGGTCTCCTGGAGAGAAGACAATCCCTCGTTTCTCTCCCTCTCGAGTCATCGACGGCGAAAGGAAGGGAGCAAGGCGAAGAAGTGAAGAGACCTGGGCAGGAACAAACGACGCAAGTCCCTCTTAGACGAAAAAAACCAATCCAAAAGGGTGTATTATGGGGAGTGAACGAGAAAAAACCTGAAGGAAGGGGGGACGCGATTTGGTTCTTCGGGAAATACGGGACCGAAGAACGCCACTCCATCCTCAATCATGACTGGGATCGTCGTCAGTTCAGGCAAGGACTAGGGCATACAAGGAGGGGAGAGGGAAAAAAAAAAAAGGAGGAAAAAACAGAGGAGGTTAGCGCAGGGAGGAAGTGTCTTCCTAGTTCCTGATACCGTAGGTTGTGCCGCAGAGAAAAACGGAGAAACAGGGGGATCGGAATTAGAGGAGTTGGAGGAGCGTGACAAAGACTTGAAACTTTACCATTTCAAGCTTTGCTTGGAGGATCATTAACTACTTGAGGAGAAGAGGAAGGCGAAGGCCAAAAGGAAAGAGAAGCAAGCTTCGCTGCACAGCCCGCCATGGTCGACGCGGTTTTGTCGGGGTTTCTTTGAGGAGAATTAAAAGCTAAGGAAGATCGGACCGTGTGCGGGAAATGGGGGGAGAAGAGGGGGGGAAAACAGACCTGAGCAGGAGAAAGCAGAAGATCCTCCATGGATGAACGGTGGGCGGAAACCTAACTGCAATAACTCTCAAGAACTCTCTTAACCGCATGAGGGGGGGACCGCATTAACGGAAAAGCGGGAGAGCGGCCGCGACACCAGAGCCGCTTTTTAGCATCTAACGATGGCATCGAAACGTCTACAAAAGAGGGAGACCGAGAGAAAAGCCAGAACGCGCCATGTTTGATGCTGTCACCCATGAATCGGAGCACCGCTACATTGGGAAAAGTGGTCGACAAGGATGGGAGGGACTACAAAGGAAAGGACGGAGAAGACGGGGGGGACCTGAACTAACATGCTCACGCCAAAAAATCTTTGGTGCTCGATGCTGGGCTTCGGAAAAAGGAGGGGGATAGAAAGGAGGAAGGAGGAAGATCCATTAAAAAGGCAGAGGGAAGACAACCGAAACGACATTCCTTGCTCGTTTCTATTAAAAAACATCAGAAGCTACGAGCGAGTGGGGTAATGCAAGGGGGGGGAAAGAAAGAAGTGACAAGAAAGGGAGATAAAAGCAACGCGAGGAGAGAGGACATCACCTCAAACAGATCTCCGCTTTCTCTTCCTGCGGATCCTGCACTAAAGGAGATAGAAAACAACCAAAACGTATGATGAAAAAGGAAGAAGAGTTAGAGGAAAGAAAAGACGAACGACGCTCTGGAAAGAACGGAGGGATATCCCCGGTTTTGCAGCATCCATCCGCCATCTCAGAGGGAGTCGCATGAACTCTGGTCATCCCAACAGACCAACTAGCGCCTCCCCGCAGGATAGAAGGAGGGAGAAGGCACTCCGCACAAGTAGTCCTTCCCAAGGAAGAGTTGCGTACGGGAAAAAGCATCGCCTCGAAGAGGTGAAGGGGCTTCGCGGGAAGTCACTGGAAAAAAAAAGAAGCCGAAGAGAGAGCGCAACACCTACAGCGCCGATCGTGTGGGGTAAAGAGAGAGCAGAAGTCAAGAAAGACTCTCAGGGTTCAGAAAGGGAGGGGTGGCCGTCGAAAGACGTAAGGTAGAGAAGGAAAGAAAAAAAAGGTACAGGGGAAAAAGTAGGCAAGGCCCTGGCTATTCCGAATCGTACCACACCCGATGGGATGGGAGAGAGGAAAAAGTCGCGGAAGAGTGAACGTCTATCATGCCAAACGCTAAAGAGATGGTAGTCGAGGTGAAAAGATCGTACTCGCTTTAACGGTTCAACAATGGGGGATGCTTGCAACAGTCCGCTGATCAAACCAGAGGACTAAGGGGAGAGAGAGGAGAGTCCAGTATGAAAGGAAAAACGCGCACTAACTGTTCTTCTTTACGGGGGGGGAAGCAGTCACTGCCACTGCGGCTATCGACTCGCACTAAGGAGAGAAAGAAAAAAAGGGCTCGGGAGAGCTCAATCCCGAAGCCACAACGTTCAAACGAAAAGAACGAGGGGGTGGCACAAAGGGTTGTTAATAGCGACACGCGTAGAAGGATTTGGTCCTTATCCGCAAAAAGAAGCGTCGGGAGAAAGAAAGGGAGGGACAAATTGAAGGTTTACGTGAGGGGGACCCTCCGATTACTTCAAGGAATTGACTAACAACGCCACAAGGGGGGCTAAGGGGGGCTTAGGTGGGGGTCAAAAAGGATTAGAAGAGTCCGCACCTACTAGTCGTGTAAAAAGCTATCTCAAACTACTCCAGATTGTTGTAAAAAGGAACGGAAAAGAAGAAGGGAAGAGGCGGCTTGAAAGAAAGTGAAAGAGCACATTACGAGTTCGTATTGCAAGGTTTCGACGAAGAGAACGGGGAAGAGGGAAGGGAAAAAAGGGAAGCGGGGGGGGTGGGGAGGGGGGAGGGGAGAACAAAATACCAGGGGGCTCGTTCTGCCGAGATGACGGTGACAACGAATTTGGCACCTGACGGACTTAGAGAAAGAAGTAAGGGATCAAAAGAGGGAGGGAACGGACGAATCGATAGGCGAACTGGACGTCCTTCTCTTCCGGTACCCCAGAAAGAGGAACTTGGACGGAGAGGAGAGGGAAGGGAGATAACAAGAAGCCGATGGGATCTAAAGGAACCTTCATAGGTAAGGGAGACGTGGAGGTGGAAAAAAAACGGGAAGGCCGCACCCGACCAGAGGGGAGCCTTATAAACTTTCATTTTCGTCAGAACGTGTCCGCTGTGCAAGGGGGAAAAAAGTATGCCTGAGGAAGCTGCGCAGAGTAAGGATCATCAACGAGGACGCCTGAAGAAAAAATGCGAAAACTAAAAAAGAAAAGAAAAATGTCTTGGGAGAAGGAATGGCATGCAGACTACGAAACTATCCATCCCAGGTTTCTCGAAAAAAGACCCAGCCAAGAAGCGCAAAAAATTGAACGAAGGGGAGAAGAATCAAGAAAAAATCACGCAGAAATAGTGACTGAGACAGGCTCGACTACCGCAAGAGGTTTTATATGCCAATCTTAAAAGCGAGTGCCCCAGGGAAGAAAGAAAACTGCTGGAGAGAAACTCAGTCGAGGAGCTCGTCCACAAAAACTGCACGGACAAGGTAAACCGGGCAACTGTCCCTATAATAAAAAAACCAGGAAAACCGGAGGGGAAGAAAACCAAAAAGATGGGGAGGGAGAAAAAGAGAGTACTAAAGGAAGCAAGGATACGCCTCGTATTTACGACGACTTTCGAACAAGACGCCACAGAAGAAAAAAAAAAGAAGGGGGTAGAAGGAAGGAAGAGAAGACGTAGGGGGGACGTTATCGCTCGAAAAAAAACCACGGGGAGAGATAAAAGCCCAGGCAGCAAGAAAAGGTCGGAATAAATCGAGAAGAGAGGCTGAGGAGGGGAGGGGGGTTGAAGAGTGCCGAAAAGGACGACAGCTCAGGCTCTCCTGCCCTTTATAGATACCTTAGAGGCGTAGGACCAAGGCAGGCAGAGGGGGGGGGGAAGGCAGAGGGAAAGGGCGGGGGGGCGGGAGAGGTCGGACACGGTCCTTTGCCGGGCCTTGGAACTGTTTGAAAACCTCTAAGGAAATCCTGGGGAGGGGAAGAATAATGGAAAAATCGCCGGCAGACTTTAGCCTCATGGGCGAACCAAAAGGCTGCTGACTAGGAACCATTTAAAGGCGATTAGCCTAGATTCCGCCGACACAAAGTTTGGGGGCAACAAACGGGTTGAACTGACTAAGAGAATGGTTGGTGGCGGCGCAGGGCCGGGGAGGTCGTAGCACCCCCGGTTCCTCGGACCCCGGCTACTCGTCGTCGGAAAATAACTTTTGCATATTCCCGCTACACTGGCGCGGGTGGCTAAGGGGCTCGGACGAAAAACCGGCTTTGGGGGGGTCAGCGGCCCCGGAAAGCTTACTCGAATATCAGCCAGCAAAGCCCGACTGAGCACGGATAGGCAAAGAAACCAAAAAGGGACAGGAGTGAAGAGGAAAGTGGCTCGAAAAAGGTGAAGAGGAGAGGAGCAAAGAAGCACCGACAAGACCAGCATCGGGAACTAGGAACGGAAAGAAAGCGAAAAGGAATGAGGGAAATAGGCAAGCAGACATACGACAGGAGGGCGAAAGGAGGGCGGCGGGCAGGGGGAAGAGGAATAAGAGAGCAATAGAGAAGAGTGCGAGAAGAGGAAGGAGGGGTGCGCCAGGGGGACGGGTGGGAAGGAAGAAGGAGGAGGGGAAGCGGAGATAGAGAGAGGAGGAAGAGAGGAGAGTAAGGGGGTGAATACGGGAAGGCGAAGGAAGGAGGGAAGGAAAGGGGTCAAGGGAAGAAAGGCGGCGGAAAGGGGGGAAAAATTAGGAAGATGAGGGCGAACACAAGTGTAGCTGGGAAAGGGAAGGTATCGAGTGGGGAGGGAAAAACAAAGGGGTGGTTGGGTTGAGAACGATAGAGCAATCAGAGCAGGGAAATAACGAGGGGAGAACGGGAAGAGAAAAGGAAGAGCTCCTGAAGAGTGAAGTGGAAGAGGGAGGGAGAAAGGGGAGGCGGGTGACAAGGAGAAGGAGGTGGAAATGGGTCGCTGTTCTGGGAGAGAAGGCAAAGAAACGGGGGGGGGAGTGGGGGTAGTGCTGGGGGGGGGCCAGACTCCGCAAGGAGAGTGAAATAAGACGCGGGTGTAGCGCGAGAGAGGGGGGAGTCAGATAAGTCATCATTGTATTCACTCTACGAGGAAAGACAAAGAGAGGGTAGGTGAGAGGGATAGACTAAGATACGGGGGGGTGTGAGAACCAGCACGCGTGGAAAAGGTCACGGACCAACAAGGGAACAGCCCCGGACGAAGAGAGGCCACGGACTAGAAGAAGAGCGAGGGAAAACGGGGCAGGAAACATCAAGCAGACCGCGAAAACCCCGCGGCAAGAAAAGAACGAGAGGACCTCCAAAACACAACCAAGAACAAGAGGAACAGAAAAAAGAACTACTGGCAGAGAAAGGGGAGAGAAAACACCCTAGGAAATACGGCAATCCTCACAGGGCAGGGAGACGGCAGACGCCGCAGGTAAGCGCCGAAAGAGCCAAAAGACAACGCTTGGAGGAAAGAAAGGCGTCCCTTGTGAGTGTGGTGAAAATGGTGGAAACTGTAGGGATACATCCAAAACTGGGGAAAACACCCCCAAAGGGACCAAGCTTGGGCAAAAAGCGCACAATAGACAACCAAAAGAAGGGAATGAGAACCTAAATCGCCGGTTAGAAAATGGTTATAAAGAAAGGACTGTCTCGGGCGGCCGGTAATTGCCAAAGCGATCGGGGGGGCAAGGGACATTCGCCGGACAGAATAGAGTGCTCTCGTGGGGAAGAAGTGAAATGCGAATCATGCTCAGGGTGGGCAGGGGCCGCTAATTCAAGCCTGAATGGGCTTATTGGCGCCTTGGCGGGTGGAGAAAGTCTGAAGGGTATGAGTGTTCCTAGCACGGCAGTGGAAGGGTCCGGACCTCACCTCATGTACGATAGGAGGACGCAAACTGTGTCCGAATCTATGATCTGTCGGGAAACTTCGAGCGCAAAGACGGCCGGGGGAGCGAGTTCAGCCCGACATCGACACGGGAGTAAGAAAAGGAGGGAAAGAGAAACCGGGATCCGATTCAAGTGGGACTCATCTACATCACCGACTGGGAGGATGGAACTGAAGGCACTTCTCCAAAAAAACAACAGATTAAGGAAGGGGGGAACTAGAATCCTGGATCGGAGAACGAGCACCGAACCAATCCGCAAAGAAAAGGGCCCGTTCTCGCTCCTATCTAAGGAGACCCTAGATAAAGTTGGTCAACGGCTGACAGGGGGGGGGGGGGAGGAATGAGCGGAAGAACGGGGAGAGGAAAATTGACAAAATGTTGGCGTACGAAGGGAAGACTGAAAGATACGGGGAAACTCGCTAAAAAAGACTTGGGCGAAAATCTTATGATTTAGGAACCCTACCGGGTGACTCGATGAACAAAATATACAGGACCCTGAAGTCGGTTCATCTGACGATGAGGGGGACAAAAGGGGCACTGAAGGAGATTCGGGATAAGGACGTCCTTACAATCGTAGTCGAATGTTCCGCTTTAGTCAATAAGAAGAGTCACAAAAAAAAAAAAAAAAAAAAAAAAAAAAAAAAAAAAAAAACAAAATCACAAGAAAACTAAACGACCGGGTTCCCTGGGGAAAGGGAACCTCTGTTCGAAACTCAGGTCTAGGCGCAGGAAACCTCGAGAAACGGGGAACAATTCTGTGAAAAGTTGAGAGGTTGAGTAAATTCCCGGTCCAAAAGCAAAGGCTCAACATGTTAACAAATTTAGGGGGAGAGGATCACCCGACCCAGGAGAGAGAGAATCATATCGGCGCTAGTAGAGATGAAATCCGGGAGGGGGGTAAAACGACTCAGATCGATCGAGCGGTGAAAGGACACCAGACGAAATTGGGCTCGAAGATACCTCTGGATGCTCAGGGGAGACTAAACAGGGGGGAGCCTCGCCAGGGATACAGAAAGATGAGATCGTGGAAGGTGGGGGGGGAATCGGTTTCTTCTCTAACTGTTCAACTTACTGTCAGGGTGCTTGTTGAAACCTTAGCAATGTTGTGAAGAAAAGACAGTGCCGGAAAGAACGGAGGCTTCCTTTTAGGGCCTCGAGCTACACTATCTCTGGGTGGAAACGTCATCTAGGGAAGCCTCTTGAAGAAGACTCCGTAAAACGCCGTCCACGAAGACTATGGAAGGAGAGGTTGAAGGCAGCCCAAAAACATATAGACAGGCGTTGATCTTTGACCTACTGATGAAGAAAAAGAGGGGCCGGTCTCTCGCGGGGCAGGGTACGAACGGGGGAAAAAGGGGGAGGCCTCAGAGGAGAAAAAAAAGATGGCGGGAGAACTATGCCGTTCCCAAAAACTTGGGATCGCCTCGAAGACTACGACTCTTCTATAGGAAAAAGAATATAAAAACTAACCCAAAGAGGGGGGAGAAAGTGCCATCAAGAGAAAAGGAAAGTAGTGACTTAAAAAAGTGGAGTCAAGGAGAAGTCGAAGCAGAACCGGAAGACCACATCCTCGGGAGAGATGCATCCAAGAAAATACCGAGAAAGAACCAAGGGCACTGAGCGGATCGCGAACCGAGATCAGTCATACCGTGACTAGCCTAGTCTCCGTTTTTTAGGAGGATCACGCAGGAAAGAAAGAAGTGGCACTGGAAAGCATAAGAGGCGTCAGACAGGCGGTCAAGGAACTCTAAGAGCATCACCCTACCTCTCCTGCAGGGGAGGTCGCCACGTCAAAAAAAATGCAAAACTCCATCTTCGGTAGAGAACAGGCGGGTGGAACTCTGAAAAAAAGAGGGAGAGGCAAGAAAGAAGTTCACCCGGAGATCACGAGGATAAAATCATTGCCTTTTAAAACCACAGGAAAAAAAAAAACAGGACCAAAAGATATCATAGTCAAGGGATAGAGAGAGTCTAGAGAGGGAGAAAGACATGAGCCACCGAGATGCACCTATAACGGATCCAATAAAAACGCTCTCTCGGTGAGATGTAAAGCGTTGGGACAACCAAGGATTATGGAAAAAAGAGACGCCACGCAGTCTTTTGACAAACGAGCCAGAAGGACCGGCGCAAAAAGGGGAAAAAAAATAAACCTGGAGGAAAAGGAGAGGTGGGAAAGGGGATAGGCGTACAAAGGCGTACACTCGTCACGAAGGAGCATCTCAGCGAGGCGATATCGGTGAGCAAGGAAGGACAAAGAGGCTAAACTCCAATCAAAAACGGATTCTAAGAGCATTGGTGAAGTCGCTAGAGCTCGGGGGGAAAGTACTGAGAGAAGAATATTAACACAGCACGTGGTCATCAAAGCAAGATGTTGACCCTAGTAGACTTGTGTCAGGGAAGACTGTGGAAAAGTGAGTAACTCAAAGACGGGTACGTAACTGGGAAAATCAAACACATGAGGGGGGGAATAGGGTTGGGGGGAAATTCACCATCTTCGTCAGAAAACTCACCTTACCAACAACTAAAGTGAGTTCCGAAGGGGCAGAATCATCTGCCAAAAGAAGAAGCACGCTCAAAGCCAAATCAATTGGGTTGATAAAATAAGAAGAACGTACGCCCCGGCATGGATCAAATCTGAGAATCACAAAGGAAACGCGTCGTGGGGGGTCCTGGCGCGGGGGGGGAAAAAATCGAGCATAAAGGGAACTTAAACGGAAGGGCGGTAGGAAGAAAAAGCAAGCCCCGCACTCCTATTTGTCAATTCCTACTAAAGGAAAATGGCGATAAGGTTTGGCCCACCGAGAAAGGGCTAAGAAGGAAGAAATCGACCTTCGGGAGAGGTACATCGATATATCACCGAGGTCGAGGGGGGGGGATGAAGTAGTAATCAAAAGAACAATCATCTATCCCCGAAAGCTATGAAAGACTACCCAAGTCATGAAGAGGCGGGAGTAACAGGAAAAATCTCGTCCTAACGAGAGTTTCTTCAAACGGCTTACCTCAGGGGGGAGAGGTCGCAAGACCGAGCAGCACGGGCAGGGAGCATAGACAAAGGGGCAGCGAAACCAGTGGAATCCTCTTACTAGCACTATCAAGGAAAGTCTTCCAAGCATTCCCACCAAATACCCGACGGAAAACAGAGATTTCTGCCTTTATACAATCCTAAAAAGGGAAATTCATGAAGGGGGGATAAGCAAGGAATGCTAGTGTGTGGCACGAGACGAGATCAAAGAGAGCAGGACCAGCCAAACATTGAGGGCGGCTCGCGAAGGAACACCAAACAAAACCGCATTGAGAGAAGCAGGGAAACTAGAAAAAGAGAAAATGAGGGCTAATTGGGAAAGGACGAAGACGACTAGCCTCACATTTTTTCTAAGCATGGAGACTAAGGTCGAGGAAAAAGGTAACCGGCTGACGTAATAGGGCAAAGGCTGATCTCACCGAAAGGGACTAGGATGGTTCGAGGCACGACGACAACCTGCACGTACAGGGTGACACCGTGTCAGAAAGTCGCACGCACCGGGCACTAAGACGAAGGTCGTCCTCTCCAAGAAAGAGGCTGCAAAAAAAAGAAAACATCAAATCAAAATGTCTGTCAACCCGAAAAGAACTATCCTACAAAATCGGAGGAAGAGATGTGAGGGTACTTGGGAAAAAAGCATCCTTCGACAAAAAAAAATGAAAAGCCGAAAACATACAAAAAAAAGCCGGGGGAGAAATCTCCGATAAAGCCTGGTGGCAAGGAGAGGGGGATTCAAAACAAACTGAGTAGTAATAGGAGATAATCAGAGAGACCTATCTACTAGAAAGGGGCCGGCGAGGAAGCGTTCGTGGCGGAGGGTGTGGTAAAAGAAGTGATTGCAAAATCGTTGGGAAAGAAAGAAACTAAAAGAACAAAAACAGCTCTGCAGCGATCAGGCCTTCCAAAATTTTTTAACTTCGCGCCCTTGAGGTCCCCAGTCATTACAAGGGTGGGGAAAGGAGTGTGGAAAAGAGTACTAGGGGCTGTGGCTTCTCGAGTCTGCACGGTGCGGAAAAAGGAGTTCTTATCCCCTCGGATTCGAGGGTATGAGAGCATTCAAAAGAAATAGGGAAGCCTAGACCAGGCCGCCGGAAAAACCACACACATAAGTGGCCTGGGTAGGTCGGATGCCGTCCCGAATGGAGCAAAACGCATCCTCGGTTCCCTTTAGGTTGAGGAGTGGGGAGGACATACTTGGAGAAGGACCAAGTTGGTGGGTAAAGGAGCGTCGTCCCGAACAACAAGGTGGAAAGAAAAACTGCTCGTGACCCTAATGACTGGAGGTCATGTGCGTAGGGGGTCAGAAAGCCTGGATCTCCTGAAGAAAAAAAAGAAACTCGGCAATGAACCGTGAAGAGAGATATTCAAAAAAGGGGGGAGGGGGCTTCACCACGGCAGGAGATCTCAGGAATGGGAGAAGGAAATGGCAACCGGATACAAGAAACGGACCTGAGAAATAGGTGCTTTGTATAAAACGTGGTACTTCCAGTTTTGGGAGCAATCGCTACATCCCGGGGAAGATGCGGGGGGTTCGGGCAGCTAGGTTCCTCCTATCGGGAAGAAAATGGACAGCGGAAGGGGTCTAAAAAAAGAAAGTGGGGGAATCGAGAAAATAAAAATCAAGATGTCTCCAAGGGAGTATTCAATTCATGCAATAGTTGAAGCCGGAAAGGGAGAAAAGGAACCAAACTTCAGCCAAGGGCTCACGTAGGGGATGCTCTTGCCAGTCGAGAAAAAAAGCACAACGGAGTGCCGAAGACCTTTCGTTGATATCGAACCTAACAAATAAGGCCGATCTAGGAAGATGCATGATGGCGAAGGGTCAGACCGAGCCATAGTACGATGTAGGGTGTAAACAAAAAGGAAACACATAGTTTATCTGATAAATGTGGCTATGCTTCCCCTGGGGTACAATTGAGGAAGTAAAAGAGACACTTAAGTGAGGAAACGAGACCCACGTTAGATAATGAAGGGGAGGCTGTACGTAACAGAACGATGTCAACGTCGACGAAAGAAATGGTGAATACCTGCACTCCTCACAAAAGCTGCGTCAAAAGGATGGGAAAGGATGAAAAGTTCTGGAGTCCAAGGCATAGAATAAGGGTATAACAAGGAAACGAGAACGAGCATTGTTTCTAAGAGGTTCGGGGGAGGTGCTAAAGAAAGTTCGGGAGGACGGAGCGCCTATAAATGAGCCAAGAAAGTTTCGCAATCAAAGTACTATGGGGAACTCGTTCAAGCCTGATAGAGGAATAAGAACATCAAAACAGAAAAGAGCCGGAGGGGGAAGGGTGGGTAAAAGACGTTGATAACTAGACAGGATAAACGTGCGAGGGTGCGGGAAGGGGAGAAAGGGGCATCTCCTGCGGGTGACCGCGGCTGGGAAAAAAGCCGAGAAAAAAAGGAACCCTCAGAGCTAAGGGGGATCGATAGGACGCGCTTTTAAACAATACAAGTTAAATCTGCGCAGAAGAGAATAACAGAAAAGGGATATTAGAAAGTTGGGACGAATCGGCAGGTGTAAATCGAAAAGAAATCAAGCGGGGGAAGCTACAGGGGGGAGTTAGGGGAACTTTTTCAAGGCTAAATTCTAGAGAAACAATGGGGTGAAGAGGGGATGAGGCACGAGAAGTAGAACCCAAGTCGGGGGGTTTCGGAGAAAACTCCGTGCGAGATTTATGGATATCCATTAAGGAAAAAGGCGGAAGAGGGCGGAGAGAAACCGTCCAAACTAGGAAAAAAAGATTAATGGAAAGTCGGGTCGAATAGGGACATAGTACTTATCTCTTGAAAAGAAGAAGGATGGTCACTCGAAAAAAAAGTCTCGTTTAACACCGAGGTCGCCGAGCTCTAGAAGAAAAGAAATTGTCTAATTACTTTATCACCGCAGGGACCCTCGGGGAAAAGAAAAAGGTAATTCCTTAAAAGCAGGCCCGAGATGCAAGCCTGTATAGCTAAGAAGAGACAGATCTTCAGACTCGCACATCTCGGAAAGAAACACAAAAAGTAGGAGGAGAGGAGACGGCGTGATAAGAAGAACGCTGAAGACTTACTACGCCTAGGGGTTAGGTTCTCTAGTCATCCGGAAGAGAGGAAAAGGAAGATTGATCCAAGAAGAGAAGAATTACCGATCAAAAAAGAAGAGACAAGGAGAGCAGGAAAAGGTAAGCCGAGGAAATCGAGAGTCAAAGAAAATATTAACCTAGGACGCAAGTAATGTTTGGAGGTTTACTTTGGGGGTCAGAGGCCATAGCGAGTACGAAGCCAGAAAACGGTAAAAAAAAGTCCCGCCATGAAAAAATCAACCCTCGGGTTTACGCAAGTCATTCAATCCTCCAAGGGGGGGATGGGGAGGGAAATGAAAATTGGCCGTAGAAAAAGCGAAAACAAAAAAAGTGAACAGAGGGTTGGCAAAAAAGTGTACCTGGTAATGACGATGGAGTTTTAAAAAAAAACATGCCAAAAGGGAAAAGAGGTAAGTATCAGCAAGAAGCGCTGATCATCGGGAACAGGAAAAGAGGAATCAATAGATCTTGATCGGTGTAGATCAGAAAAGAGATCGGGGAGAGCTTGAGAGACGCTAACTCGGAAAACTGGAAACGAGCGGAGATTCCTCTCTCTAGCTCAAGACTAGGAAAGAGAAGGATAAGAACAGGTAGCACTCACCTCGCAAAAGTCCCCTACCTGAGAAAACGGGCTATTAAAGGGGTAGGAATTAAAACAGAGTTGACCCAAGAGGAAAAAGGACACACACCAAAAAGAAACAAAAAAAAATTGGCTAGAGAAAAAAAGAGCTTAGAGGAAACTTGACCACCTCTACTACAGGGGGGCGGCGTGGCACCAGGACGAGTTTGCGTGAAGTAACGGAGGCGGTTCGAGGAAGAGGTGCCTTTCAATAGGGAAAGCGATCGTCAGAAGCGTCGTGCCTGGGGAGACTTAACGCGGGGGCCGGCGGGGATCCGTGAATCTGGAGTCTCGGAAAATTAGGAAAGGGGAAACAAAAAAAGTAGGCCGGGTAGAGGGGGGAGGGTGTCATCAAAACTAATGCTCAGGAATCGCAACTCGGAAAAGGTAACTGGCAAGAAAGCACAGGAATCATAAAAAGCCAAAGAGGTGTCACACACAGTTGAACCACCGCCGAAAAGAAAAAAAAGCGTCGAAAAGGAGAAGAAATAATGACCCACGATCTCGAAGAACCCTGAAAGGGTGAGGAGGTGAATGGAAGAAGAGTTGAGAGAAAAAGCGTAAGGACAACGATCTCTCCGTAAAACTAAGGGGGATTCTGAGAAAAAAGCGATCTAAAGAAGTCAAGCCTGGGGGGGAGGGGGGAAAAAGCGTAAAAAAAGAGCGAAGATTCACCCTGGCGCATCTTTTGTGTCCAAAGGAGCCGCTACTAAGTCGGGGAGCAATCAATGGTGAAGGCGAGAGGGACAGGAGGGCATCCCACAAGGTCCTCTTTAGGCTCCACTATCGGGGGTCCCTAGCAACTAGGCAGAGGAAGCATGTACAGATAGACTTACACAAAGAATAAAGGTGTGGGAGGAGAAAGAGAGGAAAAAGGCGAACACCTGGAGAAATTGTCGTGTCCGAACGAGGCCTCAAAGAAAAAGTAAGGCGAAAAAGAAAGCTTGGGGGAAAAGCAGCGGCGCCAAGGGGGGGGCATCGAAGAGGAATTTCAGCTTACCGAGACATAGAGTTCTACACTTCCAAAGCCAAGCCTTAGGGGGAAAGAAACAAACTCTACGTGCCTTAACCGAGAAAAATAAGAGTTCCTGACCGAGAATATAAAAAAAAAAACGACGAGAACTATAAGAAGAGAACAAAAAAGCACAGAGAATGTTGCGTCGAATCCGCCAAACATAGAGAACCAAAAATACTGCTAGCCACGAATAGTATCTAGGCAAACAACTGACAATATTCAAAGAGATGTTTGGGGGGGGGAACGTAAAGGGGGAGACTGGAAAAACAGGTCTAAAAAGGAAATGCACGGCTCTGAAAGACCGCTGAACCGAAACTTCGAATGACTCCAAGCCTAAGAACACAAGTACAAAACCCCCCAGACAAATAAGAAAGCGAAAAAAAAAGGGGGAAAAGAAACGAGAAAAAACCGAAGAAAGGGGAAGGATCAAGCGCCGATGAAATCTCTAGGAATATAATCATCTGGAGGGAAGTACCTAACGAGGAAAGAAATGACTACCTAACCGAGGAACACACAAAGAAAGGAAAAGGGAATCCGCAAGGGGAGACGATATCTAGAAGAAGAATTAGGGTAATACGCTCAGGAATTTCATGCAACGAACTAACTTCTAGCTCAAACAGCTATGGGGGACAGGGGGGCACTCTAGCGAACGAAAGAGTGAGCTCACAAGGTACAATCTGCTAAAGAGGTGCTCGGTAGCTTGAAGAGAAAAAGTTCTCTGAGGGAGCTAGGGACGGGACCTCACCTGAGTCCTAGCGAGTTCTGGCAAGGTGAGTTGCGGCCAAGTTTTGCGTATGGTCGTTTCCTCTCTAAACACAGCGTGCGTTCCTGAAGACGAGAGTTAGGCGGAAGCCCCACAGGCCCACGACTCGTGCGACTTGCGGGGATCAGAGGAAAAGAGACGACACAGATATGGGGGGGGAGGGTGCCGTCGAGGTGTGGGACAGACACAGTAGAAGAGAACACACATGTGCAGAAACATAGGTCAAGTGTAACGACACTTCAACACGGGCTAACAGGAACACAAACCCCGTACACACACGATGCAAGAAAAGCCCACAAATGACTGTATTGGTGAAGGCGTTAGGACAGATGAAAGGGGGGGGGAAAGTCGACGCGTGCACAGGGGGGGAGTAGCCGATGAAAACTAAAATACGAAAAGGGGTATCATCTAGCTTGTGAAGCCCAGTCACTGAAAAAAAGTGACGTGAGTGTCTTCGTAACGACACGGTAGCGCTGTTAGTCGTCCGGCAAACAGGAGAAAGAAAGATGTCGTAACTCGCAATTTGCCAATGCATTTCTTCACCCCCTTCGCTTTATGGGCTGGGCGGGGGCAAAGGCGAACCGGCACGAAAAAGTAAAAGAAGGGGAAAGAAGCCTAAGACCACTGTATGGACTGACAGAAGGGAGAGAGGATGAAAGTAAGAAGTGCACCCAAGAGGACACTGGACGAACCACAGGACAGAGCCAACTCCCGCGCATCTGTCGAAGTAAAGGACGAAAATCGTTATAAAGCGAGTGGACTCTTGGATGAGAGTTGAGGGACAGTTGACAGTAACGCCGAAGAGCCCTCTGAAAAGTTAAGAAGCGGCTGCACGAGCGGCGCTCAAATTCCAGGCAAGACTAAACAAGCTCGTTGGCCAGCAAATAATGTTCCACGGCACAATGCACCGGTGCGAGAGGAGGAACTGAGAAGTTCAAAAAAAAAGGAAAAGAACTAACAGATCAAAACGTCTCCTGACAGGGTCCATAACCATAGAAGGTCAAAAAGAGAAATACCGTGCGATCGAACTTCTGTGGAAAGATAAAAAATAAATCACTACTTCACGGACGTTCCTTAGAACGCTGCCAAAAAAAGAAGAAACGAGAGAAAAAAGGGGGCCAAAAAAGAAATCCGTCGAGGCTCACAAATGAGGGCGGATCGTCCTGCTTAAAATCCACCCGCTTCTTGGCCGGCGAAGAGAGAAATAGAGGAGCGATAGTGGCGAAAAAGAAAAAGGCAAGCAGGAAATACGCGGGCAGAAGGGGGAAGAGAGGATACGACAGATCAATGCTTGCCGTCAAAGGCAAAGAAATTACGGCTGGGCCAAACGTCTTAAGGGAGGGGGCGGAGGTAGCTGGAGAGTGCGGGGAAGGCGGAGGCAAGACGTCGAGGCAAGAAAATAATGGACTCTAGGTGCGGAACAAGGGGGAGTAAAACCGGAAATGGGGGGACTCAGACTGGAATAATAGTTCAGTAACCGAGCACTTTTCAGACTTGCACTTGGGACAGAAACCGTCGGGAACAAGGGACGGACTGAATGGAAGGGGGGAATACCCGGGGAAAAAGGACTGCGGGCAGAGGGAACGTTGGGACCCAGCAAATCGGAAATGCTCTATAGATGCTCGCAAATTACGGGGGTGCACGGTGTCGGGGGGTAAAAATGGAGAAACGGCTAGAATGGGAGCTCCGGAGAGAAAAGAGTTGATAAACGAGAAACATCCCTTTTTCTCGCGTTCGGTGACTAGTCAAGGCTGTTTGCCAGGAGAGAGCAGAAAATATCAAAAAAGACAGGGGAAAGGTGCGCGGAGTTAATGTCGATAGGTCGGATAGTCTCGAAAGTTTGCGCGAGTAAGGGACGATTGTGGGAAGGAGAAGAAAAACGGAGCGAGCAAAGAATCAAAAAGGTCAAGAGAGCGCAATTTCGAGAAATTTAATCATACGGTGGATCACTGCAGAAGACCAATCCTGAAGAGAGAGAGGGAGGTGGGAAAAAGACGGGGTGCGCTCTCCAATGGCGAGTTGCGACAAAAACTGCTGTTCAATTTGGAACGTTATCAAGGGGGGGGACAACAAGGACCTTCTAAAAAGGAAAAACAAAAGAGTCAGAGGCCTGGCTGAGCGGAGTCGCATACTATAGTGTGAGAACTAGGGGGAGACTATTCATGTGACGTAGACCTCCATATCTATCCATGGACCAAACTAGGGAGGGAAAAAAAGAAAACTTCAAGAAAACTATTCCTGGGCTCACTAACTGGCTAGGGAAAAAAGAAACGAATTACTGGTCGAGCTCCTTGTTAAATAGTCAGTTCTCGGACGGAAAGGAGTGGGAGCAGGAGATTCGAGAGAAAAAAAGAGGGAGGGGGGTGGATGAAAAGGAAAGAAAAACAGGGATCGACCCAGCCGATCTCGGAGCGTCGGCGGGAAGGCCAAGCTTATCAACACAAATCAGTACAAACTTGACAAGATCAGCCGAAGAGACTCGAGACACTAGAAAGAAAGAAAGGTTTGGAACGGTAAGGGAAAGCAGTACGCATCGCAATCACGCGAATAACGATATGCACCCAAGAAAAGTACTTAGGGCTATCATCAAACAAACGTGCTCGAGAGAGTCGGAGAAACCTCCAGGAAACGAGTCTGTATTGAAAAGAGTTTGGGCATTTGGTGCGGCATCCCTGAGGAAAACTTGTCCTTTAGAGCGAAGGCGAGTTCGAAGGGGAGAGGAAGAAGAAAGCCGAAACGAGGAGGGGAAAATAAAACATACTATCTATCTTGTTATTTAAAGAGCGTCATCATCACAAGAAGGCCGAAAAGGTTTCGGGAGGAAAAGGGGTGGGCCTTAGAAAAAAAATAAGCAAAAGTCCCACAAACATGTCGCAGCATCCTGTCGCCATAAAGTCCTTGAAACCGGGAGATCTCCCACAAAAAAGATACAACAGTATGTTCGAGAGGGGGGAATCTAGCGCGATTTCGGAGACACACGGGTGGTCAATAGTTCATCACAATCTTCTTAAGAAAAAAATCTTGCCCAAAAAAAAAGAGCGGAGGGGGCGAGGTAAAATGGAGTCTTTTATATTTTCCACGATATTCCCTCGACTACTCGCAGCTATAAGAAGAGGAAAATTAGCGACAAAAAGAACTCACCAAAGCAACAGTTCCACGACATGGAACTTTCTGTTATTAAGGCTCCGTTCACGATTATCAACCGACGAAAAAGAGGGGAAAAAAAAACAAACTGGCTCTATCTTGAGGCTCTTGCATATGGACTGAAAAGCGAAAGGAAGCTCGAACTACCTCTGAGAAATCCGAGGAACTGGAAAAATAGGGTGTCCTCAAACTCTGTCATATCAGGTCAGTCAATAATACGGCCCTGGATACGTCAGAATGATCATAAAAGAAGCAAAGTCGATCATTCAAGCACCTTTGAAAAGCGTAGGAACCGCCAGTTTCCGAGGGGCGAAGACCTACATCTACCATGTACAAGCCTTCCGGGTTCGGCGATCCCTCCAGGCAGGCCCTTCCGCCAGCGGAACGACTAAAATCGGTAGGCGACCATGTCCAAAAGAGACGCCAGAACCTCCTATTGGGTGTACATCCGCCGGAAAAATATCCGGAATTGCACGATACGGTGCGGAAGAAGAAAAGGAATAGGAAGCCGAACAAGAAAAGCGGCCCCACGTAGGAGGTTCAGGGAGACTACTCAGAATAAAAGGGGAGAAGACCCAATGCGGATTTTGTGAGGAAACGAATCCTCAGGGAGAGTTGAAAAGCAAGAGAAGAGGACTTAAACGACGTGTGGGAAGACTCAATTCACTAGAAATAATATGTCCTGGGAAAAGAGGGCGTGAAGTACGCAATGAGATATAACCGACCGTTCAGTACGTCCCAAGTAGAGAAACAGGAGAGACTTCTCGAGCAGCAAAAAAATCATTTACAACCGAGCAAAAGTATCGGGGAAATTGCAGACGGTCTAAGGGGACGAGAGTCAAGGGCTATTTGAGGGAGCAAACGGCAATAACACAACCCAGACAAGAGCGTAAATCGGATCATTCGAGGGCCTCATCACCAGTGTAAATCTGAAGTATTGTTTTCAAGGGAGGGAAAAAAAAAAAGGAGGGGAACGAGCGGCAAAAGAAGCAGCCGCAGACGTATCAACTGCTCCAGGGAACCGCAGTACTTGCCCGGGAGAAAAAGAGAGCAAGGAGGAGGGGTCAAAAGGGAAACGGGCAACCTCGGTATCCGCGAAAACGACGAGTCATCCAACACAAAAAACTGCGCCTTGGAAAAAACAGCCTTCTGACGAACTCGGCCGCGCACAAAACGAAGAAAAAAGCAACCAGCACCTCTAGGCCTGTGGAACTTAGGCTAGGAATCGAGGGGGGTTGGGTGGCAAGAGACCAGTCTCCCGGATCTTGAAAAACTAGGGTCGGAAGACTCGAGGAGGGAAGACCACCCGGCTAGGGTGGGAGAGGACAAACTAAAAAGGGGAAAGGTGAGAGATGGGAAGCAAGTTTCACAAGACCGCACCCAGAAGCCATATGATAACCTGCTCCAAACAAACTCGGACTAAAAAAAGAGGGGGAAAGGCCGCATCAGAAGGGGTGGAATCCCTCATGATAAGCAACAAGGCAAGCACCGATAAGACGGGCTGATCCTTGAAAAAAACTACGCACCCATTCGAAAAAAAAAAAAAGACCGGACAAGACAAAAAAAAATAGCGAGGTTCAAGAGGAGATTGAAAAATTCGACTCGAAAAAACGTAAGAGGTAATAGAAAAAGATGAATAACTCAAAACTACGAGGGAAGGAAGGTATAACAGAAGGGGAGAAGGGACGGTTGGAGTGGGGAGAGGGTGGTGTCTATTGGGCGCGCTTCATTCACTACGCGATGACGTCGGATGAACCTTCCTGTCGGGAAAAAGAAAAAATCGGGGCAGGGTGCAGAAGGAGACTGCGGGAAGTAACCCGATCCCTCTTGGGAAATAATTTACTGGGTTGAAAGAAGGATAGTTAAATCCGCTTCTTTGCACGTGTCTTTACTAAGAGGGGACGGACGGCGTGTGGAAGAGAACGCCAACAACGAAATATTATCTAACTAAAGAGAGGGCACCTGGCGGGAAGCAGGAAAGAAAAACCTATGGAGGTATCGAGGTCGGCACGTGAGCAGGGGCCTCTAAGCTCTAGGTAAATTGGGGGGTTAGGGGTAAAAGCTCCAAGGTTGAGCAGAAGGCGGATCGCGAAAGATATTGTACGGGCGAGCGTTTCGTATCGTGTAACACCGGGTCAGAGGGGAGTAAGAGAAAAAAATTTGACGGGCCAATCGCTGAACCAAGAGTTTTAGGAACTATGCGAGCTTCGCGGGGGATAGCGAAAGGCGCAGGGTTGAAAAAGCAAAAAAAGAGCAAACAACCGGGGCCTGAAAACGGAGTCAGAACTTCGTCGTGCGGACTGATAAAGAGATAGGGATGGAGAAATGGGAACGTTTGGAAGGGCCAAGACCGGACGCCTCAAAGGTGCTGCGTCGAGGGGGACGAAAGAAAAGGATCGAGGGGGGTGCAAACTC
>Ga0179593_1810806_pt1 | contig 20355 bp, 26 predicted proteins | sample CZODoug2_1_08_16_FD_185931 | JGI IMG/M metagenome (GOLD analysis project Ga0179593, IMG submission 185931) | Vadose zone soil fungal communities from Angelo Coast Range Reserve, California, USA - CZODoug2_1_08_16fungal (PacBio error correction) | ecosystem: Environmental > Terrestrial > Soil >...
GCGTAGGGGGGTCAGACAAAAATGAGGGAGAAAGGGAGGAGGGAAAGGGGGTGGCCTTTTCCGTCGCTTCGGAGGAAAAGGATGCCGGGCCGCATCGGGGGGACCAGATTAGACACATGCTGGTAGATTGGGGAGCCGGGAGAAAGGAACTCTCTCTTCATCTTGGCATTTTAAAGCCCTGTCAAGGGGCCTCCGAAGTGACCTTGTTGGAGCGGATCGCGACAAGGGGAGATGTCTTCGGGTTCCCCATCCGCCCACTGGGATAGCTTTAGGTCCCTCCTGTTTTCGGGCGACCGTCTGTTTCTCTGTCTCTAGACGCGGGGAGGTTCGTAAAGGGGGACTGTGATATTTTCCGAAAAGAATTTGCAGGGGGAGGGGTGAAAAGTAGTTTTCTATAGGAGAAAAATTTCTTCACTTTTCCTACGCCGGGGGGGGAGTGCGTTTTGAGCCAACGTGCAAGTGAAGGAAGAGAGGGGTTAGGGGGTGTCTCCTTCCCTAGTAAATCCTAGGGGGAGGGGTATCTTTACTTGATTTCCTTTTTGGGGGTTCGATCGGTTCGCGTTGGGCGGAGTAGCAAAGACAAGGGGGAAAAGGACACGTAAAAAAGGAGAGGAAAGGAAGGAGAAGTACGTTCCAATTCGTTTGGGACTTATATCTTGAAATCAAAAACCTGTGTATTCTACTGCAAGACAAAGAGAATCATTAGTTCGACGCCTGGCGGGGAAAAAAAGGGGGGACGGAAGACATTACGCATACCGAGGCAGCAAAAAAAGAAGATGCCACATAATCGCTAAGAAAGGGGGGGCCTCGGGTTGGGCGAGCAACCAAAAGGAAAATAGGGAGATAATATCCACGCAAGTAGCATGCCCATGCGGCGGGACGAAGTAAGCTCCGGCGAGAAAACGCCCACGGAAGAGTTCCCAAAGTGGGGGTAGAAAAAGGGAGGGAAGAAAAGAGTAGTGCAACCGTGTGTTTTAATCCCTGGATAAAAAAAAAAGGACACCAATGCCGACGGCCAACCGAGAAACTTAAAACGGATCTCTCATGGGACGGAAAAGAGAAGAGAAAAGAAAAAGCAAGCTTGCCCCGGTAGCGAAAAAGGGGGAGGATTGTCTTTTAGAAGATCTGGAAAGGGACGCGAACTCGACCAGTGGCGAAACAGGGGGAAGAAAGGGAAAAGGGAAATTCCCAACATCGTGGTCTTGTTTGGGGACTAGCAAAAAAAAAACGCGATATCACCAAAGGGAAACGCCAGGAAGACAGCCTCTTGCGTCAAAAAAGAAAAAAGACTATGGCTACGGGACGTCCAAAGGAAAAAAGCACTTGTTTTTGCATGGAAAAAAAAAACTTAACGACTTGAGAAAATGCTTTGAATTCAAAGCAGGGGAGGGGGGGGGGGGGAAAAAGAAAAAAGCAACGGGGGTCCTTTGATGAACCAACAAAGGTCGACAAGATCGCAGCTATTGTGGGAAGGGGGCCTGGATTCTTTCCGGAGACGAGAGGGGGGAATCATTGGCACGTAAGGTCGATTGATTGCGGAAGGGAAGGGACCAGCCTTCGCGAGAGCTTTCATGCCGAGGGGGAGCAAAAAGGGGGAAGGGTGAAGCAGGGGTCGGAAAAGGCCGTTTTCCTGAACGCGAAGAAAAGGGGTTTCTGAGGTCCGTCGCCCCGAAAAAAGGAGAAAGGGAGGTGGCGGGGACGGACTGTCAACGTTGTGAACTTGAGTGCCATAGCGCTTCGCGGAGAAAAAAAAAACTGAGGGGGGCGCTGCGGTTCAAAAAAAGAGCCCGTCCGGATTACCCGTCTGGGGGGGAAAGGGGAGCCGGTGGGGGATTACGCAAGGAAGGGCTGTTTGGTTACTTCCAGCTCTTTTGTAGAAAGTGCAAGGGAGGTGTCATTCAGAAAGGGGGGTAAATGGGGAAAAATCAGGTCGACTATTGTTATGAATGGTTTACTGGATTGTGTTTCGTCCGCCAAAGGGATGGAGCGACTTTCAATGAGCAGAAGAGGGGGAAGGAAGGGGCCCCTGCGTGGTGAAAAAAGGTCTCTTTAGGAAAAGAATTCTTTCAGTACTGGGAAAAGGAGAAGGCTCTTTCTTTCCAAAAAAGGAAATTGGAGCGAGGCTAAGAATCGTCGTTGAAAGAGAGGGGAGGAGGAAGAGATTGGTCCAACGGCTTTGAAGAACCCCGCTGGGCGAGGACAAAAGGGGAAGGAGGAAAGAGGGGGTGGCGCCCGGTTTGGCGTCGTCACTTCCTGGGGATGGGGGAAAGGAGAAGCTCGTCCTTTCCGCGAAGGGGGGGGGGGCCGCGAAAATTTCGGTTGATGGGGGGAAAAGGGGGGGAGGGAGGGAAAGGGCACATGCCACCGATTCGGCTCTTGACCTCTAGTAAGATTTGAAAAGAGAAGGGAATCTCGATACTAAGAAGAAGGTGGCCCTTGAGGGGAAAGAGGGAAGGGGAGAGGGACGTTTCGCCTGTACTCACGATAGACGCGAAAAAAGGGAGAAATTGCCGCAAAAAATTGCCTCGGAGAGAGAAGAAAAAACACAACGGAGTATAGTAAAAGGGAGAGAGGAAAAAGGGGGAAATGAGCCCTAAGTGGAGCTCATCTCGCTCCGCGAGATTGCGTTTGGAAACCTCATTCGGAAAAAGGATCCCCGCTTTACCACGCAAGCAAGAAGGAGAAAGACCCGCCTCTTCTCGCGGGAGAAAAAAGACCCCACGGGCCGCTCCCGCCTCCTTCATCCTTACGAAAAATGGGCTTTAACATGCTCCATCTGTGAGGGGAGGGAGGCGGCAACAATTTTTATGTGCCCTCGCGGAGGAAAAGGCCAGGGAAAGGGAGGGAAGAAAAGGAAAAAAAAGGGCACCCTGTTTCGGAAGTGACGAAACAAAAAGAAAAAAAAGGGAAAAAAAAAAAAGCGTGTTTTCTTCAAAAGGAAGGGAGGAAAGAGGATCACCGCTTTCTTCGCCGCGCTTCACAATTAAGAGGGGAAAAAAGCAAAAAGGAAAGGAATGGGCGGAACCGGAATTCGCACAGCTACGATGTAAGTCTCCGCAGAAAAAAAGGGGGGGAAAAGGGAAGAAGGCATTCTCTGACGTCAATGGAGAAAAAAAAAGCCGAAGGAAAACAAAAGGAACGGACGTAACCCCAAAAGGCAAAAAACGGAAAAAGGGGGGTCGTTCCCATCAGAATCCCTTTGCAAGTTTCGCAATTCGGAAAAAAGAGCAGACAAGGGGGGGGGGGGGGGGCGATACAAACCGGTCATCCACCGGAGAGAAAGAGGCTCCGGCCGTTCTTCCGTGAAAAAGAAAAAGAGGAAAAAGCGGCCACCATCTGGTGGAAAAAACAACTATGCCCTCAAGTTGAAAGAAAAAAGGAAAGTCCGTCCCCCGCCAAAGGAAGGAAGGAGATGGCGACGTGACCTCAAGAAATCACGGACGGAAAAAGAAAGGAACCGATTGATTGCCGACCCCCTAAAAAAGGACCGTGTCCAAAGAAAAAGGAGAAAAGGTGGCTTGGCAGACGCGAAGCGCGATGTACGGGAAGACCCGACGTCTCGAAGAGGGAGGAAAAAAAAAACACTAGCTGCGAAAGCGGGAGCACAGGTGTGGTTCATCAAAGGGAGAGAGGGTGGAAAAAAAACATCAGGATTAATTCAAAAAGCCAGGGGAAGAGGGAGGGGGTAAGGGAACTACAAAAAAATAAAAAAAACGGACAATCTATGGAAAAATCCGTCGATTTCGTCGGGCCAGAGACCGGAAAAGGAAGGAGAGGGCGCGCTAAAGCTGCCCGTGTGCTCTTATGATCCTCGAGAAGAGAGATACTCATCACAAAGCCCACGATGTCTGGAAAGGAGTAAAAAAAAAAATGGTTCGCACTGGTCGAGTGGGAAAAAGAGGGGAGGGGAAATCTTCTCAAAGACCAGAGATGGGAGGGGGGAGGGGGACGCTCCCGGCCAAGCTGGAAAAGGATGGGGCTACTCGTCACTTTGCGGCCGCAATGAGGGATTGAGGGAGCCGGCGACTGGTCGGCGGGGGAAGGAAGGAAACTCTAATTCGTTTTACAGCGGAGGAAAAAGCTGTCCCGCCCAGTTCTGCAATAAAAGGGGGGGGGAAAGAGGGAGGGCAATCTTTGCGAGAAACCGGGGGGAAAGGGGCGCGGCCCGATGTTAAGCCGGGAGAAAAAATGTGCGTGGAAAAAAGATGAGAAAAGAGGAAAAAGGGGGGGAGAGACCACCCCGAGGCCCGGAGGCGATGAGGAGAAATGGATTTCAGTTTCACCGAAAACTAGGCGGATGCGTAATGGGCTTCCGCAAAACGGGGAAGGAGAGGGGGGGAAGAGAGGAGGGGAAAGATGAAATCTGCCCGCTCTCCACGAAGTCAAGCTGAAGGACGGGAAAGCCTTTTCCTGCACGATAAAGGAAAGGGGACGTATCGATCACTCGGAGAAGAAAAAAGGAGGGGGGAAGAAAAGGGCTTCCTTACTGGCGGCCCGAAATAAAAAAAAACACCCCTACTCCCATTCAAGGAAGGAAAAGGGAAGAATTCCACTGATTCTATCCTAAGGAAAGGAAAAAAACAAAAAAGAAAAAGGGAAGGAGAAAACGCTCCTCCACCACCGCGTCGGGAAGGCAGGCCATGGGGGGGAAAAGAAAGGGACACCGTCCAAATCGCTCGGCACCTAGAAGAAAAAAAAAAAAGGCGGTTTCATCGAACAGCCGGGGAGAGGGGGAAAAAGTACGAACTCGTTTTGCGTGAAAAAAATCTAAAAAAAGTTCACTTCGACCGCTACAAAAAAGAGTCATCGCTCGTCCAGTTCAAGGATCCGGAAGAAAACAGAGAAAAAAATAGGAGAAAAAAACGCTGCGGTACGAAGCACGACGTTCTAATCAAAAAAAGGGGAAAAAGTTGGATGACCCCCTACTCAGCGTGAAGGAAAAGAAAAAACACGGAGGAGGAGGAAAAGTCGAGAGCCTACGAGAAAGGCAAAAGGAGAAAAGGGGGGGGGGGGAGGACGAACTTGCAGGCAACGGTGGCCTTTAAAAAGCGCTTGCAAGAAGCTGGAGCAGCGGGTTGGTTCATATCCAGAGGAAAAAAAAATAAGAAGGAATTGAACTGGACGAGCGATTAATAATTGTGGGGGGCGGGGGGGGGGGAAGAGGAAGAAAAGTTTTTGAGGAAAAGGGGGACCCCCAAACGATTTCTTAAGTGTGGGACAGAGGGATGTAACCTCTCAGGTTGTAGGTAAGGGGGTGGAGGGGGGAATATCGATTTTGGCCGTTGTCGGTGACAATGAAGGAAGGAGGAAAAAAAAGGCCTTGGGTTGGCGGAGCGTTTGGAAAAAGGAAAAAAAAAGGGAGGGTGGCTGGGTTTCGGTTCTCCTTCCTGAGAGCAGAAGGGTGAAGAAGGGGAGGGGAAGAGGGGAATGGGGTCTGAGGTGGTCGATGGTGAACGGCGGAAAAAAAAAAGAAGACGGCATCCGAGTGTCGATTACGGCAAAGGAGGAGACCGGCCGAGCCGCCCTCTTTTAGGTCTCCGGAGGAGAGGAAAAAGGAAGGGGAAAGAAGAAGGAGGTGAGAACGCCTTCGGATTATCACGAGTACTTCAAGAAAAAAAAAAGTATGCCCGCGACGGTGGAAAGGAAAAAAGCCCGGGAATCGTCGTAGCCGGAAGAGGGGGGGAAAAGGAAGGAGCGTTAGCATAAATATCCACGCCATTAGCATCATGAAAGGGGAGAATAATATTAACTAAGTACGCGGAGAAGAAAAAAGAACACGGAAGAGTTCCCAAAGTGTATTGCAGAAAAGGGGAGGGAAAAAAGGGGGGGGGGGGCCGCTTTTAATAAGACGTAGGTCACCTCCAAAAAATACCCCAAGGCCGACTGCCAAAAAAAAATCGTGCCGCTACTTAAAAAAGGGAAAAAAAGAAAAGTTGACGAGTAGGCAATTAAAGACCCAACTGGAAAAAAAAAGGGAGGGAGGGGGCTTTGATAAGATCTGCGCCATCCGTGAGGAAAAAATGCGAACCATTTGTCTGAAGTAAATCCGTTGAAACGGGAATGGAAAAGAAAGAAAGGGGGAAAAAGAGGGAGAGGGGGGGTGGCCGACTAAGATACTGATATCGGGCTAAGAGAAAAGAAAAAGAAAGGCCTCTGCGTCAGGCGTAGAGGGAAAAAGAAAGACGGCGTCACCCAGCAGGGAAGGAAGGGGGGAAGTTTGCCATGGGCCCTTGAGGTTGGAAAGGAAGGAAGTTTTTTTCACCATATCACGCTCACTGTACAAGTGAGAGCCAGATCGCAGCTAGTTTTGCTCTTTTGCCTGCAGAGGATGAACCCCGCTTCAGGGGAAAGGGGGGAAAAGGAAGGTTGGCCGTCGAGGGGGGCGGTAAAAAGAAGGAAAAAGAGGGGCCACGGCCAACGTTGATGTGGGGAAGAAACGGTCCGTGCGTTTTGCCGGAACAGGAGAAAGAGGGGGGAAGGGGAAGGTCCGTCGCCCACGACGAATTACTGTTTCGAAAGGGGAGCCAGAGTGAACTTGATGGGCCGAGGGGGAAAAAAGGCGTCGCACCTGCTGTTGGCGCGGGATGATAGGAAGAGGAAGAGGAAAAGCCCTGCCGTAGTACATGGGGTGTGAGGAGAAAGAAAACGGCCCTGCATACCACAGAAGAATTGCTGGGGGGTAATGAAAGGACGAGCGTGGTCCGAATGCTCCACTTGCAAAGGGAGGGGGAAGAAAAAAGAGGGGAAAGGACACGGGTCTACGATTTTTATCTTCTGGCCGGAGGGGGGGGGCGTCGATCTTCGTCAGTTGACAAGGGGGGGGGAAAAATGGCATGAGCATGACCTTCTCGTGAAGAGGGGTGAAAGGGATCTCAATAGTCGCCTGGTCTCAAGGGGGCCGGCTTCTTCTTCAACGGCAGAAAAAAGGGGCTGTGAACACCGCGGCAATTGTGATAGAAAAGGAGGGGGGGAGAGGGAGAGTGTTTTCAATTTCCGAGGGGTCCAAAGGGGGGGGAAAAAGGGAAGGATTGCCGCGAGCATGCGTTCCGTTTGGGGGGAGGGGGGGCGTCGGTCACTACGGAAAAAAGGGGGGGGAAAAGGGGAAACTCTTTCGCAACCGTGTACGTTTGAGAAAGGCCGCAGCCTATGTGCACAGAAAGGAAAAAGGTGATTGTGATACGCGGACAGGAAAAGGAGGAAAAGAAACCGCTGCGGCGCTTGAGCCGCTAGGTACTGAAAAGAAAAAAAAGAAAGTGGGTATGAATCCTGAGACTATGCCTGTCTGGGGGAAGGGGCCCTGGAGGGGGGGGAGGGGGGAGGTCGCTCGTTCCGTTCGACGACTCAAAGCGAAAAGCGCTGATTCGAGATTAGTAAAGGGGGGGCCCGCAAAAAATTGCCTCGGATATCAGAGAGAAAAAGAAGGGGAGGAGAGATCCGAGGCATTTTTGCGCAAGTCGAATAGGAAAAGGAAGCGCATCTATCGTGAGTCCCGCGAAAGAAAAGGAAGGGGACCCGCTTACCACGAAGGACAATACGGGCGAGGAAGAGGAGACGCGCTTCATTACCACACCTACAAACCCAGGGAGAAATCGCGGCTCCAGCGAAGCAAAAGAAAACTCTCGGGCGGCCCGAGTATCTCAATCACCGGGGAAAGGGAAGAGGGGGAAGAAGGAAAAAGGCCGAGAGATCCCAACGTACACTGTGAAACGAAGAGGGAAAAGAAAAAAAAGGGGGGAGAAACACACCGAACCGCATGCCTCGCGGCAATCCGGACAAAAAAAAGTGGGACCAAGCGCGGCAATTGATACACCCGAGAAAGAGGGAATCAAGGGGGAGGAAAATGAAAAGGGAAAAGCAAATTGGAAACTGCTGCCGGTTGGAGAAAAGGGAAAGCTAACGCTTGTCATTCCGAGGAAAAGGAGAGCAAGACAGGGGGAAAAAGAAAAGAGCACTGCATGCTCATTATCAAGGAAAAAAGATCGCCGCGAAACACTGCCGGAAGGAAAAAAGAAAAAACCGATCACAATCGCGACCTTCGGGGTCAGGTTGCAGGAAGAAAAAATCCCTTTGCAAGTGGCGCAATTGACCAAAAAAAGGGGGAGGCCCTGCCGGCCTGTTCCATCCACCGGGGAAGAACCCGCACGTACTCCGCCGGGCGGCAAAGAAAAAAAAAAGAGAAGCCAGCGCCACCAGCAGGTCGGAACCGCAGCAGGGAAAGCAAAAGTACACTCTGGCTCCAACGTGAAGTAAGAAAACCAAGAATGCGTCGTGGGAGACTGACCTCAGAAAAAAGACGGGGAGGGGGAGAGGGAAGGGGGGCAAACGCGGACCGATTATTCCGACCACCTAAACATGGAAGGAGGGGAGTGGCAGACGCCTCCCCCCCCCCAACACCACCCCACCCCCCACCCCAACCCACACACACAAAAAAACCCCCCCCCCCCCCCCCCCCCCCCCAAAAAAAAAAAAAAAAAAGAAAGAAGGGCCAAATGTGCGATGTACGTGCCAATTATCAAAGAAAAGGGAAAAAGAAAAGGGCAGGCAAACGAAGCAACACGACTGCATCTTGAAGGCCGTCGAAAAGGGGGAAGGGGGGTGAAAAAACATCATGATGATAGGGGGGGGCTCACGACCACTAAACGTCCATGCAACAAGTGAAAGGGAAAGGTGGGACGCACTCGCCCCCTCGTCGATGGAAGGGGGAAGAAAGAAGCCTGGCTTTCCTTTCGTCGCAAACTGACATCGAAAGGAGTACGTCACGCTCGCTCAAAAAGACCAAAGAAGGGGAGTTAACTTTCAGCAAATGGTTTCGCACTGGGAGGAGGGGGAAGGAAGGGGGGAAAAAGGGGGGGGGAGAGCAAGACCATCTAATGGTAATTTGACCGGCGCGGTTACAGGAAAGGAGAAAAATTGGCGGCCGCCCATGTCAGGGAAGAAAAGGGGCGCGGTTGGTCCGTCGGCATTGGGGTATTGGGCAAGAAGGGGAGGTAGGGGAAGGGAGCAACCACACTTTTCTACGCGTGTCCGGTCGCACGAGTCGGAGTATGGGAAGGGAGGGGGAGCGCCTGTCTCTTACTTTCTTAGTAGCGGAAGGGGAGGGGGCATTCTCCTTGGCGTGGTAAGGGAGGGAAAGGGGTGCTCGCCCAACCCCTGAGGCCCGGCTCGAAGAAAGGACCGGCAGGAAGGAGGGGGAACCTTCTCTGGCCTCGGCTTCTAGTCTGATAGTGGGGTTCTGAAAAGAAGAAGAGCGGCACTCATTATGATCTGCCACTCTCCAACGAGATAAAAAAAGGAGGACCATCCCCGAGGTCGGCTCGGACGCTGGTAAAAAGGAAGAAGAACACTCTGCTGCCGACACCGATCACTTGACGCCTCCAAAGGAAGAAAGAAAGGAGCCGACACCCTACCTCCCATTCAAGTCCAAGTCAAAAAGGGGAAAAAGGGACCCACCCCCCTAGGCAGGCTAACCGAACCAAGAACACAGGAAGAAAAAGGGGCTCAAAACTCTCCGCCAACCACAGTCAGAAACCAAGGGAAGGGGAAAAGACACCGGCAAATCGCTCGGCACCTATCAGAAAAGAAAAAGAAAACGGCCGGTTCATCGAACAGCCGGTAGAAGACAGGGGGAAGAAAGGGGGTGAAAACAATCCTATCACCCTTTTCACGCTGGGCTCAAAGAAAGAACAGGGGAATTCAATCGCTCGTCCATTTCATTATCCCTGAGCGCAAAGAGGAAACCCGCTGACTGTACGAGGAAAAAAAAAAAACACGTTCAAAAGAGAAAGGGGGAGAAGAGGAAAAAGGAAAAAGGCATTCGTCAGAATCCCATTTTTATTACCCAAACGCAGAGGGGGGAGGGAGAAAGGGGAAAGAGTATACTAGCATGCACTGCTCGTAGGGGGAAGAGGGGCTTGAACGACTGCAGTAAGTGCCGTGTGAAAGAGGGAGGAGAGAAAAAGCGTGCCTTCGTACCGCAGCGGTTTGTTAGAAGGGAGGGAGCTGAACTGGACGAGCGATGATATGGGGGGGGGGGGAAGGTCGAAGCGGAACTTTTGAACGCCAACAGGGGAAAGGGAGAAAAAAATCGTAAGTGTTGCCCCCACTTGCGACGTGTGAGGAAAAAAGACGGGCCGAGGAAATTTCAGTGACGGGGGAAGAAGGAAGGTGTCCTTTTGCATTAGTCGAAGAAACGGATCCCTTTCTGTTAAAAAAGGGAGGGCGGTTTGGTTGGAGGCAACGTGCCTCTTTTCCGAGGCCGGAGGGTGGGAAAGGAGGAGGAAGAGGATCGCTCAGTTGTGAATTAGGACTGGGATCGGTTCGCGTTTTGCGACTTTCTCCGAGTAAAAGAGGCAAGTATCGGTGTCGTCATCCGAGTGATCGGGGGAGTAAGGAAAGGGGAAGGAAAGCCGGCCTTCTCGCCCTCAAAACCGGATGGGTAAGGGGATGCAACCACTGGCCGATCATCATGAGTGCGACGACCGAAGGGGACCGTTTGCGGAAGACCATTACGCGACCAGGGAGAAAAGGAAGGTCAAGAGCTTCCACAGATGCGATAAATCGTCGAGTCCCTGGCCAGACGGGGGGGGAGAGGTGAGGAATCTTAGCACTCATATCCACGAAAAAGGAGGAAAGGGATCCCATTTCTGAAGTGAAAGGCGATCTCAACTTTGCCATCAATGCCACGGGAAGAAGGGAAGGGGGGCAGACCTCGCGCGGCGAAAGACGCGTAGCAACCGTGTGGGGTGAAAGGAAAGGAAGGAACACACAACCTTCGTGACAGACACCAAAGAAAAGATTAAAACTTACCGCAGGGGGGGGAAAAGGAGCCCAAACAGCTTGCCTCCTTGAGACGTAAAAGAAGACGGGGAAGAAAGGGAAAGGGGTCTTTTGAGAAGATCTTGCTTCCAGCCGGGTAAATACGAGGAAAATAAGAAGGGAAACGACTTCCCATCATCTTGGTCTTGGGGGGGGAAAAATCGACGAAGATAAGAAGATCGAGGCAAAAAAAAGGGGTAGTCTAACGCAGGAAAGCCAGCGAACATGGGAGGGGAGGGGGTGGGCGACTGCTTCCAAAAGGGAGAGTAGTGGCACATTGTTTGCCAAAAAAGGAAAAGGGGGAGGGAAAAACTTAACGACTTGAGAACTGCAGGGGAATTCCAAGGGGAAGAGAGCACGCTCACTGGTCATTTGATGAACCACAACCAGGGGGAAAGCACGCAAATCGCAGCTATGTTTCTTGGGGGGGGGGGGGGGTTTGGCTGCGATCTTCCGGCTTAAGAGATAAAGGGAGAATGGAGGGGGAGATTGATTGCGCGGCTCTGCAAGACACCAGACGAAAAGGGGAAAGGGGGGGGACAAGCAACGGGGGAAGGGGTGAGAAGGGGGGAGGGGAAAGAGGGGGAAGGAAAAAAACCCCGGCCCTTGTGAACAAAAAGTTAAATTCTCGGGGGGGAGGGGGAAGGGAAAAAAAGAAAATTCCTTTTGCTGTGACTGACTTCACGGGGGGGAGGGGGGGGGGGGGGCGCTCGGCAGGTGCTGCCGGAAAGGGGGGAAATGCGTAATCGCGTCGATTTCCGGCTTGAGAAAGTTCGAAAAATTCTTTTGAATTGGGGGGGGGGGGGATCGGTGGATTGACCCGGCCGTCATACCACTAGAGGGCGGGAGGGGAACAGTCGGCTCTTGTTCCGAGTAGGCTTGGAAAGGATTTGAACTGACCCCGCAGTTCGGAAAGGGGAGAAGAGAAGGAGTTTTGCTGGTTTTACGTACCGGAGGAGAGGCTGCAATTTCAGTTGTACGAAAAGAAGAGCATTCCTTTCTTGACGGGGGGGGAAAGGGGAAGGTGGTGAAACCGTGAATCTCAATCGCGTTGTTCGAAGGGATGGGGGGAGGGGCCGGTGCCGGCTTTCTTCTTTCTGGTAACAAGGGGGGAAAAAAGTTGTGCTCGTCGGCGAAGAAATCTTGGGGGAGGGGGTAAATGTCCGCGATTGGTCAACGGCTTTGAAGACACAAGGCTTAGGGAAAGGATTGTGCCGCGAGAAGGGGGGGGGGGTAGAGAGGGTCACTTAGGGAAAAGAAGGGGGTGAATTTGGCCTCTTCTTCCGCCGTGGAGTTGGGGGAAAAGAAGGCATCCCTTATGTGCACATACAATTGGGGGGCCGATACGCGTACCGAACAGATGACAGGAAAGGAAAGGCGGAGCCCTTGAGCACGAGAAGGGGGAGAAAAGGAGGCCCCGGGTTGGCTGTTACTTGGAAGGGTTATTATATCCGGATTGGAACTTGGGAGGGGGGGGGGGAGGGGGAGGGTCGTTTCCGTTCGACTGAACTCCAGAGCAAAGGAAAAAGGGGAGATTATTACCCTTAGTCTAATTGAAAGGGCCCGGATCTCTAGCACATGGAAAAGGAAAAAAGAAAGAGATCCGAGGCAATTTTTTGCGGAAGTTAATAAGGGAGAAAAGGGAAGAGAAGTCTATCGTTGAGTCCGTCCGAAAAGAAAAGTGCCCCGCGTTACACGCAGGACCAATCAAAAAAAAAAGGGGACCTCGTCTCGCGCTTCATACCAAAAAAGACGAAAAAGAAAAAAGCAGAAAAAGAGACAGCGCCGCATCGGTGGAAAAGGGGGAAAAGCTCATCGTCGGGAAGCGAGTAGAACATTTTTCGCGGCAAAAGGAGATGCTGCAAAAAGACCAAACGGACACGGTGCCGAAAGAGCCAAAAAACCTGTTGCGAAGGGGACGACGACCTCATGCTAGGCAATCCTTCCCAAGAAAAGGGGGTGTTTCTTCCCCGCATGAAAACGGGGATACACACTATAAAAAGGAAAGCCCGCCGCGCTCACGAATTTGCCGGGAGGGAAGGGGGGGAAAAAAGGAAGGGTGCTGTTGGAAATAATAAACCGTCACCGGGAGTCGCAGAAGGGGGGAATAAAAAACGTCAACCAACGCCTTGGCCATGCACGAAGAAGGAGGGAAGAAAGAGGAAGACGGAAAACTGCAAACTGCCTACGAGAGGAAGAGAAAGAAGACACCATTCAAAATAACCTGAAGGACAAGAGGGGAAAGAAGGGCCCGGTTTCAGTTTCAAGTCCAGAAAAGGAGGGGGACGCCATTTCGTACCAGGAGAGAAGAAAAAACAGCAATTCTTCTAGGGTCCGAAAAGAGAACACGAGTCCCGCCCGGGAAAAAAAAGGACGGGGCTTCCAAGCCGGACCGACGGGGAAAGAGGGGGAAAAAAGGGCGCCGGCACAAATTAGAAGCGCCAAAAAACGAGACCAACGTGGAAGTGCCCCCAGAAAAAAAGCAGTCGAAACCCATATTCGTCGTGGGGAAAAGACCTCAAGAAATCACGCGTGAAGTCGGGACGTTGAAAGTAAAGACCCCTGCTCACTCAAACCGTTGGCGTGGCCAAAGAAAGAGAGAAGGAGTGAATACGACCGAGAAATCAATCTAAATCGACCGCAAAAAAAAGAAGGAGGGGAAAGCGTCCTCTAAGCCTAATAATCGCATCCAAACACAAACAAAGGGAAAGTGAGAATCAAAGCCAGTGAAAAGAGGGGGGGGAGATAATGCAAAGCATTCTCAAGTCGTTTAAGGGTTTAGGGGAGAAGGAAAGGGAAAAAAATGAACTCATTCTACCCCGTACATCGGGGGGGGAAGACAGGGGGGAGTCGCCCTATACGCCCTGACGCAAGGAAGGGGAAGAGAGCCCTAAAGATGACCTTGGTGCGACTTCGAGAAAAAAGGAGCCTTATCTTCGTCGGGCACTCTCAGGAAACAAAAACTGGGACCGGGCTTTACTTCAGCAAATGGGGGGAAAAAAAAAAGGGGAGAGGAGGCGAACGGCGGGGGAAAGGGGGAAAAAGCGAATGGAATTTGACCGGGGAGAAAAGAGGCTTGGCTCATTGCTACTCGGAAAAAAAAAGGGGAGTCCGGGTTAAGGTAGCGGAGAAGGAGAAGGGGAAAAAAAAGTCCGGCCCTTGGGGGGGGGGACTGTTGACCTACTTCCGTGGGGGAGGACACCACAAGGGTTGAGAGGAGGGGGAAACCCGAGTTCTGCAATACAATTTGGAGGACCGCCCCGTTTCGATAAAGAGGGGGGATAGGGGAAGCTTCTATCGCAAAAAGGGGGAGCCTCTTAATTGGGCACAGAAAAGTGGGAAGCACCGTCTGTTGCAGAAAAAAAAACACCCCGAGGCCCGGAGAGAAGAAGGGAAGAAGTCTGTGGCCGGGAATTGGGGGCAAAAAGGGCCTCGTGCTGCGGAAATGCTCTGGGCTTCAGAAAAAACCGGCTCGTGGGGGGATCTAAAAAGCACGAAGTCTTCGAAAGGAGAAACCAGCTCTCCAAACGAAAGATGCAAAAAACCCCAGGCGGCAGAGAAAAGGAACAGACGATATCCGTTCCACGAAGGAAAAGGGGAGAAATCGTCTTCCGAAACCCCCCTTCTTCGCTACTTGGCTGCAGGGGGGAAAAAAAAAGAGGAAACCGATCGCCACCCCGAAAGAAAAAAGGGAAAAATGGTTGTCCGCTGAGGAAGGGAACCGAACCCCCGCCACAGAGGCCTCGGAAAGGCGGAGGAGAAAAAAGCTCCTCCAACCCCCTTCGTCGTGAAAAATGGAAAGGCTAATTGCAAAATACACCTGCAAGAGAGAAACACAGGCACATGTAATTCCTCGAAAAGAAAAAAACAAAGGGGGGGTTTCATCTAACAGCCTTTAGATGAAGGAACGAGGGGTGGGTTCCGGTTCCCAACGATCTAAAAAAAAAAATTGGGCGAGACCAAAAAGTTCGCTTCTACCGCTACAAAAAAAAAAAAAACTTGCCAAACAATATGAACACTCAGAGAAATGGTCGCAACATCGCCCGCGGAGGGGAGGAAAAAAACCGCTGAGAAAAAGCACGACTTTCTCATAAGAGGGGGCAAGACAAACCGTCCTTCAATTCTCAGCAAAGAAAAAGGGGGACCCATAAGAAGCTTTCAGGCTAGGATAGAAAAAAAAAAGATGGAGTAGGGAAAGAGGGGGTACGGCCATCCACTGGTGATTGCTGACGAAAAGGGGAAAGGGGACTTTTCCCGTCCGCGGAGAGGGGGGCTGATAGAACGTCGTTCCTGTCGGGGCCAGGGGGGTTCAGAAAGGGTCGCTCTCTAATCCTTGAAACATGGGGAAAGGGGGGGGGGAAGGGGGTGGTGTGCCGGGGTAGCGGTCGAAGAGAAGGGAGAAAAAAAAATGAACGGGTTATTATATTCTGGGGGTTAAAAGGAAAAAAGAGGGAACAACGGACTTCTGACAAGGGGAACCGAAGTGGTGCGGGATTTCAGGGGGAAAGGAGGGAATATCGATGTTCAGGGGGGGCGGGAAAGGAAGAGTCGCCATGGCTGAAAAGGGAAAAAAGAGGCGAGGGGAGCAACTTGCCGGGCGGATGGGGGGCCTGGGTTCGGTCGCCTGCCTGAAGGAGGAGGGAAAAGGGGGGGGGAAAGGCAACCATTGGTGGACGTGGGATCTTGAAAAGGGGGAAATCGGTTCGCGTTGCCGAAAAAAGTGAAACCAAACGGGATCGGTGGCGCAGCCGAGGAGAGGGAAGAGGGGGGAAAATCGGAAGGATCGTGAAAATCACGGAAAGGAGGAAGAGGGGGAAAGGGGAGTGGAAAGACGGCAGAACTCTCTTTTTATCGGCCGAGAAGAATGGAGGGGCGGGCACGTAGGAGTAGCACGATGCGGGGGGGGGAAAGGGGGGAAAAGAAAAAAAGTGACGCATCCGACAGAAAAAGGTGCACTTCAATATAGTCCGGGGGGTTCCTTAATGCGGGCAGAAAAAGAAAGAGGGGTGGGCGAGCAACCAGAAAGGAGGAGGGTAGCAGAATATCCACTAAAATTAGGACAAAGGCCGCTATAGAATAGGAAAAAGGGGAATGATCCGTCGATCGGGGGAGGGAAGGAAAATCCCCGTAATATTGAAAAGGATGGGGCCTAAATACTCGTAGTAAAAAAAGAAGCTGTTAATAAAAAGAAGGAAAAAAGAAAAAAAAAAATACACCAATTCCTAACTCAACATTAAAACGGACCGTCAGGGAAAAAAAGGGAGAAGTGAGGACAAAAAGAAAGGGCCGCCGGAGCGGGGGAAAAAAAAAAAGTTCCATTCTATTGTCTTGGAATAAGGAGAAAAGAACGTTCAGGGAGGGGGCGAACCATTTCTGAATTCAAGCCCGTTAAAAGGGAAAAAAAGGGGGAAGGGGGGGGGGGAGAGAGAGTGCCTACTAGATAAGGAAGATCGGGAAGGAATTTAGCGACTCATTAAATCAAGACTCTGCAAAGGGGGGACGTAAAAAGACTAGTGGGCGACGGACGGAACAGAAAAAGGAGTTAATTGTTTGTCCATGGGCACGTTTCGGGGGAGGGGGAGAATGCTTGAATTCATCCTATGTGGGAGGAAAGAAGACACTGGGGAGAGCCCGTGTCTTCAGATCGCAGCTAGGGGGGGAGGAAGGCAGGAGGGAGTGCGTCCCGGATTCGAGACGTCGGGGAAGAAAATACCTCTGGGGGGGGGCAGGGAAGGGGAGCGGCGTCTCTGCCAAGCCTACGGAGGAGAAAAAAAGACGAGGGGCCACGACAACGGTTGAAAGAAGCAATCATCGTCCTTCGTTTGGGGGGGAAAACGGAGAAAAGAAAATCAAAAGAGGCCACGCTAATTCTGCTTTCGACATGAAGGCAGGGGAAGGGACTTCCACGGTGGGGAGCAGATGGGGAGGGGGCGCTTCTGCATTTGATGCCGAGGCAGGATGCGTTATCGATGGAGGAAGGGAAAAAACGGCCAGGAGGACGGCGGGTGAATGGGGGAATTCCCTGATCGTTGGATGAAAAACGGAAAAAGAGGGGGGGGCTGTTTGTACTGGAGGAAAAAACAAGAGGGGTCACGAAAGGAGCCAAACCTTGAAAAAGAAGGCCGGATTTGACTGACCCAGGAGAACGAGAAGGGCTTTTGCTGGTGGGTTCGGAAAAGGAAAGGCGTCGGCGGCAGGTGCAGGGGGGGGGGGGAAAAAAAATTGACGTTCATTATGAAAAGGAAGGAAGACAAAGGCGTTTTTGTTGGAAGGAGGGAGAGGGTCCGCCGTGAATAACAATCGTAGAGAGGGACGGCCTATCTTCTTTCCCAAGAATTGCAGGGGGAACAAAAGGGGTGAGCGCGGCGAGAACTCGGGGGGGGAATTCTTCTCGTGTTGAAGGGGAAAACGTCTTTTAGCACGCACGAGAAAACCTGGAGGGGTCGTTGGTTCGCCCGGTTTTTGGCGAAAAAAAAAAAAACAGGGAAAAGGTGGGGCTCTTTCGGCAACAAAAAGGACCGCCTGAAAAAAAAAAAAAAAAGAAAAGGGGGGGGGGAAGAGAAAAAAAGGGGGGATACTCTTAACCTAACAGGATCTTGAAAAAAGAAAAAAAAATACGAGGGGGGGAGAAGGGAGGCCCGTGTGCGTCTCTTTGTGGTAGGGAAAGCGAAGAAGAATGGTAATTATCTCCGTATTGTCCTGTAGAACTCGGGAAATGGGGACCTTCGGGCAAAGTCCGTTCGACGAAGGGGAGTGGAAAACGCATCTCGGGTGCTGAGGCGAATTGCAAAGGGACAAGGAGAGAGAAAAAACCCCTTGCTTCTCTTCAAGTCTCTGAGAAGAAGTGAGGGGGCAGGGGCAATTCGCCTAATGTACTCATCTCGCTCAGAAAGAAAACGAGAGTCTATCTTTAGTCCCGTCGAAAAAGAAAAAAGGGGGGGCCACTTTCCCTCGTTACCACAAAGGCCAGAAGGCCTCGTCTCGCGCGGCAAAAAAAAAAAAAAAGGGGCCGCTCCCTCTACGGAAAAGGGGGGAGAGCTCACTCTCCGCAGGGGGGGGTGGAGGTCGGTCCTCGTATCCATCACAGAAGGGAGAGTGGGAATGGAACGAGGGATGCGGCAAGGCCGAACAGAAAGAAAAAAGGGGAAAAAAAAAAAAGGTCACCCCATGGAGGCAGGGGCAGGAAAAAAAAACCGCCCGCATGCTCGCAAAGCCAATTAACTCCTGCGAGCAAGCTGGGTCTTCTCTTCAATCGGTGGGAAAGGGGGGAAACACGAGAAAGAAAAAATGGCTTCTAGCCGAAAGAAACCAATTTCCTGGAGGGAAAAGGACTTCCTTTTGGAAAAGGCAACAATGCATTAGGAGGAGAAGATTGTTCATGAACACGAAAAAGCGGTGATATCAAGAAAAGACGTTTCCATTCAAAGGGAAAATCATTACCTTCAAGACGAAGGGGAGAAGGGCCAAAACTTCCAGAGCCTCGAAAGGAAAATACTAACAAAGGGCAAAAAAGAAAGATCCCAATCTTAGAAAGGCGTTGCATTTCAAATCGGGTGAAATCCCTGTTGAAAGGTGGGCTCATTCTTGAAAAAAAGGACGCTACCTTTTAAAGACAGAGTGTTCTTGAAGGATCATCCACAGAGAGAGAAGACCCAATTCCCAACAGGGGGAAGGTAAAAAAAAAAAGGCTGACATCCTGGACATAAGGGGATCTAAAAAAGGAAAAACGGCAGCAAATGTCCTAATGCCGCAACACCAACAAAAAAAGTTCCAACTCTTTCTCCCACCGTGGAATCCAAGGGAAAAAAGGAGTCGAAATGCATAATTCTTAGCGAAAAAAGAAAAAGTCTTCCTCTTTTCGTCAAACGCCGGGACCCGAAGGGGGAAGGAAAAAGAACATAAAAGGGGGCGTGGCCAAAAGAAGAGGCGCGAATTATGGGGATTGGGGGAAAAGCGAAAAAGTCGAAATCGCCACAAACACTAGGGAACTTATTCCAGAGAATCAGAAGAAGCAGCATGTCAAACGAAGAGGAGAGTTGTCCTACGGCTAAAAAGGGGGGGGGGGAAAACTGACCAGTTAGCGTGAAAGGGGAAAGTGAATTACCAAAAGCAATTTCTCAAGTAGGGGGGGGAAAAAATCACACACACTCCCTTCGAAAATTAAAAAAAAATATTCTAACCAAAAGAAAAAGGGTGATCCCGTCGCAAAACGAGGCAAAAAGATCCGCCCTGATCACATCCTGGTTTCAAAGAAGAGAAGCAAGTCTCTCGTCCGAAGGAAAAAGGGGAGGAGGTCGCACTCTCGCGAAAAAAAAAAAAAGAGGGAGGGAAGTCCTTGAACCTGGAGAAAAGGAAAGCGAAAGTTTTCGCGTCTCGAACAGGAGGGCCAGATCTCAGAAAATCCATCAATGGAGGGAAAAAAAGGGAAAACAGGCTTCACTCTTCTTGGCTAGGGAGATCGGGGGGAAGGAAGGTCCCCTTTTTAATTGTGAGAAGGGGGGAGGGGGGTACGGCCGGCCCCTTGGTGTAGGTGGCCGCAGGGGGGGAACGCTACTTCTGTCTTTACCGAGGGTCAAAAGGTTGCGAGGAACCCTATTTCTGCAATCCAATTGGAAAAAGAAGGGGCTGGAAAAAAGAGTTTTGCTATCGGGGGGCCGGCGAGGAGAGAAAGTCCTCATTTTCCTCCAGTTGGGGGGGAAAGACTTGGCGTGTATATTACAGGGGGGAAAGAAAGGGCTGGTTGCACTCGCAAAAAGAGACCTTCTCTAGATTCCGACCAAGGAATTAGCAATGCCGGAAGGGGGGGGTTCACCTTCTCTTCCTCGGTGGGGGGGGGGGGGGATAGGGGTCTTCCTCACACTGTCCTTCATCTTGAAGGGAAAAAGGGGAAAAGACTAAGGATGATCTTCATCTATCCACGATAGTATAAAAAGACCATCCCCACTATCGGATTGTCCCACATTGGCCTAATCGGGGAAAAAGGAAAAGAATCAAAAGTGACGGTCAAAAAAGGAAAAGAAAGAACTTTCCGCCAACGAACAAGGGAAACAGAAAGATCCAATTCCACCAATGGTTGGAAAGAATGGAAGAGGGATCCTAAGGCAGGAGAAAAAAAAAAAAAAAAAAACCGCGAAGAGGGCTCAAACGCTAAAAAAAAACGGCCACCCTAAGTGCTCAGCATGTTCTACTATCCGTCCACGAAAAGAAGAGAAAGAAAAAAGAAAAATTTTTTTCTGTTGGTTGGGGGGGGAAATCGCTCGGCACCTATCTCCCGTCTTGAAATGAAGAAAAAAAAAAAAAAGAAGACACGGGGGGCGGGGAAAGGAGGGGCCACCCCTTACGACATCGGGGGGGGGGGAAAAGGGAGTTCACGCGAGAAAGGAAATCTACAAGGGGGATAAGTCAATCGCTCGTCCATTTCAGTATCCGGAGAGAAGAAAAAGGGGATGAACAAAAAGAGGAGGTAGTCTAAGGCACGAAGTTCTAGAAAGAAAAGGGGAGAAAAAGGGAAAACCGTTCCCTTCAATTCTTCCTCAATCA
>Ga0179593_1485606_pt1 | contig 20352 bp, 19 predicted proteins | sample CZODoug2_1_08_16_FD_185931 | JGI IMG/M metagenome (GOLD analysis project Ga0179593, IMG submission 185931) | Vadose zone soil fungal communities from Angelo Coast Range Reserve, California, USA - CZODoug2_1_08_16fungal (PacBio error correction) | ecosystem: Environmental > Terrestrial > Soil >...
AAAAAAAAAAAAAACAGTGCTTTTAAGGCCAGATGATAGCAGAGGTGGAAACAAGGTACGCCGACAGCGGCGCGTGGAGGCCATCTTTTCAAGGAAAAGGCAGGGTCGAATCGTGGGTCAGAAAAAAAGGTCAAGGGGACCACGGCTTGCTTGAGATTAAAGGGAGATGAAGTGAAAAGCAGATTCTTAAGATGAGGAAAGGAAAAGAACCGATGTGCGGCGCAACACAAGACGATTAAGGGGGGGAAATTAAAACAGAGGCTTAATCAGGTCCCGGAATTTAGTTGAAACCGGCGTTCAAAGAGGTACGCGCTACCAGGAGGGAACTCGAAAGATCACCCTGAAAAATCCCAAATCGGGAATCTGGGGGCTCGGAGAAACCAAAGACCCTGTGCGCGGAAAAATTGGTACTCAGAGTGGGGAAACAAGCGTCTCACCTCTAGGAAGAGGGGGAAGAATCAGGGAACTTCCGACAGAGGCTGCAAAAGAACCCTAGCGCCTGCACCAAGGAAAGCCACCGAAGTACGGGGGGGTTGGAAAGGATCCAAGCTCGGAGGGGGGGGGAGGAAAATTTTTCAGCATCAAGACGCCCAAAGAATTAGGACGCGAAAGATGCAAAAGAGGGCACCAAGGGAAAAACTAAGATTTACTGACCATTCAACAGAAGGAGGAAGAGGTTAATCTAGATCCAGAGGGGGACACGTCACAAAAAACCACTTCTAGGAACTTGGGTTTTTGGGATGACAAGAACAAGCCAGAAAGTGAAAAAAAAAAACGAAAGAATATCTCCGCTAAAGGGAGGCTACGAAAATTATTTTTCCGAGCTTAATAAGAGAAATAAAGTGATCGTAAAGAAGTAAGCGTGAGAAGGATTGTTAACGACCAGCACTGGAAAAGAACCTCCCGCCCGAATCGTCATTATTGTTGTGAGAGGAAGGAAGAACCAGCTGTGCCATGTGTGATTCAGAAAAGAGAATACTGGCGCAAGCGGAAGGGATCCCATAAGGCCAAAGGTGAAGAATGAAGAGTTACTTCCACCGAAAAAAGGGCAAAGCAGAGGAGGGATTAGGATCAAACCCGTATTACTAAGGGTCAAGACACAACTGTTCAAACGGGGGATCGACGTCGTGCCCAATTACCACGAACTTGAGAGAAGGGAATCTGAGGAGTGTAAGGCAAGGAGGAGGCGGCTGGGTCAGAGGGAAGAAAACTTGGGGAGTCTTGAAGGCCGTCCTGAAGAATAGGCTCGAACTGAAAAAATCCGAAGGTATTACCAGTTTCCTCATAAGGGATAGGAGATTCTCGAGGGCTCCGAATATACGCTGGTTGGAACCCAGCCTACAACTCGTCGGGACAAGGAAACCAGAAGGGCCGACTGTGGGAAAAGTTTACCGATTGCGGAAGGAAAGATGCGAGAGTTCGGACGAGGAACCCTCACAGGAAAGGCTCGATGTTTGAAAGAAGAAAAGAATTAAAGGATGCTTCGTGATCGAAGAACGAAAACAACAACCTTAATCAATGCTCGAATTCGTGAAGGAACAAGAAAAGAGGCAGAAAACATCAAGCAGAACCTCTTTAAACGATGAAAAGAGAATGAGGGAACAAATGAACTTGGGAGCAAGCAGAAGTGAAACCGGGGGAAAAAAAAACTCGCCTGGGAGGGGGCCCTGAGCTAAACCCTTGGAGGAAAATAGCGAAGAAAAACTCTGATGAAGTGAGCAGGAAAGAGAAATCCATTTTAAAAGGGAGCGCGAATCTACCTAGGGGGGGGGGGATAGCTAAAGGGGGGGCCGCCATCTAAAACGAGGCTTGCAGCCCAAAAGAATCGTCTAAGGAATTGTCTATGGCAAAGCAGTGCTAAAGAACATCGGACTGTTTCCAAATTTTGATGCGGAAATTCCAAATTCCACGGAAAAATCCATGATTGATGTGAAAGGACGGGAGAATAGTGCCGACAAAGGAACGCGGAAAGAGTGTTTCGCTCACGGCCAAAGGAAGAGGTGACTGTATGAGTGGTGAAAGAGGGGGAAACCTTGGGAAGTTAATTTCGTGTTGTGTGTGGAAAAGTTGCCATCGATCATAGTAGGACGCAGAATTTCGAGAAGGCAGGGGCGCCGGGGACCTCCTATAAAACCCATGGGGGGGAAAGCGGTTCTGAATTACACAAGATTACAACGAGTCAGACTTCGAGGTTAAAAAAACAAGAAGTCCATCCTGGGACGATCCGGCTTAAGGGGGTGAAGATAATCTCGAACTAGGTGAAAGGGGGAGTCATGCAGAAGCGGGCTAAATCCTTCATATCATATATTAAAGAAATGTGAGGTAACCGTTCTCATAGGAAATAGTTAGATACCTGGAGGAACAACACAAATAAAAGGAATGAAATGGGGGGGGGGGGGTGGGGCTTCAAAGACGCATTTATATTGTGTAACGATGACGTTCCGAAGGCGTTTTATCCACTACGAGTAGGGGTGAATAGTGGAGTCTCGAGCTGAAAGGAGAGGATAGGGCGAGAAGGAAGAAAAAAAATAAAGGTCGCAACTTACCAAAATCAAAGGAAAAAATGCACGGAAGAAACAATCCCATACAACGTTAAAAAAAGGGGAAGCTGAGGGAAAAAGAGACAAGCTTTCGTCTGAAGGGGAATGATCTGGTGAACTCGAGGACTGAATCCGAAACGCTGGACGATTGTGGAAAAAAAAAGGGATAAAATTTCCTTCAACCTGTACGGGATGGGAAGGACGCCGCCGAGTCGGGGAGATAAGACGTTCAGAAAAGAGGGGTCGGAAAGATAATCTCACGACAGAAAGGGGGAGAGCTGGAAAAGGCTAACAATAGTTGCTGGCGATAGAGGGCGCTACGGAGGCGGGTACCATGGAGGTAAACTTCTGCCACGGAAGAAAAAGGTTTGGAGGGGTGGCCATATTGGTGGGTAGGAAATGCAAACCCAGGGGAAAAAGGGGTGAGAAGCATCGTAAGGAAGAAAGAGAAAATTGACGAGACTGGAGCGCCATAGGAGTGTAGGGGTGTGGAAGATTTCTGGGCCTTACGAGGAGAGACGTCATGTGTCTTAGCTACCTAACTGAAGAAGGGCCTGGGCTTTTTTGTCGGGAAAAACCCATCTATCAGTTAGGGGGGTGAGGTCCGGACCTCATCGGAAGGGGGGGAGGTTCGAAGGGGCTTTCGGCTCCATCTGGAATAAATAAAGACGGAAGCGATGGGGGGGGGGTGTCAGAAAACAGGTTGTCTGGTGGCTTGGGATCGGGCGTCCCGTTTTGAGTGTTTCCCGCGATAAAGAGGAAAGGCGGCGTAGACCCTTGATGAAGGGCTGAAAAGTTAGGAGTGGCGGTTGAGAATTCGGGCTCGCGTTATCAAAGAAGAAAATAGGGGAGGTATCTTCCAAAGAAAAAAGATAGACGTGAAGTAACGACTGCGTTCAGCAAGCGCAGTTCTGGAAACGGGAGAGTGATCATCAAAAGGGGGAAAGAAGTTTTTTGTCCGGGAGAACGGGGGGGGAATACCGAATCGAAGGGCAACGGAGTCGGTGTGCAGATCTGGACTCGAAGAGATCAAGGGTACATTTTGCTGGAGGGAGAAGAGTTGCGGGGACCGGGAAGGCCTATTTGTCGATGCCATATTCAGGGGCAACACTTGTGATGTAGGGGGTCACAACCAAAGCTGGGGAGATTGGGCAAAAGTATGGGTGGGGAAAATTCAGGGTCGTAATGATCATGAACGGACGCGGATTTAAGGGGGTCATCTTATTCTGAGATCCAGGAAGAGAAGGGGGAGGCCAACAGTTTGAGGGGAAGGGGGTCGCAGGAAGTGGAATTAATTGTCCAAGAGTAGGGGGTGTCTTGAATTCAAAGTCAAAAAGAAATCCGGTCGGTGGTTTTGGGGTGGGGGTGAGAAATGGGTGCGCAGTATTCAAAAAGGGAAAGGTTTGTGAAAGCAATAGGGGAAATCGAGAGGTGGCCAGTTTGTGCCGTAGGTAGCATGGTGGGGAATTCTTGGGGGGAAGGGGCAGTGAAAGGAACCCCGAAAGAGAGATTGTAGGAAGCCGGAAAGGGGGAGGTGAAGAAAGTTAGTCGCTCGGTGAATGATTAATGCTATGTCGTGGAAAGCGTAAATTCCTCATGAAGTTGTAAAAGAAAAATTCTTCTACACATAGAGGGGAAGGAATTGGGGAAGTAGAAAAGAGGAGTTGCCTTCTCTTGGGTCTCTTAGGAGGTCAAAGAATTTGTTTTCAGGTACGGGGGAGGTAGTAGGAACATGGGGAAACTGAATGCGGTTACTTACCATTACATTGATTAAAGGGGGCAAAGCAAAGGGTAAAAAGAGTCTGAAGTGATTACATTATGAAAGGCGCCCAAAGACTGAAAGCGTAAGAAAAATAGGTGCTTGCGGCGGAAAGGAGAAGTCAGCTCACCATCGAAAAGAAAGCCGTAAGCGGAACGGCATCCATGAGAAAAACCAATCAGAGCCCCACTAGAATGGGGGTGCCACTAAAGGGGACTTTCATTAAAGATGATAAAAACTGGAGGACTGCAAATATTTTCCGCGGAAAAAAAGGGGGAAAGCATCTACTAGAAGAAGGAGTAGGTTGGAGGTTCTGGTTTCATCTCTCTCAAAATATTAGGATATATAACCATAAAACACAAGAAACAGTACAGATCGACGCTGTGAAGAGAAAAGCAGCCCATCGTCGCAAGAAAGAAGAGGGGGAACCTGAACGTGAGGGGGGGGAAATTGAGATGTTTGGGCGAGGGCCTGTCCTACGGACGTTGAAAGATGAACTGATTGAATGGGGATAGCAGACAAAATGTCTACTATATTCACGGCTAAGGGGAGGAAAAAAGACTGAACAAGAGGAAGATGTTGTACCTTCAAGGAGTTAATCAATGTCCTGGATTCCAATTGCAGGGGAAAGAACTACGAGTACGGCTCTGCAATCCCGAAGGGAAGAAAAAAAGCATCAATAAAAGGAAAAGGAGACCACGGCAACGCCGCGGATCGCGCCGGGCCAAAAGGAATCCAAAACGCGACCCTGAAGCGCATTTTAGCGCTGGGGGGGAAAACCAACGGAGAGCGGAGTTGCAGCAGCATTCAGAGGAATCCCAAACTGCATCCCTCCCGTCACAGCAGAAGGGGAGGGCGGTCAAAAAAAAGAGGATGAGGGGGGGTACAGAGTTGAGAAAAATCCGCCAAATAAGAAAAGGAGAGGGTTAAGATCCGACGGCAAGACTGGAAGGGAAGAGATTTCCTGCCCATAAGAAAAAACGTAGCAGCAGCACAACAATCAGTGGAGGGGATACTTGGAGGACGGAATGGATGGAAGGAAGAAAATTCCCGAAAAAAGCCCAGAAAGTTTTCAAAAGGGAAAAATCGGAACGAAAAAGCACCAATTACGAAATGAAGAGGGTGGCAGCCCGCAGCTGAAGACTACGACTAAGAAAGAAAATGCTCCGACGCTGGGGAAAGGGGGAAAGAGACGAACACGGCGAGACTGCCAAAGAGTTGTTTGGTGAAAAGAGGAGAAAAGACGCCTGGGGAAAATTTGGTGGAACAACGGACAAAGAGGAAGAAGGGGCCCAGCATAAAAGGGGACGAAACCTGGAAGGCCAAGTGAGAGCTTCCAGGAGAAGATTACGGCCAAGGGGAAAGAAAGAGGCAGGAGGGGGAGGAGAAGAAAAAGTAGGACTCAAGAGAAACACAACTGACAACCAGACAAGCTTTACCGCGTACGACACCTAAAAGACAGCGGCCAAGTCCCGGCTGAGGGAGTTCTAAGATCCCTCCGCTGGGAAAGGGGGGGAGGCCGGGAGGAAAAGGGAAAGATCCTACTGACGTAAGACATTACTAGGGAACCTGGGCGGAGACGTGTAGTAGTTAGATTCAGGGGACAGAAAAGGGGCAAGACTCTCGATCCTTGAGAAACTAAAAGGCAGAGGACCAGAATTCCATCGCTGTAATACTTCTGAACGTCATATTCAAGGGCAGACGAACACTGAAAAGAGCAAATCAATTTCGATGAAGGGAAAAAACAGCCATCTAAACCTTCTCGGGGGATCCAAAAAAGCCCGCAAAAGCTCGATCGTTGAGAACAACGAAAGGTACTATATGCAGGGAGAAAAGGGGGAAAAAGTCCACGAAATAGGGGAAAGAAACCTCAACGCCCGAGGGAGGACTGCATGGCCCAAAGGAGGGGGGGGGGGGAAGCAGAAATAGGTCAAGACGCTTAAGGACCAGGTTAAAAAATCGAATGTTGCCAACTATTGAATCAGAAACAGGGAAAAGGGGACGAAACCATCGCGCAAAAATCAAAAGGGGGTAGGAAGAGAATCGAATCCTAAATATTTTGGAGCCGGAAGGTCAGAAACGTTCAACAGTCACGGATAGCGTCCAGGCGGTCGAAAAGCGGCAAATCCTGTTGAAAGGAGACGCGGCTCGGAAAGAAAAAACGGGAAGGCGTGGCAAAAATTATTGATGGCCTATGAAGGGTGGAATCGTCCCGGTCTCGGAATTGATGTGAGGCAGCGCTAAAGAATAAAACCACTACAACCCTTCCGCACGCAAGGGAAGATAACCGCCGGGGATGGGATGCGGGGCGATTGATTAGGGTAGATTAAGGGGACAGGGGGGGGGAAATTGTTGGGTTGGTGGGGGACCAGCGGACGCGTCAGGGGGTTTCAAAGAAAGCCATTATCGAGAGTTGGTAGAACTATCAACAATCAGACGGGGTCTTTGAGCGTCAAAGGGGAAAAGTTACAACGAGGAAGAAGAGTCATTCCATCCTGATCAACTAAGAGAAGGTTTTTGAGAATGATAGACGATGGCCAGGGGAAGGAGACTCGAATGTCGGGGACAATCCGATCAGAACTCACAGACGAAGGAGGCAAGAAGGGGGAAAGAATTGGAGACAGAGGGAGAGAGCAATTCACCGGCAAATTACGTTCGAGCCGGGAAAACTGAACTAGGAGGTAGGACCAATGGGGAAAATGGGGGAGGGGGGGGAGTAAAAAAGGAGGATCTTGTGAGGATAGAACAGGTCAACATAACTAAACGAAAGTAATGGTTTTGGGGGGGTAGAAGGAGGAGTGTCTTAAATCACGCTGGGGTCTTCCCAAAGATTCTCGCGCGTCAACTTACCAAACAACAACCCACCAGAAATACCCGCCCCGTCCAAGAGGTAAACCTAAAAGAAAATATGGGAAATGGACAAGCTTTCTTGAGCGAACAATGGTTAGTCGGGGTAATTTGGGGGGGAAATAGAGCGGTCTTACTACCCCTACTTCCTATAAACTGGAGTTTTATCCCCTGAGACTGGGCATCAATACATCCGGGGAAAAAGAGGACGGAGTGATGTAGCCTCCCCTCGGATAAAGATGGTGCGAGCCGGGGTTTCGAGTTCTTGGAAAAGGGGCAGCACTATGAGAGGGACTCGTTACTCCGCCCAAGACGAGGATCTATTGGAGGAAAAGGAAATTAACAAAGGGATGCGGTGGGGGGCGGCGCACGTCATAATTTTCTTGTAGGGAATTCCATAGGGGGGGGAATATAGTGCAAGGAGCTGCTGGGGGGCGCTAGGGGGGGGGGTAATCCCGAACAAATTTCCCCGAGGGGGGGGGTCGCCACATCGGGTGGGGATTTGGGGTGGAGATATTCAGGTTCCCAATGACGAAAGACGATGAAGGTTTTTTGGGTGCATGAAACATATCCAGAAAGAACGTGCCGATGCTTTGGGGGGGGGGAGGGAAAAATCAGGGTTTAGGAGAATTGCGGGGGCCGGAGAAACTGGGAGTGTCATCGGCGACCCTAGGGGCGATAGAAGCGGACGGGGGTCCTCGACGATGTTGCGTGGGCAAAGCGGTCAGAGCCTGGACGGGGGTGTGGGAGCGAAATCATCCAGTATCACAGAAACTGAGGACCAGGAATATCTGGATTCATTGGGGAATTAAGGAGGGGGGGGCGAATCTTACGGGGTCGCGGCGGGTAATCCCGTCAACGGAGTGGGAGGCCTCTCAAGCCAGGGAAGAAGAACATGAGCACCCTACATGTGAGAGAGACGCAGTTGTCTTTAACCAAATACAAATCCACACGAAATTTTGAAGTGGGGGTCTTCCGAGTGTAAAATTGGGGGCTGTCAGGAGAAGGGGATGGGGCAGCGGTCTTCGGAGGTGGCAGTAAGGGGGACTCAAAAAGACGCGAAAACTTGGAACAGTTCAGGGGGAGAAGTACGCGGTTTTAAATTCGTAGGCCTAGTTGGGGGGAGGGGGGGGGAAAGGCCCATTGGTGAGGAAATCCATCTGTGTAGGATGGCAAAGATATTGGACACAAAAAAGAGGAAGTTGCAGGGGCGGAGTCCCATGTGGGAATTCATTGAAAGACAGTAATCGGGGAGTCGGAGTGGCTATTGAAGCGGGAGATCCAGGAAGGCATGGAAGAAAAACCGAGGTTTCAAGGAGGGGGTTCAGTTCGCGAATATAAAAATATTTCTTGCTGGGGGGAGGACTTGGTAGAAAAATCGGAAAGCAGTCCGGGTGGTGTTTTAGAGATGGGGAATGATGGTTGGTGGCGGCAGAGAATCAGCGTTGGGGGTTTTGAGCAGGGGAAGATCCGGAGCAGTTGGGCAGCGGGAAGTATTCGAGGGCATGGGGGGGGAAGCGAGGTGGAATCGGGGATTCAAAGATTGAGAACGCGAGCGGGATCTCGGCTCAAAGGGGGAGCCTGTGAAACTTGTATGGTAGTCTCTCGGAGGCAATGGAGTGACTTGAAGGTGCTGGAAGTCAGAGAGAACGGGGGCATGAAAGTAAGGCGCGCGGAAATTGTTAAGGGCATTGGAGGGGGGAACGCTTAGGTTGCCGGAAGGAGACTTTAATTTATCGTGGCGCGCGGGGGAAGGGGGGAGCGTCAGAAAGAATGGGAGTGAAACCTCAATAAAAAAGACATTGGGGATTACTAACGGGAGGAAGGAAAGGCCTCTTTTAGGATAAGGAGGGGAAGACATCGGCGCCTCTTCGATCTAAAAAGCGCTGAGGAAAAAGAAAGGGAAAGAATTCCTCAAGAGTCCGTTCATTAACCATCCATTAAAAAGGAAGTCCACCTAGTAAATGTCAATCTATAAACCGGTAGGACTCATACCCTAGGACTCTGGGGGGAGGGTAGGCAAGGAAAAAACATATTGAATATATACTTGCAGACCTGCTCTGTTTTTGAGTGTTGGTCGGAAACACAAAAACTTAGGGGAAAGATATATATTAAAATAAAACGAAAAGGGCTAAAGGAGTGATATCTCTTAACCTGGAAAAGAAAAAAACTCGTTACTCAAACCAGCGGGGGGGTATGTTAGTTTCCTGCCTCTTTTGAAAGGAATCTGGTCATTCTTAGGGTAATGGAGTGCCTACGTACTGGATTTGCAGTGGGGGTGAAGATGTGAATCATCGAAAGCCCGTTAAGCAAGAGACTATGAGGGGGAGGAACAGCGGAAAGAATCAAAGAGTGGGCTGCTTGCTGGTACACACTTTCTTACTCGGGAGGGCAACTATTGGGTGAAACGGATTAAAAAAATCGTACGGAGCTGCCGGGGAAACTCAAAATCTAAAAAAGGGGGGGGGGCCTTCAACTAGCGTAGGACTCAGTTCAAAGAAAGAAAGGAAGGAACCCTGTGCGAGACTGAATAGTCCGACTTGCCTAAGATAAGGGGGGGAAACATTTCCACAGACATACAAGGGAGCCACGAATACTGCCTAGATTCCACCTAAGGTGGTGAACAGGGACCGAACTCGCGGGGAAGATTGGTCATCATGCAAACCGAAAAGAGAGAAAACATGAGGGTGAATAATGAAAACGGCCTGGGACAACGTACTGAAGACAGAAAAAAAGCAAGCAGTAGAGGGCAAGAAAATGGAGAAGCACAAATAAAGTGGCAGTTTTGGGAATTAAGGCGAAGTACAGCTCCGAGCTTGTCCGAGAGAAAATAGGAAAAAATAGGTTGAGAAAAAGGAAAGCGGACTGGATCTACTTAAGCCGGGAGAATACACTCAGGTATCAGAAAACTACGACCACATGTAACTCGCCCGGCCAATGTAGACATGAGGGTAGGGAAAAAAAAAAAAGCTGGACTCGGGGAAATGTGAGTGGGGAAATCGCCAATACCAATTGAAAGCAGCGGGGAGGGGGAAAAATCTAACCAGGGAGTCCAGAGTCCTAGTTTCATACTGCCAAACAGGGTCCGATGGGCGGGGAGTCTCCAAGGTGAGAATAAGTCGAAGAACCAATCGTTCAAACGGGGGAAGGCGATATGCTTGACAACAAATAGGGGCTCTCAAAGAAGAACGGGTCGGGGAGGAAACGCTGATCGGGGCGGGGGGTCCTATTATATCAGAATCCGGATAACCGAATACATCCCAACCGGAAAAAAAACCATCCAGATTGACCTGGGGAGGCGAGTTAGCTGATGCTTACAAACCAAAAAAGGAGCCTAACGGGCCTCTTTGACAACCGAAAGAAGACAAATCTTCTATGGTAATAAATATTGGGTATCAGCAGGGAGGCCGCACCGTACATTATCCGCACGAAGAGGGGGGACGTCGACCCAAGCGAAAGAGAAAGTCTCGATGTGTTGAAATCCCCCCGAGGCAAAACTGCTTGGAGGAGGGGGACTACGAATAACAGAGTCAAGGAAAAGTCAAATGCCACTAATCGCAATAGAAACAAAAAGTAAGGAGTAATCCCGCTCGGGGGGGTGGAAAAATTAAAGAAATTAGACGCCTCATCAGTCGTACAAAGGGGTTGAAAAAAGACAATTTTCCGCAACCTAGAAGCGGGGCCACAAAGCCCACAGGAGGGGGGAAAATTAAACAAGCTGGGAAGAGGGGAATCTTGTATGCGCAAAAGAATCGATGGAAAAGCCGGCGGAGTCCCAAAGAGGGGAATCGGGGAATCACACAACGCTGTTTCGAACGACGGGGAAGCAATATAAAGAGGAGTAGAGAACCCATACCGAACAGCCGTTGTGCCGTAAATAGGAATGGCCTAGAAGGAAGACGGGATTCCAATCGTCCAAGAAAATTATCGGGCAAGCGCTCAGGGAACCGCTCAAATGAAGGAGGGGGTAAGGCGATGGGGAGAGGGGGGTTATGAGTTTCAGCGTTGGGGAAACATGTCTGGTGGTGGTGGGGTTGTGGCCATCAGTCATTCGTTTTCAGGAAGTACTCTCCATTGGAGGGTTCCCCAGCGTCCTCCCGTGCAAAATATTTTCACTAAAACGGGGCGGGAAACTGGATCCCCGCTTACACGGAAAGGGGAAAGGAAAACGGGACCGAATGAAAGAAAAAGTGTAGACTAAAGCCTAGTCTTTAGTGGGGGGGGAACTGCTCTAACTTTAGAGGGGGGCTACGATGCGCATTTCTTTAGAAAATCCGACATATCAAAAGAAAAAACAAAGGAGGAGGAGATGCGATGACGATGACGCATCGAGCAATTCCGCAAGGGTCGATCTATCCCAGGGGTCGTAAAAAATAAATAAAAAACCTTAATTCGAAGAAAAGGAAGGGGAAAAAAAGTGAAGGTTTAACGAGAACGAGTACTCTTTGTAAAGGGAAGAAAACCAAAAATCGGGGTGGATCGTGAGAACGAATGGAGGACTCGATACTGCGAAAAAGAACCGACGATATGAACACGGAAAATACGCAAAAATTCCCAAAGACGAAACGGTCAACCGCGAACACTAAAAAATTTAAATCATAACATATGGAGCCGCAATCTTCGCTGAAAGGGGGAGGGGCCAGGAGGCTGAGCTCGATTCTTCCCTATGATTCGGAACTAAGGGACTCCCGCGGCAGGGCCTAATAATTGAAAAGGGCACAGCGGGTAGGGCAGGAGAAAGGACGTAGGTAATAGGACAAGTGCAGGGTCCTTTCTAAATCTCTTGGGGACAAAGAATGCGCGAAGATGTGCTGGCCCCGGCTCGAAACAAGGTGAGGATCGATGCGCATGGGGAAAAAGGGTGTAACCCCTGGTGGTAGGGGGATCAGCCAGAAATAAGAGGGTGTGACTTATGGAATCCGGCGGACAGGAAAAGGTTCAAACCCAGGTTAAGGATAGAAAGGAGATAGGGAAAACTCACGTCCATTTCCGCGAAGCGTCGGAAGGAGGAGGGTGGTGAATGGGGCATTCCCGCTGTCCGGGCAGGGAAATTGGATGGAGTATGCTTACCGGAAAAGAAAGAACGGGAAGGGGTTGGAAAAAACATCGAGATAGGCGTTGAAAACCACCCCTGTCATCGAGATTGCAGGGAGAAAGGGGAAGGAGCCAGAGGATAGAGAATAAAGAGCGATGGGGTAATTGTCATCAAGAGGTGGTGGGTGGCGTGTCAAAGAGGTGCTGGGAGGGGTGTACCAGGGAGGAGAGAAAAAGAAGAAAAAGAAACCTGGGAAAAGGTTCATATCCTGGAGAAATGGGAGAGGGGGTCTGCTTCTTGTGAGGGGCCCGACCAAGACTGATGATCAGAAAGCCTGAAAGAAGAGGGAAGTGCACAAGAAAGAGGGAAAAGGGAACTGTAGGTGGAGGTCACTCCGTCAGCAGACACACGCGTGAACGGGTTTGGGGGAATAGGGTTTAGCGAATAAATAGATGCCCGAGGAGTAGTGGCCTAACTATTAATCCGGAAAGACGGTGGGAGGGGTCAATGGGATGTAGTCCCTCTTGGCTGGGAAGGTGTGGCGATGCACATCCCGTTAAATCAAGATGGGGAAATGCTTTCTCACAAACCACAAGGGAAGAAAATGGAAGGGAGCTAGGTTGAGAACGGAGGGAGTCATCAGGTATCACAAAGGTCGGAAGGGAGTCGTAGTCGTGAGAAGGAGGAGTTCAAAAAGTTTAGGTTGCAAAAATCGAAGCTGACTTAATTGGATGGGGGAGGAGAGGAGGGATGGGTGTCAGGGAAGTAATTCAAAACACATCAAGGCGAAGTGGGGGGTTTGTGGGGGTAGATTGATGGTGGAGGAGGTCAAGCTGGCAACGGAGGGAGGCGAGATCGGTTGAGCAACCGTCGATTCAACAGCGTCCTGGTGGGAATAAGGGGAAGGATTGGTATGGCTGACAAAAGAGGACCCACGCCGCGAGGAGTGGGATCAAGAAGATACGTCCGGGGGCTTGATGGGGGAAGTGCAAAGGGGAAAGCATCTATTGCGTGGAGGAAAGGAACAGGCAAATCCGGGCAAGAGACTTGGGGCCCAAAAAAGCTGACGAGAAGGAGGAAGGTCGTAGTGGAGGTTTGGCAAGGCTTCGGCGGCGGGGCCAGGACGCTTTAAGGTGACTTGGGGGAGAAGGGGGTCAAAAAGGGGAGACGATTGGTAAAACGGCCCACTGAAAAGACATTGATAAAACGTGGAGGGAAAAACGACCGCTTATAGGATGGTTCTCCCTCTCGAAAGAGGGAAAACAGAATAGTGGTTGCGCTGCTGGGAATCTCAGTTCATCTCAAGAAAAAAACCGTCCGGGGAGCAAGACCGAACTGGCCAAATGAGACCGAGGAGAAAAGGGCAGAAACAGAAAAAATCAATTGGGACAAAAGGAGGGGTCGCGCAAAAAGGTCCGAGCCTAGATCGCACCTTAACCGAGCGTTTGGTTGATGAACCACCCCCAACAGGGGAAGAGAGATGAACAAAAAGGAAAAAAAACAGCCAGGAAAGGGTAAACTCTTTTTACGCAACACGAGGGAGATCTCGCGGTGACCTATTTCCTGCCCGGGTTAGCGAGTGGCAGGTTCTCGTGTGTGAGAGGGGGAGGGTAGTTCCGTACTACGGCTTGTGAGGAAAAAGATGGCTTGGGAGCACTATTAAAAAGATCAGCGGCGAAGGGAGGGGGAGACAAGAGACTGGATCACGGGAGCATGTGGAATTGCTTCCATAATCTGTAATGTCCTGGCCGTCCCATTGCCGGGAATGGAAGAAGGTACGCTGCATTCCAGGAAGAAGCATCCAGACCCACGGAAAAAACAGGGGGGTCGGCAACGCTCGCGAAGATCTGGCAATGCAAGGCCACGGACTGGAGCGACGCAATTTTCACTGAAAGAAAACTAATGACGCTATTTAGTGCCCCACGACATCTGACAATGAGAAGAGACAAACAAGGCACGGCACCTGCCTCCTTTGGTATACCAAGAGAGCTGGGGGTTAGACATATGGGAAAGACCGAAACACATAATTAAAAAAAAAAACATTCCGCTGTTGATAGGAAAAGGGACTTAAAAAAATTCTCACGATGGCCGACGTCGAAACTCCTTCGGAAATCTGAATAATAAGGGAAACTTCTCACACAAAACCACTTAGAAGGAAAGTGATTGGGAAGGGAAAATAAACCCGAGAGAAGACCAATTCATCTCCGAAGCTTGCCGGGGAAAGAGAACTCGAAAATGGAACTTAGGGTTGCACAAACTTGCGCTTACTGTAGTAACAGGACTACTCTGAAATCTGGAAAATACGTTTAAAACTAAAAATGTCGAAAAAAGGAAGAGACCGGGACATCGCATGAGGGGGGGGAATATCGTAATCCATAAAAAATCAGGGGGTTAAGGTGGTTATTTTCATCGTCAAATACCTACGACGGGGTCACAGAAGCGGACTGAAACATGAAGGGGGTGGAGCCGAGGAGTCCATTTGAGAAGCAACCAATGGGGAAATTCGATTCGGAGTTCGCTCGAAAATATTACTCTACCGACGAAGAAAGAGAGGGGTCAAACGTATGCTCCAGGAAGGCAGTTCCCACAAAGCGCCTCTTAACATAGAGGAAGGAAAGGGCACGAGGGGTCTAAAGAAAAGAAAGCCTTTTCTTTCGTAGAAACGGGGAAGAACGCTAGGTAATACCATAGACAGGACTAGAACATCGATACGGGGATCTCTAGAGAAGTAGAGTAACCCCCCGCAAAGGCAAGCGAGGAAGGCAGTTTTGTACCCCAACAACAAAAGAGGGGAAGGGGGACAATTACCAGCTAAACCGCGTCTTCCAGATGTTCTCAGGCACCGGGGAAGGAACTCAAAGGTAGATGAGGGCCTAAAGGCAATTCCTCCTAAAGAGAGGGAAGTCAGAAGCCGGAACGTTCCGTGATCGGTATAGCTAAAACTACAAGGGGAAGGGATTACTAGAATAAAGGAGGCCACTAACGGGGAGAAACTAAACGAAGTTAATCTCGGAAAGTGAAGTTGGATTCCCTCCGGATAGACCCAGGGGGGTAACTAAAGGGAAGCCACCAATATATCGACGAGCCCTAAACCTCTTGAAATGTGGAGCAGTTACAAAATCTCTCAGTCCGAATAATGGTAAAGGGCGTCGAATCAAGGGAAAAGACTATTGGTTGAGCAGAAAGAAAGAGGGAAGAGGTCTACGTGCCTCAGTTCAAGAACAATCTCGTGAGGTAGGGATGAAAAATTTATGGGGGGAAGCGCGAGTAGACGGGAAACCGTCACAAAGGCCGACAGCTTGTGCCGGGGTATGGGGTTAAGGCTGTGAGAGGCAAGGGGAGTTATTGAAATCCCTCAATGGGGAGAAACGCACAGCTCAGTGGCGCATCTCACAGGGTCCGGAGTTCTCGGAACGTGTGATTTCCACATGGGGGGGGGGGGAGCGGGGTAAGTGGAAGTATGAAGGTGTTGGAGGGGGGGTGGGGGTCAGTTGCAGAGATCATCGGCGGGGTTTAGAAAAAAGGATAACGAGTGAAGCATGAGACTCCCGATCCCCATGGTTCAGCCGTGGGTACGGTATCAAAACACAGCGGGCATCGTTAAAAAAAGTTAAAACGGGGAGAAAAGGAGCTGGTGATGTCGAAGCTCAGAAAAAAAAGAGGGCGAGAAGTTCTGCAAAAAAGGGGCTGGAGAAAGAATCAATCTCGAAGCAACACAACAACGTATTAGGGGGGGGTTGAAGGCAGATCTTACCGGGAAATCTATTCAATTAAGACGGGGAATCGAGCGTCGTCCACCCAAGCACTTCCACCTAGGAGACTGAGGATGATTGTTTAATGAGGCTTGAGTTTGAGACGGGAGAAGAATCCACACCGCTGAAACGGTTGATAGAGGCAAGAGAAATCCTGGAGAAGAAACAAAGATTAAGCGCGGGCCAAAACCAAAGTCCCACACAAAGAAATGTACAAAGCAAAACAAGCATAATCGTGACAATCAGACCAAAAAGAGGGACAAGCGTTCTCTGAAGGTGAAAACTTATCGCGCGTAGGGGGGGAACAAGATCGGAAAACCGAGCAGGGATTTGGGGGAGTCGGTCGCGGCAAAAGATTTAAAGCCAAAAGAGGTGTGTCTGTCCAGAAGGGAGGGGGTACCATGAAACATGTTTCAGCAAGCTTTCACCGGGTCAGAAAGGTAAGAGGAAAGGACAAGGGAATGGAGTTAGGGAGCCGCCCGGCTCCCAAAAGAGGGAGGATCGATTAGACGCTAAAATGAGGGGCCTGATTTCTCGGGGTAACAGGGAAAGGGAATCAGAGGGTTAGTGCTGAGGGTCGAAAAAAATAGGTCTGGGAGAGGGAGGGGTCAAAAAGGGGGGAAAGGGGGGAGGAGGCGCTCGTTGGTTCGGAAAAGTAGCAAGCTCTGTAATCGTCATTAAAGAGGGGGGACGTTTATGTGTGATGGCCGAAGGGAAGGGCATGAAGGAAGCGCCTGACAAACCCAAGGGGGCGAAGCTACGGAGACGAAGGGGGAGGGTTTCTTAAAAAAAAAATGAGGAAGTTAGGCTGAAATTGGGGAGGGGGGCCTGCCAAGATCGAAAACTGCGCTTTGGACTGTGGGAAGAACATGGAATATGCTATAATAGGGGCGTGGGGGGGGGGGGTTGTCACTCACGTCAGGGGGGCTGGTTCAAAGGATAAAGGAGGAAAGGGGAGGGGTGTCCGGAATAGTCCAAGATGGAAAAATTCGCGGGTCTTACCATGAGAAGGAGGGAGAACGGTGCCCGACCGAACAGAAAGAGGAATCTTCCTAACCCAGAAAGGCCGAAAATGCAAAGTGACTAACGCCGACGACTTCCGACAGGGGTTGTAAGTCGGACGCCTCGAGAAAAGACACCGCGGTGAATAAGTGGGTCGTCAAGAGGGGGTAAAGAAGGGGGGGAAGGGAGAGAATTACTGGCGATGGGGGCGTGCCGGAAGGGGGGACAGAACAAAGGGGGCAAGTTCATGGGCTTTCGTCAAAGAAATGGGGGAGTTGGGAAAGAGACAAGTTCCAGCGGCACAGTTGTGGAAAAGGGGAGAGAGAAAGGCTCAACAAAAAACACGCCTGCGCGGCGATGTGCCGGGGGAGGATGGGGGAATTCATCATGATCAAGGAGTCGAGACCAATCTATCCAGGAAGCTGCATGCAACCATGGGGCAGGTTCGATTTTGGGGGCAGGTAGAATCCGGGGGAAAATGAATTGGCTGAAGTCGGGGGGGGCGGGGGGGCGTCATGAAAGAGTGGTTTTGTGTGAGATGGTGAAAAGAGAGGAAGAGGAAAGGGGCGAAAAGTGGGGGGGTTTGGGGAAAGGAGGGCGAGAATTCTTTGAGGAAGTTGGTGAGGTGAACGGCATGGGGGGGAAGGAGGATGGGCTGGGGGGGGTGGGATGCAATCTACGGACCCTCAAGAGAACAGCGAAGGTGGAGGGGAGGGAAGGGTCAAGAATTGAGCGTCATCGGGGGGAAATTCTGCGACGCCGCTAGCGCCAAGCGTAAAATGAGGAGAACAGGGCAGGGGGGAAGGTTAATAGAGATCGACAGTAGGGAGCCGTATTCCTTTAAGTGAGAGAAACGGGAGGAAGCTCGACGATTGGGAGAACAGGGGGGGGCACCGTCAATGGGGCTTCAAGGGGAATTATTGTCCATCAAGGTAAACGCGAAGAGGGGGGACCGTATAGTGGTGCAAACCGAGAAAAAGAGAAGAGAAGATGGGCTAGAGGGGGGATCCTCACCTTCATCAAGTTTCAAAGCACCCTTCCCGGGGAACGAGCAAAGTCAAAGGACCACACTCGCCTGACTAGATAAACGGGCGTAAACTAGGGAAAAAGAAAGGGCAGCTTGGGCAGAGTCACGAGTTTGGGGTCCACGCGTTCCTAGAGGTCATCCTATTCGTCCTTTTGGCCGGTGGGGGGAATAGGAACAACAAGGGAAAAAAAAATATGAAAGCAGACAAAGAAAAAAAGGGGAGAGGCCTGAGTGAAAGAGAACGCGGGACGAAATACTGTGACGAAGGCGCGGGGGAGGATCATCGTTTTCAAAACCGTGTAGGAGAGGGGAAGCAGAATCGGGTCAGATTTGGTCATGGAGAAGAGAAGGAAGGGATTACTTTGAGAAACTTAGATTTTGGAGAAAGAAAGAAGAATTCTACTAGGAGCGGGCCGGGAGAGCCAAAAGAGTATCCTGGAATCAAGAGGGGTGAACTGCTGGCCATCTTCTTAACAATGTCAATGGTCAGAAGGGCAAAGGAGGCCCAGACAAGCGTAAAGCGCTGGGTCTCCGTGAAATAGGAGGGAAACAATCACCTTAAAGCGAAAAACGGGGGGGCACGCGGAGGATCAAGTCGGCCAAATTCAAGCGACCCTTGGGCGCAAGGGGCGTTAAAACTGGAACCCAGCTAGAGAATGGGAGCAGCATAGAGGTAAACCAGAGACCATCAACCTGGCACCTGGCCGCCTGGATAGCCTGATCCTCAAAAAATAGGGGGTATGGGCATGGCATCAAAATCCTCCAAAGAATGCCAGTTGTAATAATTCCGAAACCAATTTCTAACGGAGAAAGGGGGAAGAACTCCGGTAGCAAAAGCGGGCTCTCTCAAAGCATTTCAAAAAAAAAAGAGCCGAACTTGTTGGGATGCCCGAAAAGACAGAATTTCATCAAATTCATAACACTAAGCCGCGACTGGAAACTCGAAAAGAAACTGAGGGAAAGCAAGAGGACTTGATAGACGACTAAGACAGAATCCCAAAGGCTGTATCCTGAGAGAAAAAAAGAAAGGGGGGGGAAAAACCTGACACCCTGGCCCCCACGAGGGACTATTGGGGGGGGAAATAGAGAAGGACAAAAGGGGAGAAGTAAAATTTTTTATACAGGGGGGCTACGGGGGGAAAAAAGAATGAATCCCATGGGGAACATGGAAAAGGGAAGATTCAAGGCAATAGTTACGCCAAACGAGAAAAAAAAAAGACAAAGTCTATTAGGATTCAAAGCAAAGTAGGACAGACGTAAACAATTCGTTCACCGAGTTGGGAGAAGGGGACATGGCGTACAAAAACGGCGCGCAGGCGAACAGGAGGACATTAAGAGATCTGGGCTGGAAAGAAGAAAAAAATCACGTCTGGTGAGGGATTATAAACACCAAGACGACCACTCGAAACGGGAAGAGGCCAGGGACATGTCCGCGAAGTCGACGGGGGGATATTCTCGGACACCAAAAAGTCAAGCGCGATGAAAGGGACCCCTCCCCGAGAAAAGTAAAAATCGCTTCCGGACTTGCATATCCAGATGGAAGGACGCACCGTACAAGTGGGAGGTCGATGACTGTAAGGACCCAGAAAGGGAGAAAAACCTAAAATTCTGAGGGGGTTTTAAAAAAAAAAACCAAGGTCTTATCAGGGAAAGCTGGAAAAATACAACCTGGGGCCTCGTACATGCGCGGGGGAAAGGGAGCGAATGAAAAGAAAGAGAAAAACACGACCCAATTACAGTAATAACGAAAAAGGTCCAAAAAGGAAGGCATTAATCGACCGAAGCAAGCAGTACCCTGGGTGGAAAAAGATCCCTGTGAAGCCCCCAAGAACGTACAGCCAGAAACGGGATGAAGTTTAGGGCAGTAGAACAGTCATGTTACTAGGTAGAGGAGAAAAGAGAGGGATCGCAACGATTTGTGACGAGCCTGGAGTTAAAGAAAGTAATATATCCTCGGAACAGCGGGGGCGTTCGAAAAGCGGAAGGGAAGAGTTGAACGGAGGCGCGCAGGACAGGGCCGAATTGAAGGGCCCTTAACTCCGGGCGTCAAAATCTGTCCACTGTCTCTGAGGGAGGAGGCGAAAGCGCCCAGCGAGCCCCACCAAAGGAAAGAGAAAATGTTTGGGACCAGATGGAGTTAACGATGTATAGGGCTGGGACCTTGGCATTTATCGGTGGTTAATTTTGTTTGGGAAAGGTATCGGTAGGAGGGGTCAGGGAGGCCTCGCATTCTCGAATTCAAAAACAACCCGATTGAAGAAGGAAGGAAAACCCCAGAAAAAAACGATGAAGAAAAGGCAATCATCCTTTAGTCGCGAAGATCAGATAAGGGTGTGGGCGACGGCTCAGAAATGGACACCTTCAGGTTGCATGAAAACAAAAGGAGGCAA
>Ga0179593_1613575_pt1 | contig 20351 bp, 23 predicted proteins | sample CZODoug2_1_08_16_FD_185931 | JGI IMG/M metagenome (GOLD analysis project Ga0179593, IMG submission 185931) | Vadose zone soil fungal communities from Angelo Coast Range Reserve, California, USA - CZODoug2_1_08_16fungal (PacBio error correction) | ecosystem: Environmental > Terrestrial > Soil >...
GGGGTTCTTCACTCTGTGGCGGGGGCGTGAACAGCCATATTGGTGATCGCGAGGAAGAAGCTTCCTACAGGTCTTGTGTAGAAGGGGAAATTTAGAAATGGAAGGCAACCCACTCTCCCTTGTCGTTGGGAAGGGGCACCTCCCATGAGGAGGGTATTTTGCCTTGTCGGGGAAAGGAGAAGAATCGAGCTGCAAAGGAAAAAAACTCAATGCCGAAAAGGGGTCGACCCAGCGAAGAAGCGCGATAGCAGAGGGATTTTCCTCAGAAAGGACGGCGGTGAATAATCTTATTCCACACGCGCGAGTGCTGAAAAAAGGTGCTCGGCGGGGCGGAAAAGGCTTGCGCACAGCTCGAAACTACTCTCGCCAAAAAGATTCTCCAAGAGAGAGAAGGGGTCTCAGACCTCGGCGACATCCTCACAGCCAATTCTCTTAAAGAAAAAGGGGGGAACCTCCTCTTACTCACCTCCGTCAGGGGTAGGGAGGCGTTCGGGAGGGAAATCCCAGTCCATGTTTCCTCAGAGTGGTTTTCGGATATGGTTCTCAAGCTCCTTCTCCTCGGAAAGGCGTGATTTCATCTTCTGCCCCTTGGCAATCGCTCGATCTTTCCCTCCCAATTCAAATACCCTCCCTTTTTAGGAAGGGCCTTTTCCCCCCTTTCTCACGAAAAAGGGGATTTTTTCCTTCATCTCCTTTCCCGGAGGAAAAAGAATCCCTCTCAGGTAGAAAGGAAATCCTCGCGAGAAAGGGAGTTCACGGGGGCACGCCGCGCACTGAAAAAAAGGGAGTTGTCAGAACCTGCTTCTCGCAAGAGGAACCCAGAGGCTTATTCTTCACCACCGGGTTTTCCTTCGAAAAAGCGGCTCTGCCGACTTAGGGTGCGATACGCGCGAAGAAGGAGAGGAGGGAAAGGCGGCAAAGCGCGTTATCCGTCTCCCTCCCTCGAGAGGGGGGGGGGGGGGGCGGCGGGATGCGAGTCACTTTTCTTCTTTTTCTTCGAAATGTCCCGTACTCGAGTCTGGCCTCGAAAGGGGGGGGGAGGATTGCTTAACGGGGGAAGGTGCTGTGCTTCAAGGACACTGGAAACACTAGGGGGCATGTAACGTCACTTAGCTGGGCGATTCCGCACCTCCTCAATCAGGAAAAGGAGGAAAATCTTAAAGAGGGGGCTCGGAACACATTTGCCGTCTACCAGACACGCGCGTTTTTTCGGGGAGGAAGGGAAAGGGACAGGAAACCTCCATCTGAGGAGAGCTCCTGCGATTACGGGGGCGCCCTGGCAACAGCGTCGACCACGCCGAAAAAGAAAAGAAAAGTCGAGGGCTTCTAAAGAATGCCGAGGCGTGGTCAACAAATCGCTGTGGAGAATCCTGGAGTGTAAGCGGGAGACAAAGCGTCGACAGCGCAAAAGAGGGGTCCAGCGTCCTTGGACGCGAACATAAAAGTGGTTCACGGTGGCCGAATTACTGTCCGAGGAAAAGCGAAGAGCAAGGGGGAAGGCTTGAGACGTTGGGTTAGGACCTATCCTACGGCGCAACCACCCGTTGAACAGAAGAAGGGGGGGAAGACATCGTCACCTCAAGAAAGGAAAACGTCCTTAGCCCATGGAGACTTGGGTCTCAGAAGGAGTCCGAGGAAACTAAAAAAAAAAATCTTAGACCCTTCGCCGATTAGGGAAACGATCACCGCATGAGGCACTTCTTAAAGAAGAAAGCGGTCCGCACTTCTTGCTTACGAGGAGGGAGACGCCGAGCGTCTAATCCTCGCCACCGAAGGGAGGAACTCCACGTTATGTTACGGGCCCTTGCTTAATCGCATTTAAGGGAGAGGAAGGCGCCGATCACTTATCCAGTGGTTGCGAGGATTTCCAGATGGATACCGACCGACGATTTGCAATCATCCTCGCGAATCGGGGAGGAGAATGTCCCGTTCCATTTCGCCTAAAGGACGTCGGCTTCACTTTGTGTGACGATCGCGGGGGAGGCCTGCGACATCGCTCCTGCAGGAGTTGGAGGGAGAAACCGATGTAATTGTCGTTCGGGGGGGAAAAAAAAAGGACAGGGTCCTACATGCGAAAGAAAAAGAAACGTCGGCTGACGTCGAATCCTCGAACAGCAGAAGGAGCCCTGAAGCCGATAACGCTCTGTACGAGATTCCTGGCGAAAAGGGGAAGAAGAAGATCAAACAACCAGTTCAGCAATAAGGAGAATCATCGACGAAACCGATCAAAGGTAAAGCAACTCAGGAAAACACAAAAATCTCTCAACAAACAAAAAAAGAAAAGAGGAGGAAGGGAAAGAAAAAAAGGGGGGAAGAGGCCGTCTAATGATTATAAGGTCATTCCGTCTCCAAAAACAACCTTATTTCTGACCTGGTTCGGGGGGGAGGGATCGGTGGTGGTGGAAATTGGGAGGGAGGAACAGCGCTTTCTCCGGCACGAAGGCGGCATTCCATGCTGTTAGGAAAGTCAGCCTACGTCTCGTGGAAAGGGGCCGCATGTATTACCCTGTCTGGGGGAGACCTAACGCACTTAGAGCACTCCAACTCCTGCATTAGCGCTGCAATAAGAGACAGCACTTCCTCTAGAAAAAGGGGACGGCCTGACTACATACGAGGGGGAAGCGGAACATTCTCCTCCAAGAAAAAGCGCTGAAGGGGAACAATAGGAGGTCGGTCATCCCTCTGGAAGCGAATCATCGTGAAGAAATGGGGGGGGGGGGAGCTTCGACCGAAAGAGGAAAACACCTTCACTTTAGATTTCACAAGGTGAAGAAGGAACCCAGGGGTAGATTTGTGGCCCGAATCGGGGAGAAGACCCGGAGGGCTTCGGCCCGAAGGAAAAGACGTGTTGACTCTTTTACTGAGGTCCTAGGGCTCCTGCAGGGAATGGCGAATCGGCGGCATGTCCATCAAGATGAAGAAAGAAAAGAAAAAAACGTCTTTCACCGAAGGACAAGGAGAGGGCGTCTCATTCAACGTGGGGGGTGGGGGGGCCCGATTGAGGGGGGAAAGGGGGGGTAAAATTAGCTTCAACGCCGTCGGGTAAAGCTTCTTCCCTTCGGATAGGGGGAAACACGTCTCGAATCGCGTGCTACAAAAAAAATTCACTGCGCATCGGAAAAAGGGGGGGCACCGTTCCCCCCTCGTAAGGGGGGGAGGCGTCCCTGCCTCTGGTAAACAAAGTTACTTTCGCGGGGGGAAAAAGAGGTGGCGATGGCCTCTTCCGAGGAAAATACAGGCTTCGTCAGCGATTGTTGCACCCTCGGCCCAAGGGGGAAGACCCTCGAAGGGGGATTGTGCCTCATCTTGGCGGCGGGGGAGCTGTTTCCGGGCCGAGGACAGCTATCTCCGGGAAAGGGGGGTGGAACTGGATTGTCCTTTCATGGGGGGCTCTCTCCTTAAACGCGCGAGGGGGACTTCCATTTTTGAGAGAAGTTAGATTTGGGGGGGGACTGGAGGAAGATTTCTTCTGTGCGGAAGCACATATCTGTCCTCGAAAATGCTAGCCCTCGGGGGAAGGGGTCCCTTGCAAATACTCCAGCCCCCACCAAGGCCTTCTTCCTTTCGCTCATCAAAGAGAGGGATCTCCTCCCTCAAGTACGGCACCCTGAGGGAAGAGTCATCAATTCTCTCATGCAGGTTGAACGAGCTTCTCGATGCGTGGTCAACGGGGAGGGATCCTCCCTCTCCTTGAGGGGGGTCTCACCATCCCTTCGAAGAGCGAGCCTGCTGGAGAAGACACGACTGTGTTGGGGACGCCCTCGGAAGTCCTCGGGCTAGCAGAAGAAGGTCTTCAAAGAAAATTGGTTGAGGATGACGGGACACCTCGGGGTTGTTTATAGCGATTTAGATGCGGGGTAGAAGGGGGTTTTTTCTTCCAAGCACGCGGGGGGAACCTTTATCTTTCCATTCCCCACAGCTCTAACTTTGTCTTTTCTATTGTGAAAAAGGGAGAACCTTCCCTCCCCCCCTCTTTCTTTGTTACTGTTACCTGCCTTTTTCTTCATATCGGGGGGCTCTATCTGCAACGGGGGATCTCCTCGAAAAAAGTGAAATTCCTAGAATGTCTACCCCTCGCCGAGCGCCGGGGGAAAAGGGGCATTTATATTCGTGGCCGCAGCTACAAGGACTTCTTTAATTAATCGGAGGGGGGAAAAAAAGTCGAGAGTTCTGAAGGCCTTGTGCTTTGCGGATGAAAAGAGCTTCTCACAATAGAGAACAAAAAACTTATTAGGAGAAAAGAGACAGAGGGGAAAGAGGCGACATCCGCAACGAAAAAGAAGCGCGCCTTTGAACCTCCGAGGAAAAGAAAAAGGGGGGGCCGGGGTGTCGTTCGTCTGAATGGACGAATTAAATTGGCGAGGGAAGGAGACTCGGCCTTCGCACATTCTGTTCGAAAGACCCTTTTCAGCTCGATCTCCTTTCATCCCATCCAGAAGGGGAAGGGAAGGGGCCTTTTCCCACAGGGAGAAAAAGGGAGAGGGGGTTCCTGAAAGAGAGAAAAAGGTCACTTCTGAAGAAAAAATCAGGTCGGCATGCTGATCACCGAAACACTTTATGGGGAGGAAAAAGTTCTTGCAGCCTCGAAACGGGGGAAGGGGAACTTCTTTCTAATTCGGAAATTCTTCTAGTAAGTATTCCTCGCGCTTCCTAGGAGGTTTCTAAACACGTACGGAAATGTTATGAGGGGGGCTTCGTCTAAGAAGAGACTTTCTTTGGCTAATACGCGAGAGGAGCACTTCTAGGCGTGAAAGTCACGAATTTTTAGGGAAGAAAAGGGAATCTCCGAGGGTGAAAGAAAATCCTTTATGAGAGCTATCGCGGTGGAAACTTCTTCTATTCTGGACGATATCTTTTGGGCGAAACTTACTAAGGGGATTTCGAAAAGGTTCACGTGACAAGGAAACATTTCTCTTCTGGGGAAAAAAAGCTTTCCTCTGCGAGGGCGGCCCTCACCTCCTCAATCAGGAAGAAAAAGGACCACGTCTCTCGGATAGCAAAGGGGCCTTCTACCAGAAAAAAGAGGTCGGGGTTTTCAGGAGAAGGGCCTGACTCTGAAAAACGAAAAAAAAAAAGTCCCGTTGGGAGAGCGAGCCATTACTGGGCTCACAGAAGAATCCGCACGCTTCGAAAAAAGGGGGGGGGGAGGGGGCTTCTCCTCCCTCTACATGGAAAGGGGTTCACAAAATGCTCTGGGACGAAGAGGGATTTAATGCTATCGAAAAAACACTCTTCGGCAGCCATTACTGTCCTCCGATGGTCAAGATTTTCCTCTACAGAAGAGTGGTCCGGAGGAGGGTCCTATTCGGGGAAGAGGGGACTGTGCTTCTCTCTTAGAGGAAAGGGTCGGAAGCCCATCAGAAGGAGGAGGGAACCTACTTCTGTGAAGAGAAGGTTCCCTCATGGGACCTCCTCAATCTGACAAAAGGGAAAGTGGAAAGGTCCGAGAAGTGGGGGTTCGGAACTTTTGTCTATTCGGGGGAGGCGGTCCGAGAATCCCCCCCAAAAAAAAAAAGGAGGGTCATCTTTCTTACATTCCGAAGAAGGGCAGGAAAGTCTATCAACAAGCAGGAAGCAGTAAAGTCGTTCAAACGGAAAGAAAATAAAAAAAAAAAAAAAAAAAAAAAAAAAAAAAAAAAAAAAAAAAAAAAAGCTGAGCGGCCGGGAGAAAAAGGCTCCTTCTCTGCCACAGAGGAAAACCTCACTCCATTTATGTGAAGGGGAAAATGCTTAATCGCAGGAAGGGGGGGCTCACTTTATTCAGGGGAAGAGGAAAGGTTGGGCGGAAAAAATTCTCTTCCATATGTATGAAAGGGGGGGGGGGGGGGGTCATCTCTCTCATCTTGTAAGTTAGGGGCTAATTCCGGGGAAAGGGAAGAGGAATCTTCTTCTTCACATTTGTGAGAGGGAAGGGCTTCTTCTACTAATCTGATTAAATAGAGAAAGAAAAACAGAGGGGTTTTGAGTGAGAAAGAGAAAAGAGGGGGAGGTTCTTTTACCACAAAAGGAAAAGGGTAAAGAGGAGAACATTCACCTCTAAACGATTAAGGAGAGGGGACTCGAATTGCCTCCGGAAAAAAAGGGGAGCGCCTAGAACAGAGGGGAAGAAAAAGGGGGGAGAAAAATTTCCACCACCCCCTATCCCTATCCAAAAAAAAAGAGAAAAAAGGGAACAGCGTCCTGTTTATTTGAGACGGTAAAGAAAAAAGAAACACCGTCAGCTTCGATCTCTCTAAAAAGAAAAAGAAGGGAAAAAAAAAGAGAAGATCCTCAGCTTACTTTGCTCAGGAGGAGGGGAGGTAAAAAAGGTCATTACCTGTCGAACCCAGAAGGGCTTTTGAGGGGGGGGAGCTTCTTTGGTGGGGGGGTCAAATGCTTCTCTACCAGCGAGTTTAGGAGCGCAATTTCTTCATTCTTAGGGGGGGAAGAAGTCATCCTACTTGACTAGGGGGGGCGCTGGATTTTCCTCATGTAGGAAAACTGTAGGGTCAAAAAAAAGAGAGATACCTTTCTTGGAGAAGAAGAATTACTCTGAGGGGAGGAGAGTCTTCTCATTCATCACTCCAGAGGTCTACAATGTGAAAAAACCGACGACAAGAGAAGGAGGACCGCGGACATTCGCCTCCAGGAAAGGAAAAAAGGAAAAAGAAAATAAGAGGGCGGTCGTTCCTCCCTCTGAAAAGAGACTAGGGGAATCTCACCCAAGGGAAGGGCCGACTTAATCTGAGCACACACGGGGGGAAACAACGTTTCCGCGGAAATCAGTTCGTTAGGTGTGAAAGAGGGAAGACTTCGCCGCGAGGCTGCGAAGGAAAAAAAAGGAAGGAAAGGACCTTTTGACACAGCTTTACTATAATGGGAGAAATCGTGCTCAGGAAGGGCGAGGGACCTAACGGCAGGAAGGGAGCAATCCGGTTTTAAAGAAAGAAAAGGGAGGGGGAACCGAAGGACAAGGAGAAAGGGACGAAGGCAACGGGGGGGGAAACATATTTATTTTACTATGAAAGGGAAGGGGGGGAAAAAAAACATCCTTCGGGGAAAAAGTCAAAGGAGAGGGGGGGAAAGAAGACCCCACTAAGAAAAAGGATCCCCCCTTTCATAAAAACTCTCGCAGAACTCACTCTTCCCTTAATTGGAAGAAAAGGGAAACCCCCTCTATGTGAGAGTAACCAATGGCTTTCCCTCTTCGGAGAGTTCGAGAGAGCGGTGTCTCTTTCCTCTTCCGCGTAATACATCCAAGGATGGAAAAGGGGGGGCCACTCCTCTGAAAGGGAAATTCCTTTTATTTTGCGAGGTGAGTCGTTTACGAAGGGAAGGCGCCATTAAGGAGGAAGAAGACTTGCCTATTTCTGAGGGGGGAGGGAGGTAACCAAAAAAGAGCCGTAAAAACTCCGAGGGGAAAAAAGTTTGCGATCATCTATCCGGGAGAGTGCCGATTCCGGAGGGAGGGGGGAAAGAAAGGACAACAGCGGACGAGAGGGAAAAAGGAAGAGCCTCTTTTTCCGGGAAAGTACCATCACCAGGGAAGGTCCGCATTAAAAGAAGGGGAGGAAAAGCGCATACGAGAGGGAAGAAAGAAAACCTCGAGAGATCGCTCTCCAATAGAGAGAGGACTGAAGAAAAAAAAGGCGCGGAAGGCTGAGGGTAGAAAACCAAGAGGGGGGCCCCCCTTTCTGAGGGAGGAGAGATCTCACACAGAAAGGAGAAGGAAAAGGAGATTCTTTCCTCAGAAAAAAGAGGGGGGTTCCCCGCAGAAAGGACATCGCGGGGGGGGAGCGTAAAAAGGAGGGAGAAAATGTCATTTCGAAGGGAAAAAATTTTCGAAGTGAGGAAAAAGGAATCCCCTCGTGAAAAAGGAAGGGGTCCTCTCTTATTAACCGATGGATCTGGGAGTGTGGGGAGTAAAGGGGATCTTTCCATTCACAAAAGAAAGGGGAAGGTGAGAAGGTGTTCACCGGCCCGGAAAGAAAAAGGAAAGGGGGGATTTTCCTTTCGTTCCAGGAAAAGCGAGAGAGGGGATCCCGCGAAGAAAGGGAAAAAGGGACTCGCGCGGCAGGAAGAGAGAAACTCATAGAGAAAAGGGGGGCCAAATGGCAGGGGGTCGCGCATAAAAAGAAAAACAAAATCGCAGGAGGGGAAAGGAAAAAGGGGAAAGCCACTAAATAATTTCTTCAAGGTCCTTTTTCGGTGAGGGGAGGAGGAAAGTGCTCCCCTCTCCCTCGAAAAAACACAAGTCTTCTTCCCCTCTCTATATGTGAGGAAAAGAAGTCTTCTCCCTCCACAAACGACACCGGCTCTTCATCACTCGCGAAAACCTCTCTCTCTTCAACCCACCCCCCCCCAAACAAACCCCAACCCCCCCCCCCCCAAACCCCCCCCACCCCATAATGCAACAAACCCCACCCCCACCCCCCCCCCAAGAAAAACCACCCCCCCCCCCCCCCCAAAAACAAAACCCCCCCCCCCCCAAACCACCCCGGCCCCCCAGGCACTAAAAGCCCCCACCCCCCTACACACAACGGACACCCCCCACCCCCGCAAGAACCCCCGCCGCTCACCCCCCCCTAAACCCCCCCCCCCACCCAAAAACGGCGGGGGCCCCCCCCCCCCCCCCCACCACCCGCCCCCCCCCCACAGAAACCCCCCCCACCCCCCCCCCCCCACCCCCCCCCAAAAGAACCCAGACCCCCCCCCCCGGAGCGCACCCCCCCCCCACCCGGCCGAAAAATATCCCCCCCCCCCCCCCCCAAAAAAAAAAAACCCCCCCACCCCCCCCCCCCAAACAAAAAAGAACCCAACCACCCCCCCCCAACCAAAAAAACACCCCACCCCCCCCCCTCCAAAAAAAAAACCCCCCCCCCACCCCCCCCCATAAAAAAACTCTGAGGGTCTTTCTTCTTTGATGAGGATACCGCCAATTTGGAGGGGGGAGTTCTTCTCTGGGGAGGGTGCCGGAGGGAATTCTTTTTCTGAGGAGGAAAAAGGAAGGAGCGAGAAGGGAGGGGAACGCAAAGCAATACATAAAGGGGGATGGAATGCCCACATTTCTCAACGGGAAAAGGGAGGGGGGGGGGGAATTTCCCTATCAATTGAAAAAAAAGTCCTCCACCCCTATAAGGGAGGGGGGAAGAGGGAATCCTCTCCTCAACAAAGGGGAAAGAAAGAAGGGAGTTTCTTTCCCGCAGCGAACTCTCCCCCTTCCCTTGCAGAGGAAAAAAACTGCTGAAGCAGGAGTACGCGCAAAAGGAGGGAAAAGATGTTCTGCTCCAGCCTGGAGAGAGGGGGGAGGGTTCTATACTCGAAAGAAAATTGAAGAAGATCCCTCACAGGGGGAGGAGTCCGCCAGAAAAAAAGAATAGCCTCTAGTAAAACGAGAAGGGGGGAAATCGATCGGAGGGGGGAAAGTACTTCGAGCTTCTCGAGAGAGGGGGCTGGGCGGAAGGAAAAGAGAAGGGTGCTGGCGCGGGAGAAAGGGGGGGAAAACGATTTCTCGGAGTAGCCCAGGGGAAAAGGCGATTCCTCAAAAAGATCATTCGGAGAAAAGGAAAAAAAAAGCTTCGAAAAACACATGGGCCTTCGAAGAAGAAAGAGTTGAGTCGCGATCCTGGGTAAATGGAAAGAGAAAGGACACTTCCCTTCTCTAGAGGAAGAGAAGGGAGACCTCCCCATCTTCTGAAAAAGAGAGGGAAACTGCAACCGAACCAGTAGGGGAGACATCCCTCTCCTTCCTATTCGGAAAAAGAGGGAGAAAGGGGGAAGGGTTAATCTTACTCTCCATAGAGGGCATCGGGGAGCCATTACTCCGCAGAGGTTAAAAAGGGGAGAGAAACATCCTCTTGTTGCAAGGGGAAGGGAGGGGGAGCTATTCTCTTTACGGAGAGGGGAAAAAAACAGCTCTCGCGTGAAGTGTTTCTTGAACAAAAGAGAAAGTTTTAACCGCCTTCTGGGGGAAGAGGGGCCCTCATCGTCCCGAAAAGAGGAAAAAAATCTCACCAACTTGTGCCTAGAAAAAAAACAGGGGGCGACTTGAGAGAAAAAGGGGGGGGGTTCAATAACTTTCTTTCCGAGGAAGAAAAGGGGATGGCTTACATTCCTCGAGGAGCTCGAAGAAAAACCCCTTCATTAGCAAGAAGGGGGATGGGGGGGTCCATTAAGGAATAAACTTCTTGAGGGAGGGGGTTCTTCTTTCGAAAAAGAAGAAAAAGGGAAGTCTCTCCCCAGGGATCCCGACGCCTCCCCGTGAAGGGCCGGTCACCTTCTGAAGAGAGGAGGGGGGCTCAAGCTCAGTCTCGCTCAAGGGAGGGTGGGGAGGGAGAGAGAAGGGGGGAAAGGGGATGACCTACCGCCGATGTTTTCTCTCGAGGGGAGGAGGCGGGGCTAATTTCCGAGGGAAAAAGGAGAAGGGGGGGATAGGGGAGGGGAAAAGGGGGAGGGAGGGGAGGAAGTGATCCTTCTACTATCTATTGAGAAAGAAAGGAGGGTTGGGGAGTTATAACGAAAGGGAAGGGGAGGGGTTACAAAAGAAAAGAATGGGAGAAGGCACATCTAAACTAGGAAAAGGAAAAGGGGAGGGGCGTAATGCCTCTACCCCTAATGAAGAAAAAGGGCTATAACTCGCCGGGAAAGAGAATGGGGAGGAAAATTTCCACCACCACCTAGCAAGAAACCAATTTCAAAAAAAGCCGGTGATTGTGAGAAGGTAAGGGAAAGGAGAGGGAAGCCTATCACTTCAGAAGAAGAGAAGAAAAAAAAAAAGGGGGGGGATAGAAAATAGATATATCCGCAAGGGAGGGTGATCTGCGTCGAGGAGGAGGAAAGAAAAAAAAACCCAATTACCTCTCACTAAACAGGAAGAGTAGGGTTTTATCGGGGAGAGGGGGGGAAATTTGGACAGTACTGAGAGGCTCGCGGGAGAAACGAGGGAAGGCGCCTTAAAAAATGTTCGAGGGAGGAAAGAAAAGACTGACTCGTGGGAAGGGGGGGGGAAAAGAGGTATTACCCTTTCCTTTGGGGGGAAAACTGCTTCAAGGAAAGGGGAAGAAATCCACTTCCGGAAAAAAAGAAAGGAAAAGAGAGGAGTCTCAGCAAGAAGGGGAGAAAGGGGGAAACGCCTACTCATACAGAGGAAGGAGAGGGGAAATTCTCCGCGCCGGATCTCTGCTGAGAAAAAAAAGAGGAGGTTTTCATCAAGAGGAAAGAAGGGGAGGGAAAACCACTTTCTATTGAGAGGGGGAGGCTTAGAAGGATCACCAAAAGGAAGAAAGAGAAAAGGGGGGACCTTAACAAAAGTTCACACGGGGGGTGAAGGGGGAAAAAAGAAAGGTTTCTATACTTCTACTCGTGAGGAAAGGAAAAAAAACGAAGATCATCTTACTCAAAAGGATGAGGGGGGGTGAGGTCCTCAGTAAAGGGAAGAGCTGGTTCCGAATCGGCTGCATGGAAGAGGAGGGGAAGAGGACGCGCCGTTCTTGGGGAAAAGAAGAGACAAGTAGAAGAGGGAGAGGGGGGGGAGGGGGCCAGATTGAGGGGGAAAGAAGGGAGGGGATTCAAAAGGCCGTCGGGGGCAAAGAAAAGGGAGATCGTGTTCACACGAAAAAAAAGAGAAGAGCACCTTGAAAGAGGAAAAAGTCAACGCGAAGCGGGAAAGGGGAGGCACCGTTCACCAAAGAAAAGCGGTCTGTTAGCGGAAAAAATATGGACCCGAGTATTACTGGAGAAAAAAGAGGTGGCTATGGTCCTAGGAAGGAGAAAAAAGTCAGGAATCGTCGTCGCGAAAGGGGGGGGAAGAACTCTGCCAGGAAGAAGAGGAGTACCCTGAAGGGGTCAAATCAAAAACGTTTCGGAGGGGGGAAAGGGGGCGTGAGACAAGTACTTCTAAGGGACCGGCCAGGCTTCTTTTCGGTCATGGGCACAAGAATCTCTCCGGAAATAAAAAAAGGGAGAAAAAGTGTGAAGGGGCCAGGCCATGTGGGGAGAGCCTTTTTCTGCTAGGAGGAGAATGAGTATTGATGGGGGAAAAGGGATGTCCCTGGCAGACTTCCGGAGGGGGCGGCTGGTTCTTCAGTGTTTTGGGTCCCTTCCTAGCGGCGGGGGGGCAGAAGAGGGAGGGGTGCGGAAGAATATGAGATAGAGGGGAAAGAGAGGGGAGGGATGTGATGGTGAAGGTGGTGGAGGTAAAGGGAAGAAATTGATGGAGAAGATGAGGAGTAGGGAAAAGAACTAGTAGGGAGGAAAAGAAACAAAAAGTAGAAAAGAGGGTGAGGGGTGGGAGAAGCAGAAAGGGGGGAGGCAGAGGAAGCGTGGGCGAGGAGTGAAGAAGGAAGGCAAGGTGTACGAACAGAGAACAAGCGAAGGAAAAGGGGGAAGGAGGAGGCAGGGTAGTAAAGTAGAAAAAAGGTGATGCAGAGTGTGGAGGGGAAGGGCGGGAGGGAGAGGAGTACAAACGGGGGTAAGGAGGTAAGAGTAAGAGGTAAATGTAGGTGTTGGGGAAAGTGGGGGAAAAAGGAGGAGGTGTGGGGGGGAAGAGGGTAACGAGGAGAATGAAGAAATAAAGGATAAAATAGAGGGAGAGAGGAAAAAAAAAAGGATGAGCGAAATAGGAGTGGAGAACGCGAAAATGGTGCAGGAAGGGCTGGGAGAAGAACGTGTAGAACCAGGAAGCGGAAGGGTGTAGAGCGGGGCGTAAGAGGGGAAGAGGTAGAAAACGGGAGGGAGTAGAAATAAGAGAAAGGAGAGAGCAGAGGGGGGAGAGGAAAGGAGTGAGGGAGATCCGGAAAGAAGAAAGACTGAAAGAGGGGATGGGTGGGGTAATAGGTCAGAAAAAAAGATGGGGAGGAACATGGGGGGAATGAAGAAGAGAGTGAAGGGAGGCGAAGAGTGATTAAGTGAGGAAAATCCGTTTCCCTCCCGTTTTCCGCTCGCAAAGACGCTGGGTGCCGGTCGGTCGAGGGGGGGAAGCCTCCTCCCCCCTCTCTCTCTCCTCCTGGCGGATCAGAATAACTGTAATTCTCCAAAAGGCTTCGTCGGAAGGCGAGCTAGGGGGATCTGCATCCTCCCTTCGTCTTCCGACGAGGGGGGACGAGCTTTCTAGTGCGCTTCAGCGGATCCCGGAAATGGGGAGCGGGAACTTTCTTCTCGCTCTACGAGAGATCTTAAGCTCTTCTCGCACAAAGAGGCATCGGAAGGAAAAGGGAGGGGAAAGAAACATCGCCTGTGTTTTTTTCAGGAAAAAACGACGCAGCGGAAGGAGGAGAGCGATAAGCCTGGCAGGGGGAAAAAGTTTTCTCCTTGCGCGGGGGTGGCCGCCCCGGGGGGGAAGAAAGGGGGGGATCTCTGCTGGAAGGAGAAAAGGGAGGCCGACCGGAAAGAGGTTTTCTTCATCCGTGGGGGGGGAAGGGGAAAGGAAAAACACTCTCTAAAGGGGAGGTAAAAGGGGGGAAAGGAAGGGGACCTTTTGAGGGGGGGGGGGGCGGTAAGTAGAGTAAGGCAACTTTTCGCAGATGAAAAAAGAAGAAAAGTCTCCTTCATCTGTAGGAGAAAAAGAACAGCCCTCCTCTCTAGCCAAATGGAGTATTCTTAAAGAAGAAGAACTACACTCCTTCTCCGGAAGGGGGACGCTTATTTTCCAAAGGAGGGGGAATGAATCTCCTTTTTCGTTGAGGGGGGGGGAGGAAAGGAGGAAAGATAGCACCTCAACAAAAAAGAAGGAAAGAGATAGAAAAGGTGAGAAGAGAGGAAGGGAAAGGAACACTTCTATTCAAAAGAAGGAGAAATCCTCTTCCTTCACCTCCGGAGGGGGGAAGGGGGGGGAGAGGATGGACGAAGAAAGGAAATGGAAGCGCTCTTCTTCTCTTGTTAGGAGGGGAAGGAAAAAGAGGGTTCGTTTTCTCTTCGGCAAGGACGATCTCCTTTAAAAAAGAAGAAGGGGGGGGGGAGGACATGTTTCCTGTTCCAAATGGATCAACGAAAGGGGGGGGCCTGTCCATAGAGAAAGGGTTCACGCTTAACTCCAAAAAAAAGAAAAAGATTCAAAGGGGAAGCGAAAGCCTCGCGAGAAAAAAAGGATGGCACGATTTCTTTCAGAAAGAAAACGTCTCCAACTAAGTAGAATTCTCAGGAGGAAAGGGAGTATCCCCCCTTCCTATGGAGGGGAGGATAGGATGTTTCTTCGAAGGGCGACGGCGATCAGAGGAGGGAAGAGAACTCTCAAGAAGAAAAAGAAGGGGGGAGATCAAGGAAGCACCTTTGAGAAGGAAGGGGGGGAGGGCCTCTCTTCAACAGCTGAGAGCCTTTTATTTAGAAGTCGTATAGAGGGGGGGGGGAAAGAGGAGAAGTCTTCTCTCTATCTTGTGGGGGGGAAGGAGGGGCTGAAGAAGACATTTTTCTTTCTCTGGGAAGGGGGACGCCGGATCGTCATGGAAAGAAGAAGGGAGGATGGCTATTCCGCAAAGAAGGGGAGGAAAAGCCTCTTACAGTATAATGCTCTCAAAAGAAAGGAAAGAGTTTTTCCCCGTCTCGAGCAAGGGGGGGGGGGAAACAGACCCACTCCTCCATCGGAAAAAGAAAGAAAGAGGATGTGATTTAAGGGGAAAGGGGAACTCTTCGAAAAAAGAGAAGGAGGCAACCTCAAGGGGAATAAGGGAAAAAGACACCTCTAAGATGTCCTAGGAAGGGAAAAAAGAATGGGGGGAAGGAATTTAATCTTAAGAGGAAAGAAAGGAAAAGCGACTCTCCATTAAGGAAAAGTTACGTCCTTGAAAAGAAGATTTTTTTGGAGAGGTTTCTCATTAATTCAAAGCGCTTCTGACGAGAGGATGCCAGGGGAAGCGCTTCTCCTTTTTGGGCTCACATATCCTCCGGACGAAGGAGGGGAAAGGGGGAAAGGTTTTTCCTCTCCCTGGGAAAAGAAGAGGAACCTCAATCTTTCCCCCCGAAAATTGAATTATCGACGGGAGAGAGGGGAAGAGTTCTTTCCTATAACCGAAGGGAGAAAATGCAATGCCGCCGATTCGTTACCATTTCACACCCGGAGGAAAAGAGACTGAAGTACAGCGGGGAAAAGGAGGAATTACGATGAAAGGGAGGGAAGCCGCGTCGAATTCTCTCCACCGGGGAAAGAAAAAACAGGAAACTTTCTGGGAAAAAGGAGGAAGAGCATTTACTTTTTCTCAAGGGGAGAAGAAGAATGGGTTCTATTCACTCATTCGAGGAAAAAATGAAAAGCCGATTTTGAGAGGGGGGGAGAGGGAAAGGGGGGAAAGGGGAGCGAATTTCCTCTTGCCAGGTAAAAGGAGGGGGGAAGAGGAGAAAGGTGGCGATCGCGGAAGTTTCGGGAAAAAATTAAGATCCTGCAGTAGTTGGGGGGGGGAGAAAAAAAGGGGGGGAGGTGAGGGGTTTCCCACACATACATTGGAAGAAAAAGCGAAACGAGTCCCGTCGGGCTGACGTCGAAGAAGAAAAACGAATAGACGAGACGCGCTTGTGAGAAAAAAGGGAAGAAGGAAAAAAAAAAAAGGAGACCTATAAGAGAAAAAAAAGACGGGGAGGGGGTATACTTTAATTACTGGGAGAGAAAAAGGACTATCCTTACAAGAGGGGGGGGGGGAAAGAGAAAAAAAAAAAAAAAAGGGGATTGATTAACCTCTATATCTAGGAAAAGAAGGGAGGAGGAGATTATTATCCCTTCATAGGAAAAGAAAAAAAAAAAAGAGGACTGTTTCGTTTGCAAGAGGGGGGGGGGGGGTGAAATTTCTCCAGAAGGAGGGGAAAAAAGGAGGGATCTTCTCGCAAGGGGAGAAAGAAAGTGCTGGAAGGTCGAGGAGAGAAGGAAGAAAGAGGGAAAGAGTTTCGTCTTTTATGTCCGCATTTATGCACTGGAAGGAAACGAAAGAAGTACTCTGGCGTTCTCAAAAAAAAAACAGGAGCGAAAGCGCTTCTTCCGAAGGAAGAAAGGGGAAAAGAAAGCCTCTAATAGACAAAAGGGACGGAAGACGACCATTCTATTCGACCTGTCCCGAGGAGGAAAGAGAAAAAGGGAGGAGCGGCCTAGCACAATCTGAGTCCAGGGAAGCGAATCTAGGGGAGAGGAAGGGGGGAGAGGAGACATTAATCTTATCACCACAGAAAAGGGGGAAAAAAAGGAAAAAAAGACATAACGTTGAGTTAGTTTTTCCCTAAGAGGGACGAAGGAGGCTTAGAAGAAGAGAAAAAAAGGGGGGGAAAAAAGAGGGAGTCGTTCCTCCGTTCTCATGAAGGGGAATCGATCAGAGGGGAATTCAGCATATGACGAAGGAGGGGAAAGAAGAAAGGGGGAAAAGGGGGAAAAAGGGAACATCGCCTTCTGTATTCAAGGGGGACAGATTGAGGTGACATATTCAATTATCTGAAAAAAGAAAGTTCAAAGAGCGTACGGAGGGGGAAAGAAAAAAAAACTTCTCAGGGGGGAGACAAATGGCATCCTCGAGAACAGAATTCGTCAAAGGGGGGGGAAAAAAAGAGGGGTGACGTCCATTACTCTGGGAAAAAGGAAAAAGGGGAGGGAGTACTGAGCTCTCCCGGGAGGAAAAGCTTCCAAGTCACTCCCAGGATGAGGGAAGGGGGGGGGGACCTCCTCTTCCCATTTACTTTCTGAGAAAGAAGGAAAAAAGGTGAGGTTGCTCGCATCGTGAAAAGGAGGAGTCGGGGGGGGACTGAGAAAAGGGAAAGGAAAAAGAGAAGAGCCTTTCCTCTTTCTCTTTGGGGAGGGAGGGGGGCCCATTCTCTCTCACTAAAAAAAAATGTAAGGCCATGGGGAGAGGAAAAAGTGGTGCTATTCTTTCCTGATTAGGGGGGAAGGAGGTTTGGTAATCTCCATTCGAGAAAAAATTAGACATGCCGAGAAAGGGGGGGAGAGGGAAATTTCATCTCATCCCAAAAAAAGGGGGGTACCAGAGGCCTCCAAACTATATATCTCATAAAAGAGGGACAGAAGCTATCGAGAGAGAAAGGTCTCATCTGTGTGAAAAAAGAAAAGGGGGGAAGGGGGGATCTAGGAAGTGAGGAGGAGGAAATCTCCTTCTTATTTCGGGGGAACACCAGCCTATTCTTCATAGGGGAAAGGAATTCATAAAAAAAAAGAGAAGAGGGGGAAGAGATAAAATCGTACTTTTTGGGGGGGGGGGGGCAGGGTACTCCTTCTAGAGCAGGTCGAATTCGAAAGCGAAAGGAGCGGCGTGCCGGGGAAAGAGGGAAAAACGTGGTGTAATCGAGGGAGGGAAAAAAAAATACCTGATAGTGGATAAAGGCCAGGGAAAGGGGAAGGGAAAAAAAGTCACCCACTCTCAAAAGAAAAAAAAAAAAGGGAATCATTTTTTCCCCGGCCACATGAAGAGAGAGGGTATTGGCGTTCAAGGGAGGGAGGGAGAGAAAGGGGGAACGAGAAAACCGAATGCCGATTCCCTCGGAAGCTGGAGAAAAAAAAAAGAAAAAAAAAATGGGCATGTTTCGTCCATAAAAAGGGGGGGGGAAAGGGAAAGAGCGGAGTTCCACTTCTGCGAGTGAGGGGAAAAAGAGGGGAGGGATGTCTCCTATTCTTCTCACATCTAGAAGAAAGGGGAGGAGAAAGAAAGAAGGGAGAAAAGAAAAAAGAATCCGAAAAGACCACTTCTATTTCATCCACTCTCGCAGTGAAAGAAGTCTGACAAAGCAGGAGATTCTTCGTCGGATGGAGAGGGGGGTCGAATCGTGAGCCGAAAAAAAGAGAGAGTAAGGCGCTCTTCATTCGGTTTTCGAGGGAAAAAAAAGAGATCTCCCTGAAACGCAAAGTTATGGGAAGGTTCCAAAAAATGGGAAAGAGGGGGGGGGCCTTCCAATCAATTAAAGGAAAAACACGATAAGGTCAGGAAGGAAAGAGATAAAAAACACTTTCTTTCACGATGAGGGAAAAAAACGCACCTGGCAAGTCGTTCGAAAGGAAGGAAGGGGAGGAAAGAGAAGATTACGCTCCCGTCTATTGCGGGAAAAAAAAAAAAAGGGAAGGGAGGCGACGACGGCCTCGTCCTTCCTCCTGCTGGGGGAAATCAGAGAGGCAGGCTAGAAAAAAAAGGGGATCCTCTACCGAGAAAAAGGCCACCTCAAGGAAATCATGGGGGGGGGAGATCATCGCGGGGGGAAAGGGAAAAGGGGAAGAGCGATCGGGGGGCTGATGCGTAACTGACGCCGCCAGGGGTAAAGTAAAGGGCTCGTTAGGGGGGGAAAGGAAAAAGAAGGAGAGAGGAAGAAAAGATCACTCATTCATCGGCATCCTCGTTAGAAAGGAAAAAAAAGGGGAGAACAGAAAAGCGCGTTTTTTCCGGCGCGAGCATGGGGGAAGACGAGGGAATCGGCCTCGGCAGAGAGATGGGGGAAGGTGGGAGAAAAAGGAACAAAAGAAGGAAACTCTTCGCAACCCACCGGAGGGGGAGGAAAAAAAAAGAAGAAAGGAGAGTGCAAAATAGAGGGAAGAATCCTTGAGTGAAGCGGAATCGGCCATAGAAAAAAAGACTCAGGTCAGCGTCATGGGGGAAAAAGGAAAAAAAAAGTGAGGGAAGAGGAGAGGAAACGTCTATTGATGCCATTTGCGCAAGAAAAAAAAAGGGGGAAAAGATACGACGGCGAAGCGTTTTGACCGACCTGTTGAAGCCTCATCGGAAGAAAGATGGCCCCAGAAAAAAAGGGAGGAAAAAAAAGGGGAAGAGGAGTGCAATACCTTTCTGTCCGATGAACCGACTAGAAGAAAAGAAAAAGGGAGGGGGAGACGATACACCCGGCCATGAGCACGAGGAACGCAGTAAAGCGGGAAAAAGAAAGAGAGTCAAACTCCGCGTCGACTTGAGAGGGGAAAAAGGGAAAGAAAGGTGAATGTTTTCCGTTCACCTTTCTTAATCTCATTTAGCGGTGTTGGAAAAAGGAAAAAAAGGGGGGGCGATCACGAGATTCGCTTCAGAGGATGACGCTACCGCCAGAGAAAAAGGAGCGAAGGGAAAAGAGGGACAGGTCGCCTAGGGAGGGGAAGAAAAAAAAAAAAGCGGGGAGGAAAGGGGCTGCCCTCTACCTAAGCGATTTCATCGCTCCTGGAAGGGGGAAGGATAGTGCGTTCGGTTTACCACAACATACAGGGCCATACATAGGTCCTCTGAGGTCGAATTCCGAGAAGGGAAGGTGAGAGAAGGAAACTCTCTTTTACGAAGTCCGGGAGGGAGGGAAGGGAAGACCCGAGAAAAAACAACCATTTCATCACTCCGGTGAGGGGAACAGGGGAAAGAGAAAGATAGGAATCTCGAGAAAAGGAAAAAGAGGGATCCGCAGCTACTGTTATCTCTTCGTGAATTAGCCCGGTCAGTAAAAGGGAAAAAGGGGGAGTGGGATCGGGCTCGTTGTGTGGTGGAACTTTTCGAAGGAGTAGGCGAGGAAAAATCGTCGAAAAAGGGAGGAAGGAAAGAAAGGAGGACGGTCGCAGGGAGGGAGAAAAGAGGGGGATGGGAAGAAGTATTAACCCTTCCCTGTGTGGTGAAGCGTGGGAGGTCTCACGAAAAAATAAAAAAAAATAGAGGGAGGAGAAGACAGCACTTCCGCGATCGACAAAAGGAAAAGAAAGGAAGAGGACATTCGCTCCCCTTACAAACACGATGCGCGCGAGGAGTCAGACCTCTGAGGGAATCAAGGAAAGAAAGGGTAAGGGAAGCTACTTACTCTTAGCATCCACTGTAACTGGGGAGGAAAAGGGAGAAAGAAAAGGGGAGTGAGTTTGCCCTAATCGGTGGCGAGACTGAAAAAAAAAGAAAGGATCAGAAAAGCTCACGTACGCAGGTGAAAAAAGAAAAGAGTTGCTGTTCCTCCGTGCTCAGGAGGGGAAGAAAGAGGCGGCATGAAAGAGGAAGGGAGTTCCTCGGAAAGAAAAAGGGAGGAAAAAAAAAGAGAAAGTCTCCTCTTCTAATTCAAGGGGGGACAGATGGAGGTTACTATTATTTCACAGTATCTTAAAAGAAGAGTTGCCACAAAGAGGAGCCGTCGGATCTTGGGGAAAAAAAGACAAGATAGAAAGAGGGTCTCCCATGCATCCTCGAAGAGAAATCGGACCGTACTTCTTCACCGTGCACAAAAAGCGCGGGGGGAAGGCTGCCACAGAAGGGGGGAGGGGAGATCGCCGCTGTTGCCGGGGGGAAAAGGGGGAAATCCTTTCAGAAGAAAAAGAAAAAAAAGGCCCGTATTGGGGGGGACCCGCCGCGGGAAAGGAAAGGAGAAGAAATCGCCTTTTCGTTTTGCGAAAAGGGAAAAAGAGGTGCATTTTCGCCCGGAGAAAGGGACGATGGGGGCGTTGGCGTCAAAGGAACCCT
>Ga0179593_1419634_pt1 | contig 20349 bp, 24 predicted proteins | sample CZODoug2_1_08_16_FD_185931 | JGI IMG/M metagenome (GOLD analysis project Ga0179593, IMG submission 185931) | Vadose zone soil fungal communities from Angelo Coast Range Reserve, California, USA - CZODoug2_1_08_16fungal (PacBio error correction) | ecosystem: Environmental > Terrestrial > Soil >...
ACGCACAAGTAAGATAAAAAACTCAACGAAGTTCTTTGGAAGACAATGAAAGAGCTTTGAAAATTCGGGGGACGACGTGGAGAGCCTGAAACGTGCCGTTGTGAAGGGAACGGGGGGTCGCGGTATGCGGTGAAAGAAGATTAATGGGCTTGCTTACCCAAAGCACAGAGGCATTCCGACATACGGATCTAGCGGCCGGTGAGGTAGGGGACATCGTTTTGGGGGGGCACATTGACCGCTGAAAAAAGCGGACCGTAGAAAATGTCGGGGGAAATTTTAAAAAGAGCGTGAAGGTGGAAACTTTTGCGGGCCTCATTGGGGGGGGTGGATCAGCTGTCGGGGAGGGAGTTGGCCCAACGTATAATATGAAAAAAGGTAAAAGGCTATTGAAACCGGCTAAGGAGGCCGAAAATAGAACCTCCGCTTGAGGACAAAAAAGATGCGAGCTGGGTGAAAAAACTTATACGCGCGTAAGAAGTCTGTACTGTGAAGGAGGGGGGGGAATCTTCATAAGGGAGTACCGCGACCCAATATTGTCGTGTTTAAATTCCCGGAGTGAAAACCTACTTTGAACCGGAAAGAAGCCGCCGGATCGGTGGTCACATCCGCGGGAGGGTTGTAACAAATGGGTGGGGGTAGTACCGATGGGAAGATTTAAAAGCCTGAAAAAAAGAGACAAGGCTCTGACTGGTGGGGAGATCGAATTGAAAAGAGGTGGGCATCCAAGGGGGCGATTTCAACTCAACAAACCTTATCTCAGTACAGGGGGAGACTAAAATAAAGAAAGACGCATTGCGACAAGGGGAGGGAATCGGAAAGATGCGGGATTGGGCCGAAGAAACACATTGGATTTGTCTGGAGTCCTTAATTGTAAGACTACCTAGAAAAGTGCGCATGTGGGGAGGTATTGCGTTCGGGGGGGAGAATGGGGACGTCTAGTTTTGCTTAAAAGAAGGCACATCTCAAGGCGGCTGCCCGCCTTAGCACTTAAACTAATGCCTTCCAACTAGGGAAAGAAAAGGTCAGTCGTGCCTCCCGAGGAGAGTATAGTGCCGAAGCGGGTCTTCTATTATGAAGGTGAAGAGCCGCAAAGTTACGGCATAAAACACCTCATTGATTCAATGGCCGAAAAAAATGTGGGGGGGGAACCCCTTGTTGGCAAGAGGAAGGAGGGGAGCACGAGGAGCTATGAACCTCTGTCGCAGGAAGGAGGATTCTTGTCGGGAACATACGCTAATGCATAAGCGAGAACGCTCACAGTGTTTGCAGAGTGAGAAAAATTTGAAGAGGCTGTTACCTTCGGTGGCAAAAGGGGGAATCTCTTGCTGTGAAAATGTGCTACGAACGCCGGTAGAGGAAAGGGTTGCACGGTGGGGGGGGGGGGGGGGGATTAGCGAAATTAAAACTAGCTCCTCATAGAATATCGAGGAGAGGAGGGGGGTGGGGGGGAGAGCAGTTGGTTCGAGGGAGCGTTTGAAAAAAACAGACGCAATATCTGGGTGAGGGGAGACAAAGGGATTCAGTCTGTGCCCACGCATGGGAAAAAAGAAGAAGGCGATCCATGCGAAAGACGATCCCTTTTAGGGATTCATAGGGACGACAGCTGTCAAGATGAGAAGTCGCCCGAGATGGGGGAGGCCACCGCAGTGTGGAAGGCATTCGTCTCCGCTAAGGGAGGGAATGCGAAGAAGAACTTTCTTTCAAAACCACAGGGGAAAAGGGCCACCGACGGTCAAAAAGGAGGGATAGACTATTCGTGCCATCGAGAAAAACTGGAGCGCGAGCAAGGACGTATTAAGGTTTTGGGTGGCTTATAGTAAGCGGGAAGGAGCCATCTTTACGAGCGGAAGAAACAAGAGGGAAGACAGCTACTGTGGAGGGGGGGGGGGGGTATAAGAAAATCCATCGTTTGTGTAAAAAAATCGATTAATGCGGCTTCCGGCAACCGACGGGCGGGGAGAGGATGGCAACAGTTCAGGAAAGAGGGTAGCGATTGAAGAAAGAGGGATCAGCGGAGGCCGAACTCCAAAGTGAGTTGTGTTTATGGGGAAAAAATACTTTCGCCGACGGGAGAAGAAGGAGAAGACAGTCGGACAGAAAGGGAGGGAAGGTTCCCATTTTAGCAGGGTTTAACAGCGTCTCTTGCTTCAAATCGCCTCGCCGGGAGATAAGGAGAAAAAAGAAGACTCCATGATTGGCCAAGTCCAGAGGAGAAGGGAAGGAAAGGGGAAAAAAAGAAGTTAAAACTTGAGGGGGACACGCGAGGGCCTAGGCTCGGTTAGCTTACCAGTGCGAGGAAGGGGACTCCCCTGTGATTAAAAGAAAAGAGATGTCGCCTATGAACGGGGGGTCTCTTTAATTCGGACGCAGAAAACCATTGCAAGTGCGGGTAACGGCGGCCAAACCAGGATGAATTTTCTATAAGAAGGAGAGAGAAGGTATCCGGAGAGAGGGAGAGGAAAAAGTTCCGTCGACTGCTTCGACTGCGCTAGTGGAAAAAAAAAAGTGGCGTAAATCGGGTAGGCGAAAAATCGAGTTGAAATCCGACCGCGATCCGCTAAGGGAGAAAGAAAAAAGAAATGCTACGTGCGCTTAGAAGAAAGGAAGGGGGTTGCTTCGCGTAGTTGGGGAGGGAAGGAACAGCTGCGGCCACATTCGGCAGCAGCAAGGGAGGGGGGAAGACGCTGCGCTGAGCAAATTTAACGAATAGGACTTGGTACTAAGGGCGGAGATAGAGAAAAAAACAACGAGAAATATATGCGAATAGCGGAGGGAAAAAGGAAGAGTCGCATAATTCTAATGATTGGTCTCCTCTTCGGACGGTCTTGAATTGCGCTGAGTAATGGTGCCGGCTGGCGGCACGCTACAAGGCCAATCCTCTCAAGGCAAACACAAATCGTCGGTGGCGAAATAAGAAAGAAGGAAGAGGAAGAGTTGGTTCGCTCGCCGTAGATAGGTTCTGTCGCATCTGGGGTTCATTTAGAGCCAGACCTTCCACACTCGAGACTACAATTGTTAGAAAAGGATCCGCGACGCATGGGGGGGGGGGGGGAAGAGGAGGGAAGGAAAGGCCTCCTCGCTCCTCCGGGAAAGGAGTATTCGAGATGAAAAAAAATCCGGTGTGGAATAGAAAAAAACTCTCATGTTTTCTCGCTGAAAAATCCTTACAACCACGTGGAAAAAAAAGGAAGGAGGGGAGAGGACCCCTCTCTTTCGCCTGAGAAAGAAGGGAGGTTGAGGTAGACCTTCCTTGTCACTGAATGAGGAAACATCTCAGAAGAGCGAAACCCTTCTTACTCTGGACCTTTTTTTTTTTCCGGCACAAAAAAAGAAAGAAGTAGCAGTCCGGGTAAAGAGGGGAAAACATTTTGCTCGATCTTTGGGGGATAGCGGGGAAAGGGATGGAGCGCGGTTTATCAAAGAGAAAGGTAAAAAGAGCTCGCGAAAGCATGGGTCAACAGGACAGAGGGGAAGGGAATACGGTGCGCTCGAAGGAAAAAAGGAGGACAACGCAAATTCCGGAAACAAAAAAAATCCAAATCCATCGGTAATACGTCGCTGGGCGCAGGCGGCGTTGCTCTAGAGAAATACGAAGAAGAAGAGGGAAGGGGGGTCTACAACTGAACTCACCAAAAAAAAGAAGAAGTCAGTAATGCATTTTCAAAAAGGGGGATAGGATCTTTATCATCACATGAAGAAAATGTGAGCTGACGCGAGATTTTCAAGAAGAGAGACACTATATCAAGAGGAAGGGAAGGGGGGGGGAGCGCGCGAAAAGCTATCATTTTCTGCGAGATGCTCAATCTATAAACACGACTTTGACCACAAAGACATGGCATGGAAATGGGCACCTGGTGGAGAAAAGAGTGCCTCTGAGAGGGAGAAGAATGTTCGTCCTTAGGGGACTCGGGAAGCAATATAGTTTAGCGGAGCTCGAAGGGCTTCGCCTCTCTTCTACAAAATAGAAGAGGGGAAGGATGGAGGAAGGGGGAAGAGAACGGAGCGAGTTTTATCATGTCTTTCCTGTGGGGAGACGAACTAGTCACGCCGGCAAGCAAAGAACCCGAAGACGCCGATTGCGTTGTACCGTGAAAATAAACGAAAGAGCGACAATCAAAAAGGAAGAGAAGGGCTGAATGGATAATCTCGGGCGGCGACATATCTTGTGCACCCGGTCAGAAGTCGCTGGGAGGGAAGCAACAAAAAAGAAGAGGGAGATAAAAGGGGAAAAACCTCAACGTGCCTCCAAATTGGTGTTAACCGGTAAAAAAAGGGAGAGTCGTAAGAAGGAAGGCGAAGGGAGAAAAAGACTCTCCCTTACTTCAGAAAGAGAGGTTTTCAATTCTAGCAGGGACCATCGTGTTCAAGCGGTCTCACGACCACCACGGGGGCTATACAAGGGAGCAAAGGGCGGGACTTTCTGGGGGGGAGGAAAACGGGTTGCCTGTGAATGGGAAGAGAGCAACCTCCGAAAAGACCCTCGCTTAAAGCAGCTGGGGGCGAAATTGATGAGGAGGAAAAAAGAGATTGAAAGAGGGTCACTAGAGCAAGGAGTGCAGCCTCCTTGGGAAGAGGTTCATCCGTGAAAAAAACCTTAAGAGACCGCCTAACGGAAAGAAAAGGAAATGAACGGAGTAGGGACCTCCGTATGAGAAGAATAAATTTGTGTTCCGTAAAGTCCATCCCATACTTTGAAACCAATAAACGTACCGACACCGTAGCTCTTCGGGAGGTTTGGAAGAGGGGACTGTCTTACCCTAACAGGCGAGTGGGAAGGGGCTAAAGCGGGTACGGAGTAAAAACTGGGGAAAATCTGGGAAACTCAGCGAACTCCGCAAGCGTCGATTTTCGAAACGGCGTTTTTCAAAAAAGGAAATCGGCGCTAAAACACATCAAAAGGGAACAGGGGGGAAAAAAAGCTAGCCGGCCGGGGAATGGGTACTACGGACCGTTCGGAAGGGACGTAACATTGCAAAAGTCTCACTAAAACGGGGGCAGGAGAAAATAAAAGCTTCGGAGAGGAATTCGTCAACGAAGTGACTCCAACGAAGTCCTCATACGAAGGATGTAGCGAAAGGAACAGGTGGAAAAAAAACTAGCAATAAACAATCCATCCTGAAGGGGGCGCGCTGGTCGTCAACGTCGTGGTTGGGGAACGTAGTTCGAGATCGCCTCAGTCCAAGAAATGGAGAATGGCTCAGAATGGGGAAGAGTATATAGTGTTTAGCGCTTAACGGGGAAAATCCTCAACGAGCCTTGCTTGATTTCAACAAAGGACGGAGGAAAAGAAAAAGGGGGTCCAAGTCCAAAAAGTGCGAAAAAGAACAGATTCGCGTATACCTTCGCAGGGTTCGATGTTGAAAGAACGGGTCGGGAAAAGACCCGTAAAAAATGCAAAAAGGAAGACTATAAAGGTTCTGGAATCGTTATTTGAAAACAAGGAGTACTCCGCCCCTAGACGGCAACCGAATCGAAAGCCATACAGCAAACCTTGTACCGCAAGTTCGGGAAAAAAAAAGTTCTGATAACAAGAAGGAGCTGAAAATAGAGGATGGGACTTAAAACTAAACTGCTCGGAGTGCGTGTTGGGAAGTAGAAGGGGACATTCTCGGAGCAGAGAGATAAAAAACAACAGTGGAACATTATATAGTGGAGAAGCGAACTGACAGTAAAATCAAAAAACATAAACAGGGCTTTGTACAATGCCTCCTGAAAAGTTCGAAGGAACGGTGGAAAAGAACTTAAATCTTGCAGGGACGGAAGGGTGTGGAGGGCCCAGGGGATTGTACGAGTCTTGAACTGAGCTTTAATGGGCGTCTCCTTGGAAAAAGGAGAAGAAAAGAGAATCGGAAGAAGAGAAGGGTTAGCGTGGTTGGCACATGGGACGGGGCTGAAAGAAGAACGGGTAGACACCGTTGCGAGATTAGGAGATGAAACGGGGAAAAAAATTTGCGGCGCGGAAAAGGGGGGGTGACTCAATACGGAGGAGTTGAGAGTTAGAAGTTTCGTAAGACAAGTAGACAAGGTCCGGAGGGGAATGAGACAGGCCGTGGAAAGGATCTAGAAGTAGAAAAGCGTTTACCAAGGTGCGCCCACAAAAAAAAAAAGATGATGTTACAGGGGGTGGAAACTATAAGAAAGGCTCGCTCAAGGTAGTCCCGGGGCCGGACGATGTGGGCATCTCTGGGGAATGACGTTGCGAATGCCGACCCTGAGTGTGACCGCTGTCAAGTGCAAAAAACGGGGAGGGAAAGAAGGAATTGGTTCACACGGCAGCAGGAACCGCATGTCCTCGTTAGTTACATGAAAGGCAAAAGACCGTAAGCGTGTAAAGTTACAAGTGATGAAAAGAAGTGTTTGTAGCGAGGAAGAGTGGAACGGCCCGGCCTGATTTCGGATACGACTTTAGATGGGAGGGGTAGGCGCTCGATGATGACCAAGATTTGGTGGTAACAAACGTACAGAATCACCAGACTAGGAAAACTGTACAAAAAAGAAAGAAAAGATCGAAACTTGGGGGGGTACGGTCCACATTACATACATGGATGGCCGAACCTGAAAGGGGAATGGATAAGAAGCCGCGAATTTTTGACTAACCAGGGACAGTTTGGGGGGGGGGGGTTTTGTGGTTTTTTTGGGTGGGGGGGTTTGTGTGGTTTTTGTTTGTTTTTTGTGGGTTGGTTTTGTTTTGGGGGGGGGGTGTGGTTTGGGTTTTGGGGGTGGTTTTTTGTTGGGGTGTTGTTTTGGTTGTTGGGGGCAGGGGGGTTCCATTCAAAAGCAATCGGGGGGCGCCTGGACGGTCGTGGGGGGTTTTCACGAAAAGCAGGCACAGCGGGAGAGCTGCGACGGATTGACGCCGACCAATGCCTAACAGAGTGCAATAGAGCGGGAGGGGAAAAAAGTCAATTGGTTCCAAAAAAGGAGAGATGACGACGTAGCTCCTGTCCTGGAGGACGAGATGAAGGGAAAAAAAAGAAACAGTCGTCAAAAAAGAAAAAAGCAATGGAAAGGTTCTTGCGAAACAACATGGGATAGCCAGGGGAGAGTGAGGGAATCGAAAAGCATTGAGCCGAGGGGAGGAAAATGAACGCGGCTGGGGAATAAAAGGAAGGGAGGACTGTGTCATTTTGAGAAAAGATCTACTGCGGGCAAGGTCAGCGCACAGGGGCAGGAAAAAAAAAAGGAAGCAAACAAACGGGCATAAATTACCAGGGGGGGGGGGGGGGGGCACAGTTTATGAACATAGAAATCTTAGAGTGAGACGGAACGATCGACGGGGCCAGAAAAATCACGTAGGCGAGGACAGTAAAGAGCATCTAAAAAAAACGACCATGTCGCAAGGAGGATTTTGGAAAAAGGACCCTTGTTTGGGAGAGAGGTGCGGGCTGTTGGAAACAAATTAACGCAAAATCGGCCGTCCTTCGGGGGGGCTAGCCGGCCGGGAATCGAGGAAAAAGAAAGCCCTGGATATACGCCAGGCTATCCATCGAAGAAACGATCAACGTTTTGGGAGGAAAGGCTAAATAGGACAGCGGAAAGCTGAGTCCGCTCCAAATTGTGTAGCGCGCAAAATCAAGGCGTGTGGCCGGAAAAAAGTCCTGGGCGCGAATGGCTTGTGAATGGAGGCAACTTGGGGGAAGGGTCAACCAGGGTGCAACCATGTGGTTTAACAATGACAAAAGGTCTGGGGTCGTCACCTTAGTTATAGGAAGAGGCGCTGAGAAATGCGACAAATAGGAGACGGAGCGCGAGAACGGGCCGAGGGCTGAGGGGGAGGGTGGTCTGGAAGGAGTGATATTGAGGCAGAGGGTCAATGCCCGAGAGTAAGAGACCAGAGTGCAGCAGCGGGGGGGAAGGGCGTGATTGATACGATCAATCCAAGCGGTGGGAAAGATCAAAGGTTACAGGCAACGCGCCTTTCTGCGTCAGTTGACAGAGAACTGAGAAGCGTATTCAGACGAGCGAGCACGGAGGAACGAAAGAATCTCAACTTCTTCTCAAGTGTAAGGGGTGGGGGGTACAAAGGACTGGGAGAAGGGTCCGGAATTAAGGGATAGGGCCGAGAGCAGTCCGTCGGAAAATGTGCCAAATGGAGAGAGCGTCTTTTAAGAGGCTGAAGGGGGGGTAAAAAATAACAGCTACAAAACTGCCATCGGAAAAAGGAAGAAACCTGGAACCCTCAAAGTCGCATCGGGAGGCAGCAGGGTGAAGAAGGAATCGTTTGAAATGGGGTATCTGAAAAGAGCCTAGAGCCGGAGGGGGGGGCTTCACGACAGATCTCGACGGAATAGTCAAAAACTCAAAAAAAAGTCAAGTGAAACGAAAACGAGGCGCTCGAAAAATCGTAACCGGCGTGAATTCGGGGGAGTGCATCGTAAAAAACATTGAAGGGAGGTCGAGCGAAAAAACACACAAAGGAAGGTCTTCATAGAGAATACGCGACGGATTATAGGGGGACAGTCCCGAAAGGCGCATAGGAAATAAAAAATTATACTTGCTTGATCAGTATGGCGCTCGTGATAAAAATGTAGGTAGGATCGTGAAATGTCGTAGGGTAGGAGCGAACCGGGGGAAAAATCGGCGACTCATCAAAGAGAAAGAAACAAAAGTGCGTGCGCTCTTATTTGGAAAAGAATCAACATTGGGGGTGGGGCTTGCGAAGAAAAAAGGGGGGAAGCGGCGCCACCGCACAGGCGCGCAATTCAATGGGGGAAACCGGCGGCCGCTGAGCAAATTTTTAAGCAAGGACTTCGACCGTATCTCGCACAAAAACAAAAATCCCAGATACGCGTAGGAAAAGGGAACTCATTGAAGGAAATCTTGAGAAATGCGTGCGGTTTCCCTCATGCACAACTTGTGCCGGCGGGCAGACGTTGGTCAAGACGAGCGGACGCAACAGAAAACGGGATCACTCACCCAGCGGCAGCGGGACTTGGGCGTTAATCAAGCTTGGCGCCGAGATGCGTCGCAGATTGTTGGACAAAGAACCCCTATTCGCAAGCCCAACGTCAAACGCATGGACCACTAGGGTGACGAAGGTTGTCACAACAAGAAAAAAAAAAAAAAAAAAAAAAAGGACGAGGGGGGAGCGACGGAGGGGCAAGCAAAAGTTAGAGGAAAGGGAAGCCATAAAAACAGGCGGCGACGAGGGAACGGGGAAAAGAAAACAGTAAAGTGGCGAGCCAAAGAAAGGGCGAAGGGCTGGAAGAGAGGGGGAGGGACTAGAAGGGGAGAACGTGTGAAAACTGCAGGGGCGAATCAGGAAGTTCAGAGAGAGTAATAAGGGAAAAGGAAGCGACAAAAGGGCAACGAGGAAAAGGGAAGTGGCAGAAGAAAAGAGTGGGGCTAAGAGACGTGAGGGGTCGGGGGAACTGTATATCGAAACAGGTGAGAGTAAGGACACGAGGGGCGGAGAGAGCCGCTGATAAAGGAGAAAATAGGGAGGCAGGGAAGTAAACAGATAATGTCTTTTGGGAAGGTGAGTAAAAAAGAAAATAAGTGGAAGACGAATTAGGAGTAGTGTGATCGATAAGGGAAGGAGGAAAAGGAGGAGGTAGGGGGGAAGAGAGGGGTTAGGGCGAGGGCTAGGATAGAGAAAGGGAGACGAGTAAGGGGAGATAGAGGACGAATAATGGGGAACGTGAAACCGTGTTGATGCGTAGATTGGAAGTGAGGATTGTGCGTTGTGGAAGGGGACGCGGAGGTACGGAAGTAGGGAAAAAAAATACGAGATGTGGTAAAAGGGGGGGCGGGACAAGGGAAACATAAAGAGGGGGAGGGAACTGAGAGAAAGGGAGGAGGAAGTACATATTAACAAGGGGGGTGGGGGATTAGAAGACGAAGCATAAGCAAAGTGAGGAGGGGGAGTGTATGTCGCTCACAGCAAAAAAGTGTGGAGTGTTTAGGTGCATTAATAAAAGGGAACTAGACTTTAGGGTAATTTTGCAAACGGATAACAGGAGCTGGAAGCGAGGTCGGTATGTAGGAGAAGGAAAGAGCAGGGAAAGGTGACCTGGGAAGCAGGAAGATGAAGGGAGGGCAGGAGAGAAGGTGTCTGCGTAGCCGCTACGACGAGTATGAAGGGTAGGCGGGATGGAAGGAGTAAGGAGGGGTGATTTCAGGGGAAAGAGTGGTTGTGTCGACCGCAGACACTATCGCGAGGGTAGAGAGAGTGGAGAGGGAAATGTAGGGGATAGCGAGTACAGACGCTGAGGGGAAGCGAACTTGGCGCCTAGAAGTATTGTAAGTGCTCAAGCGAAATAAACTAATGCAAGAAGTTGCAAGTGGAAGGACTAAAGAATTAGGTGTAAATGTCTCGGGTAGGTTTTCCGGTCTAGGGAGTTTGGATAATAGGAGTCGGGCTGGTATGTTTTGGGAATGGTTTGGGGGGTGTGGTGTGGAAGGTATGAAGGGAGGAGAGGATAGAGAAGTTAGAGGGAGTGGTGTAAGCGACAGGTAAATAGAGAGGTCGACCGGTACCTGGCGATCAAGCGGAAGGGGGAGCGGGTAGATAAGTGACTGCAGACGAGAAGGGATAGTGAGAAGGAGGGAAGGGTTAGATCACGGGGAAAGGAAAGGAAGGATGGTGTTCGGAGTTGAGGATGGGACGGTACGAGAGGGGGAGAATAATCAAAGAGGAAGAAGGGCAAATGGATAACAGGAGGGGGAAAGTGGGAGCAGGGAAGGTGGAGTAACAGTAAGGAAGGAGGGAAAGACTAAAAATGAAGCGCAGAGGGGACGGGAGAATGGTGAAGAGAGAAGGGGGAGGGGCGGCAGAATGGGGGAATGTGGGGAAAAAACCTAGTTTGAGGGAGAGGGGAATAGTTAAACTAAAGGGGAGGGGGAGAGGCGGATAAAGCGAGGGGGGCAGAAGGGAAGGATTTAAAGGCAGGGGGGAGTGGAGAAATGGAAAGTCATGGAAGGAGAAAAAAGAGGGAGAAAAGAGAAGGCGGGTCGCTAGGGAGGAAGATAGGAAGAAGAGGGTGAAGGAGGTGGGGTAAGGATGTGAAAAGTGGAAGGAGGTTAGATAAGGAGTTTGAGTAGAGGGCGAAAAAGGGGAGGAGAAAGCATAGGAGTGGGGGGGTAGTAGAGCGAGGATAAGGTAAAGTCCGAGATGGTGGGGGAGTATGGGGCTGATAATTGGAATGGAAATACGAAGGAAAAGGGAGGTAGGAGGGAGAACATATGAGATGTGAATAGGAAAGGGCGGGAAAAGTAGGGTGGCTAAACTTGGGATTGGGGGTGGAGCAAAGGTTTGGGGGAGAGAGGGTTTTTACGTAAGAGGAAGTGATAAAAGGGGAAAAGAGGGCGAAAATAATGGGCGTGAAGCGTGGTAAAAAGACGGGAGGGGTAAAGATTTAGATTGATAGGGAGGGAGAAAGGGAGACAATGAGGAGGGGAGGACCGGAAAGAGGGGGGAGGAAGGAAAAAGGGGGACGAGAAGGGTCCGATCTGTATAGGCGGTGGGGGGGTGAAAGGAAGTTACAGAGGGGAGGTAACCGAGAAGTGGTAAGTGAATAGACGATGTGAAAATCGGGAGAGGAGGGAATAGAAGAGGGAGACACGAGAAAGGGTGAGTTGCCGTGGGCAGGGGAATGCAAAAAGTCACAACTTGGACAGGACAAGAGGAGAGGGGTGGAAGGACAGGGGCAAGCGAGGTCCGGATCGTGACAGACGGCAAGAAAAACTGGGAAGGAATGATAGATGGTAGGATGAGCGTCGAAGGAAGAGGATGGGGAGAAAGAACAGATAAAGGTGATTCGGGGGAAGAGAAATAAAGTGAAGGGAGGAGGGGAAAGAGGGCCCGAGGATTGTGGAGGGCGGGGGAAGAGATGCGAGGCGCGGATTGTGTGGGATTGGGAAAGGGGGGGAGCGTAAAGAAGGTGTACAAGAAGAGGGAAAAGAGGCGTGGTGGGGGAGGAAGTAGGGAACGCGGGGATACCGAAGGTAGAGGAGGGTGCGACGCAAAAGTAAGACAAGAATGACTGAGGGGGCGCGGGGGAAAAGGATAGAGGGACGGGCGGAAGAGTGGGGGCAGAAAGTTAGGACGGTGGTGGGTAGCGAGGAAAAAAGGTACGCGGACCAGGGGCAAGTGTAGAAAGGAAGGGGCATGACGGTAAGGTGGTAAAGGGGTGCCAGTGAGTGTGGGTGGAGGGGAAACGCGCTGGGCGTGGGAGGGGGCGAGACAGGGTTTCAGGGGGATGGAGTGTAGGGGTTGCTGCGAACGTAGAGGGATAGCGGAATGGATAGAGGGAAGGAAACAGTGTACGGGGGCAAGTGATGGGGAGAGCAAGACCAGGTGGAGTAGAGGGGGGCGGAGCTCCGGATGGCACAACTAGGTGTAGGAGTAGAGAGTGGGGCGGAAGAAAAGGAAATGATGAAGGGAGGGAAAGGAAGAGGGAAGTAAAGGGCTAACAAGGAATGGAGATAAAGAAAGGAACCGAGAAGGGTGCACGGTAGGGACGCATGGGAGGTGAACGGTGAAAATGCGGGGGAGAGGCAGGAGGCAAGGGGTGCGAGGTTCGAGTAACAGTAGGGATTAGGCCGAACGTTAAATGTAGGGGGGAGATAGGGGGGAAGGACAGGGGGAGAAATAGAAGGGCAGGCCAATAATAAAAGAAACAAAAGCGCGGGGTTGGAGGGGGAGCGAGGGAGAAATGTGAAAGCGTAGGTTGGCGAGAGGAACAGGAACCGAAGGAGTAAAAGGCGGTGGTGGAAAGGAACGAAGGGCATGTAGGGTAGGAGGGGGTGCAACAAAGAGGAATGGGAGAGAAGGGGGGGTTGATAAAGAGGCGGCGGGATGGGAGAGAGGAGGTAAAAGGTACGTGGGGGAGATAGGGCTATGAAAGGGAAGGGGAAACCGGGGAAGGAAGGGAGGGGGAGAAGGGAATAAGGGGAGGAGGGGAAGACAGGAAAAAGAGGGGGGAACAATCTTATGGTTAGGGAATGAAAGTTAAAGGGGAACGAAGAGAAGGGTATCGAGTAGGGACGAGGGGAGCGGCGAGGTAGAAGGCCGGGAAAAATGTTAAGAATGGCGAACGGGGAGCTCGTTCTATGTAGGGAGACGAGCGAAAATGAGGGAGAATGGCCGGGACACCCGAAACAGGGAGTGGGATTACGCGCTGAAAAGAAAGATGGAAGTAGAAGGAGTGAGAGGCGGGCTGAATGGATGAAAGGGAAGAACGGAGAGGGGAGAGGAGGAGCAGAATCTGGGGCAGAGAAAGGGTTAGGAAAGAACGGGGACATTTTAGGAGGGGAGTAGCAGTAGAAGGAAGATAAAACGTCGGCGGATTACAAAGGAGTAGGGATGGGGGATATGCCTGAAGGTGGGACCGTAGACGTTAGGCGGAAAGCCGCCACGTATCGGCGGAAGGGATGAATAGCGCGGAATGGTCAAGCAACGTCCTGGGTGGGACGGGAGCGCAAGGAGAAAGGGGGAATTAAATGGGGGAAAGAAAAGAGGGAGAGAAAGACCGGTGGGCCAGATAACTGCTGCAAAGGGAGGGAGGGAGCGGGAGAAGTGAAACGCAGCCGTATTCAAATAGATAAGAAAAGAGGATGAAAAAGGGATATGACCAAAGAACGCGGAACGGTGTAGGTTAGGGGAATTGAGGGGGTAGAGGATTGACGAGGGATGTTCCGGAACAAATGAGAAGGCGGGGGCGAGGGGGGGTGAGATGTAGAGGGGGGACCGAGGTTGAGTGAAGGCTCATAGGCGAAGCTAGGGAGTAGACAATGGGGAAGGGGGGAAACGAGCCGAAGGAGAGAAAAAGGCAAGTGGGAGGAAGGGGTGAGTTCTAAGGTAAGAAGGAAATTAAAAAAAGAGGGGGTGCAAAGGAAGATTAAGAGTATATGACGAATTAGGCGAAATAGCGGAAATAACGGGATCTTTAGTATAAGAGAGGTAGATACGGACAACACTTGGAGTGTGCTGACGCAGGCTTAAGGCCAATGGGTATGGAAAGGAGGAGCCCCAGTGATAGACAGTGGGGTGAGCTACAAGGAGGAGAGATTAAAGAGAGGTAGAAGGGAGGGGGAGGAAACGGACTCCAAGGAGGACGCCTGAGGGCGGTATAAATGAGGCATCTCATTGAAAGGATACGGGGGGGAGGAAGGATGAGAAGGAGATGAAATGGCAAAGAAAAAGTATGGGCCCACGAGATAAGGGAGAGAGAGTGCGGAGAGAGCATGGAGGCGGTGGGGCCCGAGGTGAAGAGAGGAAGCGGGTACAATAACGCCGTAAGAGAAAGTAGAATGGGGATCGGGAGGGCGGTAAAAGGTTGAACGGAGTAGGGGGACGTAGGATAGGGTAGAAGGGGGGAGATAAAAGAGAGCGGCCGTCGATAGACAGGTGTGGAACGAGGGAAGAAAGTGCAGTCGTCGCGAATGGACCTACATTGGAAGAAAACGAATCTCTTGCACCGTCCCTGGGGAAAAGAGGGGGGGAGGAAACTTTTCAACAGGGGAATGGGGAGAGGGGGGGAATAGGGGGGGGTCGATTTAAAAGGGAGGGGCGCGATTGTTAATCCCTCACAGTTGTAAAAAAAAGGAAAAAGCCAAATTTTGACAAGTCCGATGACTGTACTTCGTATAAATAGCCTAAAGGTAGGAAAAGTGCGAGAAAATCTGCCAAGAAAAAATACCAATCCAATATGGGTACGAAGACGGCTCGGAGCGCCGATATCTAGCGGACTGGGGGGGAAGGGGAGCGCCTACGAGGGAATGGGACCGGGAAAGAATACAGAAAAGTTTGCAGGAAGAATAACATATCCTCTATGGGGACACAAAAGGGTTGACGAAGGAGACTTTTATAAAGAAAAATCAAAAGTACAAATACGCTGATTCACGAAGGAGATGGGAAGCGAGGGAAAGTTGAAAGAATGAAATTCAATACTATATAACGTCATAAGAACATGAAAAGTTAGAGTAGGTAGCACGCGCCCGCACGGCCAGGGGGGGGAGAATCGTAATGGAGGAAAGCAGCAGTGGAAGAGAAAAAGAAAAGGGGAAAAACGAAGGACATTGTGGGTTGAACAATGGGTGGACACACTGGTTGAGCAAAAGATGGAAGTAGAAGGACAAGCAATTGCGAGGAATTAAGGGTGTCCTCCAAGCGGGACGGTTGAAATAAGGGAAAGACTGGGGTAGAGGTCTCTCAGTCTGGAGGGCTGTCTACCATAAGGAGCTACTGGAACTAGTCTCCCAAAGGTTTCGGGGGAAGGAGAAATTGGGTATACTCACTTCGCGGGGGGGAGGGGATAACAGGTTTACCGGTGGCTCTAGAAAGGTCATCGCGCTTCCAAATCAAAAAACCCGAAGGGAGAAGGGGTGCGTTTTCCTGGTTTGAAAAACGAAAGAAAAAAACAACAAGAAGCACCGAGAACAACTCAGCCGTGAGGGGAAATATGCAGGAGAAGAGCGCTGGAAGGACGAAGAAAGTGTAAAAACGCTGGCCGCCCGCTTTCAGGGGAAGGGACGTGAACGGCCTCAAATAAGGAGTATAGTGAAAACTGTGGACCACCGCCGGGGAAACAGCTCGTCAAGGAAAAAACGTTGTTGCGGAAAATCGGGACATTTGGCCACAAATGAGCGGGAAATCGAGTGCATCAAGAAGGAGCGGCGAGGGGTCAGCCAAGAATCTGAATGAAAAAGAAGCTAAAAAAGAGGGTTTGTCAAGTTCGCTCCGCGCGCAAGTCCATCGTGAAAAGAATAAGGAAGCAAAAAAAGGGGGGGATAAATTTTTTAGGAAAGAAAGGGACAGGGGGAAGTCCATTGCCTGGTCAGAAGAAGAACTGTGGACAGGGTCGCGCAAAATGTAAATGACTCCTCCAAAGGAACACACTTATCCTCGAGAGAATTCAGAGCGATGCTTGGGGGAAAAAGGACTGGAGCAATACGACTCGAGTGAAAGATGAAGGTGAGGGCCGAAGATACTAAATTCGGCTCAGAACCAAAACGAGGAGAGGGGATTAGGGGGGAAAAATCAAGGAAACACCACCACACGATTCAAAGTAAGAAAACCGCAGGAAGAAGGAACAGACAACAAAAGGGAAAACTAAACGAGTAGGTCCCGGATTGAATGTCGAGGAATGAGGAGAAGGAAATCAATTTTGGAGAGGGAAAAATCAGGAAAATCCCCACCTCATCGGTTCCGCTTCCAGCACAAGGGACACACCCTTCAAAGGAAGAGGCGAGTGGAAGATTGTGGGACTTAAGACGGAAGAAAGAGAGGGAATGGAGAATAGTTACTGGAAAGCAAGGAAAACAAAAGAGGGACATCTAAATACGAGCAGCTCCAAATCAAGAGCCAAGGGGGGGGAAATGAATAAAGGTGAATCGTGAAGCAGGTTTATTCCACTCTTCCTCTACAAAAAAGGCAGGTGTGCATAACGGCACATGGTTTTCAAACAATCGAAGGCGTCCGGGGCATGTACGATCTCGCTGGAAAAGGAGGTGCCTCCGCAAATGAGGAGGAAAGACACAGGGCTCGTTCATCTTCAAAAACGGAAAGGGGGAGGGAAAACTACAGTGGGTCTAATTAAAATGATAGAGACGGGTACCCGATAATCGGACCTACTTCACGGAAGAGATCAGAGGTGAAAAGGTGAAAAATCGCCCCGAAGAGGGGGATCAGGGGGACGGCAAAATCTGCTGGGCCTGTGGTGCGATAGACATCCTGAAATCCTTCCGTTCATTTTCCATACGAAAGGAATAGGCAGCGTCTTTTGATATACTAACGGGAAAAAGGGGAACTCCGCAAAAGCATGAGGATTGGACAAACAAATTTGACGGCAGCCGGGAAAAAGGGGTCAACATTCCACCTCTATTCCAAAAGAGCAAAGCGTAGTATCCTTCCGTGATGGAGAGTGGATCCAAAAAGAAATCAATGCAAAAACAAAGAAAAAGCCCAGTCAATATAAGTACCAACGTCCAGCTAACCGAAATGTCCAAAGAGGGGAAAGAAGTCAAAGGGATTTCACGGAGGAAAAGCACGCCGGAAATAGTGTTCAAAAGGGGGGAAGAAAAATAGCTACCACCCCCAGAAGACCGCAAAACGGCTTGGACAGACAGAAACAAAAGTTGACAGTCATAAAAGGCCACGAGATGAAGGAGGAATGGGGAGGAAAAGTAACTTCGGAAAGATGGCGGTTTTGAGGGAAATACTTTTTGCCAGGATGGGGGGGCTGGCGCATATTCTCGCCACGGATTGGAAAGAGAGAGACAAAACGCCGGCACTTTAAAAGAGAATCAAAACCGAAATCCTGCACTGCTGTGTCACCCAAGGAGCTAGATTTTCAGCAGAATTCGTGCGAACTTTAACGGAACTTCAAGGTCAAAAATAAGTTTGGCCAGGATGGTGAAACAGCTGTTAAGGAAGGCGGCGCTTGGCAGGGCGGCGGGGGATCCTTGGAAAAATGGGAGGAAAGTCCGACAGACGGACCTGCGGTATCAAACCGTGAATTCGGATAGTTGTGGTGCACATTGACGTTCTGCGAAAATACGGACGGAATAATTTTCGAGGATTTGCGCATAGTAAGAAATTTGAGGTTGAAACCTTTTGAACGGCAAGGCCGTAGGGGGTGTTGTGATCAGAAATTCTTTTTAAGATTCCATTTCCGTTCGCGGGGGACACTCGAGAAAGGAATTTCCTGCGTGACATGACGCAGGGGGCTATTCTGATACAAAAATAGTAGAAAACCTCCGTTTGGAAAACAGGCCAACTCCTGAGTGGAAGGGGGTGCGGCGAGTTGAAAAATGAAAGGACCGCGCGCGCAAGAGGAAGGGGGGACCTGAAAAAATCGCGGGGGTCAGCGCTTCATTAACGTTTCCGAAGGCCAGACACATGGAGTTGAAAAATTCGGCGGAAAAAAAGGGACATCCCGGGATTACGAAAGGGGAAAGCATGCAATCCGGAAAGCAAGGGGCCGAAGTATCATAAACGGCCCGCCGTAGTGGGCAACCATGTTTCCTTTGAAACGAAGGTGCTGGGAATAAAATATGGGAAAAGAGGTTACGCAGGCACCTGAGTTCGGGGATCGGGAGGGAACTTCTGATTTGGAGGCGGCCTCATCTGTCGGCCCATAGTGGGGAAGCCGAAGCCGTAAAGATGGGACGCCAATAAACGTCGCTGGGGGACAGCCGGGAAGACAGAAAAAAAACTCTCAGAGAGTAAACGGGGTCGTGTACCGGGGCGGCGTAAAATAGGGGAAGGGAATTGGAGAAGGGCCGAATAGGGGGATAAGAGGAATTTCATACGGACCGAAAAAAAAAACTTGAGGCTTCATTGGTTCATTCTTTCCGGCGGAAAGGTTTCACGGGAAGGTTGGTTGTTTCAGCTGAAACCTCATTCAAGGAACGCGGCGGGCTGCGCCGTGCGCGCGCACCCCTGGCCAACTGAGGACGAGCGTCCTTGAAACTGCAAAATTGGGACAGCAATTTGCTAGATGACTTAGCGCTAGGCTCCTAAGAAGAGGATTCGAGGTGCGCCGACCGGCAGAACCCGGGCTTGACTTGGGAGGCCGCAATTCTTTGCGAAAAAAACAGTTTATAGCCCCCCTGTTTGGACTCACGTGACTGGAAGCGGGGCAAAAATTTCCGGGGAGACGAGGGCGAAACTGAAAACGATCTTGTCGCATAAAAAATCATTAAGAGGTTGGCTTTTTCAAAAAATTTTGGCGAACATAGACCTAACGGGGAAAGAAGGGCCTCATTTGGTGGCAATGTTCATAGGTGAAAAAAGGACAAAGTTTGCAGAGAGCTGGGTTGCAACGTCGGGAACATTTGAAACATCTAGATTGCTTATGCTGGGCTAAAGACGGAGCCGGTAGGGCGGCCAGCCGGGGGTGGGGCACAAAGTAAAGAGACGAGCCCAGATAAGATGCATTTCGCAGGAGAAATGTTGGCTCGCTTCTTTGTTCCGGAGTGAACGGGACGTTTTTTAAAAAAAACCAAGGGAAAAAGAAACGAGTCTTCGGGTGCGGGAGGGAGGCCGAAAATTACTGAGAAAGAAAGAAAGACATGGATAAAAACGAGCGCAGGCAAAAGACGGGGTGAGAAGATTTCCGTCAGTAAGGGGGCTACAGCTTCAAAGAGATAGCCCGCTCAACTAGGAGGTATGGAAGGGCTTCCCAAGCGTGTGGCCGGCAAAAGAAGTCTCAGAGAAGGATGCGAAGGCAAAATAAGGGGACGTCAGCGGGTCAATTAAACCAAGGAGTGGGTGTCACGTCGTGGAGTATCTAGGCGATTGCGCCAGGCGAGGCCAACAAAAAAGGTATCTTCTGCGGACGACGAGCAATGCCGAGGGGGGTATTCTGCTGAAGTAGGCGCGATTGATCAGAACATTGCTTGCAACCCGCACTTAGCGACCCTGAGGGTGCATCATCAGGAGGGGGAATTGCTGGGGAGGGATAAAACGACAAGAAAAATGAACCAGGATGAAGTCGGCTCAACAAGACTGTTCGGCGGGGCACAGGGGGAAAATGCCGGCCATTGTACTATTTCTAATGACGCATCGAGCAAGGCGATGGGGCCGCGAAGAAAAAACGTCTTCGAAAAATTTGTATTGTTGAAATGGACAGGGAAGTCGCGCGTTTGCCCGACGTTCGGGGGGGATTGACGAGCGCAGTAGTAGTGAACGAAAAGCGAAAGTGCAAAAGGTCCGCGCGGTCTGGGAAAAAGAAGGAGTTGCGTCAAAAGAGAGCTCCGAACGTGCACCAGAGAAAAAAAAAAAAAGGAAAGGGGCACATTGTTCGCGATGGAAGGGGCAGGGACGGGGCTAAAGAATGAAGTTTGGGGAAGGGGAAATGGAGGCCATCGCGGAAAAGCCAGCGCGGGGGAAGGGGGATGCTTAAAGAAAGGGCGCTTAAGGGCATATGAAGGGAGAACTCCCGCAGATGGCGACTTGGGTGAACCGAAAAAATAGGCAAGACGACTCTTGTGTCGGAGTGAATGAAGAAGGCGAAGGGCAAAGGGAAACCTTGGCAACTGCGTGTCCGCGCGGAAAAAAAATAATAGAAGGGGAGTAGAGGGATAAGCCCGGAAGGAAAAGGAATGATCAAAACTCGGACTCGTAAAGAAGGCGAGGTACATCGCGTCTGGAAAAATGTCGTAATTGAGGGAAGGCGTGGTAAGCGCAAAATCGGGATTGAAAAAAAAGATCGAACGGGGCCATATCCCAGAGTGGATGAACTCAAAAACGTACTCAGCGGAGGGAGGATTCGCATCACCAGATTTTGGTTTGCTAGTGCCTGGAAAGAAACGCTTGCGCCAGACGGAACAAAGTCGAGCAAGGGGAATTTGAGGAAACCGAGCTGCGCTGAGAAAGGGGTATGGGCGCATGAGGACTGTTCG
>Ga0179593_1815678_pt1 | contig 20349 bp, 27 predicted proteins | sample CZODoug2_1_08_16_FD_185931 | JGI IMG/M metagenome (GOLD analysis project Ga0179593, IMG submission 185931) | Vadose zone soil fungal communities from Angelo Coast Range Reserve, California, USA - CZODoug2_1_08_16fungal (PacBio error correction) | ecosystem: Environmental > Terrestrial > Soil >...
TTCCTATGCAACAGGCCCCTTTAATGCCCAGGAACACCTACACTTTTTTTGAAACACAAACTGAATTTGGGAAAAAAAAAGAAAAAAAAAAAAGAAAGGGCCTTCTCTAAGGCCCCCCCCAAAACTTACTTTTGTCTTGACTGTTTTTTTTAAAAGGGGGGGGGGAAAAGAGCCCAATCACGTTGGGAAACCCGCCACCCTGTAAAAAAAGTTCAGTGGGGAAAAGGTGACGGTGTGAGGTAAAGGACCCAAAAAGGAAAAAGGAACCGTGTTGCTTTCCTTTCCGGTTAAGGGGCACGCAAAGAAGGAACACCCAGTGGGAAACCTGAGAACGGACAAAAAAAAAAAGGAAAAAAATCCTTTGTGGGCCTTTTTTTTTTTGGGGGGGTAATCCTTTGGTTTTTGTGAGGAGGAACCTTACGGCCCAAAAAAAGAAGGGGTGTCCCCCCCCCCCCCATTGAAGAGCCGGGGGAGTGTGTTTGTGGTTCATTGGGGAAAAAAAAAAAGGAAGTCTGGTCCTTTGCCGAAGACACGGTTCCGTCGAGGAAGTGTCTGGCAAAAAGGGGGGAAAGTCCCCATTGCAGAAGGGGGGGGGGGGAGGGGGGGGGTTTGTCCTCGACCCAAGGTGGTTTTTGTCCCCAGGAAGGGATAATAAAAGAAAAAACCGCCTGGGGGGGGAAAGGAAAGGGAGGGGAAAAAGGACTATCCCGAAAGGGGGAAAAAGCCTTTGGCTTTCGAAAGAAAAGACGCCGAAGAGACCCATCTGCACCTGGAAAAGAAAAATAAACGTTCCCCAGAAGGTGTAAAACACTAAACAGGGGGGGGGGAGGTAACAAGTTAGGGAGGGAACAACGCCTTTCGAAGAGGGAAAGAAAGGAGGGAAGCTGTGGATTCCCGCCTGGGGAAAGGACCTCGCCCCCCTGAGATTGAGAAAGAAGCCACGGGGGTACTACACGAACAAAAGAAAAAAAAAAGAGATAATCCGAGAACGGGGGGGAAGACCCGCCCAATCCCCCTTGGCAAAAAAGCTTGGCCCAAAGGGAAAATTGTTCGGACCGGAAAGGAAAGGAAGGAGGAAAGGAACCCGTGAAGATCGGGGGAGGGTTCTATTTTTTTAAGCAAACCAGTGGGGGGGGTCCACCCCAACTTTGGGGGAAGGGGGAGGGGGGGGAAAAAAAAAAAAATTCGCGACCGGCACGCCGGAAAAGTCTACTTCCATATTCTAACAATCAATCGGGGGTGATAAAAAAATGAGAAAAAAAGGGGGAAAGAAGGGGGAGCGGACACCCCGCCGATTTTGATGGAAAGATCTAACATCTTTCTCGGGGAGAATGAGGTCCGAAGGAAAAAAAGGTTGGGTTCAGACCTGGAAAGGGGGAAAATTTCGCCCGGAAAGGTTGCCCTCCTTCCAGTGCTCAAGGAAAGTAGGCACAGGCGGAAATCCCGGGGGGGAGGGAAAGGGGGGGAAAAAGTTTCCGATCGAAAGAAGGGATCGTTCCCCCCCCCCCGTCCCATAGGGAAAAAGGGGGGCAAGTTGCCGGAAGTGGAAAGGGGGGAAAGGAAAACCCGGGGCCCCCCTTCTAAGACTGTCCCTCCTGGCCGGAACCGAGATCCGGAAAAAAAGGAACACCCGAGGGGGTTGGGAGGGAAAAAAAAGCCCCAATGTTTTCCGACTTGGAGACATCCCGTTCGGGGGTTTTTCCAAAAAAAAAAAAGCACTTCCCCGGATATCCGGGCTGAAAAGGGTTGTTGTTTGGGGCAGAAAATGGGGGAAAGGAGGGGGCGTCGCGGGTTTGAACCTTTCCCTTGAGAAGGGAAGAAAAGTAGGAATTTGCCAATGAAAGGGAGAGTTTGGCAAGTAGGGGGTTTTGAGAGGAAAAATTCCCCCCGGAAAGAAAAAAGGTTTTTTTGGGGGTTTCCCCTTTTGTAACAAAAGGACGACTCGAATTGGGACCTTGAGAAAACTACCACTTTTTCCCAAGGTTTTTCCTCCTAGAAAAGAACTTCCAAGGCAGGGCGGGTCCCAACATTTACAGAAAGGGGGGGGGTTTCTCTTTTAAAATCACAAAATTGCCCCTATGAGGCTGGGAAAAAGGTAAAGGTGTCCATTCAGTCCAAAAAATCAAACAAAAAAAAAAGAAAAGAGAAACCCTGAACTGGGAAAGGGAGAAGGGTTTTCAAAGACTTCGTTTGGGACATACAAAAGAAAAATGAAAGTCTCCCCTATAAAAATCCCTCGGGGTAACACTACCAACAAACGAAACGGCAAAATCCAAACTTTCCCCCCCGAGTCTTTGAAAAGGCTGGGGTTATAATCCCGAGGGAAAAGGGGGGGACTCCCGGTCCGTTTAAAACCATAAACCTCCGCAAGGATAAGGAAAAGCAGGGGGGGTCCCCCGAAAAAAAAAATTCCCTGTGGGGGGGTCGCAACAAAAAGAAAAGAACCCGTACAAAAGGGGAAAAAAAATAAGGAAAAAGGAAGGGGGTCCTTTGCCCTTTTGGTTTCCCCCCCCCCTTTTGCAATCCAAACGTACACAAGTAATGAGGGGGGGCTTGGTCGGGGACCCCCCTTTTCGGGATTGGGGGGTGCACCCGGGAAAATGCCCCCCTGAGAAAAGGGGTCTTTTCCCCCTTTGGGGAAGTGAAAAAACAGGGAGGAATGGTTCCCCCCTTGGTTGGCCCCTGAAGGACCGGGAAAAGAGGGGAAGCCGGCGGGAAGGGGGAAACCCGGCCCACCCAGCCTTTTCCCCCCTGGATGCAAAAAAAAAGCGGAGGCCCCCAGCGGGAAAAAGTGATTGTTTTTTGCCGGGGGGGAAATGGGGCCCCCGTCCCCCCCAGAAAATGAGGGGTTTGTGCTGGCCAGGCCCCGGGGGGAGAGGGGACAAGAGTTGGAAGGCCACAAGGAAGAAGGGGGGTCTATTTCCGAACTTTGAGAAGATAAACGAACGGGGGGGGAACTTTTTAAACCAAACCTGGGGGGACCCTAGTCCTAGGGAAAGGGAAAGGGTTCCTTGCACGGGAAAAAAAGGAGAGGGTTTCGGCCCGAAAGGGGAAGCCCCCCCTCCGTGCCGGGCGGGGGGGTTCCTTGGGAAAAAAGACGCCATTGTGTGGGAAAAGGGAAATAAAAAAAAAGGGGCCTACCCGGCCCGGGGGAAAAACTCCCCCCCAACACATGTTGGCGAAAACGTCCAAGACACCCCAAAAAAAAAGGGGAAAAGGTCCCCCCCCCCGATAAAGGGGAAAAAGGGGGGAAAAAACGGAATGGCCGCATAAGGCGTTAACGTCCCAGAGGAAAGGAACAAACTGGCAAGGAAGGGGGGGGAAAGGGGTGCTGGATTTAAAAAAAAAAAAAAAAAAATTCGACAGTGGAGCCAAACGTGTGTTGGTCCCCAGAAAACAGAAAGGGGGGGGGGGAACACCGTCACGCCGATGGGGGAAAAGTTGTATGCGGAGAGGGCAATCCAACCGTTTGTCGGAAGCTTTCCAAAAATGTTAAAGAAAACCTAAAAAGGAAAAAAAAATAAGGAAATCAACGAACATCTGGGGGCCCAAAGGTCGTGGTTGAAACGCCAAAGACGACAAATAGGGGTTTTTTTGTTTAAGTGAATTTAAACGTTCCGAAGTGAAATGGAAAGGGAGGGGGGGTTTTTTCTAAAGAGAAGGCTCACTTCCCCCCCGGGGAAAAAAAATTCGATGGGGAAAAAAAAATGCCTTTCCCAAGCCCAATGAAAGCCAAAACCTTTTGGAACTGCCTGTCACCCTTGGTTTTTCGCAAAAATGGGACACAGGAAGCTAATCGGACAAGGTGCCAAAGGAACCCCGCCCCCTATGGAAAGGATGATCAACCCACGGGGCCCAAAACAATCGTTTTGGAAAAGGGAAGAAGGACCTCCCTCCGTCTTTCAGGAGGTTTTTCCTTAAAAAAAATAACTGGGAAAGGGAAAAAAGGTTACGGGAAAAAACCGCAGGGGCAAAGCCATACCTGTGCCCAAAAGATTATTTCCCCTTTGGGGAAAACAACTAGGGAAAAGACAAGAAACCCAAGGGGACCAAGAAAAAAAAATTTTAATCTGGAATTTCCCGTGTAAAGGGGGCAGTTCAAAGAGGGACCCCCCGAAAAAGAGGAACCGGTCTTCTCGTACGGCAGGTACAATCTCTAACCAAGGGATGGGGGGTTAACGAGAATATCGTGAAGGAGGGAAAAGAGGCCTTTTCATCAGTCCATTCAAAGGACCAAAGCCAAAGGCCAAGGCGAATCAACAGGGGATGTTAAATTTGACCCCATTGTTTTTTCAAAAAGAAGCTATCGCGGGGACGAAGAAGGCAGGAAAAAAGACTCCGCCAAAAAAAATTCGGGGGGGGGGAAAGTCTTGGGACAGGAAGCCCATGTCCCCCCAAACTTTTTTCCTTGTTGGGGGAAAAAAAAAAAAAACGATTCAGCTTGAACCTTGGGAAAAGAAACAAAAAAAAAAAAAGGCTAAGGGAAACTTTTAAAGGTGGGCCCCGATCCCAGCATCTTGGTCCAAAGGGGTGGCGCAAAAAAACATCCAAACCCCAACTGTGATCCCCGGGAAAAAAGAGTTGGGGGGGCCTTAACCCCCCCCCCCATCAAAACAAGAAAAAACCCCCCAAAACGTCCCCAAAATTCCCTCGAAAAACTCTTTTGCAAAGGGGGGGGACGCGCCCCTCACAGAAAAAAAAGGAAAAATAATCTTTTTTCCCCCCCCTAAAAAGGGTCGTGTTCCGAAAGGTAAGTAAAGAGGATTAAAAGTCGCAACAAATTTTTTCTGGGTTTCCCCCCCATAAGGGGTAACGTTAGGGAGGGGGGGATTCCGTCCCCTTTCTACGGCCAGAGGAAAGGCCCTTTTGAGAAAGCCCCCCAATCCTCTTGTACTCAGAAAACCAGTTTTGGTTTTCCACAATGCTCACATTTTTCCCCGATAAAAAATTATTGAACCCCCTGTTTTCGGGGGCTGATGTGGGATCCCTGTCTCCAGGAAAAAAAACCAACGGGGGAAGGGGAAGGGACATGAGAAGGAAGGAGGAAAAAAAAAACTCACTTAATCAGGGGCCCATTCCTCAAAGAAGTGTTGAAAAAAAAAGGCCCACGCGGATTTTGTGCAGTGAAAGGGGAGAAAAAAATGATCCCCTGGGCAAGCCCTTCCTCACCGAATTTTGGAGGGGAAAAAAAGTTGTTTTGGGGGACAAAATCCGCCCTCGACCGGGACCCCCCCATCCCCTTCCCAGGGAAAAGAAAGACAGTTAAAAAAGAGAAGGAGGCAGGGGCCCAGCGATACAGCAAAAAAGGAAAAAAGAAAAGGGGTTTTCATGCGAATGGGGGGTCCCCATTTTTAGGTCACCAAAAATCGGTGAGTCCATCACGGAAGGGCCTTCTTCCAAAAGAACGTTTTTTCCGGGGGGGAAATACCAGGCAAGAAAAGCCGCCTTTCCGTTGTCACCAAAAGAGGCAACTCTGTCCCGTGGAGGCCAACTCCCCCTCCTTCCCTTAAAGGCGGCAAAAAAAAAGGGGGGGAACCCCCCCGTTTAGAAAAAAAAAGGTTTCGCTCTTGAACTTGCATCTTCGCCAGTGAAACCCAAAGGTCACCCCGTTTGGGAAAAAGGGAAAAAAAGGGAAGTCCCCCATGGTGTTTTTCCAGACGAGGAGGGGGCAAGCTGGCCCAATGAAATAAGGGGGTTCCCGCCCGCCTTTTTCTGCAACACGTCAAAAAAGAAGTCCTTCCCGTAAAGAGAAAAATTAATCTTTTCGGTGAAATCCCGAGCTTCCGGAAAAAAAAGAGAAAAAAGAGGAAGGGACCCGAAAGAAAAAAAAAATGTGATGCCCTTCAGGGAACGATGAAAAAATTGGCCAAAGGGGGAGGGGGTCCCACAAAGACAAAAAGCATCAAACGAGAAAAATCCCCCGTTCCACAAAATTGCCCTGGAAACACGGAAGAGTTGCAGGCGTTTTGCTTCCTTTTCCTCAAAACCACCGGGCCGTTTGAGCGGTGTTGCCCCCGCTAAAAAAAGTTGGGGGGGAAAAAACGAATTTTGAGAAGGGGGACTTTCCCCCTCGGTGGGGTCGTTCCCCCATAGAGAAGAAGAAGTTCAAGGCCAAAGGGGGAGAAATGCCAAAACCTTGAAAACGGGAAAGAAAGGAGGGATTTCTTTTAAAACATTCTTTCCCCCCCTGGGAAGTGTTAAAACTTGGGATTTGAAAATCATTGAAAAGAAATGGGGGGGTCAATTTCCCCTTTGAGGGAGGGTCCATATCGTACCTTGGGAAAAAAAAAAAACGGTAATTGGGGGGAAATCCGGCGGAAAAAAAGGGGGAGGAAGACCAAGGTCTTTCCCACCACTAAAAAAACTGGAGGGCCAAAATCAATGGTTTTAAGGGTTGCCCACCTTCCCTGGTTCCTTTTCGGGAGACCCGCCGTTGAGAAAAAAAAAATCAAAAAAACAACTCGCTTTTTCAAAGAAAGGGGGGAAAGAAAAAGGGTGTTTCCACTTATGGGGAGTCCCTTCCAAAATGGGAAAAAAAGGGGGTTAACCATCACCACTTCCCCCCCCCCCGAAAAGGGGGGGGGAAAAAACTTTCCCGGATCCCAACCTGCCCCTCTCCCAGAAAAATAGGGGTGGTTTGGGTGTTCGGGGGAAAAATAAGAGGGAAAAGAGGGGAACGTCGTAAAATCTCTCCCAGGAGGGCACGGGGATCGCCGGAAAAAAGAACTAGAGGAGAAACATGCCCCCCCGTTGGAGAACCGGGAAAAAAAAAAAGGGGTCGGCCCCGGGAAAAAAACCAAATCGCCCAAAAAAAACCACGCCGGGGAAAAAAGAGACCCGTTGGGGGGTGAAAAAAAAAAACCACGGAAGGAAGTTTTCCCCAAGAAAACGAGTTTCAAAAAAAAAAGGGGGCAAAACCCCGCGGGGGGGGGAAAAAGTACAGGAACCGTCCAAAAAATGAGGACCCCCCACCGTGCCTGAGGACGTGAATCCAAAAGAAAAACCCCAGGGGCCACGGACAAGGGGGTCCTTGGAAAAAAGGCGTTCCCCGGGGAAAGAGGAAGGGCCACGAAGAAGAGGGAAAAAAATCCCACGGCCAACGGGGCCCTGGCCCCCTTCAGGGGAAAAATACCCTGGGAAAAAGGGGGGGGCCGGGGACAAAAGCCCGCCCCAAAACGCCTTAAAAGAAAAAACAAAAGAGGGGGGGGAAATTGGAAAAAAAAAAAACCCCCTTCCATCCTCGGGAACCAACTTCCAGGAGAAGAGGTTTAAATTTGACCGCAAAGAACAAAAAAAAGGAAAAAAATTCCCCCCCCTCCCCTAAGGCCCATTTTTTTGGGGGTCTTTCCCGATTCACCGGAAAAAGGGGAAGGGGGGGAAATTTCTTTTTGTTTGGTTTTTGGGGAAACCCTAGGGGGGGGAAACACATCCGACCCCACCTGGGGGGGGGCGGGGGGAAGGAAGGGGAAAAAAAGTTCGGCCGTTTTTCTGGTTTGGGGGGAATCCCATCCTTCCTTCAAGGTAAAACGGCCAAGAACGCCCGTGGAAGGGGGGAAAAAAAAAAAAAGGGTGTCATTGTTTAGCGGGGAGGTTCCTCTTTACATGGAAAAGAAAGGTCTGTCCAGAAAAAAATCCGAGTGGAAAAATCCCGCCAACGAAAGGGGGAGAAAAGTGAAACCTGGGGAAAAACAGAAAAAAAGGTCAAAACGAGTGTTGAGGGGGTGGTTTGTGTCCCCCCCCCCTGTTGGGGGGGGTGGGGGTATCTCCGGGAAGAAAAACACCCCTTTTTGTGCATGTTGAAAAATAGAAGAAATGGTCCTTTGTTCAAAAAAAGTGTCCCCCACAAAGACGGGGCCCTGCCCCCTCCCCGGGGGGGGAGAGTATGGGGACAAAAGACGATCCCACGTAGCCCCATGAAACCTAAATTCCCCAAAACGTTTTGGAAAAGAAACCAAAAGGGGTTTTTTTGAAAGGGGGGGGTCCTAGATTTAAGTTGAAGAGAGAAAAGGGCTTTTAAAAGGGTTTCTCCAATTGGCAGGAGAGGAGGAGAGGGCCCCCCCCCAAAAGCAGCCAAGGGTTTCTGTCCCATCACCAGAAGGGACCAAGGGAAAACCCACAGCACCTATACAAGGAAAAAGGAGGGGGGGGGAAAAAATACCTGTTAATTGTTCCCCCAAGGTCCCCCCCCCTAAAACATTTTCCCGGGAGGGGGGAAAGGAAAGCGGTCAGGGAAAGGCGATCCCGCCCCTTTTTTTTTCCGAAAAAAAGGGGAATATTTTTTGAGGGAGCCCGTGGGGTATAAAAAAAGACGTTCAAGGCAAGGGGGAAAAAAACGTGAAACCGATAGGAGGAAGGCCCCCTGCGAAGAAAACGTCGAAAACAGGATTTTCGCCAGGAAAAAAAGTGTGGAAAAAGGAAAGGGGGGGAGGCGCAAAAAACGGGGGGGAAACGGCGCCCATTTAAGGGTTTTCCCCCCCCCCCCCCCACCAGGGAAAAAGTCCCCCTGACTGCCGGGAAAAAAAGAACAAAAAGGATTTCGTGATACAGAGAAAAAGAATCAGAGGGGGTCCGGAGCAAGATCTCTCTGTAAGGAGGGACAAGATAGATATTCTTTGGGGGAAAAAAAAAAAGTTAAAAAAAGGAGGGGGGGGGGGGAACCGAAAGAAAAAATTGGGGGAGGGCCAAAAGAGAAAGGGGAATTTCCCCGGTCGAAGCCCGGGGTACCTTTCCCCCAGGGGAAAATGCCCTGAAGGGGGAAACACAAAAGTTGGAAAAAAAGAAAAAAGCCTGCTGATCTGAGAAAAGAAAAATGCCCTTCCGGAGGAGGTGAGAAAAGAAGAATAGAAAATTTTCCCCCGTTTTTGGGGCCAAGGGGGGGGGGGCCCCCCGTTCCCCACCTAGGGTTTTTCCCCCGGAGGTCGGAAAAAAAAACAGGGGCACCCCCCCTCGACGTGAAAAAGGGGGAAAGCTTTCCTGAGGATCGTCTAAACTAAAGGGTCGTGGGGCGGAAAGGGAACCACATTGTGTTTCGACAAAGGTTTTTTAAAAGACCAAAAATTGGGTTTATGTCAACGAGGAGATTTTTTTGGTATCTGGCCCCCTTAAATTTTCCAGGGGGGGAGGGGGGGGGGGCCGCGGGGCCGTGGTTTGAAAAAGGGGGCTTAAATCCCCCAAAATTCTTCTTTGGGGGGGGGAAATCCAGAAAAGGGGCGCCACCCCGTGAGGAAAAGCCTTTTTGTGTTTTTTGTAGGGGGGGGGGGTGTCCCCGGGGAAAACGCGGGGGGGGGGGGGGGGGGGGGTGGGGGGGTTTTGTTTGTTGGCAAAACGCCGCGCAAGGGGGGAGGTCCCTGCAAAGAGGGGTTGAGAAAAAGGGGGGAAACCTCCCCAATCTGGAGGAAAAACGCCCAAGGGGGCCAATTGAAGCCATTCCGTCAGGGGAGGAAGAGAGGGGGGGGGGCGTTTTGCCCCCCAGGGTCCAAAATTTTTTCGTGAAGAAAGGCAACGATCAGGGGAAAAGAGAGAAAAAAAAAAAAGAACACCAACAAAAAGGGAAAAAAGGGGTTACTATTTTTTAACATTTGCAAAATTCCCCGGAAAGCGGAGGTTGGGAAAAAGTTCGGATGAAAAAAGAAAAAGCCCCCGGTGCCGGCGGCAATCAAGGTACCCCTCCCAACGAAACGAGGATCACGGGAAAAGCCCCACTTTGTGCCGGTGAGAAGGGGGTTTTTTAAGTGGTGCTCCTTTAGGGGGGAAAAAAAAAAATACCGGGGGGGGGGTGGTCCCCCCCCCCCGATGTTAACGGAAAGTCCGCCCCCTTGGGGGTTTCTTGTTTAGGGGAAAAAAACGGACAAAAGAAAGGGGGAAAAACAAAGAAATCTTCCCAAAAAGAGACAAAAAAGAAACGGGGGCCCCCCCCTTGTGCAAAGGTTTTGCCCCAGGGGGAAAGCCGGAAAAGAAGGGGGACAGGTTTGTCCCCCAGGGGAGAAAAGAAAAAGGGGGTCCCCGCTGGCCCCCCCTTGTTTTTTTCTTTGGGGGGAAAAACACGGATTTCCCCCGGCTGGGGTTTTACCTTACGGGGAAGAAAGGTAGGGGGGGGGGGCGGGAAGGGGACCCAGGAGCGGAACCGCACCCCAAAACTGCATATTTTTTCAAACACACAATGCTCACTCCGTCAAAATCACTACAGGCTTTGGGGGGGGGGACACCGCAAAACAAGGACGAAGGACCCAAAGGTTGGGCAAAAACCCAGCCCCCCCGCAAAGGCCAAGAAAATTGAAAAAAACTCAGGTGGGGGGGATGAACGCGAGAACGGGGTTAACTTGAGGAAAATCCTCAACGGGTTGGAAAAGCCCCCGCACACCCGGGGGGGGGAAGGAACCCGAAGGAACCATATCCAGGCTCGTCTTATTTCGTCCTTTTTAGAAAAAACAATGACGAAGTCTTGGTCCAGTGCCTCGGAAAGCAATTTGAAAACAAAAAAAAAAAACAACGGGCGTTCGTGACCAAAACCTGCGGGTGTGGGGTTTTGAAACAAATTTGGACCAATATCCGGTCGAAAAGAAGTCCCCGGTCCCCCCGAGAAGAAAAACTTTTGGGGGGGAAAGGGGGGGATAGAAGAACGGCTTTTTTACGTTCCAGCCTATGACACCCCCCCAGCCGGTTGCCAAGGAGAGGGCCCAGAAAAGGGGGGGAAAAAAAAAATGCGGAGTGAACCCCCAAAAAAAACGAAGGGGTGGGGGGGGCCCTTAAACGATAAAAAGAAAGAGTTTTAAAAGGAAAAGCCTAGGGTAGCTGTGGTTAGCCGGAATCCCCAACGTGGGGAAAAAAAAAAAAAAAAAGAGGTCGAAATGTGTTAAATAACGGAAAGGGGGGTTTTCCAAAACAAAATCAAAGAAAAGGGCCCCCTCCCGGAAAATTTGGTTCGGGGGGAAGTGGAAGGGGGGATTTTAAAAAGTTTTTTTTCACCCCGCCTAATTTTTTTAAGGGGGGGGGGGGGAGGAACAAGTCCCCCCCCAAACAACAAAAAAAAACATGCCCGGGGGGCCCGGGGGAACCCCAGATTTTTCCCGATGAGAGGAATTTTTGAAAAAGGGAAAAAAACCCCCACCCACAGGAAAAAAAAAGAATGGTACTGGGTTTGGAAAAGGGCCCCCATCAAGCGGAGGGGTAGGGCCTGCGCAAGAGGGGGATTCTTTTGGCCAAGAAAAGGAGGGGGGAAGAATCCCAAAAAAAAAAAAAAGGTGTTTTAAGAGCAACTACCCCACCCGCAGGAAACCGCCGGGGAGGAGAAGAGACAGGGGTGCCCCGGACCCCACCATGAGGCCGGAAACATGCCCAACGACCGGGGATGAGAGGGGGGGACTTCACCGATTAATGGGAGAACAGGGGGGAAATCTTTACAAACAGTCGAGAAGGAATCCAGATTGAAAGAAACACCCGTCGGGCCCGGTCATAAATAGGAATCCCGATCTCGGCCCAAGGATTGGGGTGTGTCCGAAGCCATAAACAAGGCCGAAATTAAAAGAAATTTTACTCAAGAAGATCCAGTTGGAAAAAGGGAGGGGAAAAAAATGCGCTTCCCTTTTGGCCCCCTGCATGGGGGGTGTGCAAGGGGGAAAAAAAAAGGCGAATTCCAAACCAGGGTGCGGGGAAAGACTTTTTAACCTTGGAGACAGCGGTGGCCCCCCTTTCCCGGAAAGCGAACTGGAAAGTCCGGGGCCAAGATTTCGTCAACCGGCAAGGAAACCCCGGGGGGAAAAGGAACTGGTGCCCCGTCGAAGTCGGCTGGAACCGGAAAGCCCGCTGCCCCCCAAGGGAATTTTGAACACGGGGATTCCAGAAAAGCCTTTTGGTTGGCCTGCAAAGAAAAAAAAAATTGGGGGAAAATGCCCCCGGAAAGGTTAGAACCCCCTCAAAAAACCCAATCACAAAGTCGCGGAAGGGGAAGACCGGGTGGAGGGGACGTGCGTCCAGACAAAAGAGGCCTCCCCCGCCGGGCCAAAAAAAAAAAGGGGGGTTCCTCTTTTCTTGGGGCGGGGTCCCCCTCCTCCCTGTAGTCCAGGAAAAATGGTCTATCATTCAAAAAAAGGTTTTTCCCTTTGGGAAAAAACACAACCCGGGAAGGAGCGGTTTTCCCCCAGACCCCTTTTTTCCTACCTTGTCCAAGTGCAAAACAGGGGGAACCGGGGCCCCATCCCAAAAACACGGTTTTCCGGAAAACCAAAGATGGGAATGGGGGTCTCTTTGAGGAAAAAAGGACCACTTACTTCCGAAGTGTCTATTTAACAAAAGAAACAAAGGAAAAAACTTCCCAATAAATATATGACAACCTAACGCCGGAAAAAAAAAACACTCCTCCCCAAGGATGGGGGGCATGGGGCTGTGAAACTTGCGTGCCCCAGGGGGGCCTTAATTTCCCCCCCCTCAAGGATTCCCTTTGGACAGGGAATTTCTGGAAAAAAAGGGGGGGGCCGAGTGGGGAAGGGGAAAGAGGAACCACCTCCCCGTAAAAAGAGAACCTGTTTGTGTCCCAAAGGGAAAAAGCCCCAAAAGCACGGCGTTGGTAAGGAGTTCGAAGGATCTCAGCAATCCGGTTACATTTTGCAGCGAAGAAAGGGGGTTTCACCCCAGGAAGGGTCCCCCCCCTAAAAAATGTTCCTTCCCCATAGGGTGGGCAAAAGAGGGGGGGGAACTTCAGCGGCGCAGGGCCTCCTTCATCCGTTTTTCCAAAAAAAAAAGTATAAGAAGAAACAAGTCGTCAATGGGTTTGAAAAGAAAGGGGGAATCCGGGGCGGTGAAATCGCCCGCCCCTTTGAAAAGGGGTCGAAAAGGGTTGCCCGGTGGACGTCCTGCCCCGACTGGGGATAGGAAGGAGAGAAAGGACCTCCTTGTCAAAATGAACAGGTCCAAAACCATGTTGATCAGGGGGGGGGGGAGCCCGCCTGAAAACAAAGGGGGGGGGGGATGTCCAATTTAAAATGCCGGATCTTTTGGAGTTCACTAAATCTTTTTTTGAAGGCACGAAAATGAAAAAGAAAAAAATAGAAGGGGCTCCTTTTCCAAGGGTGAAAGTGCCCCTTACATAAAATCCCAGGGGGTGTTTAAACAACCTATGAGGAGAACCCGGGGGAATGAGTACAAGAGGAGGTAATCCGATAAATTTTTTCCCTGATTGAGTTTTTTCCCATGGGGCCACGTCAAAGAAAAAGATCTCGTCGGGCTTGGTGAGCTGCCCGGAAGAAAACGGAAAACACCCCTTCAAATGTTCGGGAACACAAGGGGGCTTGCCTCCGCCCCGGGGGGAAGGTTTTTCTTTAAGGGAAAAGGGGGGTTGGTTTTTTTTTTGGGGGATCCTCCGTTGTTGGGAAACACAAGGATTTCACCGGAAAAAAATGCCCCCCGCAAAAAAGAAGAAAATTTGCCGAGGATGCCAAAACCCTCCGTTTAAAGGCCACACCCTTACCAAAAGTTTAAGGGGGAAAACGTTTCATGGAAAACCAATCGACTGGGTAAGAAACGTGCCGTTAGAACTTTGGGAGACAAAAAAAGAATTTGGGGGGGGGGACGGCCGGGAAGAAAAAACCCGACGTATGAAGGGGGGAAAGGGACACCACTACCCCTTTTGGGTCAAAGGGGAGAAAAAGAGTTTTTTTTTCCTGGGGTTCCCCTACTCCTGAATTTTTTCCTGGGAAAAGGACCCCCCAAGGGGAGGGAAGACCACCCTCCGCTAAAAAAAAAAAAAGGAGACGTTCGGTTTGGGATTTCCTTGGAAAAGGTCCCTTCAAAGTGTGGAAAAGGGAATTTTTTTGAGGAACACCTTTTCCCCCAGGGTGGTTGAAGGGGAGGCAACGGTGGATTAGGTCCCGGTGCCCCCCCCTGAAGGTTTTGTGGGGGGGAAATCAGGAGGTAACTGCCGAAAAAATCCCGCCCAGAAGGTTTCAGGGGGAAGGAAAAATGAAGGGTTGTGTTTTTTTCCAAAGGCGAAAACATAAAGTTGGTAAATGAATTTTGAGGAAACCCTTTTCAAAACCCTTTTTGGAAAAGGGGGATCCAAAAAGACCCCACGGCGAAGGTATTCCCCCTTGGGACCCCCTAAATCCAAGGAAAACTGACCCGAGGGACTTACTTGGTAGGGAAGGGGGGGACCCCCCTCCCCCCATCGGGGTTTCGCCCCCCCGAAAAAAGGGCCCCGGTAAAGGAAAGTCCCCCCCCCGAGAGTTCAACCCCCGTGCCCCAGGAAAAAAATGTTTTTTCCAAAAAAGTGGTGCCGAAGAGGAACCCCCCTTTGCCAAAGAAATCCGAGTTCCCAAAGGGGGGAACCCCAAGGGAGAAAAGGGAAGTTGTGCCCCTTTTAGACGGACAATACGTGTTGTGAGGGGGGCATCCTTTCGACTCACGGGAAAGGGGGAAAAACCAAAGGGGGCAAATTTCCCCCACAAAAAGTGAAAGCCCCCTTCATCCGAAATCCCTCGGTCCCCCACTCGAAAGGGGGAGACCGTGAAAAGGGTGGACCCCGCAAAGGGGGGGGACAAGTGCCGCAAAGAAAGAACTTTTTCCAATTTGAGAGGAAAAAATAGGGAAAGGGGGTCCCCCCCCTGCACAAAGGGGACATACCCCGAAATTGCCCCAAAGAAAGGAAAGTCGTTATCCTGAAAAAAAAAGACTTGGTGAGGGGGTTTGGTGTGGAACGAACAGGGGGGAAAGCCATCCGGAATATACAAAAAGAAAGCCCCGTTGTCTTTTTGGGGGTAGGCCAGAACCTGAAAGAAGGGCCCCCCGCGGAGTGCACGCCCCGGAAAAGGAATCCGAGTGGGGGGCCAAACGACATTTTCGAGTACAGTGTGGAAAAAAAAAGGAAGGACAACAGGACCCCCCCCCCTCTTTGTGGCTTGGACCTTTTTTTGGGGGGAAACATATCTCTTGGGGGAAAAAGGGGAACTGGGGGGAAAAGGCCCCCCGCACGGAAAAAAAAAGCGCGGAATGGAGGGGATTTCCCTGTCAGGGGGAAAGGCCCCAAAAATTTTTTCCGGTCCGGTAACACAACGAAGGTTCCCTTGCCCGGAAAGGGGGAACATTTTCCTCCAAAGGGTGTAGGACAACCCAAGCCAACGTTTGCCCGCCCTGGTAAGAAGATTATCCCGAACAAGGGGAGGGTTTTTCCACAATTAAAGGGAGAACGAGCGAGGGGCTAAATCCAATCAGCTTTTGGCGGAAGGGGAAAAAGGACCCCGAGCCAAAAAAAAAATGGACCACACCCCGGGGAAGACCCCCCGAAAATTAAACGTTCCAAAAATGGTTTTTTTGTGAAAAAGGGGAAAAGGGGTAAAAAAGGGGGGGGGGAGAAACTGGGGGGGCGTCCAAAAGAAAAACCCTTCCGGATTGTTCCCCAAGAAGTTGTCCGACCGCGCCCCAAAAAAGAAAGGAGGTTGGAAGGAAAAAAAGGGGATAACCCCCGCCGCCCTTTACCGGGAAGAAAGGATGGCCTAATACGGTAAAGGGAAAGGGACCAATTCCCCCCTTTCATATCGAACCGGGGGGGAAATGGGAACAGAAGGGGGAAGAAGTTTGGGCAGAAACGCCAACGTTTTTCGGGAAAAGGGCTTTCCCCATTTTTTTTGGGCAAGAAGCCAAACCTTGGGAGGGGGGGGGGAAGGAAAAAGAGGGGAGACGCCCGCTGAAAGGGAGTAATCCGGGACAATTCAACAAATCGCGGGTTTGAAGGGAATCCTCAAACAACCACAACGGGGGGGGGATGGGAAAGATAGGGAAAAGAGGGGACCCCGCCGATGTGAGGAGGATAAATCTGAAGCCTTGAAAGAAGGCCCGTTCTATGGCCCCGGGAAAAAGAAAACTTGAAAGGCAAAATGGCAACCTGCCCCCGGCCACAAATCCGGGGGGGGGGGTGCTCCTCCCCGATTGGAAAGCCAAAAGCCCCCCCTTCCGGAAGGGGAGGGGTGGGGCTAAAGGAGGAAATTCTGCAGGGCCTTGAAAAAGGATTCGGTCGGGGGGGAGGCATCCGTGGCCATCTCTTCCAAGGGCTATGGGTGAGGGTCAAAAGGTCCCTCTCCCCGTGAAAGAAAGGGGGACCCCTGGCGGGCCCCCCCCCAAAAAAAAAGAACTTCCTAAGTTGGGTGGGGAAAGGACGGGGGAAAGGGGAAAAAAGGGGGGGTCGCACCATGGAAACCGACATTCCCGGGTCGAAAAGGGGCAGAAAAAAAAGGGCGCCTTCCTGGCCCTGGAGGAAGGGATCGGGGCGGGGATGCAGAAATTTGGGTTCCCCCAGAAGGGGGGGGGGTGGGGCCGATTTGTGATGGCGAAGCCCCTGCTTTTTTGAGGGAGCCCCCTCGGGAGAGGGCCCAGGGGAGGGACACGTTATCGTTGAAAGTTTGTCATCCCCCCTTCGGAAAAAAGAAGGTCACAAGGCAAAAAGGGGGGAGGGAGGCCACAACCGGCGCGAAGGGGGGTACCCTTTCGTAAGTCCCCTTCCAAGAAGTGCTACGGGAAAGGAAAGACCCCCCCCAAAATAAACGTGGGGTGCTAGGAACCCCCCGACTAACATTTTTGGGAAGAAAGCAAAGGAAGGCACGGAAAACCCCCGTAATCCCTCCGGCCACAATTGCCAAGGGGACGTAGGCCCCCCATTCCAAAAAAAAATAATCCCCAAAGAGCCAAACAAAAATAAAACAAGCGAAAAGGGGATGGGTTAAAGAAAGGGGGTTTCCAAGAACCATGAAAAAAAGGGGGCTTGTGAAAACGTGAGGTTCTTTTCACCACTAAAAAGGGATCCCCCTCGCCCAAAAAAAATTCGCGGACCGGGGGAAAGCTAACCTTTCAAAGGGGGAAAAAGGAAACAACACAAAGCCAAGGGGGGGGAAAAAGGGGGGGGGGTTTATAAAATAGCCGGAGGAAGGGGGGGGGGGGCCCCTTTTTTTCAAAGGGGAAACCCACCCCCCCCCCGTTTGAAAACCCCAACAGGAAAAAAGAAAAAGGGGGTCGGACATAACGCCCCGGGAGAACCGATGGCCAAAATTTCCGGGGGGCCGTCGCAACCGCATGCACAAAGAAAAAAAACCAGAAGGAAAAAAAAAAGGAGGGAGGGCCCCCCCCCTTTGGGGGCCCGTTTGCGGAAAAAAAAAAAGAGGCACATATCGGTCCCGAGGGGTTCCAGCCCCAAGGCCCACGAGATGGGGAAGCTTTCATTCCCCGTGGGGTGTGTTTGGGGTGGGGGTTGAAAGGGTTTGTTCGTTTTTTAATGGGGCCCCTTTACTTCCAGGGGAAAAAAGGGGGTAGCGGAAAAAAAGGGGAAAAAAGAAACTTTTTTTTGGATTTTTCCCCCGCCCCGCTGGAAAGAAATCGTTTCCCAACCTGGGGGGGGGGCCACCTCCCCCCCCCTAATAGGACGCCCTAACTTCAAAGGGAGGGGGGGGGGGTTAAAAAGGGAACTCCAAGGAATTTGAAAGCGTCCCCTTGAACGATTCCAGAAAGAAAATTCGGGCGGTAAGCGGAAGAGAGGGGGCTGGTTTTTTAGTCCCCACACAAGAATCAAAGAAGAATTCAGGGCCAAAGGGGGCAGGAGGGCTTTCCGGCCGTAGCAAAGGGGGGACATCGTCGCCCTGGGGAAAAACACCGTTCCAGGGAAAGGGCTGGCCGTGCATGGAAGAAAACCGTGGTAGAAACCCTGCTTTTTTGGGGGGGGAACCAAGGCCTGGTAGGGCCATCCCCCTACGGGAGAACGGGGTCGAATCCCAGGGAAAAAAGGGCGAGATTTTCGGAGGGTACTAAAGGAGGTCAACACATAACACCCAAACAGGCACCAAACTGGAAAAGATTCCCCTGGGAGGAAGAAAAATGAAAAAAAAAAACGGGCCCGTGGAACTTTGCCCTGGACTGAGGACCTTTTTGTCCTCAAAAGTCAACGTCCGTGTAGGGAAAGGGGGATGTTTGAAAGCAAGGAGGGGCGACTTTGCCTTTGAAGGACGGGTGGAAAGGGAAGAAAAAATAAGTTGGCCCAAAAAATCTTGGTGCCCCCTCCGTTCAAAGAACTCCCCCCACCGGGGGGGGAACCTTGAAAGGGGGAGGGTTTTTTTTGGGGTTTTTTTGGAACGACTTTTAACATGGAGAACCCGCGGGGGGGGGAGAAAAAACAAGCGGGCAACCAGAAAGGGGGAAAGAACGGGCGTGCCAAGAAACGGATGGGGTGTGGCCATGCCACAGGGACAGAAAAAAAGAAAAAAAACTTGTGGACCTGGGGCCCCGAATGGGAGAAAAGGGTGGAAACGAGCCGGGGGGGAAGACCGTGTCCCAAAAAAAAAAAGGGGGGGGGAGGCCCGGCCCCTATGGGTTAAATCCTTCCCCCCGGAGGAAGAATCCCCCCCCAAAAAACAATATTGGGAAGAAGGGAAAACTTAAAAAACTCCGGGAAAACCCCTCTTTAAGAAGGGGGCCAAGTCAAAGGGGGGGGAGTGGCCAACGGCCCAAAAACCTCCCCTGGCAAACAGCACGTGCCAACTACTTAAGAAATGGGTATGCTTCAAACCCCGATAGACCTCCATCTGGGGGGAAAGGGAACAAAGGGGGGTCCCCCCCCCCGGAAAGGGGGGTCCCCCACCCCCCCCCCCCCCACCCCAATCCCCCCTCCTATCGGGAGGTAGAGAAGGGAGGACCTTTTTTGTGGCTTCTACCTGAGATCAGAGGGGGAGTGTAAAAGAGAGAAATCTTGAGGGGTTCGAAAAGGTCCCCCTTGAGAAAAAGGGGGAGAAAATGGGTCTTTTGGACCCCCTTCCTGGAACAAATATTGGCAAAGAAAAAAAAAAAAACCAAACAAAATTCCAATCTCTTTAAACAGGGGGTGGAGAAAACCCCAGCGTTTCGGGACCTTTGGGTTAAAGGAAAGAGGGAATGCCAATTCCGGGGCAAGGAGAAAATGTTCGTAAAGAAGGGTTTGGAGGGCAAAACAAGGGTGGTTCCTCCGGAATGCGGCGTGGCCCCTGCTTTGAAAACATGACCGTACGCACCAAAAGAAAGATGAAAAAAAGGGGGAAGGTTCAAGCAGCCGCCAAAAAAAAAAAAGTGGGCCCCCCCCGCTGCGCCGGGGAATGGCCCTACATAGGTGGGGGCAACCAAAAACTGAAAAAAAAAGGGGAAAAGGGAGCCTAACCCCCAACAACGTTTGGCCTGGGATAGAGGAATCCCTACAAAAAGAAGGGGTCCCGGGGGGCCAAATGACCCACCGGTTCGTTGCAAGGCACCCAAAAAGGGAGGAAAGAGGAACGCCCCCCAATAGGGGGGGGCCCCCTATCCAAGTTCCCCAATAAAAGGAAAACAAGAAGGGGGGAAAAACCTTTCCGCAAAAGGGGGGGTTCCAGCCAAATTCAACAAAAAAAAGTAAGAGAAGGTTCCCGCCAAGGGGAAAACCTTTCGGGGGTCTCCTTAAAAAAACCCCCAAAGAAGGGAGAAGAAGGGAAATACTCGACAAAGAAACAAGAAAAAAAAAAGGGAGAATTGTCTAAAATCTCCCCCAAGGGGAAATTGGACTTTTTTTTGAAAAAAACTGCCCAGGGGAAAACCCCTCCTGTATTGGAAAGATTCCCCCCGGAGAATGTGCCCCGTAAAGAAAAATCCCCAGGGGACCTTCGATTGGGGGAACAATCCGAAATTTTTTTGCCGCCGGGAAAATCCTGAACCGGGGGGACATTCGTGCCCCTCAAGAGGAAGGGGAATTGAGGGGGGAAAGGGGGGGGGAAAGAATCAAGCCAACGCCACCACGTCAGGGTGCCCAGGAAAAGGGTTCCCCCTGTGTTTTTCCAATGGGGGAGGAGACCACCACGAGGGGAAATAGGGGGACCCCTGAATTCCCACTGGGAAAAAAAGGCGCAATCGTTTTGCCCGGGAAGGAAGTTTTCCCCCCCCAAAATGATCAAAAGGGGGGACAAAGGGGTTCCCCGGGTTCAGTCCTTTAAAACAAAGAAAGCCCCCTGTGACGGAAGGACCAACAAAAACAGGTTCGGAAATCAAGTGAAAGAATGTCCCCCACGAACCTGGGGAGTCCCCCTCTTCAAAAGGAAAAAAAAAAAAGGGGGGTCACCCCCAGGGGGAAAAAAGGGGAAACACTATGGATTGAAAGTTTTGACGCCGGGGTGGCCTCCCCCGTCTTTCCAAAAGGGGGGAAGGGGGAAAGAGAAGTAGGAGGGACCGCACTCCCTTCAAAAGGCTTTCGTAAAACCTGAAGTCCGGGCTCCTTTTGAAAAAAAGGCCGGGGGGAGGGAAAAAACCAGGGCCCACAGGTACGAGGATCGTCAGGGGGCGGGTGATATAGACCAGAGTGGAGGGGAAAGGCCTACCATCCGGGGG
>Ga0179593_1427414_pt1 | contig 20346 bp, 21 predicted proteins | sample CZODoug2_1_08_16_FD_185931 | JGI IMG/M metagenome (GOLD analysis project Ga0179593, IMG submission 185931) | Vadose zone soil fungal communities from Angelo Coast Range Reserve, California, USA - CZODoug2_1_08_16fungal (PacBio error correction) | ecosystem: Environmental > Terrestrial > Soil >...
CCTGAAGGCAGGGATAATGGGTTAAAAAACTGTAAGTTGAGAAGGGGACACGTGTTACTGAGCCAGGCGAAGGGCATGAAAATGGTGGGGGGAACTGCGGCAAGGGGGGGGGGGCCCGGGAAGAAAAGCGGGGAAAACTAGGCTGTGAATAACCCAACGAAGGAGTCGCAATCCATACCCGGTTTTTATTTCCTCGTAAATACTTATCTGTGAAAAGAGCAGGAATGGCCTAACGAGGAAAAATAAAAGGGAGAATAAAAAAGGCCGCGTCCAGGGGCACGGACCAAAGAGGGAAACAGAGCGAGGAAAAAGAGGAGAGCTTGAAGTGAATATAGGAAAGGACTCACAAGGAAAATCTCGGCACATGGGCCTAAGACGGGGGAGGGGGAGAGGGGGGCGGAAGGCGGTGTAAGACAAATAAAAGAGTCAAAATTATCAAATCTCGAACAAAAAAAAGAGGAGGGCAAAAAAGCCCGCTCTAGAGAAAGTCCGCTACGCACTTTCGAAGAAATGCCGGAGCGGGTGAGCCTCCCCTTGACTCCTAAGGCAATGTCGTAATAAAAAGAAGCGGAAAAACGGCAGAATTAAAAATGGGAAACATAAAAAATGTTGCCTTTTAGGGAGGCAAAGGGGCAACGCCCACAAAAAAAAAAATTACCGAGCGGAGAAAAGAAAAAAAAACGTCTCTCGCTAAGTAAAAACCACGCAGTCTCTCCAAAAACATCCTCGATTGCAGTCTGGAAAGGGGGGGGTCAAAAGCGTGCCGTGAAAAAAAAGTCCACTGCACCGGGTTTAAAGGGAGGGGAAAAAGAAGGCAAAGGTGGATGCAAGGGAGCCATAATTCCTCGTCGGGGGGGGGGGGGGGTTTGAAGGCTAAGGAACCTAAATCACAAAAAGCGTCAGACGTAGCGTAAATTGAAGACTTGAAAGGGTCTGTGGGGTAAACTAGTAAATTCTGGGGACGTGGAAGAGACAGTCAACGGGGGCGGAGAAAAAATTCTAGGGCTGGGCCCACACCTGGACAAGGATGACTCTGACAGATAACGAACTGGGAGGGGGGTGGGCACACATGCTGTCAAAGTAGGGCGAAAAAAGAATTATATCAAATAATCAAGTAAGGGGTACCCGCCCTCTAAACGCCGGATAAACGGGCCTGGTTTCTGCGAAGGGGGAAAGAAACAGCGTGGGCCCGTCGGGCCACAAGATTAAAGGCTGACGACGGAGCTTTCTTTCTAGCTACGCAGACACTAACAGATCGCAATGAGGGGTCAGGGAAAAAAGGTGGACGCCGACTCTTAAAAGAATGATAGTGGTAAAAAGAAGGAAACTCTGCCCATTACTTTCTCTCAATCCTTGGGGAAAAGGCAAAACCTAACAATCAAGGGACCAAAAGATGCGGCGCTGTCGGGAGGGCGGTGCTTCATGAAAAGGGGACAAAGGAAATCAAAAAGGTACTATCTCGCGCGTGGGGGCGTGAATGGGCTTCAACTTCTGGGGGGGGGAACTCAAATTAGCCCCTTCCAAGAAAAGGAAAAAAGACGTAAAAAGGCCAGCTGAACCGACGCATATGAACAAACAAAAAAAAGAAAAAAAAGGGAAAGCAGACTCGTCAAGGGCTCAAACCTAGGACCGTTCAAAAGAGGAGTGAGACTCTATGAGAAGAAAAAGTCATTATAGGAACAGTGAAAAAGATGAAGGGTATCCACCGCCAGCTCTATAAACTCTTCATTTGAACAAATAGGGTATAAGCAGATGTGTGTCGAAAAGTCGTCCGCTTTCGGGTCTCTGTTAAACGCAACTACGATCGTAGTCCGAACTCTCAGATCTATGATGGGGAGGAGGGGGGGATCTACCCGTCTTCGCGCCGAAAAGAGTTCAGAAATGAGCAGACGAAGGGAGGGGTGATCATGTATGGAGAACGCTCGGTTCCTGAAATTCGGCATGCAGCTTCGCGACGTTCGGGACGGCGGGGACACTGGGAGGAAATCACATTGTATCTGGGAGAAATAAGGAAGGGAAACTGGAACGTGGACTTACGCGCACGGTCTCGGGGGAGAAAAAGGTGGTATCGGGCTTAGCTGCTAAGGGGGCAGGGGGAAGAACGGGGGACATGGAGTGGAGAAATCATCAGGGTCGGACGAGAAAGGGAAAAAGAGGAGAGACCGGAAAAGAATCTCTACAGGACTGCGGCAGTCATTGATTTCCACAATTCAAAAGAAAAAGGAGAAAATGCATCGATCAAAATTGGGAAGGAGCGGTGGCTATGGGCGAGGGCTTTCTTTCCGAAAATGACGGAGCAAAAAACCAACTAAATCTGATTTCAAAGAAAAAATTGCTGCACTCGGCTAATCCAAGTATTAGGTTTTAAGAGCAGCAAAAACCGGGGAGGCTCATGATCATCCTGTAAGGACGAAGTGTACTGAAAAGAAAGATCGCCGGTCAATACCGGGAGGAAGCTAGAAAAAATGAAAATGGCCATATCGGTGGCGGTTATTCTGTTCGTAAACGTATGGTGTGTGCAAAAAAGAACGAGGGAGGGGTGCTTGAGGACATGTTCTCTGACAGTAAAAAACGGGTAAGACGTCCCGGGGGTCCAACTGAAGCGAGGCAAAATGGTCCAACTGAGCTCTCAGCTCGATAAAAGCAGTGATCAGAAGACAGCTCGGGTTGCAAAACAATGACGAAACGGATGGGGGACTGAAGGAAGATCCAAAAGGCAATAAAGAAAATTATGGCTGGAATTATTATCGCGTGCCAACGCCCACAGGGAAGAGCTATCTCACGCGGCGCCGAAGGAGGCAGACAAGAGAAACAAATCGTTACACAGAGTGCCAAAGAGAGGGAAGGGTCAGCAAGGGGGGGAGCTAACTTAAAGATGGAAAGGGGAATGGAGCACATTCTTCAGGAAAGGGGAAACAGAGAAGGGCATTCCAGCTAGAATACTACCCACATCATAGCAAAACACTGACAGGGGGGGATAATAGACTGGAAATTAATGAGGGGGAGGCCGCAAGCGGGTCAAGGATGTTTCACCATCGACTGCCGCCACTGGGGGGTAGTTGGGTGACAAACAAGTGCCGGTGCAAGGGGGGGAAATTTAGACGAAACTTAGGTTGAGAGGAAGTAAAATTCCATCAACTTTAATCGGTCAAGAAAAACTAATCAAGGCTCTGAGGGACAAATGCTCTTGAATGCTGCTTAAAGGGAAAGGGCGCATGAGAAGCTCTTAGGTAAAGACAGGAGCTCGGCTTGGAAGAAAATCGACGCTGTTACTGGCAAAATTAAGTCCGCGGGGGAGTGATGCCAGGACTCATCACGCTCTCTCTGGTTGGCCAACGGAGGGGGTGGGGAATTAAGGGTCGTGTGTAAACCAAGATATTTAGGAAGGAGGGGGGACTCAGGAATGTGGGGGGAGGAGCAACCTTTGCTTTCAAACATTCACAAAGCCGGATAAGAGAATAAAATTGAGGGGATTCAAGGGGGATGGCAGCCTGTAAAGGCAAACGAAGAGTGGGCACGTTTCACTAGTCGGCTAGGAGACACCATCGTGATGTAGAAAATGGTTCTTTTGATAAGAAAAGCTAGGAAGAAAGTGGAATTAAAAAGCTGCGTAGGGGGGGCAGAACCCGGAATTTGTCCAAGAAAGGGGGGGAAAAACGTCAGAACAGCGGATTGTTGGTGGTGACACAGAAAAAGAGAAGAAGACAGGAAAAAGAAAATCTAATGAAATAAGGGGGATCAACAATCTGGTCGTAGATCAGCATGAAAAAATCAATAGGGGAAAGAGAACGCCATGGCCGGTGTGATGGTATCAGGAAGGGGGGGGGATAACAAAGACTACAAAAAAAGAAAAAGTTCGTGTGCGAAGAATAAAACGATGTGAATCGGGCTCGATTTCGAAACACCGCGAACGGGGGATTGGGCGGGAAGAGCGAGGGGGACCGAAAACGGAGCGTGACATGGTTGTGCAGTGAAAACGCTGCAAGAAAGTAGAGCTGGGAATGCTAGTCAAAGCCATAGTAACGCCCGCGGCATTGTCGGACGGCTCGGGCATGGCGGAGGCGAAGATTCAAAGGTAAGGACTAGGAGTGCTCATCGCACCGCCGTGCTTCAACTCGGGATTCTTCACTTCTCAGCCAGCGAGCGCAGAGGAAAAAAGAGAAAAACAGCTAAGGGGGTTTCTACAAAAAAAAAAGGAGAAACGAACGCAGGAACGCGACTTCAGACGATCGGAGATCGAAGGAAAGGACAAAATTACTCCTGGTCGTAAGGTAGGGATAAGACGGGAAAAGGATGGGAGGCGATGATAATCTTAAACGTCGAAGAAGAAATTCATCATGTAAGAGAGGATCCTGCTTGGGAGGCGATGGGGAGGGCTGCCGTTTTCTGAGAGCAGTGATTCACAACTACGAACAAGAAAAGGGAAAAAAGGAGATCTAAGGAGAAACGCATTAATCGGAAGACGGGATCACGACAAAAAGTCCTACAAGAGAGGGTAAGGGTTAAGGAGTGGCCAACGCGCTATCGTATAATAATTAGGGAAAAAAGGGGGGGGGGTGCAATGACGGTGGGAATAGTACCAATTCTCGATGTCCGGCGGTCGGGGCGGGAGTTTTGTCAGGAGGGGGCTCTGAGAGAAAGTTGTGGGAAGTCGGGGGGGGCCGTCGGACGTAGGGGTTCAGGTGTGACTTGGTTGGATCCCTGCGTAAATGGGGGGGAAAAAAACACAGAGTCCTAGGGAGAGACTCCTCTGAACGGTGCCAAGAAAGTTCGCGCGCGATCGCAAAGTCTCTGAAGAGGGGGAGGGAGGAAAAGGGAGTCGGCAAAAAGACGTTACATCATCAAAACGGCACTGGGAGAAAAAGATTAAGCTACTTGAGAGTGACGGTGGGCTACCGTCAGTCCAACTGGGAGGGGGGGTTGCTAGGTCGAAGGGAAAACAAAAAATTGTATAAAAGAAAAAAAATCCTGACCTATTTCTAGGCGTGAGAAAGGGGACAAAGGGGGGTCGCGTGCTAGGATAATGCTAGCTTTTCACCAGAGTGCAGGGCATCGCTGCGATATAATCCTCTTATGGGAATGGGGTGGGAGCCCGAGGACAGTTCTCATCGAAAAAAAGCCCAGCCAGGCTGCCCGATGGGGCATGCTCCTCGTGGGGGGGGCACACCCAGGTCGGAGGAGGACAAGCCTTGACGGTTGGATTCTACACGCTCTCGCTACTCCAAGCAAAAGGGTCTGAACACAGACATTTAAAAAAAGAAAAACTGCCTTCAGGAAGAGGGGGGTCCTCAAAGGTGCATTCTCAATAACACCAAGAGGAAAAAGGAGGAGGGGAGCAGCGCAGGGTGAGCAGTCTGGAAGTGCACCGTGGTTTTAAGGGTCGCGGTCACGCAAGAGGGGTGGGAAAAACGAAGAAATGCTAAAGAGAGGGAGGGGGGGCAACGGGAGCACGGACTTATCTGGGGATGGGGGGGGGAAAAATAACAGTTTGTCTTGTTTAAAGACTTTCGGGGGTTTGGACGATTGGCACTCATTTCGGGGAGGAAAAGGTGGGAATAGGGGTTAATCCAAGACCTACTTAACGGGGAAACGGCACTGGGTACACCGTGGGACTGGAGCGTGATAGTGGGAGCGAACTTCGCATAGGAAGTCTACCGGTTGTACTATGGGCTTAACGGGACCAGTGGGTCTTTGGGAGGAAAAAAAGTTTGGGAGTAGGAGGAGGGCATTTACAGATGTCATTGATGAAAAAAAGGACAAGAAAAAAGCGCCTCGCTTCATTTCACTCGGGGGCCGGCCTTCCGCTGGGATCGGGTTTAGGAGAATAAAGAAGGAGGACCTACAAGGAGAAAAAAACCAGGATCCCGCTCTCCGCTCTCGGGAGCGAGGGGGAAGGGAGGGGAAGGTAAATCCTCTGGGGGTTGTCACGAATGTTCTGAGAGGGAAAAGCCTGGAAGGGAAAAAAAGCCTTCTCGGGGAGAGGAGGAATACAAAACACGCTAGGTTTTAGCGAACGGAGTTCGGGGGAGAAGTGGTCTAGGCTAGCCTAGGGTGTGAGTCTACGCGCAAACTATAAAAGTAGGGGGCAAACGGCATGAACAAAATGAAGATCCCTGAGGGGAGCAAAAAAAAGGGCTCGCAAGCACGGTGCAGAGCAAAAAGCGCGGGCAGAGAAAACGTGTGTATAATCTACAAAAAAAGGGAGAGGGAAAGGAGATAGATCCGCACGTATTCGGCAGGGATCAAATGGTGGGAGGACTGTGAAAAGGGGGAAAGTATTAAGGAGAGTACTGAGGAATTTGGCTGCGGCAGAAGGCCATAGGACATCGCGTCATGGTAATAGGAGTCCCGATCAGAAAAGGCTACACAAAGAAAGGAAAAGGGTTGAGGAAAAAAAACTCAGGGGAGGGCAAAGAGACCAGGAAGGGGACTTTTCGGATGGCAACGACAAAGCGAGTAAAAATAGGCCTTCGCAGTCTCAGGGCAGATAATTTCCAGCAAGCTGAAAAAAAGGAGAGATCTCGGGGAAAATTACAAGGGGAGAAAAGGGATGGCGCTCTAAACCATCTGCTTAAACGGCCGGGCCAGGTGAGGGTTGCTTCTTGGGCTAGGGGGTCTTTTTCATCAAAAGGAAAATAGTGGAAAGAAAAGTCTGTCGGAAAGTAAAGAAAAAGGGGAAAGCCCTACGTCCTGCGGAAGAAAGTGACAAAAAAAGGGGCCTGTTCCATGAGTGCACTTTCTCTATTCCAGTTGTCAGCTAACGAGAGCGGGGTCAGAAGAGGCTCAGGGGAGAGGGAATACCGGGGAAGAACCCATCCAAAAACCCTCATTAGGCCCGTAAAAAGACAGTATGGTTGAAAACGGCACCAGAGCTTAAGCGAGCAAACCAAAGCCAGACCCTCCGCGCGACCCCTCTCTTTGTCAAGAGGAGTAGAAAGGAAAACCTAAGGAAAAGCTCTGGGGTGCATAGAGGGAGGGGGATGGAACACAGGAGTGGCCGTGAGAAAAAAAAAAAATCCTTTACACGGGCAGGGTAGACGGCCAACAGGGCGAAAGGTTTTTGGTAAAGGTAGTCCCGAAATATTAAAATGGGTGTTTTGGGGAAAAAAAAACTTCAAAGGAAAAAAAAAGGCACTCTAGGAAAGGAGGGCCGAGCGTCTTAGCTTTGAATGGGGGGAGGACAGGAGTTAGCTGGGGGCCGGGGTGTTCGAAGAAATCCAGGGGAGGAAGCGAAGGAGGGTGGACAAAAACAATCAAGGAGGGCAGTAGGATAATTAAGGAGCAGGAATTGCGTGTGCGAAAAAGTGGACGTTAAGGGGTTAGCGCAGGAGAGTAAAAAGACGAGAAGAAAAAGAGGTGGGGGAGAAATCATATAAAGGGGTGAGTGAAAAGCCAGGAAAAGGGGAAACCTCTCTGTGAATTATCGGCGTAAGGGGACGAAAAAAGAGCTTAAACCAAGGTAAGCTAAATATGTCGAAGGCAAGGGGGGAATGACTCGTGCGAAGCATATAACAAAAGATATCATGTAGGGAGAAAACGAGCATAGGGGAAACGTTCGACAATATTCTCCAACTCTTGCTCTGACTTTCCTGGAAGAAAAAGAGTGGGACCAAAGCTTTTTGCGCGCTGAAAACCAGAGGTAAAAACAAACTCTTTCGGTATTGGGGTGGGAAAAAAAAATTGCAGGAGGGGGAGGCTAGGCACGGGGCCAGCTAGGCTAAAGGGGGCAATGCTGTCTAGGAGAAATTCCTCTTCGCTTGTTTCCTCTAAGAAAAAGGTAAAAAAAAAGAGCCAAAAAAGGAAGCGCACGACGGTACAACTGACCCCCCAGGATGCTAAAAAAACCAAAAAATGTCGGCCGATCGACGAAACCAGCCCGTTCCAGGCCAGAGGCAGAGAAAGACGTTGTCATTCCGTGGGGACGACAAAAACAAAAGCTGTGGACGTCGCTCAAGTTTCCCTAAAGGGGGAACGTCGGCGAAGCTTGTGGCACTAAGCCCAACTGTTAAAAGAATCTCGGGGGAGGGGGGAAGAATCATGGCGGGAGCGAGTATAAGGCCAATGAGTAGAGGGGTGCATCGCGGTAAGTAGGTGAGTTTTGACTTGTTCGAAGGTATAAAACGGGGTCACTGGCGCAGGAGCACGCTAATTCCTTCGCGAAATAGAATCAGGGAAAAATAGAGAGTGCGTAATGCACCTTCGGATTTAATTCGTGGAGCGCTGTCATTCATCAAAAAGTCGACTACCCTGAGGGCGGGGGTGTGTCACGATCGCCTGGGTCAAACATAAGGTGCCTCTTCTGTCACAGGAGGCCGAAGGACACTGAGTCGGGGCCGGCACGTTCGGTCAAGCGGGAGTGGGGGGAGACGGGGTGGGCTCCCTTCGCTAACCAACGTAGCTGTTATAAAGTGGGTCGAAAGAGAGACAGATTTGAAAAAAGGGAAGGGGGGAGAAGAAAAACGAGGGCCTGAGGAGCTCTTAAAAATCTAACGTAACGGTCCACGCCAAAGCTCCTCTTCTAAGGGCCAGGAGGGAGGTTAAAAATAGTGGAAGGAAAGTCAAAGCTAAAAGTCGTGGTCGGGGTCACTTACAACTCAGGGACCTGGGGGCGTGTTTTGGTGAGGGGCAAAATTAAGGTTGGCATCCAAAAACGTTCGGTCGATGGGGGAGGGAGAGGGGTAGTCACCTCACACGTGGACGGTCATGGCTTCTGAAAAAAATCTTTGAAAAAAGGGAGGGGGGTTGCATTCATGCGCGGTAGAATAAAACTGTCATGAGTCTAGGGTCGAGAATAAAACGGTCGTAAGAAGGTCCTAAGGGGACGTAGAAGAGTGTCGATCCTAGCGCGCGACAGACAGGAAATACCCTTCTTGAGAATTGGGCGGGGAAAGCTCAGATGTTAGAAATTTTTCAGGGAGGGGGGGGGGGGGGGGGGGAAAACAACGACGAATGGTGGCAGGTACAAGGGGGAACTGAAGTGAAGACGACTGTCCCGTTGTTCTCACTCCTACCCGAGGACAACAGGGGACCAGCCTGTCGCGACGGCGAATGAAAGGTAAGGGACCTTCCAGTCAGAGGCTAAAAAAAAAAAGTCGAAGACAAGCTTAACTGAGGAGGGGATTGGGGAAACGGGGGGAGGAGGCCTGTGGAGAAAAGGTGAAACGTTCGGGTCTCACGTGATGCAGCGGGGGGTAACCCAAAATATCGAGAAAGCAAGAACTCGAATGAAGACTAAGTGATATATCTTTACCCGGCTAGTGGTCCAAACGCGGTTCCCGGTCAAAAAAAGGGGGCCCCGCCAGAGATTGAAGGTGGAAACACAAGACCGCTGGAATTTAACAGGGAGAAGGAACGTCTGCCCATCCCTCTTGTAAGGAAAATTACGGAAAGAAAACAGAGCTGGGATACACTACGAATTGGAAGGGGAAGCGGGGAGAACACGGCTCTTGGCCAGGATTCTTGGGTCAAGCAAATCCAAAAGATAGGAAGGCGGGGGGGTTCGACTTTACCAGGAGTGTTTATCCGCAGCAAATATCATACACCTGATTTGAGGGGGGGAACTGATAAGAAGAGACACGTAACAGTTCTAGCATGAAACAAAACGGGAATCCGGGGGCGGCGTTTGTACCAGCGCTGGACCAGGAAAATAAGTCCAGAAAAAAGCTATCAAAGGCAAAAAGGGGTAAGAAAGGGAATGAAAAAGGGCTTGGACTTTGTTGGTAAGCAAAAGCGAGGCTGCAAACTGGTATGGGTTGGAAAATCAGTAGTAAAAAGGGACAAAGAGGACTCTCCTCAAGGGGTGAGCCCGCCCGCCTGGTGGTCTCCCCTATTGGAGTCGCAATAGAGAGGGCGGTCGAAGCTCCTGGGGAGGTGAGGTCAGAGGCGGGGACGTCATGGGAAAAAAAAACGAGTTGTCTCCTCAGGGCCATTAACTTGGTTTGGAAGGTGGGACCTGGCCGAAGGCGGACTAAAAAATACCGTTTAAAGGGGGCCAGGGGTGAAATCCCGGGGCAACCGCCTTCTTTTATGTGGGCCAGGTAACCTGTGTGTTGCTTGAGAAGACATTGGGGAAGAGTTCGTGGTAAAACAGTGTCCGTGAGTGAGCGGTTTCTAAGTGTACGGGGTCAGAACGAGGCAATTCCTGATAATAGAGTATTTTTGAAAACAACGGAATACGAGAGCATGCAAAAGTTCCCAAGAAAAGGAAAGTCAAAGGGGGAATGCAGAAGCGGTTCGGTAGCAATAAAAAGGTCGGAACATGATCTACACTTCGAAGGAGCATTATCAGACGTCGCGGGGGGTAGCGAACTAAAAACCAAAAAAAAAAAAAAAAAAAAAAACCAAAGTACCCAAACAAACAAGGGCAAGGAGGGGGAACGCAACAAGATGTTAAAGTGGCATAGAAGAGAGCATGTCTTCTGAGAACTTTATTCGGGGGAGAAAGGAGGGGGTTGCAAAGGAAAAAGGACAACGCGCAAGGGGTCGGTTGTGAGTACAGAGGGACGAAAGATCCTTAAGGCAAGAACCATCTAGGCGAAACCGGAAGAAGGACGAGCTTGGAGGGAAGCGAAAGGAGGAAATATATGGAGAGTAGAGCGGAAAAACAGGGCAACTCCTTGTAAATTAGGGCATACACTCCACTCAGGGGCGAGCGAGCAAAAAGGGACTCAGCAAACTCAGAAGAGACAAAAAAAAAACCTCTAAAAAGAGAGAAAGGAAGTAATAGACTTCAGCAAAAAATGACGTCAAAAAAAGAAAAGGCATTTGTGGGAAACCCTAAGGGAGAACGCGGGGGGTGAGGAAAAAAAACAATCAGCGGGTATAATTGGGACCGGGGAACTTACATAAAATGCGGCTTGACACTCAAGAGAAAAAAAAGGGGGGGCAAGTGTGGGGGGGAGGTATGGGGGGAGGTCACGCTTCGGGGATAAACAGGAAGGGCCTCCTAATAAAAGAAAAAAGACCGCTCAACGAGGGGAAATAGAGTGTCGGGCTGGAAAAGGAAGGGCGGTTATACCTTATCTTACAAGTCAGAGGGACTTTTAACATTGGGTTATTAGTGTTAAAAAAAAGGGGAGAGAAAAAAGAGAGGCTTTGATAACAAAAAAAAAAACTAGGAAAGGGAAACGTGCACTCATGACGGCGGGGTAGGAAAAATAATCAAGCTCTAGCGGGGGACGCTCTGGACTTTTTAAAGCGTGGTGGCGGGGAAGGATCAAAAACGCGCGGGGAGGGTGGTTACCCCCCCGCTCGGGAGGGGGGTCTCAGAAGGGGAGTGTTTTTAGGGGAGCGGGGGGAGCAAGGTGGTTAAAAGCGAAAAGGGAATTGACCGCATCAAGTGATCAAAGAAGGAGAGGTGCAAAGAAAATATGGGGGGAAGAGGGCTAGCCTCTCTCCAAAAAAAAAGAGGGAAAAGATGGTCTGGTTTAGAGGAGATTTGGTTCGTGGCGGCACACCGCAAAGAGTGTTGCACGATCACCCTTAATGAGGTCTGACCCAAAAGGGAAAAAAATAAGTTCAAGAGGGGGGTTTCAACGAGCCGGAGAGGCCAGGGTCTTTACGTTTATTTGAGGCATCATAGCTCGCAGTACCGGGGGCATTGATTATTGCGTACAGGCCATCGAGGGTCCAAGTGGAACAGACGGGAAACCGAGAAGGGTGAGCTTCGTCCTCTTGGGGACAAGACTCTTTTCAGAAATGGAATGATCCACGGGGAGAAAATAGTGTGTGTTTAAAGGGGGGGGGAATGAGTCTAGGCTTACCTTTCTGCTGCATAAACGGGGTGTAGCTGCGGGTCTGATATTAAGAAATTTTAGTGGTGTCTAACCTAATTCTTGCAAGAATAAGGAAGATTGGGCGAAGTTCAGGACTTCGAGCAAGGTGTCTGGAGACATACACAACATTTCCTCTGGAAAAAAGAAAGGAACTGGACTATCTGAGGGGAAGGAGTCAAAGTCTAAACGTGAGTATGAAGGGAGTCCAAACGAGCAGTTCTTGGCACGACCTACATAAATTTCAAAAAAAAACGGTTGTTGGAAGGGATTCCGAAAAGGTTCAAAACAATTAACAAAGACGGAGGGTGCATGAAAAGACAGCACAGCTGGGGTGTGGGCTGGTCAAGGGGTCTGGTCTGCTTCGAGCAGGGGCGGGGGAAAAGAGTCGGTAATGGGGGGAGGGGGTCCAGGGGGGAAGCGGGTCTTGACACTTTTTTAATGGAAAACGGGAAAGAATTCTGGGGGGGGAAGGGGGCAGGTGAAGGGACGTTATGTGATGACGTGGAGCAACTTCAGTTTCACGGACGGTGGGGTTGACTGGAAATTGCAGGTAGGTATGGGAAGGGGACCTGAGCGCTGGAGTGACTGACCGACATGGGATCATTAAAAGGGACTCGGGTCTTATTACCACCAGCCTACTTTCAAGGGCCGGGACGTAAGGCTAAAAAAAAAGGAAGGGAGGAGGGGGAAGCTACTTCGGTTGTAGGGGTAAACACGTCTACTTAACTTAAGGGAGGAACACGTCGCGAACGAGAAGCACGGAAGGAAATGGACTCTGCCGCTTGTACGCATGTACAGATGGGAAGTGGCACGCGGGTGCAAAAATCAATCTATTACACTGTATCGGGGGGCCCAAATACGGAGGGGGAAAGAAAAAAGAACACCTATGTAAGGGGAGGCGAAGGGGGGATGGATGCATAAAGAAGCTTCATTTCACTACCTAACGAAACCTAAAAAAAGCAAGCAGCGCACCAGGCAGCCTTGATCTAGCAAAAAAAACAAAAACGGAGACAACACCCCGTTCAGGAAGCAAGGAGACACCAAGGCGCAAAGGGAGAGAGGAAACAATCAGTTAGAAAGACAGCAGAACGGCCGGCTCGGGCCTGGTGACTATAGGGGTTATGAGCGAAGAGAAGTGTCATTGATGGTTTCCTTCGAGGCTGTTCAATAGAAGGGCTTTGACGCGTGGACACTGATGCTGGGATAGAAGAGAAGATCCCTTTCGACAAAAGGTGGGGGGGGAAACGAAGAGAAAAAAAAAAAGATTGTGCAGCTCAGAACAAATTACAATGCAGAGAAATCGTTGCACTATTACTAAAGAGGAAGGTAAGAGTTGAACAATCGGCAGAGAAAAAGAACATGTTAGAAAAAAACGGGGTCCCAATTCAGTTAGACTGGGAAAAAAAATGAAACGCTCCTATTATCCGGGAAGGAAGAATTGTGCTCGAGTCGGAGGGTTGATAAGGAAAAAGTTACGGGTGGAAGAGAAAAAGGGTTTGGCTTAATTAAACCATCTTTCGAACTCTCAGATGGATGACAGCGGGCGTACGTCAAAAGAGAAAAGGGGCCCACAGTTTCGGTAAATGAACGGCGCTTTACCATTCCTCTACAACGAGATGTCTATAAAAGTCGGAGGAAAGAGCAAGTGGGCGGTACGGGGGTAAACCTTTGAAAAAAAAGGTCTAAGGGAGGAAGAGGGAAAACCAGAGGCAAAACTTGCGAAAGACAGCGCCTGAAAAAAAAAGGTCAAGACCCTATGAACCCCCTTATCTCCATTGACGACCCGAGCGTGGTCAAGAGGGAAGGGGGGGGGGAAAGGTTCACGAGGGATGGGGACAAGGGGAAGGAACCAAGCTAGTGTCTGGCATGAAAAAAAACGCCATGCTCGCTGTCGCCTGGAGACCCCGGCTTAGCGCTTTTTTTAGGGAAACGGGCTCGAAAAACGAAAGAGCCAGGGAAAGGTCAGAGAGAGGAATAGTCTGTGGGGGGAGGAAAGAAAACTGGTAGGGGGGTCGTCATGGCCAAACTCCCTTATGCGGGAGAAGCGAGGAGGGCAGTGGAAAAAAAAAAAAAAGGAAGGGGGCATAGAAAGAAGACGACGTTAAATTTCTCTGTCTGTGGTGCCAGTCTTGTATCTGATACGGGGGAAGGAGACAAGACGATCGAAAGAGGGTGGATGCATTGAAAGTATTGGGGGACACCAGAGTTGTTGGCGGAAACCGGCGGGAATGGTTCGGTCTTCTTGCAGAAGCAGGAGGGGAACCTAAAAGGAAAAAGGACTGAAGCAACCACGGGGGGGTCTGCATCTAGCAATACCACATCGTGTTGCATCTCAGAAAAAGGTCAGAGATTGTCCTTCAAATAAGAGGGGGATATTAGAGGGCACCAATGTCGTGACTGATTATACGCTCTAAAAGACAACAGCTGCGGGGGGCAAGAAGGGGGGCAAAACCAACCTGCGAAGCATCTGTATCTGTTGGTAGGAGACTGGGAGGCATCTAATTTAGGAAAAAAAGAGGGCAGAGATGAAAAGGAATGGAGGGGGACTTAATTCAACTTGAGTGGCGCCAGCGACACCATGAACAAAAAAAGAGAAAAGACGGTCCACTTCAGCCCGAACGCTTACTAACCTATCTGTCAACTGCTCAGAACAACCAATAACCCCATTTGAAGAATGCACAAAGAAGGGAGGGGGCTAGGAAAAAAAAGGGAAAAATTAGTAATGGTGAATCCGTGCACTTTGATCCGGGGGGGAGGAAAACGGGCAAAAATAATTCCATCTTTGCTATAAAAGGTACATGCAGGGGGGAAAAATCGCTGGTATTAACAAGGGGGGGAACTTCTTTTTGCGGCTAGAGCCTACTTGCTATCATAAGCAGGAGGGGAGGCCTGTAAGCGGTGCGAAAAAAAACATTGGGTACTCTTGCCAAGCCACCGCTCAAGAATAACGGAAAAGAGTGGCGGGGCTGGGCAAAGAGGAATGGTCAAAAGGGAGGCCGGGATCGTAGCAAGGAACTGGTTGAACTAACGCTTCTTTGGGCTAAAGGCTGGGGTTCATCAGGGAACGAAGGTCTCGTGGCCTAAAGGGAAAAGAGGAAGACGGGTCCTTAAGTAGGGGGGAGTATACGTCGCCTCTTTATAAAAGGGTTTTCGCGCCAAGGCTAAAAAGGGAAAGGGGGGGAGAACGGTGTGAAATGAAGAAAACAGTGGATCAATGTTACGGGATATTTATAAGCTTAGGAAAAGCTGAAAGAGAGCGCGAGAAGCCTTAGGAGAAGAAAAAACTAAAGACGACGTGCGACCTCATGTCGGGCGTCAAAATTGGTGGTTGGGGGACCTTTTCAATCAATCTATGAGGCGACGTAAAAGAAAAAAAAAAAAAAAAGGACTGGCAGGGAACGGGGGGCATGTGATCTTGGTCATGTACTAGGGGGTGGCGAACTAGATATCACGTTCTGGGACGTTTGGAAAAAGCTGCGGGTTCATATCTATAGGTTAAGTGGGGGACCGCGCCTACAGAGGAAAATTTGGTAGAAGGGTGAAAAAGGGCAGTTAAAAAAATACCCGAAGACATACCCGTAGCACGTTTACAGCGGAAGGGGGAGAGCAAACGGTTCTAAGGGGGTATATACCAATGTCGTATGCTAAACAAAGGATCTATCACTGCAATTGGTCCGCGAAATCTTTAACTGCTTGAGCCGTGGGGGGGGGAATAACTCTGGGGTGAAAGGTCTTCCGGGCCTGCCTGAAGGAGAGTAAAGAAGGGTGCCACTCTAGGAAAAACGGTAATCTCATCTGCTGGCAGGAGGTAAGTATCAGTGGAGCAAGACTTGCCTGGAAAGGTTGGAGGTGCTGTTGGCGGCAAGACGGAAAAAAGTGGAAACATGGCAGGTCCGAGTCAACTCCCTTTATTCAGAAACAAAGCCTAATCAAATTAGTGGGGGATCAAGACTACTTTCGCAGTAACGTCAAATACGGAGAGACCAGCCGCCTCAGGAGGCGAACTGGAAAAGCCAGGGCTGGGGGGGAAGAAAATCGTGTAAAAAAAGATTAGCTATTCGCATGCAGTGGTAATTCCCAGGTTGGCTCAAAACCAGTAGAGTCGAAGGTTGGAGCAACTCCTTAAGTGCTGCACTTTAACTGCCGAATAAAGGCGGGGACTGTACTGAACCCCGACGTCAAGAGAAAAGGAAGTGGTTTTTAGAAAGAGAAGAGGAGTTGAATTAATCGTTGACTAACAGGGATATCGGGTAATAGACTATTCCCACATGAGCTCCTCGTTACGTATCTGGGGTCGGTGGGGGACTGTCTAGTATGGGAATCTGAACAACATCCAACTAAAGGAGAGTAAATCTAGATAATCCTCGGAAATTAGGGGAAGGCACCGTAAGGTTACCGGTCAGGGTCGGGTCGATGGGGGACCCAATTGCTATTAGCTTTAACTACCCGGAAACTTAGGAATGCATCCGATATTAGAAAAATGACAGGTCTCTTTGGTTACGAGCGACGGGGGGGGGGAGGGCGGAAAACGGCCCGGGAAGCGGAAAAAGGGGGGCAGCTGTTCGATGAAAAGGGGGAACCACGCCTTTTTCGGCAAAAGGAATAGTCAATGGTATAGCTCGGGGGGAAAAATATTCCGAGGGGGCAGGACGAGGGGGGGAGTTTAAAAGACCCTGAGCGATGCTGCAGGTGGATCATTTCAGCAAGAAGGGTCTGCAGAAGGGTCACAGAACGTGTTGGAAATGGACGGGGGCTGCAAGACTGTACGCCTGGGAATGCAAATGCGCTCTGTGGCACCCGTTGGAATAGTGTGCCGAAGAGCTAAAAACTCCGTCGGGGTCAGTAGTGGGAAAGTGGATGCTCCTACAAAAAATGAAAAGAACAGGTTGGCCAGTTTTGGTGTGAGGGGGTGGGGGTCAAAAAACTTAGGGACGTGATCACCACTCATTGAAGGGTATCTTAACAAAACTTTCCTCAGCATCCTAGAAGAGATGAGTTTTGTACAGAAATTTTAGACCACTGAGTCTACGAACAAAGCTAAGAGCCTAAATGCGTGGGGGGAAACTGCTCCAAATCATCGTTTCGTAGAAATATCTCGCGGGTGACGTTATAAAAATCAGGGATCGAAATAACTGTCGTCAGTGTAGAATCCTTCTGTTATTCATAGAAAGCGCCTTAACTCAGACAAGAAGACTATGGGCAGAGGGGCCGTCAAAGATTTGGATCTGCGAATTGGGCGTGAGGGAAGGCTCCACGGGAAGAAAAAGAGTTCAAACAGCTAGAAAGCAGATTTCTCATGGGGAAAAGGGCCACCAGGCAAGAACTCCCAAACTGTGAGGTCATCGCTCATCAAGGGGAGAAAAGTGGCATTTCGCGAAGAGAAAAAGGAGGGGGAAAAAGCTTCCGAGAGAGGGCCAGCGGCAACTGCTCGGGTTAACGTTTCCTGGACTAATCTACATGGAGACGCAAAGCTGCCAAAGAGAAGAAAAAAAGAAAACTGAAAAAGGGAGGGAAAAAAGCAAAGGCCGTCTCCACATAGAAAGAAGCTGTTCCTGGCAAAGTACGGAAACGGCGACGGGTAAAGAAAATTATCAATGATGTCCTAGCCTGATGAACAACTATCGTGGGCTACGAAAAAAAGAGGGAGATATCAGGCGGAAAAAGCGCTTTCATCTGCTATGCAAGCCAGAATCGCCAGCATGTCTTGTTAAGCGGGGGGGGGTCTTACGGCAAAGGGAAAAAGTTTGTTAGACAACCAGCGAAGCACAATCTCATGCAGCGCATTATGAAGTGGAGGATAAGAAGGCCAGAGTGAGAAAAACAGGAGGATACCACTACAATAAGTCAATTTTTGGAACAGTAGGAAAAGGGTTCTAGATTGTCCGTGGTATACTCAAAAAAAAAATGGGGGGGTGGTTTGGGGGGGGGGTGGCAAACAACAACCACACAAAAAACAAGAAAAAAAAAGACAACACACAACGGGGTGTGCATTGTGAACCGGTCTTGATCACATTATCTTTGGGGATCTTCCATAAACTAAAGAATCTATTTCTGGGCTGTCGGGGCCTGGAGGGTTTTCTGGAAGAGCAGGGGAAGGGATTTGGGGGGTCGCCGTTTGCTGCACCTGAGTCTTTGTTTTTACCATGTGGGCGAGGGGGTGAGGAAGGGGGAGAGTTCGAAACAAGCTAGAAGGGGGGCAGGAACTACCTAAGGTATTTCAATGTGCATTATGGACGTGCCCTCTACAGAGACGAAAAGGAGACAAGACTGATAAGGGTTGGCATGGGCCTTCAAGGAGGTCCAGAAACATCCTTGGCCTCGGTGACGCAAGCGATGGAGGGGGAACGGGAGGTTAGGTAGATGAAGAGGTGCCGTTCGCAGGTTGGGTTCACGTGTTTATGAGTAGGGGGGGGAGTAACGGGGAAAAAAAGACAGAGGACGAGTCTTGGTCTTAAAAACCGCGTGGCCGCACCTGGGGAAAGGCCAAAAAAACTAGGAAAAAAAGAAAAAAAGGGTCAAGGACAGCGAACGGAGTCGCCATCCCCGGATGAGAGAACGTTCTATTCGGTTTGTCTCGCGAAGTCCAGAGGGAGAACTAAAGCATGAGGGGCACTGAGCGCATAAAATAGAAAGAGAGTATCGGGCATGCCTACTCAAGTGGGGGGGGAAATAGCACGAGGGGCTGCAGCAAGATACAAGGGCTTCAGAAAAAAACGAGAAAAAAGCTAGACTCTGTTAGGCCAAGATACATTTCTGGGAAGCGCTAGGCGCGGTCAATGGGAAGCTTGTGAAACGAAAAAAAAGATAAAAAAAAAAAAAAAACCAGCGTGCATTAACTGTTCGCAGGACAGTTCTATGCACTTGGGGGGGGATTGGGCATGCATAAGCCTCAACGTAAGTGGAAAACTTCTTGCCTGGGCGAACCAGGGATAAAGGGGGGGTTATGCACTACACGCGTTCTTTTCTTAAAAGAAACTGAAAAAGAAGGGGGGTGGTGATGACTCGTCGCGTCTACACAGTTTTTTTCGGGGTGCGGCGAGGGGGGGAATTGTGGGTTCATAGGGGGACAGGTGCTCAGTGTACCCACGGCATTTACCTAATGACAGGGTCGACTGCGGGGTGGTTTAAAAGGGGAAGGGAGACTTATCGGGTTAAGGGGGGGGGGGGGGGGGAGTCAGGAAAAGGGACATTCGCAGAATGTGGAGAAAAAATTGAGGAGTTGGCGGTTGCTGTGGTCTCGGAAGACAGGAGGTACAGACGAGGTATCCTTGCTGACTGTCCATGGGGAAAATGTCCCCTGAAAAAACGGAAGGGGACGGTCGCACCGTATTCCTTAAAGTAGAGAACGGTTTTCGGCGTTCCATTCCAATCTAAAGAGATTAGGGGAGCGCACTAGCGCAAAGATCAAAGGGGGGAAATCTGATGAAAACTAGGGAAGGCGACACTTACTGGGGGGGGGGGTCAGAAAAGTGACCTCTTGGGCAGCAGCTAGCTGCAATAAAAAACTGCGGTGGAAAAAACGATTGAAAAAGAAGTCGGCAAAAAACAGTGTCCGGTCTAGGTGGCCCGGGAGGAGTCTCTGTGGAAAGAAGGGTGGCCGCTCCGGCCGAAGCATTCGGGTACACTGCCATGGTTCACCATGAAACTTCGAACTGGGGAAGAAAAAACCGTCCAGACAATAAAAAAAGGCTCATCTAGGGGGAGACTCTCAACAAAACGAGGTATATAGAGAGATTCAAGCTATTCATTATGAAATTGTTCGGACGTTGCTATGAAAATATGGAAAAGAAACTAGGAGTTTAAGTGAAACTGAAAAATGGGGGACAGGCATCTTCTCCATTTTGTCTAAACTGAAGACTCGCGCCAAAAAATGACCAAGGGGATCTAATTTTGTGGGCCGCTAATCGAGCTGGAAAGCCAGGAAAAGCAAGAGGAATGGAAAAGGCGTGACCACGCGGATCCGCTCAACGCGGTGACTAGTGCCATGCAGCATCATAATGCAGGGGCGGGATATTCTTAGAGCGGGGTGGGACAGGAGAGGCAGAAAACGGGAGGAAGGGGGAACTTTAAGCGGCTCAGGTCGAGTAGGGGGGAACTGCACAAGTTCTTTGGCGCTCAAGGTAGGGGGGGAGGGTTCAGCAAGTACTATCGGGGGAAAAAAAAAGGAACTTCGTGAAAAAAAAAGAGTTAGAAGGGGGGAACAGCCTTCTCAAAATAAAATTAAGAAAACACAACCGTCCTTTATGAAAGAATGGTGCTCGTCTTGCGCTGACGAAGAAGACCTAAACAAATCTATAAAAGGTGCCGGTCAAAAGGTCAAAAAAGGTGCAAGAGGGGCGAACCGCAGTTCCTCATTTCTTTTCCAGCTCCCCCATAAATAGGACGAGAAAAGAAAACCCGAAGAAATGTAAGAGGGACGAAGAGCCACCGCCTGAAACTGAAAACCCCTTCTTCTAAGGGTCAATGGGGGAGAAGGTGACCAGGGTCTCGTTACTCAGCCGTGTCCGTTGTACGGGAGGGAGGAACAGTGAAAGAACTGGAGAAAGGTCCCGGAGCCCTCAACTGACATCTT
>Ga0179593_1683275_pt1 | contig 20346 bp, 30 predicted proteins | sample CZODoug2_1_08_16_FD_185931 | JGI IMG/M metagenome (GOLD analysis project Ga0179593, IMG submission 185931) | Vadose zone soil fungal communities from Angelo Coast Range Reserve, California, USA - CZODoug2_1_08_16fungal (PacBio error correction) | ecosystem: Environmental > Terrestrial > Soil >...
GCGGAACTTGGGAGATTTGCGCCCTGCAAGTATTTCATTGAGCAGCATAGGAGGCCAGTAAGTTCAATATTATAATTATATAGGGGGATTAAAGGATAACGTGCTAATGAGGAGGGGATAGAAGCATGATTATAGTAAGAAACACAGACTGATAAAAAGGCGAGGGTTTTTACTGGGCTAAGAGGGAATATCCTGATAATATTGTCCCGATGGGTAAATTAGGGGAACGGGACCCCCGTACGCCGTTGGAAAACTCAAAAACTGAAAAGGTCAGGTCTCCTCCAGGGATAGTGAGAGAAGGAATTAATATCTAGGAAATAGAAAATTTCAGAATGGAAGGAACGCAAAGAGAGGGGGGAGGGACCAGGATAGTAGAAAGGAGCGGGAGGAAACTACAGGGGGGCACAAAGGTGGGGAGGTGTCAAGGGGAAATGTGCTTTGGGGTGAAAGCGGGTCTGGGAAAATACTTGGGAGGGTGGCAAAACGGTGTTCTGTTTGGGGGGAAGAACTCGGGAGGAGTACGACATGTTTACAAGGAAGGAACCAGAAAGGAAGGCAGGTGGGCAGATCGAAAAAGGATTTATAAAAAATATTACGATTATGAGGGGACCGCCGGGAGATGGATTCGAAGTCACAAGAACATAAGAAGAACGGCGGGGGGGGGGTTGAGGGGGGGGGGGGCTATGAAAGGAGGACTCGAAAAGAGGGTGGTATCTCAAGGTCTTTGTAATAGCTGAAGAGCCGGGGGAAAGGGGCCCAAAACAACATGGATTGAAAGTCTTAGTGACCGTAGGAGTCAGAGAAAAAAAAGAGGGGGGCAGGGGGGACCAAGGGAATGGGGCTATTTGGACACAACATCAATCGACTAGAGGTTCGGGGCAGGACGGAAAAGCAGCGTGGAACTTGGAAACCCCTGGGATTCAGAGACAAGAAAAGTCCGCAGATAGTAGCGGGGGGCGGGGGGGCAAGGAAAGAACTGGGCCCACAAAGCCTAACAGGGCCCCCGAAAAGTTTAATCGATCAAAGGGGGTAATTAAAAGGTAGGGACAGGGACGCGACTCAGGGACGCGGAACAACGGGTAGAGAAGAACTCAAGATCTAGTAAAATCGGGGGTGAGCAGGGCAGGAGTTGCACGGTGTGTCAAGGGAAGAGTGGGGGTGGGTCTCGGCTGAGGGTGGGGGGCTACGAGGGAATGGGTGGAGCGCCATTCCATGGGAAAAGGTCTCCAAAAAAAAGGAAGGTGTTACATAAGGGCGAAAAAAGGGATCGGAAAGCTTTTAAGGAATTGGGCAGGGGGGAGAAAAGGTGGTTTTGGAAGGGCAGTAGATCTAACAACAACAAGGAGGAAAAGCAGAGCAGGGATGGGGGTAAGGTGGGGGTGGGTCGGGGCTAACGAATAAGGCTATAATCCGGGGGCCTTTGGGGGGGGGGGGGGGGGGGGGGGGGCCTGCGAGGGGGGTTGGGGGTGAATCGGGCGAACGGGATGTGGGGGGCAGGCCGCGGCTTTGACAAAGGTGAAAAAAAAAAAAGGATCGTGCTGGGCAGCTCGGCCTCTGCAAGCCTTACCAAACCTTAAGGAGGTGCTCAGCACCCAACAAGTAAAAATGTAAAACTTGCCGGTCGTCCGAAAGCAACAATAAAAAAGCCTATATGGGTCTTCAAAGGCGTAAAGTGTCGGTTAGAGCGGGGACAGAATAAGTGTTTCGTCAAGACATAATTTGCCCCCCTGCGGAACGAGGGGGCGTGGCACGTCTGATCGACGGGGCGGACGTCTGCCCTTCGAGAAATTGAAGAAAGGTATACAGGAATCGAAGTCTATAGAGGGGGGACGGGAGGGATGGATGGTGGTGCTGGTGGGCAGAAGAGAAAGTTCTGCAGGGGACCTGGACTACAGTTTTGGAAAGGACCGAAACGGGTTATTTACGAAAAGTGAAACAACGGGTTCTTGAAAGAAAAGAAATACTAAACTGTTCGGATCGGAAGGGGGTGACGTCAAGGGGTGCGCTAGTTTGTCTAAGAAAATAGGGTTGCATGAAGGGGGCGAGGTAAAAAAAGAGAACTAATCCATGAAGTGGGGGGGTAGGTGGGTCTGTGTAAACAAAAGGGGTGAGCCCCTCATGGCGGGCCCGGAGATAGTAAGTAGGGTCACAAAATGGGGGGGGAACCTCAGTGAGTCCATAAGGGGTCATAGGTGGGACGGGAAAACGGCAAATGGGGCGTAAACCGAAAAAAGCCAATACGGAAGGGGGGCGCCGGACGAAGTAGTGAAGTCTCCAATCAAGGACAAAAGCCCCAGACAGTTTAAAAAGGAGGACGTGCAGAGGGGGGGGGATGGTGGGTGGGGGACAGAAATAACAAAAACACGAAAAGGAAAACTCGCGGGGGACTAACTTTGGAATTTTATTGGAAAGTAGAAGTTTGATAAAATAGTTAAAGGGGGTATTCAGAGTCGTAATGCTAAACTGAAAGTAAAGAAGTCTGGAGAAAATATATTAAAGAAGAAAAGGTACCTGGGGGATATAAGTATGTAATAGCTCTTTGGAGAAGGTCTAGAGTAATATTAGGGGGGTGTCCATTGAAACTGGTTATGCTTAGAAGTGTGAGGAGGGTAATGGGGCCCAGGGGGGGGTACTGAGGAAAAGGGGGGGGCCAACTTCGAAAGTTGAATTCGGCAATTCTTAGAAACAAAAACTAAAGGGGGATTAGATGTCAAAAGAGGGAGGGGGGAAAGTGTCTAGTCATTGCAAATGAGAGGGGGGGGTAAGTTATATGTGGTTAATGGTACCGAAACAAAAAGCGGTGAGGGGGGGAAGAACCGGGGTGAGAGGCTTTGGGGGAAGAGGTAAATAAGAGAACGTTATGCGGATGCTTGCTAGACTCGGAACAGAGTCCAGGGGGGTAGCTAAATGGGTATATTTGGGGGTGTTAGATGAAGGGAGTACTATAATGATGCCAGGGGAACAGGGGTATGTATAAGACATATAGAAACATTATGAAAAAAAAGAATTAAAGCGCAACATACTAATAAAGTTCCAAGAATGATGACTACAGAGATATGATCAGGATGGAGGTCCAAAGTTCCTAATTAAGGAAACAAAGTTGGAAGTATTGAAGAGAGGGGGGGGGGAAATAAGAGTTCGGTTTAGGGCGAAAATAATAAAGGGGGGGGTACGATGTTATCGGGGGAAGGGGACATATCAGGTTCTCTGGAGAGGCGCTGTGTAAGAGAGGAGTAAAAATAACTGGATAAGTCGTGGACCCAAAGTCTAGTAGAAACTAAAAAAAGTCGTTTGTCTGAGGGATGTTTTACGGGGGAAGAACTCAAAACAGAAAAAGCGCGTGAAACCACTGACTAAAAGAGTTCTGGGGGGTCTTGGCCACAGGGAAAAAGGAAAGGACTTTGAGGGGACAAAAGGATAAGGTCTTTTAACTCAACAGTCGCCGCGGAGCTGGAGATGAGGAGGGTAGGCAAATCATGTCGACAAAAAAAAAAACACTCCCGGTAACCAAGACCGGCGGAATGTCTATATCTTAGAAAACTAAAAGGTTGTGGGCTAAGCCTCCCAGATCCGCCGGGAAGGGGAGAGGTGCGCGAGAACTAGAACGTTGAGTGGGAAACCCAGGGGGTTTTGAGGGGACTGGACATAGTAACAAGAGCGGGTAGGGGATAAGAACCGCAGGGACTAAGCTCCAGAGACGGACTCCAGAGGGCGGCCCACTGGACTGAGAAAGTCCCCAAGGAGAAAGGGCAATGAATACCGGCCCGAAGTACGATATCCTGGGTGGCAGAGAATTTTGGAGACGACTACAGTCGTAGATGGTTGGTGGGGGCGGGGATGGTAGGGGGAAAAGTGGGGGAACGGGGGTTCGCGAGCGAGTTTCACCCCGGGAGACCCTGGAAGAGATGAACTTTTCCTATGCCGGGGCCCGAGAGGTGTGGAGAAGATCGCAGTAGGTCCCAGCGAAAACTACAGAAAGGGGGGGCGAGGGTGAGACGCCAAACGGAACTTTCTGTAAAGGAAGGAGACTCATTAACCCCTGCGGAAGGCTCGTTGAACCCGGGTTCGGGGGGTGGAGCGTCGCCAACGGTGGTGCTGAATTCAAAAAAACGACGAGGGGGGGAAAAGCAGGGGAAGTTTCCATGGGGGCTCACAGGTTAGGGTGGCAGGACTTTGGCAAAAGAAAAGGAAAATTAAAGTACGCAGAGGGGGGTATAACAGGCCCAGGGAAGTTTATTAAATCGGAACTGTTGAACGCCAGCCGGGGGGAGGTGGTTTGGGGGAAAAGGATCTCTCTCAAAAGAGAAATAAAGATAAAGCGAGACGAAAAAGTCTTGTGAAACCCCGGGTTGGGGAGTTCCGGATACTTGTCGTATAAAGTTTAGCGTAAAGGGACCCTCGCTAAAGAACTGGAAAAAAAATGGAAGGATCACAGAAAAAATCCAAAGAGTCTCCTGAAGCGCGACCCACCAAGGAGGAGTCTGGGGAGAAATGGGGGGAGGTCATCGGGGAGACCTCGCAGGAAAATTTTAAAGAATCTTTAAACCACGAAAGCCTCTAACTATGCGCCGCCAAATCGGGTAGGGGAAGAACATTGTCATGCGATCGCGGAGAATGGTGCGGCGCAACTTGGAAGTCCAGGGAAGGTGAGGACAGACAGACAGAGGGAAAAAAAAAAAAAAAAAAAAAAAAAAAAAAAAAAAAAAAAAAAAAAAAAAGAAAAAAAAAAAAAAAAAAAAAAAAAGAAAAAAAACAGAAAAATAAAGAAAAAAAAAAAAAAAAAAAAAAAAAAAAAGTACGCTAGAGAGAGGAAATGACGTAGGGGCTGGAGAGTTTCGGATGTAGAAGAGGATCTGGAAGGAAGGAAAGCGTTGGGGGAAGGATAGAATGTTACCGAAAAGAAAAAAAAACCTGTGTGCGTATCTAACGTAAGACGAAGGAGGGTCGAGGATCCGTAGTGGAAAAACCACTTATGGGGGGAACTAATTACAGGAGGGGGGGTCTGCCTAAATTAAGTAACGACGTTTAAAAACGGGGGCTGTGAAGGGAGGGAAAAGGGCATGATATGGAAAGCATCCGGAAGGGGGGGTAGCCAAGGCTCAAAAAGGACGACTATGTGAGAAATGACGAGATATCTGGTAGAGAAAGGGGAAGCCGAAAGGAGAGGCACGAACGAGAAAACATGAGAAAGGGGGGGGGTTCTCATCGTGAAAGGAACTTAGTGAAGGAAGACGGTCAACAAACAGCCCCCGAGGGGAAACCAAAAGGGCCGTCAGGGGCGGGGCGATCTTACTTAGGGGGGGAAAGGAATATAAGGGAGTAATTTTTAAGGGGGATCGCTATCAAACATGGCGGGGAATTTTAGAGGGTTGAACTATAAGGCACCTTTGCGCCACGGGAAGGAAAGATGAATGAGGGAACATATGAGGAAGGGGGGGGAAAATTTGTAGAAGTTGGGTAATTTAGAGTACTAAAAACTATGGGAGAGGTCTAGTCGTGTACTAAGGGGGGGGTAAACTTGGGGGGAGATCGGGGATTATGGGGGTACTTGGGAGAGGGGAAATCCTATGCCAGTGGCTTAGTCATAAAAGGAACTGTCTGGAATCCGGGGGGAATCCAAGGATATAACACAACAGAAGGAGGAGTAAAAGAGGGCAAAGAGGGTGTATAGCAAAAGGTTCATGGATAAGGAAGAAGGGGGGGATGTCAAGCGACGGGAAGGACACGGTTCTCAGAAACAACAACCAGGGAAAAAAGAGAAGAGACAGGGGAAGACATTAACGAGTCCCTGCACAGGGAAGGGACTAATAAAAAAATATCATTAGGGTGGGGGGTGCCATGGAAATTTTGGTTAGGGGAATTTTAGCTCACAAGGTGGGTGGAATGGTATGAGAAAAGTCATTCTAAAAGGGGGGAAGTATTTATGCAGGATTATAGATTTGAATTAAAATGTAATTAATCGAAAAAAAGGACATTTTGGAAGAAGGGAATGGAATCCGGGGGTATCCGAAAGGGAGAAGGCCACTGTTAATAGAAAGGGAAGGCTACAGTCCAAAAGTACGAAAAATTGGGGGGGAAAAGAAGGGTTTCATAAGACTGTTGGGGAGGGGAGGGGCGAAGAAGGTAGGGATAGAAAAAGCGGGAAATCTCTAACGATCACGTTTCGACGCGGGAAAGGACTTCTACGCAAAGAGTGCATTGGAACAAAATGTATACTCGGTTTCGAGAACAACGCAGGCAACGGAGTCAGGGTCTGGGGAGGGGATGGAGTAAAAAGGAAAAGTGGGGGGAAGAATGTCGAAAAAAAAACTAAAATCCCGGGGAGAAGGGGGGGGGAGTGTCTTCAGAACTCGTGCGGAAAAACCACAAGTAACAACAATTATACGGAAAAGAAAGTTTGCTGGAAAGGAAGGAAACACGAGAAAAGGACAAATTACCGGAGAGGGTGGTGAATCTAAAGAAGGGGACGCAGGGAGTTCGAAATTGTACCAGAGGAGAGAGACCGGGAGGCAAGAAGAGTCTCAAGCCCAGAATGGGGAGCCGAAGAAAGGGAAAAGAAACTTTAATTGTACGAGAAAAAGGGGCGGGAAACGCAAAGGCGTATGTAGTTCGGAACTAACAACCAAGAGATTTTTGGGGAGGTAAATCAAAAGAGCTGGAGGGGAAGGAAAATCTCCCTTAGTAGAAGAAGTTTACAGTTCGCGGCTACATCCTTGTCAACCGGAGGACGCGCAAATGGGCGGGAAAAACCAATTACTGCTAAAAGAAGGTCTCAGAGGGCTCTCGGGCGTCTCCGGGGCAATCCGGGAGAAAACGAGTGGACCTGGACGCAAGATGGCCAGCCCGCGTCGAAGGGGAGCTATGTAACGCTTTGAAACGCTACTGAAAGAAGCCATTAGGGGGGGAAAAGCTACGAACGGCGTAGCTTGAACCGGCTATAAAAAAGAAGGAGCGAAGAGGGGAGCCAAATGTAACAGGCAGCGGAAGGCTCAGAGGGGAATCTTGGTTGGAAGAGATTGTTGGGGGGACCCCACGAAGTCGGGGAAAAAGGGAAAAGGTTTTGGGGAAGTAGATTCTGGGTGCTGGATCACACCGGTGAAGGTTCTGCTTTGAATGCTACGGGACCTGTTTATCATGAGTAACAGAAAATTTCTTGGATCTTGGGAAAGGGCCCGATTGAAATCGCGGGGTAACGGGGGGTGGTTGGAACGCACCAGAGGTGAGTAGAACCACCCAGAACAAAAAGCGGCGGGGCTCGATGCACCAAACACAAACGGGGGAAATAGGAGAACACAAAGGGGGGTCTTGGGACACCCTGCAGTCCCCTCAGTTCCTGATTTCAGGTATACTTAAGGAAGGAGAAGGCTCTAAGAGGGACAGGAGAAAGGCCCAAAGGAAGGGGGGAAATGTGGTTGAAAAAACGCAAAAATCCAAAAAAACCAACACAAAAAAACCACCAAAAAACACAAAAAACCCAAAAAACAACCCAAAAAAAACCAACAAAAAAAACCAAAGAAATACACACACAAAAGAAAAAGGTAGACAAATCCAAAAAAAAAAAACCACAACAAAAAAACACCCCAAAAACCCAAACAAGACAAAAAAAACAGCACAATACAAAAGTGAAAAAGCCACTCAAAAACCAAAAAAAAAAAAAACAAAAAAACAAATTGAAAAGAAATCAGAACACAAAAAAGACCCAAACACAAAACAAAAAAGAAAAAAAAAACCAAAAAGAAGAAAAACAAAAACAAAAAAAAAAAATAAAACCAACTAAAAAAGAGAAAAAAAGCCAAGGCGGAAAAAAAAAAAAACCAAAAAAAAACCACAAAAAAAAAAACCACCCAATCCCGAAATAAATAAAAAACAACCACAAAACTCATCCAAACAAAAAAAAAAAAAAAAAGAACAACCACCCACAAAAAAACCACAACACCACAAACCAAAAAAAAAAATAACTGGTCGAATCAAATCACAAAAACCCGCAATAAACAAAAAAGCCACTCTTATAATGATTCTCTCGACAACATACCGGGTAGCATACCCAAAGAAAAAAAAGTTTTACTTGGTTCAAAGTAGTCCGAAGGGCGTCACGAGGAGTCAATGATCAGATGAATAAGGTAGCGTGGGGCCTATTAGAGAAGATAATGGTCAATAGGCGAGGGGGTGGGGGTCACAAACAATGGGTACATATGAAATGAAAAATTCCTGGAGTCTTGCTCACATTTTGAAGACGCAGTGAGCAGGGAGGGCCCCATTAGAAAAGATCGATAGCAGAAAGTAAGAATTCAGAGTGGGGGGGTCATCCAAGGAGCCGTTGGGAAAAGGGGAGGAAGGATAACGTTCAAAAAAGGGAAGACGACTGATAAACGAACACCCCCGAACCCCACGGGGAATCATAGCTTTAGGAAAGGGGGGGATTTACAGGAAATCTCTGGGGGAGGAAAATAATACACATAAGGGGGAACCGACTGGGACGATTAAGTTCGAAGGAGGGGAAGACAACAGATAATGACATAGGGGGGAAATACTACCAGGTCAGGGTGGTAGGGAAACTGTGAGACTCACATGAGAAAAAAGGGGGGGGCGTAAATCTTATTGGGAGAAAAAAACCAGGGAGGCGACTAAGGGGGACGAATGGGAGGGAAAGTAGATAAAGTCCGTGGGGGGAGCGTAAATCGCGTTCGAAAGGGGGAGCTACGGGGAGGGGGGGAAAGTTGTGCGGACATAGCCTTAGGGTAAAAAGAAAGACAAACACCCCAGACAAGGGGAAAAAACTGATCCGTGCACCTGAGGGGGGAAAAACGCAGAGGCTAAGGTTGGGGGAAAATTCAATGAAGGGGAGGATAAATTTGTAATCATAATTTGAGAAATAGAATGGTTCATAAAGGAGGGGAATATTTCTATAAAAGTCTGGGCGAAGGAAAATAATTTCATTTTAGGAGAGGATAAAAATTATTGGCATTTCGTAATTGGGGGGGAATACTTAAGTAGGAACTTAGTGTAAGAGGGAAGTCTGTGGTTTAAGGGGGTCGAGTCAAGGTCTAGTAAAGTGATAGTGTGCGGGGGGGGTTTGAAGTAATGGGGGCATGAAAATCATATGCAAAGGGAGACTTAGTAGGTTATAAGGAAAATAGGAGGTAAAATTCAGAGATACCACCACGCAAGGAGGGAATTAATTGAAAAAAAGGGAGGGCAGAAAAAAAGGATTGCCTGTGGGGCCGAGGGGGAATAACTACAGGGCACAGGATAAGTTAGATAGCTTTGAATTAAAAAGGGGAAAGGATCTGCACAAAGGAGAGGAAGAGACAAGGAGGGCTCAACGTAGCGGTGAAAGGGATGTATCAGAAGAATCCCTGCACACCGGGAGTGCTTTCAAAGGCATATCATTTAGGGGGGAAAATGTCAAGGGTGAAAAGGATTTAATTGCGGGGGGATAGAAGGGAAAGGAAAAAACTTATAAAGGATGCAGGAGGAAAAGTTTAGGTAAAGTATGAAATTATTAGGGGAGGGATTACAACTAACAATACTTGAAAAAGGGTGACTAAGTCACCAAAGGTATGGTTCGAACAATAAAATTAAAATAAAGAACAATAGTGGTACACTCGAAGTACATAGAGGGGGAGACCTAAATTTGGAAAGGTTTATTTATAGGGGGGGAGGAATGAAATAAGGTGGAGGATAGTTATTAGGCTTGACAATGAGGGTAAACCGGGGAGGTCGCTGAAAATATGCCGGGGTAAAATAAATGATAAAAGGGTTTGCAGTGGAAAAAAAATGTAATGAATAACGAACATCTCAGGGCGCAGGAATAAGGGAAGATGGCTAACTTGTAGAGGTGGGGAGGGATGGAGACTTAAAGAAAGATGCGCAAACACAATAGTGTCGGGAGAATAAAAGAGGGGAAAAAAGAAAAGAGATTGAGACCAAGCCAACAGGGAAGGGGGGAAGACGGTGGACGGAGGAATTGAAACTCAAAGCCGCGGAGCTGGAGAACAAATTACCGGAAATGATGGGAACACTTCCAAGAAGCAGTTTCCGAAGACAGCCGCCGGTGGGAAAAAGAGGAAGGAGGGGGACCTGGTTCGGATTCGCTAGTAGGTAAGAGGATAGGGGAGAAGCCACTGTGGGTGGGACAGTCACGGAAAAACAGGAAGGGGGACTACCAGGGAAATTATGGGAAAGGGATCGTGGCGGAACCCAGAGTGTTTGGCGGACGTTGGAAAAAGAAAAGAATCGGTATCAAAGAATGGCCAGATCCTCAGGTAAAGTTCGCCGGGGGGAAAAAAGAATGACCGGCGTAGCAACTGGGGATACAAGAAAAACCAGAGGAACGAAAGATATCTCAGTGAAAAAACGCTGGGGGAAACCGGGGGGAACCAGAGCAAGACGTGTCCCCGAAAAAGGGGAGGGGATCGAAGGGGCCATCTGAGAAAGGAGACTAGCTGGGGAGGAATCGACTCAGTAAAAAAAAAGGACGGAATAGCGGGAACGGAGAAAAGACCAGACAATCAAAAAAGGGGGGAGTAACCAGGGAAAACCGCGTTATTTCGGTTGGGTGGTAGAAAACGTGGTCTGGGGGAGGAGTCATAAAACGCTGGCAGGGGGGGGGGAGCGTGGGGGGCTAAATTGGGGGACCTGGAAGGGGTCTGACTCCCACGCGGAGAAACCGAAGGTTTGACACGCCGAGTAAGACTATTGACACTCAAAAAGGTTCCGGGGGGGGGCTCCCCGCCATGAGGAGGGGGGGGTGTTCGGAAAGAGGCAACAACACACGGGAAAATAGAGAAAACACAAAAAAAAGGGGGAGAGAAAAAAAAATAACCGAGGGAAAAAAAAAGAACGCCTACACTCAAATGGCTCGTAATTAGTTAGGCGTAAGCCGGAGTAAGACTTCTTAGAAAAAAAACGCACCTGGGGAAAAAAACAAAAAAAAAGACTGAAAACCAAGTAAGCCTGATGCAACCAAAAAACGTTGGCGAAGGGAGGAGGCACAACCCCGAAAAGAAAACGTTGAAAAGAGGGGGGGCTGCACGAAAGGTCTCAGGGAGGGGGAATCAAAAAGTACGTCAAGTTTGGGGCCGGGAGGCTAAAGAATCTCAAACAGTACATAAAAGGAGAGAACTCAACTTAGGGGGGGGGGGAAAGGATCGGCAGGCGAAAAGGTCTCCCATCAGCGTGAGCTGAAAAAAAAGAAAGAGACTCTGGCGGACATCCTGTGAAAAGCTGTAGCAGAAAATTTCGTAGTTCCAGGATGTTAAAAAGTACCCCTGATCTTAACTTATGGATAGGGAAAAATCAATCGGATACTATATTGGGGAAAAGCTAGGGGAGGGAAGTATCCGAACAGATGGAGAGGTAACTCCCGGCGAGGGGAGTAGCTAAAGGCAAAAAAGTAGATAAAGGTGGCGGACTAAAGAGGGCCTCCGAACAACTGCAGGAGGGAAACCCGGGAAAGTGCGAAGAAACCAATGAGCATGAGGTGCGGGATTGAAAAGAACTCATCCGGTAATGGGGGGGGAGACTCCGGCGGGGGTGTTGGGTTGGTTCTATAGGCAACTTACGGGGTATTATGGGGTAGATAACGTAAGGGAAAGAAGGTAAAATACTCAATCGAACGACGCGGAGGGGAGAAAGCATCGGAAGGAAAAAGGAGAAGTAAGAAAAGAAAAAAGCCCGAAGACAAGTTGGAAAGGGACCTGAAACGTGCGCGGACGTGGAGGGGACGAGAGAGCACTAATAAGAAAGTCCAAGGGTTGCGGTAGGGGAGTTGGGAAAAAAATCATGCATGGGGTCCAGCGAAAGAGAAAGGGGGGAGGAGATATGGTCAAACACAAAAAGAGGTTTTGAGGGGGACACTGAAAGATGGGGTTTATGAAAAGAGGAAAGGGAAGATTTCCAAAGGTTCGTAAAAGTGTGAAAAAATTTATAATGTAGAAAAGAATATGTAAATTACTTTAGGGGAGGTATGGGGGGGGGGGAAAGGATGGGGGTGGCTTAGTAAAGAGTGTGGGGAGTTTTAATATTCAAGCTAGAATATGAATGTATTAAAGAAGGGTATAATGCATGCGTGGTAGAAAGAAATCACACAAGAAGAGAAAGGAGGGGGGGGGGGGGGGGTTGGGGGGGGGGGGGGGGGGGGGGGGGGGGGTGGGGGGGGGGGGTGGGAAGGGGGGCACGGGGGGGGGGGGGGGGGTAAAATTGAAGGAAAAATAAATGATAGAGGAACTGTGGATAGAAAGAAAATGCAGACCGGGGAAGGAATTATATGGCAAAAGGAGATGACGCGAAAGAAAAACAACACAAGGAGAGGAGAGAGCCCAGGGAACCTTAGATGAAGAATTCTAAAGAGCAACTGGAGGGGACTGCTATAAAAGGATTTTTTGGAAAAAATTTTTCAGGGGCTGTATTGGAGGGGTTTCTAAAGTGTATAAGGAAGTATGGAAGGAAGAGACAAGTTTATGGGAGTATGAAACGACATGTGCATAGTAATTCAAAAAGGAATACACAATACTGGGGAAGAAGGGAGGCAAAGGGGGAGAAAAAAGAGCTTACAAGAGAAGGAAGGAGGATCAACTGGAAAGGTGTACACTAGTGGAAGAAAATGGAAAACTTAAACAAGTTCCGACCTGGGGGGGAAAGAGGGGGGAATAATAAATACAGGGGGGGGGCGCAAATAACTATTGGAGGACCTTGAGGAAAGGGGAAAAATTTCCACGTTCGGGGACATGACTATATAAAGGTATACGCAAGAAAGGGGGAAACCAAAGGGCATGGAAGAGGAAGACACCCAGGAAAGGAGCATCTGGGGCTGTTTGGAACTGGAGGAAGGTGGTCGGCGGACCAAGCCCGCGTAAGGGGGTGTCGGGGAAATAGGAGTAGGGTTCGAGATGAAAAAGCTGGTAAGCCAGATGAGAAGGGGGGAAAAGGTCGGAGGTTGACTCAGAGTCGAAATGGGAACAAGGTGACCAGAAAAGAGAGGGCTCCTTGACAAAGAATGGAGGGAAACTAAAAAGCCCCGTGTGCCAAAAGACCATTGTTGAAAAGGACTCTGTTTGAAGAGGTCGCTCCAAACCGCAACGAATTGGAGCGCGACGAAACCTTAATGGGAAGAGAAAAGTGGGTACGCCCACAAAATAGGATTACGTTGAAAGCCCCCCAGAGAGTGTCGGACGTGTTCGGTAAAAAAAACTCTAAAAGAGGAACCTAAAGGGGGGGGCTCGGAGAATATCGTGTAAAGTTCCCAAAGAAGTACCGCGGAGGGAAGAAACGGGAGAGAATCCATCCCACGCTAAAAAAATTTGACTACGGAGGGAGAAATCTTAATCTGGATATAGTTTGCAAAGGGGAAGAAAAGTTGGAAAAAGACGCCCTTGCCGAAACGCGCCTTGGAGGAAAAAAAGCTATGGGGTCAGCGCTAGAACGATCTTCAATAATTTGCTCGAGAGGCGGCCCCAAAGGAAAAGATCCTTGAGGATTCAAAGAAGGGAAAACTCTCTTTGAAAAAAAATTCTTGACAGGAGTAAATGGGAACCCGTTAGGTGGGCGGGTTGCCTCCAGGACTGATAGAAAACGGGGGGGAAAGGTTCATTCAGGAGGTTTCCAGGGGCACAGTCGGAAGGGGAAAGGGGATCCTTGGGAAAGAAAAATACTCTGCTGGAGAGAAAGAGTAGAAACGAAAAAAAAGGTGGTAGGCCGGCAGAGGGAGTTAACGGGGGGGTCTCTCCCCGAACCAGCACGGGGGGGTCGCTTCTCGCTCATTAGGCGCTCGAAAAAAAAAGGAGGCCTTTTGGGGAGGGGAAAAAAAGAAAACCCCTGTAAAGGGAAAAGAACGGCCTACACTCAATTGCCAGATAATTTTTGCGTCCATGCTAAAGCAGGGGAGAAAGCCGGATCCGCACCTGTGTGAGCAAAAAAACTCAGGAAAAAAGGAAAGACGCCTTAATTAACAAGGGAAATTGGCGACCGTCAGAATCCCGCCCGAACGTTCCCGCGTGCACGGGTTACTACAGAAAGCGAGGCGTCACGCGATGGGAGAGGGCACTTCTGTGAATAACGACTCACGGTTGGTCCGAGAAGACAAGGAAGATGCCGTCGAAAAGTAACAGCCAGATACAAGGGGAGTCAACAAAAGACGTGGCTTTCCAAGGAGTCCATTGGGAACTGCATTGGGGGGAAAAAAAAAAAAAAAAAGAAAAAAAAAAAAAAAAAAAAAAAAAAAAAAAAAAGAGTACGCGAGGGAGAAAAGGGAAGAGGCTTTTGGTAGCAGGGGACCTTGAGGAGATAAAGGACCAATGAGGAGCATGAAGAACGGCCGTGTTTCATAGCTTTTAAAAAGAAGCTCATGGGCTGTGATTTACAAAGCACCGGGACGAAAAAGACATCTAAGGAAAGGCGTCCAAGAAGGGGGGGGGGGGGGGGGGGGGGGGGGGGGGGGGGGGGGGGGGGGGGGGGGGGGGGGGGGGGGGGGGGGGGGGGGGGGGGGGGGGGGGGGGGGGGGGGGTGGGGGGGTGGGGTGGGGGGGGGGGGGGGGCTTGTGGGGGGAGGTTGGGGGCGGGGGGGGGGGGTGTGTGTTGGGGGGGGGGGGGTGGGGGGGGGGGGTTTGTGGAGTGGGTGGGGTTGGGGGGGGGGGGGGGGGGGGGGTGGGGGGGGGGGGGTGGGGGAGGGGGGGGGCTGTTTGGGGTGGGGGGGGGGTGGGGGGGGGGGGGGGGGGGGGGTGGGGGGGGTTGGGGGGGCGGCCGTGCTGAAATCCCCCGACCAAACAGAAATACATTGGTGGCAAAGAAAATCCTATCGGAGTCGTCTTACGGATTTTCCATTTAAATGGTAATGTGAGCACTCAAGGAGTCCAAGGAAGAGGCTTAGGTAAGACAAATGGGGGAAGAAATCTCCGCGTGACGCGACGGGGGATCACACGAATGGTACACGGGGGGTAGTAACATCGAACCTCCATGTGGGCAAAGGGACTAGGGTAAAAATACCCTTCTAATCCCGTGTGGGGCGGGAAAAAGAAGCCACTTAGTGAAGGGGGGAAAACCTAACCACAGCCCCCGACATTTCAGACTAGGAGTGTATGTTCAAAAGGATAACTATAATAGGGGGGGGGGAATTCAGATAGATAAGGTGGGGGGAAAAATGGCGTTAAGGAAAAATTTAGTTTATCTTGATATGGTATCAAATCGTAGTATAGGAAATAAAAAGGAGGGGGAAAGTTAGGAAATAAAAGGAAACGCAATTGACGGAAAAAGGGGGGGGGGGTATATAATTTAGAAAAAAAGAGATCTAAGGGTAAATATTGACAGATACTGAATATGGGGGGAAGGGGTTATCTGAAGGGAAAGAGGAGTGTGTGGAGGGGATAGGAAGGGACATATGTTCAAAAGGTCAATATGAATGTCTTAAGACTTAGTAAGAAGGGGGAGGGCACACGAGGGTCATCCTTAGAAGTTTAAGAGAAAAAAAGATACACAACCTCAGGAAATTATGGAAAAAGGAAAATCAAGAAGAAGGAGGGAAGCGTGTATAGGCAGAGAGAGTGATTACTGTGAGAAGGGGAAAGCTACGTGGAGGACTAGAAACGGCAGCTACAAAACAAAAAAAATGTCTAGGTCATACGGGTAACTTATAAGGAAAACACCTGTAGGGGAAGGAAGCACGAGGGAGGGAAGGAAATTTGCAAGGGGAATGAATTTTACCACGGGGGGTTGTGGTGTTTGTAATAGTGAGGTAAAGGTGAAAGGGCATTATAAAAGGGGGGGAAAAAGACAGTAGGGAGAAAGGGGTCCTTGTTAGGTTAAAAGGGTGAAGAACTAAATGAAATCTCACACATATCAAAACAGAAAAAGACATTTGTCGACGATAGGGAATGCAAAAATCAAGAAGGGGAATATTAAAGGGACACTAGGGGAAAAGGAGACTTAAACAAAGGGAAAAATTTGGAAAGATTATTTATCAAGAGTGCATGAGAATGAAATACGGGGTGAAAGAAGACTCGATTAGGTATCCTGGAAGAAGGGAGACAACGGGGAAGGCGAGGTCCTCTGTAAAAAAGAGAGAAGTACTTATAAGAAAGTGCAGATGGGAAACCAAAGTGGGGAGAGTAATCGGTGAAACGAAAACAAAGGGGCACCGGGGAAGGGTCTTAAACGTGTCAAGGGGGGGTGACGGAGGGGAAAAGGGAACTTGGGCGTAAGAACGCTGCTAAAGTGACTAGCGAATGTTGGGGGAAAAAAGAAACTCGTTGAAAGATTGAAGAGAGGGGGATCGTACCACCGGGAACGACGCGGAAGCGTTATTCTAACTCAGATTGGGGGAATCAAAGTTTGAACGACGGCGGAGAAAAAATTACAGGGGGGACCATAGATCATGGAAGGGAAAGTTGAAGCCATGGATCCCAAACCCCTGTTACCAAGGAGTGGGGATTTAACGTATTGAAGGGGGCGCAAAAAATAGCGAATGGGGGGTGTAAGGTGGGAGAGGGCACTTATCCCCGCGACAGTTGCGGGAAAGTATGATACTTGGCGATGCAGGTTTGGCGGGAAAAAGGTAGTATAAAAGGAATGCGGCGTATAACCCCACAGGAGAAAAAGCAGTCTAAGCTCTAAGGGTATTCCGGGTCGTCACCTACAGCCAGGGGGGGGTGTCCCCGAAAAGGCGATCCAGAAAAAGCTCAAAAAAAAAGGGAGAAATTTCGACAGAGCAAAAGTACTCGAGGAAGGAAGAAAAGGGGCAGGCGGAGTCACAGGTGGTAACGTTACGCCCGTGACGGAGGTGCTCCAGTTCTTAGAGAAGGTATGGGAGTGCTGGCCAGCGGCGTAACTGCAGAAAGGGTGCGCGGAGGAAAAAAGGGGCCCTCTACGAAAGGAAAAGATGGGGGGCAGGAGTCAAAAATTATGAAGAAATCGCGGGAAGCCAGGCATTGCCTGAAGAGGAAAAAAAGGTGTAGGGGGAACCGGCGCGTCGCCATAGTTGGGTCCGTGCATTAGGATAAGGTACCGGGGGGGTTATAAGGGAAAACAACAAGGGACCTGTACAGGGGCCACGGGGTGGGGGAATTTATCCCTGCGTAGAGCTTAAATACGTTATAAAAAGTTGAAGGAGGGAAACCGAAAGGGGGGAAGAAAATACAGGGACCCGCAAAAAAGAAGGATGTGGGGGGACTAGCGCTTCGAGAATCTCCTCACCACAAAGGGGGAAGAAGCGAGAAACACCACAGAAAACTGGGGATTGAGACCAATAAACTCGGAAAGGCAGCAACTCCCGTGGATTATTTAGAGGGAACTAAACGAAAGAACTAGGGGCAGGAGAAAAGCCAAGAAACGCAACTTTGGGCCGAGAAAACCAGCACGGGAAAGGGAAATGTCAAAGAAAAAAATTTTTGAGAAAAGGGGTCGCAGGGGAAACCCCGCCAAAAGGGGGTCAGTCTGTGCAAGGGTTAAAAAAGAGATCAGGTCGGAAAAGTAGGGAGAAACAAGTTGAGAAAGCTTGGGGCTCGGAAGAGCCCCGCTAAGGGACCATTAAACTTTCCATCAAGGGTAAACGAAAGGAAAAAGCAAAAAAAGAGGGGTCAGGGGGGAAAAAAGAAGCCGGCAGTGAAAAGGAGAAAAATCGAGAGAAAGAGAAAAAAGGGACAAGGTCGAGTCACGAAGGTGGGGGATGGGGGGGGATTTCAGAGCCGCGGGCGATCTGTACCAAGAAAGGAATGTCTCAGTCCATGAAGGGGGGGAGAATAGCTTTAAGAAGTGATTTACTCGGGGGGAAAGAAAATATCTGGTGGTGAGGAGAGAGGAAAAGAACTACTAGGGCTTCCCGCAGGGAAGTCGTGCCGGATAGTTCGTTGGCCGATAAAAAATCATATGAAAGAAAAGAAAGAAGAGAAAAAGGTTCAAGAGGATGAAAAGGGAAATGGAAATCCGATTAACCTGGTAGGAACTTATCATTAGGAAACTAATCATCGCTAATTTGTGGAGAAAATAAAAAAGGGCGGTCGCAAAGGGAAAAGGGGAACTTACTTTGGGACCGTATAATCAGGGGACTTCCGGGAAAAAAAGGGGCTGTGGCGTAAATCGAGGGGGAGCAGAGGGAACGAACGACACATAAAATGGAAAGGGGTCGCATACGAAGGAAACACACGTAGTTAATTCGAAATCAACGACCGTTCAAGGAAAGAGGAGGGGGGAAGAGTGTAGTTGGGGGAAACGAACGTAGGAGTTGAAGTGGGGGACACTGGAAAGGATAAGTATATTTGGGTAGAAAAGGCTTACAGCGAAAAGAAAAAGGGGGGGAGAGGTATCGGTAGATCGTTGGCAAGCAGAAGAGGGATGATCGAAGAAAACTTACTAAGTATGAAAAATAGGGAGAGGTCCAGCGAAAGTGGGTTTAAGTGGAGGGGAAAGTAGTGTCATAGAATGCTCTTGTGGATCATTCTTATAGGGGGTATTTTGGGGGGGGGGGAAAGGACGGTGATCTTAGTAAACCTGGCTTGAATAAGGGGATATGTAAGGGGGGCGTAATCATAGGAAAGAACTTGAAGACCTTTTAGAAGCACGTCGAAAAAAAAAATAAGTGGGGGAAAAGCTATAGAAAAAGAAGGGAGTACAAGAGCAAACAAGGGACACAATAAAGAGGGGTCCGCGTGTAAAGGGAAGAGGGACAGGTGTGCAGGGATTACGGTTAGATAAGGGTGGGTAGGAGGGGAGATGACCGAGGTCAACAAAAAGAGTAATAGAGGAAAAGAGCTCAACGGGAGGGGAAATATAGTATCAAAGTAAGCCCGAAACATGGATGCTTATGGCTGGGGGAGAAGCGAAGGCACACAGATCATTTATTTTGGGTGTGCCAGGTAGGGGGAAAAATTTTAACTCAAGGGAGGAGGTTTGTTTTAAAGGGGGAAAAACTTATGAAGGAGGGAACGGGCAAAAATAAAAGGGAAGTATTTAAGAAAGGGGGGAGATGAGAGAGGCAGGGGTGACATTATGTAAATAAGGAAATTTTCGGAGGGGGGAAGGGGCAACGGAATAAAGGAGTACCATTAGAAGACGGGGGAAATACAAGTCGTTAACAATAGACCTAAGGGTCACAAAGTTAAACACAGGGGAAAAAGGGGGAAAATTTTATTTAAATCCTAGGGCAGGGTTCAGGGTACCGAAGGGGGGGGGGGGAATACCGGAAAAGAAAAAAAAGTCGAAAAGGGCGCAGGGTAAGCTAGCGACGGGAAATTATACCAAGTATGGGGGGAGGGGGAACACAAATTCATCTAGCAAAGACGAAACCGAAACTCCGCGAAAAAAGAAGGGGCTGATCATGGGAACCACCTTGGGGAGGGGGGGAGGGGGTTACGGGATGGATACGGTCAAGTGGGTCAGGCGAAGTCGCAACGAGAAAACGTACTGTTATTTCGAAACTGAGGGGAGGTGTACTCCACATTGCCGGAGGTGAAGGGATTATACTCATAATGATCGGAACGGGACGACATAGGGGAAAAAGGGGCGATCTGGGAAAGGAAGTGAGGTTAAAAAGACAATCGAAAAACCCGTCAAGAGGTTCGCGCCGGGGAAAGGGGAACGAATTGTGTCCCATAACGGGGGAAGAGAGGGAAGGATAGTAAAGGGATCAGTGCCCAAGGAAAAGAATTGGGTTTTCTGGGAGAGGCGCAACGCACGTCACTCGGGGAGTTGCAGGAAGTTATTGGAAAGGAAAGGTTAGGGGAGAGGAAGAAACCATCGATTTTGATGGTAACTCAATAGGAGAAGGAGCGGTAAACTATTGAGCGCAGGGACTATCCATCGTCTAAGGAAAAGAGTAAAAAAAAAGGCCCGGCGGAAGGAAAATGTTCTGCAATCCATCCCCAGGTCTGACTCAGGAGGCCTAAACGAGGGAACAGGCTAAGAACGTTTGGAACACGCAGGTGAAAGAACGTCAAGAGGCGGGGACTTTTCGATCGAACCAGGGGGGCCAAAAAGCTAATGGGAAAAGGAGTCGTTACGAGCTCGACTAAGGGGAAAAACAAGTATACGGCCCGATCAAAGGAGGGGGGGAAAGAACTAACCATCGGTAAAGGAATCTGGGCTTGAGAAAGACGAAGAACAGGGGAGGGGCTTGGGGGTGACCACTCCTGCGAAGGTAGAACGTTTTGGGGGGGAGGATCAGTCGGAAGAAAAGAACTCTGGTTTCGTCAGGGAAGACGGGGAAAACCAGGTGCTGGGAAAAAATGTTAAGGGTAAGAAAAAAAAGGGAGTCCGGCGGGGGGGTCTAAATATATAAGCGTCAAAGGGATTTTAGGAAAAAAAGGGCATAAGGGGGGAAGGGGGTTGGGGGGAAGGAACCGCACGTGTGCGAGAGGGAGAG
>Ga0179593_1590836_pt1 | contig 20344 bp, 15 predicted proteins | sample CZODoug2_1_08_16_FD_185931 | JGI IMG/M metagenome (GOLD analysis project Ga0179593, IMG submission 185931) | Vadose zone soil fungal communities from Angelo Coast Range Reserve, California, USA - CZODoug2_1_08_16fungal (PacBio error correction) | ecosystem: Environmental > Terrestrial > Soil >...
ATATGGCGCGTCATATGAGTGTACGAAAGCAACCGTAAGGGCCTTTGATCTTCGATGATTTCCATGTTGGGCGGGAAGACGTTTATTTCTCAGATTCATTGACTCACGGAGAGCGAGAAAGGCGTGGGGAGCCCAGTCGAGAATCAAAGTGGTGACGCCCCATACCGGGAGAGCCGGGTTTTATCCGGAATGGAAAAACTTCCATTCCTAAGTGACGAGGCAGATTGGGAACTTATTTGTGGGACCCGAGGGGGGGGAAAAAAAGGGTAGAGCAAAAAGACTGTGTGAATCACAGCAGGACATAACTACGGGTACTCAAAATACGCACTGTGATTCCTGAGCCCCCTTCGTTAACACGGGTGCCTTGCAGGTGCCAACAAGCGGAAAAAACGAGCAAAAAAAAACCGAGAAACCGTATTACTGGAAAGGGTTTGAGAAGTTCCGAAGAAGGCAAGGTCCTCGGAGGTGAGAGGGCTAAATAAAACAGAACAAAACAGTAAGGGAAAGACAGTCCAAAAGGCAAAGTTCCCCGTATTGTTGCAGAGGCGGTCTTTCTTCGACTAAATCTGGTTTGCCCAATAAACATTCAAAAAAAAAAGAGGGGGTTAAGAACCGTCTGGAGGGAAAAAGGAATCATGTTGCCCTGACATGCAAGGGGGATAACGTGGTCGCGTGGCGGGGGGGTTCGAAAGGGTAGAACTTGGGCGGTTGGGGCATTAGGGGGCGAGGGGTTTGTGCCGATGCAAGAGCGGGTCTGGAAAAGAAGGTGGCAGTAAAAGGGGGGGTGCAAAAAAGGGGGGGTCTGTGGTGGTGTATCACCACAATCCTTTAAGATTGGGGCGGACATGAATGAGAGGCGATTTCGACGGAGGAGGAAAAACAATTTTGCGGGGGGGGGTTTATATCGACAAGAAGTCAATAAGCGGGAAGTTTCAGGGGGAGAGGTTTCAGTGGCCGCACGGGGGGGTCGGACAAGGGAGAGTGCGGGAACGGAAGACGCAGCCGAAAGGTAGTGTGCTTTATTCGGATATTGCTGCTTTGGAGGTTAATCAGTCGCCTCGCTGTCCGGGCTACAAGCCAAACCGGTCGAAGAGGGGGGGTCATTGTGGTATATGGGGCCTTAAGGCTGAAAACCCAGTGGCTTCGGGGAAGAGAGGAAACAGGAGGCGGACCCGTTCCCTAAAGCTATTTTGCTCGCTTAGTAGGCAGGGGAAACGTCTTTGCCCAATGCGGAGGCGAGTTGAAAAAGCGAACGGAAAAAGAAAACAAGTCACGCCATTGAAAAGAAAAAGGAAAAGGGGATACCCGTTAGACGGGCTGGGGAACTCCATTGCGTGCAGGGGGAGGGGGATCATCGCGGAATCATCACTTCGTCCTTCCCAGCAAACAAGGGGGGTACAGGGGGGGGAAGCGGACGGGGAGGATGGGACTACAAATAAAGGACTCGCCTTTCAGAAGATATTGGTTCAGAGTCTTGCTTGAAATCCACGTGCCATATCGCCGGGACAAAAAGAGTAACAGAAGCAAATAGCTGGAAGAGAACGAGGGCCAATGGGGAAAGGGCGTACGTGGGAAGTTCACACCCTATTCATTCCCTAGGGATCGTGATTATTCTGGAATCTCAGTTGGTTGAGAATTGATTAGAGGGGGTGGGGGGCAAACGGTAGAGCGCTCAATGTTATTCTTCCCGGCGTGTCGCCCTGGGGCTGCAATGGAAGGAGGTAGGTTCATCCTATTGTTGATAGGAAAGCAATCAAAGATAAGAAGCTGGGGTACAAGGGGGAGTACACGGGGTTTGGGGGGGATTTGGGCTTGTTTGGCTTAGTTATCGTAATTCTCTTATAACTAAAAGACCGTGGGAGGGGGGGGGCATGGTCTGATTCAGACCCAAAACGAAAGGGGAATAGAGGGTCGTTGAAAAGGCGGTCTCTTCTATGTCTGACTGGGGGTGGGACGTCAGGGCACAGGCATGCAAGTAAAAAGGGCTTACACAACACCAGGGAACCGGCAGAGGAAAACTTTTGCGGATTTGGACCCAAAAAAAAAAAAAAAAGGGGCAAGACATCTTTCGAACCGAAGCAGATAGAATCGCCCGAATTGGGAAAAGCAATACGTCAGAGGGAAAGCAGATAGAGAATCCTCAGTTCTTAAAGAAAAACCCTCAAGACGCTTTATAAGTAGGACTCGGGCCATCGGGCAAAGAAAAGACCTTTCTGCTAAAAAAAGGATAAGAAAAGAGGAAAAAAGGCTCACGGGAATGAATCAGAAGTGATTTTGTGGGGCCATGAAGCTGGGGACACTTTACACCTCAGGATTGGGGAGCGGTCAGAAAGGGGGGGGGAGCAGTATGACAGGAAAAAAAAAAACGCAGAATTTTCACTCTGGCCACCAAACAAAAAAAAACCAACCCCCACCACCCCAACCCCAACCCAAACACAACAAACCCACCCCCACCCAAACAAAACAAAACACTCAGAAATACCTTCCGGTATGGGGGGTGGAGTGGAAGGGAGCAAAAGGCGGGGATGGTTGCCGACTGGATGAGGCTACCAGTAAGGGCGAGGGGGGGACGGCGAAGGGAATGGGAAGAAAAACTCTGGGGGGAATTGAAGACTTCATATCCGGCTTTGCCTTCAAAAGGACGACAAAAGTTGTTGGTGAGGGGCGTCAAGGGCCGGAGAGCTCCTCTCCAGACTATCAATCTATGTTACTGGCCAGATGAGCAAATCCCGACAGACTGAGGCAAGGATCCTCTCTAACCGAAGGCCTCTTCTTTACTAACACTTATAGACAGTTGGGCTTAGCTCGAGAGAGCAGAGCTTGGCGGCGGCCCAGGGACAGGAAGTGACCTGATTTCTGGGACGCGGGCCTCGGATGGGAAAGGAAACCAAAGAATGTGAATCAAGCAAAGGCAATCTTGCCCCTAAAAGAGAAAAGCAGGGAAAGGCGAGAGGGCAAAGACAGAAAAAGTCGGACGTCTCTTCACATTTGAAACCGAAGAAGTTGAGATCTGGAATAAGGGGCCGCCGGAAGATTCGGAACAGGTAAATGGAGCAACAACATCTTTTGGGGAGAGGGATTTGAAGTGCGACCTGAAAACGGCTGAAGGGGTAACTCGCGTCGTGTAAAGGGTGGATAATGAGGGTGACAATTCTTCCCCGCCCTGAGGAGCAAATTTGACGTGGAATGTCTCTTCGGCGCGGTGAGAATTCCGTGTCCTTCGGGCGCAAAAATAATAAGGGGGGACAAGGACGAGAGTTGGTGGAATCGTAATAAATAAGAAGCTTATTTACGGTCAAAACAAGGTTAGGCGTCCAACTCGAAAGGAGGTCTATGGACTGCTGCAAGGGGGACTTCATGGAGGTAGTAGTATATCCGGAGATTACAAGACAACTCAAGAGCAACTAGGGGGGCAAACAAGTCTATCGGGGGACGCAAAACTAGAAGTTCAATTTTCCGACCAGAAGTCCACGAGGAAATTCAATTCAAACAAATTGAATAAAAAACATTGAGAGGACCGTGTACTGTGTAGAGGGGGGAAAAATAAAAAAAAGAAAGAGGGGCCATCCTTAAGGTCAGCAATTGAGCCCCAAAATCAAAAGGTAAAAAAGGGTGTGGGATGCTTACTGGGCGTCTTGGAGATCAGGCTGGCAACGTCTCAACGTCATCGCTGGGCGTAAGTTGACGGCCAAACTAGTATCTTCAAGGTCGAGGGGAAGGAGATACCTGAGGGATCGTATTAAAATATGCATCTAGCTACTTTGCTTCAGTTGTAAATCTGGGGGTGGAGGAAGGGTCCGAGACCAACCTGCCCCAGAATCGCGTAAGGGAGCCCAAACCTCCTTTCATGTATCGCGAATGTGTAAAACCTCGGATAATACGTTTCAAGATAGCGGTGGAGAGACTCAGGATCGCATAGGGGTCGGGGGAAAAATCTTTTGGGTCTGACCCGCCTGACACTCGGTGATATATCGTCCGTTGGTAAAGACAATGTGAAGAAAATGAAAAACAAGGGGGGGCGTCAGCGGAAAGATAGGTAGGAGGAAGCTGGAGCAAAGACGGGTTTTGATACGTAAAGGAAAAATCCAGAACCGTTAAACTGGGAGGGGGGGCAGTCCAGGACTGACAATGGAATGAAAGGGGGTCAACGTCAGAATCACCAGAAAGAAGGGGGGAGAGTTTGAAAAATAAAGGGGGTTCAGGTGATTGTCTACGAATTGGACTGCTCGTGGACGCGATAAGCACTGGGTTGGTGAGGGGGCCAGCGGAACCACCAAATAGAGGTAAAGGGGGGAAGGGAAGGGTTTGAGAAATCTTGGGGACTCTCATCTTTTACGAAGGGTTGAAAAGGAATTTGCAGCGTCGAGTTTAACGGGGACCTTTGATTTGGGAAAAGATAAGCCCAAGAAGAGAGGAGTCTCGCATAGCGACCCAGTTGAGGTCCGGGGGAGGCTTTATAAGGAACTTAAGCCGCGATATCCAGGTTGGAAACTGCCTGGGAGGAATCCGAAAACGAAAATGGACGGAAAGGGGAAAAGCTGGGAGACTTGGGGGGATAATCCCTCTTCGTAAAAGAAAAACAGAAAAATAAGAAATCCTCCTTTGAGCAGCAGCCCAAGTGAAAGCAGCGTGGTTTTGCGGATAAAAAACCACAGAGAAACCAAGCGGGAGGGATGATCAAGAAAGGATCAGTAGAACGGGCAATAACACAAAACAAGTGGGGGGGAAAAAGGGAACTTTTTCAGCACTTAAAAGGTCTTGGCGCCTTCAAAACGAGAATCAGGTTTAGACAACAGAGGGGGATCAAGTAGAGAGGGGACCAGACAAAAAGCAAGGGCGCTATACCGGGGCCGACAAGCTTCCACAATGAGATGAAACACTAAGGTTTTGGAGACGGGAGGAAGGGCATCAAAAGCGCGGGAAGGGGCGGGGGACGGAAAAAGTAAATCTGGGATATTCAGGAGATTGACAAGTTTTTTTAAGTCGAGGGTTCCCGGCATTCGTGAAAGGACCAGCGAAGAAAGAGAGGAGGAGCCATCTGGAATTAAGCGTAGAACAATAAAGCACTTCTTTTAAAGGCGGATCGGCTCGTCGCGAAGGGGCCAAGGGGGGCAAAAACACGTCTGGAAAAACAGGCACAAAAGATAGTTGTTAGGACCGTAGATAAAATGTTTCCCTGGAAACTGAGTAAGGTTTCGGCGGGGAAAATGATCTAGAAACGGAATTGGGAAGAAGGGGGCCCGCGGACAGCGATAGACTCGATTGAACCGGGGTACAATAAGAAAAAGAACTTTCATTCTGCGGAGTGCAATGCGAGCAAAAACCAGAAATCTTAAGGGGAAATTGGGGGGAGTAGATTCGGAAGAGGGGAGGGGGTTTGGCAGGGAGGACAGCGGGTATCAAGAGAATCATAAAGTCAGGGCAGGAAAACGCCGAAGGCTTTCGGCTCGGATCGTACGAGGATTGCCTACGGAGGAAAAAAAAACCCACAAAAGAGCGATTACCCCATCTCACTGCCCGAGACGCCTTGGACGAGAGAGCCTAATGGACAACGAATAGGGCCGGAAACAGCCGAAAGCAGAAAGCTTCCTCTACGGAAAGGGGGGATACAAAAAAGAAAAGCGAGAGACAACAAAAGTAACAGGCATTTCTAGGACAGACACAGTGAAACATCGCCATTGAGAAGCCCAAAAAAAGAAAAACCCTCCGAAACAGCGACTATACAATTGTTAGGAGGAATGGGAGCAGGGAAGTGGCAAAGCAGGTAGGACCGCCTGCGAGATTAGAACCGAGGGGTTGGGTGATCTGTAGGCGGCAAAAGAAGATTGCCGGAGAGAAAGCTCGAGATTGGCAGAACAAAGGGTTGGAAACGGGGACGGTTCCACCATGAAGATTGCTTGAAATAGTGGGGGAGGGGGCTATTTATCAGTCTAACTGGGTTTACAACATGAAAAACCGGAGAACTTGCGAATAAAAGGGGCCAGGAATAAGGGGGATCGTTTGAAAGGGGGGGGCGCAGGGGGAGGGGTAGAGGTGGAAAGTTAAGAAGGGTTCTAATTTGGGAGAAAGCATCGGTCAGAGATTTTCTCTACTCCGTCGGCAGGCGGCCGCGACCATTGGATGAGTCAGTTTGGGCACCCAAACGAACGTCCAAAGAATTTGACGAGGGACTGCGGCACGACCGACAGGTAAGCTGCTCGACCACGAATGGAAGGTAACTCCAAAGGGGGAAAAAAAGGCCGCTGGGGGCCTAACTTGAGGCAATATCATGAGAAAGAGGGAAGAATTGTAAAGGGGAGGGTTATGGGGAACCTGTGAAGGGGGGACATCAAAAACGGAGGGAAAAAAACCCCAAAAATAAAAACCCCCCCCTTTTGGAATCAGAAGAGGTTGGGGGAGGAAAACTTCCGTCGCTCTAAGCTCTCAAAAAACAACTTAGTATTAAAAAGAGGATATCGGGGAAGCAAGGAAATTGTACTAAAAAAAGGACACGGGGAAAGGGAAGGGGGGGGGGATGAAAAAGGGGGGTAGGTGGGCCGTGGAGGGGTCCCATATTACAGGGCGTTCAGTCATGACTCGGTCTGGCGGGGGGACGCCCGTTCGAGCGCAGAAATACGAGCGTCGTGGGGACTCAGCAGCGCCGGTTGAGGGAAGTGTCGTAATCAGACGTGGGCCGCGAGGTCTGGGGGGTCAAAGAGGGGGGAAAAAAAAGGAGTTTTTGAACGGGGCGGGGTTGGGGTCATCCCGTGGGGGAAAAAAAAGCGGCGGAGGCTCATCACCTTTCGGGGGTGATCATACGCCAAGAAGAGGCAAGGGGGGGCCGCGGACAGAAAAGAAGACCTCCGGGGGGGGAGGCGGCCCAACATTAGAAAATACTTTGAAAAAGGGTGAACCCGAACCCACCTCTAAAAGAGGGCGCAACGACAGAAATCAAACCACAAGGGGGAGGAGTAGCAAGGGTATACGCGTGCCTGAAGGAATGAGGCGAGGGGAAGGGCTATAGAAAGAAACAAGCAAGTCTTCGCATGGGGCAACCAAAGGGAAATTTTTTCAGGAAAAGGGAAATGGAGAACGGGCAATAGGGGAGGTGGTGAAAAGACTGAAGCTCCAAAAAAAAGAGGTTGGGGATCTCTCCAGTAAGAAGGAACCGGGGATTAACACTGGATAAAAAAGCGATTCAGCGGAGAGTGGGAAGGCTGTCGGAGCGGCGCAGGGGGCATGGATCATCCTTACGGGTACGGGAATATAATGCCTGATTCGTGGTCCCAAAGGTAAGTTTGGGGGGTGGAAGGTCAAAACGAGTATATTCAAGTTGGTGGTCAAGGAGATGTCAAAGACCGGATCAATTGGGGAGAGGTGATCTCTTGGAAACGGACCGTCCGGAAAAGGACTCTAGGGGGGGTCGGGGGGGGGGGGGGTGCTCCTGGGAGGACCTCTCGCTCGGACGACAATCGATACCTGATATGTTCGGAGGGTCAAATTCGGGGATCGGAGGAGTTTACGGTCAAGAAACGTTCTCAGACAACACCGGCCGATGGAGTCAATCGACAATAGTCCATCTGGATTGGTCGGCTTGGAGGGGATTTAAGAAGGAGCCTGGGAGGGGCGAGAGTAGGAGTCGGAACGAGGCAGGAAACCCCCGATTTTTCGAAGGTCGTACTTTTAATCCACTTCCTGCCCTCTGCGAAGAATTTACCTTACGACGGGGAAGAGAACCTGGGGGAAACGGGCAAAAACAGGAGCGAAGTGGAGAAGTCAACATTAAAGAAAGGTCATGAACACGTGCAGGGCGATTGGGATGTGCGGGCGTACTCAGAACTACTTCGGCGGAGTCCGGAACACTGGGAACAGAAAGGTCTTTAAGACGGATGTCAGCTTACTAGGAAAATTTAAACGATTCGGGGGTCAAGGGATATTGCCGAGGCTGGACGGGCCTTGCGGGAATCAAGGCCGGAGTCGGCGAAGTCACCCACGCATTCTGGAAAAGATCACGCAGGGCAAACACGTGGTTCCTTCAGACTTGTTGGTAACTCCGGGAAAAAGAAAAAGGGAAATTCGCCCGAGGGGAAAAAAACGGGCCTCGTGATTAAACTGCTGGCTCAGTTGGAAGTTAGTAGGGGGAACGTGAGAGGGAATCAACTTCGGGGGGCTTTTCACTGCGGCGGCCAGGGGCAAGGCAAAAAGGGAGCGGGGTCATAGTCACAAGCCGCCGGGTGGATTTCTAAAGCTTCCCCGAAGGAAAGATGTAGGCTCAGGGATGCCAACTTGGTAAACAATTGGAAGTTTCGGGGGGGGGTGGCGGGGAGGGAATCCTTCGGATCAAGCAAGACGCTGGGGGGGTAGTGGCTAAATTCTGAGACGAAACACTGAAAACTTCCTCTCTGTTAATGAGGATTCCAGGGGGGGAGGAGGAGGTTCCGGGGGAGGTCTGGGGGTGTCTTCACGGGCAGCCCGGAACATCTACTCAAAAACGCTTTGAAAGTAAAAAAAGGTTCCTGGGGCGATTGGGGGTTACCGAAAGGAAACGCTTCAGAGTTGACTTCAGAAAGTTTGCGTGGAGAAAAGTCAGGCGCGCCAAATCAGGGGGGGGACGAGAAAGGCGCTCTGAGACGACTCGAGTGCTCAAGGCAGCCTTACACACGCCAGTGCCTCAACCGGAGAACTCTTGACAAAGGGGAAAATCGGAAAAAAAGACTGCCACTTCCGCCACTCCTATCCAAGGATGAACAAGAGGATTCACAAGGAGACCTAGGTATTTTGGGAAGGGAGCTGAAATCCCCTGGGGGGAAAAACTAGACCAGATTGAGGAGGTTCGAAAAATTTCATCAGGGAGCATCGAAAGCGGGAAAAAAGCAAATTTAAATATGATCAGGGTTGAAAACAAGCTTAGGACCAGGCAAAGGATGGTGGGGGAGGAACGGTGATCAATTCTGGATATTGACCGCCAGTTTTAAGGCTGGTGGACGGAGGGTATTGATCAAACACACAATGTCAAGTGAGGGACGGCTTCCCAAAGCATCGCTCAGAGGAAAGAGAAACTCTTCGGGGAAGGCTGGAAATGGCCGTAGACGAGAACGAGCCAGAAATCTATTTTGTCAGAGGGAAGACATAGAATTCAGAAAAAAGAACCACGCGATAAAGAAAAATGGAAAGAAGAACGGAAAGAACTGAGTGACGGCCTTGTATAAGCTACCGGATACGATGCAGGAAAACTGGCGGCACGGGGACTGTCATTACCTGATTTCTTTGAACGGTGCAAACGCAGGGGGGAAAAGAACAATACAAAGACTTGAAATGAAAGGACCTGTACCCAGGGGAAAAAGAAGGCGATCATTTTCGGGAAAGGCGAGGGGACACGATACTCTGGGTCGCGTAAGGGGACGCTAGGGGAGAGTCCTGTCGCAGGATCCAAGCAAAAGAAATCAAAAGAAAAGAAGGGGGGACTGATTGGAGCGGGGGAGCAAGTGGTAAGGGAGAAAAAGACCGTCTGGCATTGTCAAGGTGGTCGAGAATACTTTCCAATCTGCCCCCGCAGGGAGTGATACAGGAAAGGGGTGGAAAAAAAGGCAATTTCGTGGGGCGGCTGAGATAGTCAAATTAAAGGATAAGCACTTATTCGAACAGAGCCGGGGGGGTCAGGCGTGGCAGAGCGACGTGGGGGTCTGAATCGGAAAATGATAGAAGAACGAAAGGCTTCAACCCCGTGATACGGAGGCAGATTCGACTGAACAAAAACCCACTGATTCGGTAAAAAGAGAGCCTCTTGAATCACGGGGGGGGAACTTACATCGCGGGGGAGAAAAGAAAAATTAAAGGCTGTCACATGCGAAAGAATGGTCGGTTCAACTCCGTTGAAAAGGCTCTGTGACATAAAGAGAATAAGTGGGAAGGAAGGACATCCTCCTCACAAACTGAATTTAAAGGGAATGAAGAAGAAGGACCCTTTAAAGGGAGAGAAAGGACCGGGAACATCCGGAAGGGTCAAGCAAGCTCCCTAGCCAGAAAGTTCTTAAATTGAGTTGGTGAGGTAGAACTTGGCGGCGAGGGATCCTAGATAAACGCTTTCGTCATGGGAGCTTCCCGCAGGGATCACAGGTCAAAGTTGAAATGGGGAAGTAAATGAAGCTCCTGAGGGCATAGTGTCAGAGGGGACCTCGGAGTGGGAAATGAGGTGGTTTAATCTGCTGAACCTAGGGGAACATAAAGGATATTCCATCCTCAGAGTAACCGGCCCAAGAGAGAAAAAGGGAGCCTCTTATAGGGCAGGCCCAAGCTTATAATACGTTTCGAACTTGAGAGGGGGTCGTCGGAGAAATTATAAGCAGGAATCTTTGGGGAAATGGACGCCGTCTTTGAGGACCCTGCATGACCACATCGAGTGAGTTCTGAGGAGGTGTGGTGATACTGCTGGGGGAAACACATAAAGCGTTAAAATTCTAAAGCCGAGTAGCGTCAAACCGGAAATGTGAGCTGCCCCAGGTCTCCGAAGAAACCCTAAACTTTTGTAGCGCAGAAAAGGGTGACAGGTCCCGAGAAAAAATCAAACCATCCGCAGGGGAAGTGGGAACATATTAAATTGAGGTTGGTTCGAGTGCGATAATTCCGTCAGAAAAAGGGGTGACAAAATCAAAGCTGGTCTTAGGGGGTAAAGGAGCAAAAGCATATCAGGAATATAGGGGAGGGCGTGGAGTTATTAAATCTTGGGAAGAAGAGAGGGGGGGATAGCAGAGGGGGGGGGTTTTGGGGTAGGGGAAAAGTTGAAAAAAAGGTGACACAGAAGATAAAAGGGGGGCATCGGCTTTCGTTGGGGAAGTGCTAAATCTCTCAAAAGAAATAGATTCTCCGAGAGGGGCTCAGGGGGACTCTTCGGCGTAATTACTGAGAGGACAGCATCCTTTAACGGAAGCTTGTAGGCGGCAGGGGCAATCAGAAAACGAAAGTAGAGGAATAATCTTTTTGTAGATGCATCTGGGGGAGGCCAGAGGGTCTCAAGAAGAAACCACAGCAACCGAACAATAGCAGCAGGGAAGTCCTTGCAGAGAAAATAGATGAAACTGGCCGCTTTGGGCCTTAAACGAATACCCACGAAAGAGTCAAAGGAGTATCACTCATTAAATACGATAACGAAAGAAACTCCAGCCAGGTGTCAAACGTTGGAAACACACAGGGGGAGAACCTACAGAGCTCTAGGCTGAAAAATCCCATAGAGGTGGGGATCGACGATCTGTGCATCACGTCCGAATGCAAAAAAAAAAACACATCACTAAGCGGGCGAGCCTTTCCACAAAAAGAGGAAGAAAAACAGAGTCCCCTGCGCCAAAAAACCTCCGAAAGGGGCTGTCTTTTGGACAACAGGCGAAGGATACGGATGAAAAAGTACGCCAGGAAACACGTGGGGGGAGAGGCCGCTTTAAACGAAATTCCTGGATGTACAGCTGTGTCGAGTGGGACCTTTAAATTCCCAGACGCTCAAATCAAAAGTAGCGGCGTGCCAAGTAATTGGGAGACCACCGTCACGTAAGGATACAGAAAACGGAGGGGGTTTGCTGCGCCATGAACGACAGCATAGAAGGCTCAGCAGAAAGAAACTCGGGGGACAAAAGAAGCCGGAACGCGTCACGGGGGTTCACGAAAACTTTTTTGGAAGTCGAAGTTCGAGGATCAAGGTACTGGTGAAAGTACCACTACGTACAGACTAGGGACCTTTGTTCAGACGATTTCCGGGGAAAACAAGGATAAACGTGCATCAGGAGGGAAATGAAGAAAGGCCGAAATTGGTCAATCCAGCTAATCGCTTGGGGGGGCTTTGCGATGGGGGGAGGTTCGTTAGCGTCTGTGGTTGAAAAAAGCTAAAGCTGGGGGGAATGCACGTACATTGGAGTGGATACACAGCACGTAAAAGGTCACAGAATTAATCCGATCCGATGTGAACAGTCGGGATTGTCTGGATGTCTGGGGGCTCTGCAACATACAGGGAAGGGGAAGAAGGAGCTAAAACCGAAGAAAAAAAAGAAAGAAAAGACAAAAAAAAAGAACGGACGGAGATGGACACAAAACATAACAAGAAAACGAAAAAAAAAAAGAGAAACTTAGCGGAACGGCACAAAGACCACATCGGGTATTAAAGACGTCTGGCGGCCCAGAACAGAGGCAATACGATCCAAGGTACCATTGCGAAGCGTTAGCGGAATATAGTCAAAAATACAGCCGACGAGGGGTACAGATGGAAAAAACGGGGTGAAAGGCTTGACCGCCAAAAGAAAGGAACAACTTCATGCGAAGAGAGGAAAACACATCAGGACGGCGGAGTAGACATTGAGGCAAAAAAACCGCAAAATAAATGAAAAGGATAGAATGACAAAAAACAAAAAACTTACAGTCGCAACGAGCGAGGAAAAATTTATTAAAACCTTAGAGGAGGGGGGAGAACGTACCCCGGACAATTATAGCCATAGCTGCGGGGGGGGAAGGGGTGAGCCGTAGGATACCAAGCACCGAAAAAACAAGAGAACAGAAAGCATCGCAGAGAAAGTTGGCAGCCCGGCCAAGCAAGTCGGGGGTGCATCGCAACAGAGAAACGCCCCCAAAAAATGTCCGGCAGCCTACAACACAGGGTGGCGAAGACGCAACGGCAGTTGCGTACAGGGTCCCATTCGAGCGGGAGAACAATTTTCAAGAAGGAGGGGGAAACTAGTAAGAGTCGGGGGCAAGCCAGAAAATGATGGGCCTAGTAATGAGGACGATAATTCCATTACAATGAAGAACTGAGAGAGGAAAGATTGAAGAACCGCGCCGTGGTCGGTATGGGGTGCAGTGTCGTAGAAAATACGAAGAAAAATCGGAGTCTGGACAGACGTACAGGTGCTGGCGGGAGAAAAGCAGCACCATTTAAGTGGTATTCGGCAGCTCACGTGAAAAACTAACGTCCACGTATGGGCGTATTGTCGATATACTGGGGATGATTTGCACAAAAAAAAAGGGACTCTCCCGCCGTCTGAGAGAGGATAAAAGAAATTGTCCATAGATCGGGAAGCGATACGGGGGGAAAAACACAAGTTCAACAAGATGGTAGACAGCTAAATGGGGGGTTCGAGCTACCATGGTAATCTGTGGGCCAGAGGGGACACGTGCAAAAAAAAAAATCGGTCAACGGCGGCGGGGTAGAAGGCAAAACGTGAAACTTTTCTAAAGGGGGGGAGACGAAATTTCTACACTATTTTAACACGAAAAGACCAGTCGTCAACGGAGGATGATTGCTAGCGGAACGGGAAGAGCGCAAGTGAGGTACACGTAGGGTCACTTTGGAAAACAACCACAAGAAACGGGGGGTAAGCGAAATACAACAACTCATTGGGGGGGGTCCAAGTGGGCGGAGCCTTGACCTTGACGAAAAGAGATCTGCTCAAAAATTGCTATGCTAGCAAGGGGGCGGGTGAAGCGGCTACACCTACAAAGGGAAGGGGGTCAGTCAGCAATGCACAAGACAGGGACGGTCGCTGAGCGTTATAAAGAGCGAATGTCCTATGGACGAACAAAATCAAACCCTGAAATTGGCGCCAACCTTCAAAACATCAACGGGGGCTAGAGCAGAGGACAGAGTCGTGTAAAAGAGAGTGTGAGTCTCACTTCCCTGCGTCAAGCCGTAGGCAGTGAGACGAAACAAACACGGAATGCGTGAGGAGAGAAAAGAGGAGGAAGCGGGAAGTTCCTTCTCAACACCGTGCGGACGGGGGGGGTTCGTGATTTCTGGTTGCATTGGCAAAGAAAGGGGGGGCGGGGTACAGGTCCGTTCGTACCGTAAAGAGCAAGAGTCTGGTGAGGGTTGACCCGGGACCAAAAGGTCGAAAAAGAAAAGTTACGGAGGGTCGACGGGGAAATTGAAATCCATGACAAAGGAGACATCGGCAAAGGGAAAGAGGAACGTCAGTTGCAAATTGGTCGAACATCGGCCGACGTAGCTGTCATTTTCAAATGTTTTGCCAAAGAATTAAATTTGTGATCAAGTTTACGAGTCTCGACGATCAGGGGTCGGGTGAGGACCCTACTCGTCACAAACGGACACGGGGCCGAAAGAAAAAGGAAGCCGAACGCGGGGTCTGGTCGCACCTATCACGAACACAGGGACAGCCGTGACCACAATCGAAGAAAAGAGGGCTCACCGTCGATCACACAGAGGCAAATATACTGAACCAATATTTCATACAACGTGGTGACAAGAGGAATAAAACCAAGAAAGGGCGCGGGTGAGCGAGAGACAGGGGGACGCAAGGTACTCCCAAAAAGTTCGGGAGGAAGAAAAAAACTGCATAATTGCAGGCAAATGCCGGTCAGGGCACGCCTACAAGTCCCGCGGACGTAAAAAACGGGCTTTAAACTGTGCTCGTCGGAGGGGACTATTTTCGTGGGGGTCAAGACAAACTTGCATGACCGTGGGGAAGGGCGGAGAGGCACGTCCAAAGAACACGGGAGGCGGGGGGATAATCTTCGGGGGCACGGGGGGCCAGGAAATTAGGAACCGGGAAGTTATATCTCTCTCTGCTGGCAGGGTCAAAAAAAGGAAAAACGCCATAGCCCTTGAAGGAGGGGCGTTCAAAAACAAGCGGAACCTGGGGCTCCGTGACATGTGGTGAAAAATAGTGAGAAAGGAGGACAGGTCATAAGTGTCGCATGTTTTGCAGGGGGGACCTACTGGGGTCGGGGGGGTGTAAGGGAATACGTGGCAACGGGGTGCTGGGGGGGGCGGGGGGTTGGTGATCAAAAAAAGCAGGAAGGTCACAGGGCTGGCAGCATGGCAGAAGGGGGTACGCGGAGCGGGGTAGAATCAAATTCCAAGCGTCTGAAAAGGCCCGTGCAAGGGAAATGTGTGGAAATGGGGCTGACCACGTTCATCGCTGGGGCAAGTAAAGCATGGTCGTTTTAGGTGGTAAAGTCTGCACGAAGGGGGGGCCGGGAGAGACTACTCAGCCCTGCGAATTTCGTATTCCGAAAAAGTTCAGGGCTTGACCGTGTGTTAAATCCTGCTCGTGGGTCGTCCAGGGGGGGGAAAGGGACCGTTCCTTAGGAGGGGGGAAAAGCAACCACCAAGGAGGGGGAAACAAACGTTGAATCGGACAGAGAAGTATTAAAGCAGTGGGGGTCAATCTTTGTGAGGAGCATGGGTACTTCCGAAAGGGATCTAAGAGGTCTCCAAAAAACGAGTTATCACCGGGCTCACGCGCGCGGGGGAGGCTGGGCTTTTCTATAACGGGAAAAGAAGGGGGGGGACCAGGGGCAACAGTGGAGAAACACGATACACAAAATAGCGTTAACGACCCCCAGGACCCGAATTGCCAAACCATCTACTTGAGAAACAGAAGTTCGTACGTGATTGGGGAGCTTCGGGGATGGGTTAAAAGACGGCTGAAGGAAAATCAGAAGAGTATGGAAGGCAAAAAAAGGTGGACGGCGCTGGGACCTCGCGAGTAAGAGGGAGGAAGGGTGAAGGAAGGGCTGTAGGCGCAGGTCCCTGCGAAGCAAAAGAAAGCAGAACGTGGCTAACGCGGGGCAAGACTCCAGATTGAAAAACAATCTTGGTACAGGAGAGCAGCTTATACGGGGGGGGGTCAGCTAGGTGCTGGCGGGAAGAAGGGCGTGCGGGAAGAGAAAAAAGACAGTGCAGAAGAACGCGACGGAGGGAAGGGGGGAATCTCTGCACCAAAAAAAACGCCGACGCCATGGGGGACTTGAGTACAAGGAAGGTTGTTCCACAGGTGAGTGGGGATGGACGGGACCGTGAGAACATACATAGAGATTATGCACGTGTGGAGATGGATTGTCAGACGGGAAAACCTCGCACACGCGCGTGCATGGGGAGGTGTTAAAAGCCTCGGTAATTGAAGACAGCTCATTGTGGGGAAAGGAGGTGAGTCGGTTGGTTCACGGGTACAAAAGGAACATCGAGGAAGGTCGGTGCTTTTGGGCGTGCGCACGACGGCGTAGGCCTTGGCGCCTTCAACCGAGGGTGCGGGGAGTAACATGTCATAAAAGCAGAAGAGGGAGGTTTGCAGGGGTGACTAGCGTTGAAGGAGACCACGACTAGTTCGCAGGGGGAGCAAAGATCAAGGAGGTAGGTGGGCAAGTTGAAAGTTCGTTTCGCACAGGGGGGGGGCTGGGGGTGTGTGAGATCGCTTGCGGGAGCCAAAGGGGGGCATCGGAGTCTCAAAAACAGCTGAGGGGGGGGGGTCTGAAGGGGGCCAGATCAGCGAAGACCACTTTTCAGAAACTGCGCCTGGAGCCTACAAGGGCGGGGAAAAAAGGGAACAGAAAAGTCAATGGGCTACAAAAAGATCGGACTTGGCACCATGTATCCAGAGCAAACGTTATAACTCAAAAAAAGGGACATCTACAGTGTACCGCGGGCACGCAAATTCGGGCAGATGGGGTTGTCGATGTGGGCAGGTCATATACTCAAGGAACAGGGGAAAACTGAGTAGCATATAGGGAGTTTAGGGTGATAGGCCAATGATATCAGAAACCAATAAGCACGGGTCCAAAACCGGTGGTGAGGGGGGGGGGGGATAGTGCGAGTAAAGGGTCCTCGGGCTAGGGGTGGGGGGAATATCTTCTGAAACCTGTGAAACTCAAGAATCTATAAATCCGCAAAGGCTCAAAAGCTAACAAATCTTACTAGTGACAAAAAGCTGTCAATTCAAAGTCCGGGCAAGCTTATAAGTCGGACAAAAGTGATTGGAAAGAGTGTGGGGGTCATCGCCCTATGCAATACATCATAAAACCGATGACAATGGTCGCGGGGGCGAACCTATGACGGCTGGGGAAGATCACAAGTAAAAAATGGCAGAAATAGAGAGGATTCAGAGGGGAGGAAAAAAGAGCTCCTTATGATCGGATACTCAATATCAGGGGAAATATGAGCGAACTTAAAAGAAAATGGTTTACAGGGCAAGTGGGAGCGGTGGACCCCATGCGTTACCAGGAGGGGCTGTGAGACTCGGAATCAAACGTACTTGGAGGGTGGGGGGGTAACGGGAACGCAGCGCATGTGTGAGAACAAGAGACTGGGAAAAAATTTAGGAGAAACATGCCGGAGTCGAAGAGTTCCTGCGAAAAGGAAAAAAAAATTCGGTCGGTTAATGTACGTGCGTAGACCACAAGCCGAGAAGAGACAGAGCGAGGGACGAAAAGGTGAAGGTCTGGCGCCAGATGCTGCAAGATCCGAAGGGGACAGCAAAAATCGCAGGAGACTCACCGCCGGACAATGTAACATCTGGGACTTCGTGGCGAGGACAATAATATTAACAGGGCAAGGAGAAAACAAGGATAAGTGCGCGCGGCTTCACCGGATAATGGTCGGGGGAAGGGGAATTGGTACTGGGGGGGGGGGGGCTAAGTTCTGTGGACACTTTTCCATCGCATTGGAGGGGGGTCAAAGGGGATACGTGTGGCACAGTCTTCACGGCTCGCTGTCAGTAGACAATACTGCACAACAAGAAGGACCTGATGAGAAAAGCATTCGGTTCGGGGGCAACGGGAAGAAAAATAAGCCTTAAGGAGCGTAAAGGAATAGGGGCCCGGGGATGCAGGCTTTGAATTAGACAGGAAAGGGAAGGGGTCTAAACTTTCCAGGGACACGCCGAAACAGAAACTAAACAAGATTACTTAAGGGGGAATCTGGGAATCAACGTGGTAATGGGAAAAACGGACGGCGGGAAGCCCGGCGGGTATGGAAGAATATCCATTTGGTGGGCCCCGCCGTCAATTACAATAGGTCCATCAAGGACGGGGAATTGGGACAGGGTGCAAGGAAAACGGGCGGAAGGAAAGTATGACAAACCTCGAAGTGGAGAAAGAAAAGAAGGGAAACAAGCCAGAGTCCGGGTGTTTCCAGCAAGAAGGTTGGGCGGGATATGGGTGTCAAAAGCAGGCCTCTCGTGGAAGCGTCGCTCGCGAACTCCGTAAATGTAAGACCAACCAGGATTTAGGTAGGGAAACAAGGCCTATGGAGGAAACCGAAACAACGGGGCATGAAAAGGGGGCCTCGTGTCCGCAAGTGGGGGATGCAGGCATTACGGCTGGGGAGGTGCAGATGAGTTCCGAGGTCGGCACCCGGTTACACGTCACCCAAATCGAGCGGATTAAACAAGCGGCTATGGGGAATCACGTGCGAGTATATCGGTATAAGTAGCCCGAAAAAAAACTCCCTGCCCAGCGACATGCTCAAGGGAAGTGCTTCAGGCCAAGACTTACGGGGCAAGACAGCTTTACAAGGACAACCCATAAAAAAGGACCACGTGACGGAGTTACAGCAACTAAAGTGATCCGCAGTCGTACTTAAACACCTAATGGATTGTACCTGTGTCTGCGTACTGACACTGCACAGACGAAGACCGAGTCCGAGGGCACGGGGAGCGCCAGGTTACGCGCCAGCAGAGGGGAGCGGATTGTCCTTTGCAAGTACCCCTCTTTCGCGGCATCTGGGTTGAAGGGCCAATGGATTAGGAGAAAAAAGGTTAAATTCTGGGAAGGGGGGACTCGCGCGGCAGAAGCGTCCAAAAGGAACAGGTAAGCCAGCCTTAAAAAGGGAAGCACGCCAAGGACGCGCGTTCGCTGGAGAGGAAAACCGCGGGGGAAACATTTCTTAAGCGAGAAAATCGACGACAATTCGGATCCCGCATTGGACCATCCAGCCTGAGTGGGGGGGGCTTGATGCGAAGACGTCAAGGTAGGGCACATAAACTGAAAAGAGGGGGGGGAGAAAGGGAGAGCCTGCGGGCTGGGGAGGCGGATGAAGAGTCACCGACAGAAGGTTGACCAGACGGATGGAAAAGAACCATTCCATAAATCTGTGGAGTGCGTCAGGGAGAAAAATAATTAAACCGAACGTCCGAAGGGAGAGAAAAACTGAAGGTAGCAGCAACAGGGGCGTCAAAGAACCGGAGGAGATAGAAATCAACAACCTCAAACATCCCGCAGGGGGGGGGATTTCGCCACTTATCATAGGTCAAATGTGAGGGGGCTAGGGAGAGAGGACTAATTCTTAAGTAACACGTCTATGACTCGAGAAAAGACATCAGGGTAGGTGGTTGTGGTATTCCAGCAGTAAGGATATTGGAATGATTATAGGGCGATAAGAGCGAGGTCAAGGGGGGGGACCTTCATTGTGTAGGCAAGGGCAGAGTGTTAGAAGGTGTTAATGCAGCTTGTGGTGTCCCATAGATGTGGTCAAATTGCTACGGCGGGGGGAGAAAGCACGAGAGGTGCGTTATTTTTGTGAACAAGGATAGCCAAAAGGTAAAATAGTGGGGTCAAATAAGGGCAGTCGCGAAAGTGACTGGATGGGTTCTTCAAAATTTCGGGGCTTCGTGTGACTGTCAGAGGGCGGGGAGCAGATCTAGGGGGGCGTCCTTGTCGGGTAAAGATATATGGTCATGAGGGCAAAAAACCCCAAACTATTTAGAAAAATATTTCGAGTACTTTTCCGGGGAGAAACCTAGGGTAGGGGATTGTGTTCATTGACTCACATTCTTGGATACGCATTTTGGGGGGGGGAAGCTGGCTAGGGGAAGGGCCTCACGGAGAATTGAGGCACCGCGTTCAGGGGTCGTGGTCTTGCCAGTGGAGAGGAACGTTCTGCCTCTGTTGGAGGAAGAGTTGACCTTCAGAATGAGGGACATGTGGGGGGTCTGTAAATGGATTCGGGGGATGGAAGAAGATTGACTTCGGGTTACAGTTGCCTCTGGGGGGGATCGCTTAGAATAGAGTCGAGGACACCCTTCATAGGCAAGCATCTTCTCACGGAAACTATGACCTGTGAGTTTTTGAACACCAAGTAGGGGCAAAGATCAAGAAGAAAACTATAAAAAAAGGGGATCTGTCACGGTCTATTTTATATGGTGCGGGGGGGTTCAGGAGGGGTACTTACACTCACTACCGAGAGTACTATCCAAAGAAAGATGCATCCCTCTTGAGCAGCTCCATATGAACTGCGTCGTGGTTTTCTGAGAGACCTTCAAGAATACACAAGAATCGTTGACATAGGATCACGGTAAGGAGATAAATACATAACGCAAGGGACCCCGGGCAGTGGCCACTACATTAAAATTTGCTGGAAGTACCCCTACAGCATGCGAGTCGTTTACCGAGCAACGAAAAACAAAGGGTGTTAGGACGCTATCTGACAAGGCGGGGCCAACCGGTCCGACCCGTACAGAACCCAACGTTGGCGCGCGGAAAAAACAACCGAAGCGAAGCGGGGGGAAAAAGAAAAAGACAAGACGTAAAAACAAAACTCCAAAAGAGAAATCAGGGGGGCTGATGTCTTAATGTGGGAAATCTTCTACGGAACAAG